>Ga0315285_10004089_pt1 | contig 15152 bp, 17 predicted proteins | sample YL17G09_36_MG_FD_203698 | JGI IMG/M metagenome (GOLD analysis project Ga0315285, IMG submission 203698) | Sediment microbial communities from Yellowstone Lake, YNP, Wyoming, USA - YL17G09_36 | ecosystem: Environmental > Aquatic > Freshwater > Lake > Sediment | place: USA: Wyoming | collected...
AAGATTGGCAGTCCCGAACATGGTCCCCACGTATAGTTTGTTGCTATAGTTGCCGAGCATCACTGCATAATTGCTGGTTGTGTTCAAGACATTGTTCCAAGTGCTGCCATCATAAGAGTATACTGCTCCTGAGTCTATGTCATTAGAATAATCCTTACCGCCCACATATAGTTTTCCTTCGTATACAGTTGTAGAAGGTATTGCCACTGGTAAGTTGACTGTGTTCCAACCAGTTCCATTAAAGACATAGAATACGTATTGAGAAACAGCATAGAGATTATTGTTGTATATATTCAAGCCTATGATTGGATAGCCGCCTGAACCAGAATAGATTGACTCCCAGACACCGCAAGTGCAGTCTGCCTTGCATATTCCGACTGAACAGTCACTGTCTTTTTCACACTCGGCTCCGCATTGACTTTTACTGCAGACAGGATTACTTAAACCACAACTGCACTGATTATTACAGTTAGAAGAAGGATACCATTTTTTATTAATACATTTTCCTGAACAATCTGAATTATTTTCACATTGAGCACTGCATTGGCTCTTGCTACAGGTATGAGTTATGTTAGAATTTCCTTGGCTGCATTGATCTAATGCTATACACTGACTATTGAAAGCATTCCTGAAATCCCATGTAAATGGATTACTATCATCTGGAATATTTGTACACGTTGCTATTCCTTGAAAACTAAAAGAATCACAATCATTATTTTGAGATGAATCATAATTTTCTATTGGATTTATTTGAGTTCCTCCACTGCATTGACAGCATTTTTTTGTATCGCAATCAGTATTCCAAGAATTACATTCTATATGTTTTGGATCTCCTACGCAATATTGAAAACCACTGCATTCGCTGTTTCCACAAGCCTCTGTTCCATCAGGATAAAACTCATTTTGTCCTGGTTGTGAATTTTGTAAAGTAGCTCTCCCATACCTATTATTAATTATTATAGGTGTGTCATCTCCGAATTGAACAGTATCTGGCCAGGTAGACTGAAGCGTATAACTACCGTCTTCCAGCGAACCGCACGATACTTTGCCGTTCTCGTCAGTTATGCCAAGTGGAATTACCTCTGGAGAAATTGTATAAACATCAGCGCCAATTCTAGGGCAACCGTCTTGATATTGAACTGTTACTAAACAGTCGGCTCGAGCGTTGTTTACTGCTCTAGAAGCATTTATAATTCCTGAACCTGTTGCATTTCTTGTACAAGGAATTTCAGTTGAATCTTCATAACATTTATTAACAGGGTCTGAGGTCTCGTTCAAAATTTTTCTTATATCAATATTAGAAAGTAGTGGATTTGCTTCTAGCATTAAGGCTACCACACCACTAACGTGAGGAGCAGCCATTGAGGTTCCGCTCTTTGTACCCCACCAATTGTTTGGTATTGTAGAATTAATATTATGACCTGGAGCAACTATATCTAACTCTGGTCCCTTGCTTGAAAAGCCAACAACACTATTATTCTTGTCAGTAGCACCTACTGCAATTGCACCAGAAGCACATGCTGGAGTTGTTAATCCATATTGTCCACTGTTGCCAGCTGCGACTACAACAGTAACTCCTTTACTGACCGCATTATTCACAGCTTGCGCTATTATGTCATCATCACAAGTTCCTGAATACTCCTTTCCGCCTAAACTCATGCTTATTATTTGAGCAGAATTGTTAATGCACCAATCAATTCCAGAAATTACATCAGAATATGAACCGCTTCCAGAAGAATCCAAAACCTTTACCATCATTATTTTTGTTCCATTTGCTATTCCTCTAGAGTATGCATCATCAGAACTTATTATTCCTGTTACATGTGTTCCATGACTGTTGTCATCCATGGGATCGTTATCATGATTAACAAAATCATAACCTCCCACAACCTTGCTACAATTTTCAAAACTAAAAGAAGCACTACCGTTTGCAACTTTGTCTATATAAAATCCATACCAAAATTTGTTCCAACCATCTGAAACAAGATTAACTTTAACTGTATTTCCTGAGACTGGAACTGTCCATACATCCTTGTAGTTTCCTGTAAAGGTTTGTACAGTATTTCCATTTGCATTTTTAATGTAAAGAAAATCCCAACCAGTTTCTACGCTAATATTTACAAAATGAACTGATATGCTGGTGTAACCAGTCTTATTTATTGTCCAAGTAAAATTCTCAGAAGTGTTATATGGATGGTCTGATTCGTTTACGTAAGTTTCAGCATTAGTAAGAAGCGAGCATGAACCTAGGGCCGGATGAGTGTAATCCACACCAGTGTCCAACATGCAGACTCTTACATCTTTTCCAGTAAAACCTAAATTCCAAACCTTATCAGCATAAATCAAAGGAGCGGAGTCATGAAGCAGAGCCTTGACTTTTTTATCGGTATGAACTTTTTTAAGTCCTTCAAGATTTGCCAATTTAGGGATATCTTCCCCATTCAATATTACTGATACACCTTCTATCGAGTCATAATCTCGATTTATTCTTCCTCCAATAGATCGAATGAATTGCTTATAATTTTCTGGTTTTTTAGAAAATTCTAATATAACTGAGGTTTCTCCCTCGGCATTTAATAGCTCAGGGTCTATTTTTTGTAGTTTTTCATCGCTTTTAACCTCTGAAAAACCCTCTTTAACCCAAAAGCTTAAGAAAAACAAGGCTAGGATAAATATCAAACCTACCCCTTTAAACCTGTTTTTGCACATAATAATAGTTACTACTAACCAGTATATAAAACTGTTTTAGGTGAATTTTCTGCTGTATTAGGAAAAGTAAAAGATTTAAATAAATACATTCAATAAGAATAGCTATGCCTTATGAAGAATACCTGTCAGCAGGTATGCACATCGGAACAAAACAGCAAACCAAACAGATGAAGAAGTTTATTTATAAGATCAGGGAAGATGGTTTGGCTATTTTGGACTTGCAGACGATAGAGAACAAGATAAAGTTAGCTGGTAAGTTCTTAGCAAGGTTTAACAAGATAATGGTTGTTTCTAGAAAGTCTGTTGCATGGAAGCCTATAACAAAATTCTCAGAAGCTGTTGGAGGAAAGGCGATGATTGGAAGGTTCTTGCCTGGAACAATAACCAATCCCAACTTTCCAGGGTATTACGAGCCTGACGTGTTGATTGCAACTGACCCTTTGATTGATTCTCAAGCAATTGAAGAAGCATTTAAAATGAGAATACCTATCATAGCTTTGTGCGATACTTCAAATGAGACTACTTCCATCGACTTGATAGTACCTGTCAACAACAAAGGCAGAAAATCTTTGTCAATGGTCTATTGGCTGTTGGCAAGAGAGATACAGAAAAATAAAGGAATTATAAAAGAAGACGGAGAATTCAAGTACAAACCTGAGGAATTTGAATCTAAGGAAAGGGAAAGGACTGAGGAAGAAGAAGATTAGATAATGGTTATAATTTTATAATCTCAAAACCTTAATTCTTTTATGCCAACAAGAAATCCGGCAGTGGCAGGGCAGTTCTATCCTGACGACACTGAAGAGTTAAAGGAAATGATTAAAAAATTCTTGGAAAAGACCAAGCCTGAAAGAAGGAGCACCATAGGCATAGTTGCTCCTCACGCAGGCTATGTTTATTGCGGAAAAACGGCTGCAGCTGTTTATAACTCGGTTGCTCATGGCTTTGATACTGTTGTTCTGCTGGGGCCAAGCCATAGCGGATCAGGAGAAGTAGCAACTTCCTTGGAAACGTGGAAAACTCCTCTGGGTTTGGTAAAACCTGACGAGAATTTTGTAAAAGAAATCTCTAAAGACTCGATAATATTAGAAGACCCGAGATCTCATTTAGCAGAGCACTCGATAGAGGTTCAATTGCCTTGGTTGCAATATAGATTCGAAGACTTTAAAATCGTTCCCATATCAATAAATCCGATTTACTTTGATGTTGACACATGCAAGGAAATAGGAACCAAGATAGCTGAGACCACTACTTATTTGCGCAGAAAGATTCTAATGGTGGCAAGCAGTGATTTCACCCATTACGGTCCAATGCATGGCTATGTACCTTTCAAAGGAGACGAGAAGAAGATTCTGGAAAGGATAAAGGAAACTGACATGGAAGTTATTGACCACATATTAAAACTAAAGCCTGTAGACGTGGTAAAAACGTGCGAGGAAAAGAGACTAACCATATGCGGTTACGGAGCCATAGCTTCGATGCTTTTTGCTGCAAGAGAGCTGGAAGCCAAGAAAGCAGAACTGATAGACTATTCAACCAGTTTTGAGGTTTCTAGAAACACAGAAGCCATTGTCGGATACGCCGGGATAAATATAAGCTGATTCTTGACAGCTAAAAGCAGTAAAGGTTAAAAAGCTTTTTGATTTAATAGTTAATAGATGGTAAGAATGAGTGATACGGCAGACATATTACAAGGTATCCGTGAAAGTTTTAAAGAACTCGAAGAAAGAAAAAAAGAGTTATATTTATTGAAACACGTTCGCGAAGACCTCAGAAGCTATAGAAAAATGATTCCAATTAAGAGATATGATTAAGACCTATAACGGTAAAGATTAATAATTCTCATTTGAAATATTAAGCTATGAAAGACTTGATAAAAAAGCATGCCTTGCTCAATGCTGTAGAATATAATGGCAAGGCCAACGCGCAGTCTGTTTTGGGAAAGGTTTTGGCAGAAAATCCTGAATTAAAAAAAGACATGGCTGCAATAGGAAAAGAAACTGCTAAAATCGTCAAGGAAATCAATTCTTGGCCCTTGGAAAAGCAGAAGAGAGAATTGGAAAAGTTTGGAAAAATAGAAAAGCCAAAGAAAGAAGAGAGAGAAGGCCTACCACCGTTACCAAATGCTGAGATGGGCAAGGTTGTCACGAGACTTCCTCCTGAGCCAAGCAAGTATAATCACATAGGCCATGCTCTATCATTTTTAATAAATTATATGTATGCGAAAATGTACAAGGGAAAATGCATTCTAAGATTTGAGGACACCAATCCTGAGAAGGTTAAGAAAGAATATGTGGACGCAATGAAGGAAGACGTTCTAGATTATCTAGACATCAAACCTGACAAGACTGTTTTTACAAGCAATGACATGCTGAAGATGTATGAATACGCAGAGAAGATAATAGCCGATGGAAAGGCATACGTCTGCACCTGTACACGAGATAAGATGCAATATCTCAGACATAAAGGCGTTGAATGCGAGTGCAGAAATAGAAGCTTAGAAGAGAGCATGAAACTATGGAAGGACATGCTTGGCAAAAAATTCAAAGAGGGCGAGGCCGTTCTAAGGTTGAAGATAGACATGCAGGCTTTGAATCAGGTCATGAGGGATCCTGTTATTTTTAGAATAACTTATGCAGAACATTTCCTGCAAAAGAAAAAATATTGCGTCTGGCCGCTATACGACTTTCAAAATGCCGTGGAAGAGGAGCTTTGTGGCATAACCCATGTGCTGAGAAGCGCCGAGTTCGGAGAGATGAGAATAGAGCTGCAGAACTACATAAAAGACTTGCTAGGCTTTAGAAAACAAACAGTAATACAATATGGAAGGTTCGAGGTAGAAGGAGCGATAACTCAAGGCAGGGAAATAAGAAAGCTTATCGAAGAAGGTAGGATAAAGGGTTGGGACGACCCGCGATTGGTCACGTTAAAAGCTTTGAAGAAAAGAGGCATAGTGAAGGAGACTTATTACAAGATTGCTGAAAAACTAGGTCTTAATCCTACCAACGCAAAAATACAGTGGCATATGATTGCTGCCGAGAACAGGAAAATAATCGATCCTATTTCCCCGAGATTCTTCTTCGTAGGGGAACCCATCGAGATTGTGTTAGACAAAGTGCCAAAGAAAACTGTCAAAGCGCCTTCATTCCCTAATAAAAAAATCTATAGAAAGATTCCGATAACCAAAAAAATATTTGTTGATAAAATAGATTTCGTCCAGCACAAGGGAAAGGAGGTCAGGTTGATGCACTTTTGCAATATTATATTGGATAAAAAAGCCAAAGTGACGAGCGTCAAACTTAAAGACGTGCCTAAAATTCATTGGGTTTCTTCGAAGAATGCTAAGATAAATTTAGTCATGCCTGATGCAAACGAAGTTGAAGGTCTGGCAGAACCTGACATCAGCAAGGTCAAACCTAATCAGACAGTGCAGTTCGAGAGGATAGGCTTTGCAAGATGCGACAAGAAGGGTCTGTTCTATTTTGCTCACAAATGAGTTTTGCTAAGGTGTAAATGTGAGTCAAAAACACGGTGGAATTCAACTTTAAATTCTTTTATAGCCTTATTTTTAATGGTGTTTAAATGGCAACCGAAGTTCATTTGCATTATTCAGATCCTTTAGAAAGGATTCCTAAAACTTATAGTCCGCCTAGAGAATTACCCTTTGAATCTAAGGGCTCACACAGAAAAGATAAAAAAGAGTGGCAAGAAACAAGAGAAACCTTTTATAGAAAGTCTGAAGGTCTTTGGAAGGAAGGAATAACAGAAAAAGCTAAAGAAGAAGATAAAAGATTATTAAAATTAGATAAACTTTTTGGTCTCAGAGATTCGCTTACAATAATGGCTGATAATATAAGAATGAAGAAGAAATAAATCTTAAATTCTGATTTTTATATGTGATAATTATGGAAAAAATATCTGACGAGCTCAAATGGAAATGGAAGAAAGCGGATATGAAAAAAGAGATGGTAAAAAAGTACTTCTAGCAGTAAAGTTTATCTAACAAGCCAAAATAATATTATTGGATGTCTATGAGGATTGCAGTCTATCTGACCATTATCATTGTGAGTATGGCAGTCTTTGTAGCAGGCATATTGTTTAATGGGATATGGTTTATCGTTCTAGGTGGAGTAGTATCAATTATAGTTTTTCTATACTTTTACTTGAAACTAAGAAAGGTAAAGGTTTGATATACCTGAGGATAAGTATGAAACAGTCCTGTCGATGAGATCGAAAAAATCCTTCAAAATCAGGAAAAGCCTTATAGGTTATATTCTTGTCATTGTTCTCGGCATTGCAATACTTATAATAATATCCTATGCATAAAAAAGCGCTGCGGGTGCATGGTTTAAATACTTTACCAATAGAATAAAATAAATGAACTTATGAAATGAGGTGATGAATATGAATGAAGATAAGATTCTACGTGCAGTGGAAATTGCAAAAAACACTGGAAAGGTTAGGATAGGCACCAATGAAACCACGAAAGCGATTGAAAGGGGAATAGCAAAACTTGTTGTGTCAGCAGAGGACGTGCAGCCCAAAGAGGTTATTATGCACTTGCCTTCTTTATGCAACGAAAAGAAGATTCCTTATGTCAGCGTCAAGAGCAAGCTAGAACTGGGAAGGGCAGCAGGCATAGACGTTCCAACAGCATCAATAGCAGTTATAGAAGAGGGAGATGCGAAGAAGGATATTGAAGAAATCGCAAAAGAAAAGTGATTAAATGGATGCAGTTCCAGCAGAAGTTGTGCAATTGTTAGGAAGAACAGGAATCAAGGGCATAACCCAGGTCAGATGCAAGGTCATGGATGGAAGAGATACTGGAAAGGTTCTAATAAGAAATGTCCTGGGTCCTATCAGAATCGGCGATATCTTGATGCTCAGAGAGACTGAGATGGAAACCGCAGGAACTATGGACGTGAGATAATGAAATGTTCATTTTGTAATTCAACATTAGAACCAGGAACTGGAGTCATGTTTATTCGCAACGACGGAAAAGTGTTCTACTTTTGTTCTAAGAAATGCGAACGCAACATGATAAGGTTAAGAAGAGAACCCAAGGATATCAGATGGGTAACAAAGAAAAAGAAAGCTTAAATTTTTCAAGCATTGAATATTTTTTATGATCTTAGGAGTGGACAAGGTTCTAGAACTGATAAAGTCTAAGAATCTTGTAGAGGGACTGGACGAAAATGACATCAACTTCGAGGGATGCGGAGTTGACATAAGGATAGGAGAACTTTATGAGATGGGCAACGAGGAAGGCTTCTTGCACATCGACACCAGAAAGACTCCTGATTTCAAGCTGATCGCGAAATTTGAAAACAACAAGACTGCAAAGGCAAAATTAGAGCCTGGAAAGGTTTATTCTGCAAAGACCATCGAGAAGATAAACACACCTGAGAATCTCTTTGGCTGGTTAATACCTAGGTCAACGCTATACAAGTGCGGCATAGTTGTCCAGGGGATAAAGACCGATCCAGGATACAAAGGCAACTTCTCCTTCATAATGATAAACACCTCTAACAAGAATTTCGAAATAGAAATGGGAGCCAGGATTGCAAGCATTGTTTTTCACACTGTCGATGGAAAGTCCAATCTATACCAGGGACAGTGGCAGGGCGGAAGGATTTTCACATCCAAGGAAGAGAAGCAGATAAAGCAGGGAAAAATTAACTAACATCCCAGAATTAAACCTTAGATTTTTTGTCGAATATTACTTTAACAATTGACGATAGGTTTAAATAGGTTTATTCTAATATACTCATTGTGGTTTCATGAGGATAGGTGGAAGGTGCCCTTTGAATCATGTAAAAGACGAAGAAGAATTCCTCAAAAAAGAACTTGAAAATTTCTACAGAAAACAGATAAAAACTTCCACAGTCGAACAAATGAGAAAGGATTTTTGCAGGAACGTTTGCGAAAACATAATGTGTTGATTAAATGGTAGAATTAAAAATGAGAAAATTGAAGCGTGAAGAATTTCATAAAAGTTTAAGTTCGCTTGATCCAAATGGTGTATTTCCCTTATCAGTTGCTTGCGGTAATGAGAGGTCTATATTCTATGAAAAAGGTAAACCAGTAGGTTATATTGTTTCTTCTGATGATTACGCTAGAGTAACAGGCTTTACTGTTCATCAAAATCATAGAGGTAAAGGATATGGCAAAAAAATTATAGAAATGCTAAAGGAGAACGCAAAAAAAAATAATAAAGAATTAGTTGTATCTGATCCCATAGGTGCATCTGATTTTTTCAAAAATTGTGGTGTAAAAATTGAATGGCCAATGTTCGATGATGGTTTATGAAATTCTTATCCGGGTATTGTTATGTTAAAAGAAAATATAATCCTAAATCTTAAAGAATTCGGCCTCAGCGAATACGAGGCAAAGGCCTATCTCGCTCTTACCCTCCACGGACCCCTGACTGCCTCTGATGTTGCTGAAAACAGCAAGATACCGCAATCAAAAGTCTATGGTATTCTAAAGTCATTGTCAGACAAATTCCTTGCAGAGTCATGGAACGGCAAACCTCTGAAATTCAAGTCGATAGAGCCCTCTATAGGTCTTAAGAAAATCTTGGAAAGAAAGAAAATGGCAATAGAAAATCTGAGAGAAAAGTCAGCAGTGATGCTAGAGCAATTAAAACCGTTAAAGGCCTTTGAAACAGAAGATTTTGGCATATGGTCCTCCAGCGGCAAGCTAGCATGCATGGAAAAAGCCGCAGAAATGTTAAGTAGAGCTAAAATTTTTGGTTTTACAATAACGTCTAGATTCTCTCGCTACCCCCCTATGGATAATGTTTTTATCAATTCCTTGAAAAGAGGTGTAAAAATAAGAATGCTTGGCACTTCAGAATTGGACGAAGCAAGAAAAGCCAGAGCAACTTGGCATGCTAGGCACGGAGCAGAAATAAGAATAATTCCGATGGATGTGCATCCCATAATGGGCATAGTTGATGATAAAGAAGTTTCTTTCAGAATAGACAAATCAGACGCTCCTGACATGATATGGAGCAACAACCCTGCTCTGGTACACGTTTTTAAAACCTATTTTAGATATCTATGGGAAAAAGCAGAGAAGTTCAAGGTTTAAATTCTCTGATAATTAATAAGTCTTATGCCTGGCCAAATCGTCATATTAATGGCTACCGCCTTGATTGAAAAGAACGGCAAGTATCTGGTTCTAAAGAGGAGCGAGAAGAACATCACCAACAAGGGCAAGTGGCAGTTCCCTGAGGGCAAGATAAGACCTGGTGAGAATGTGTTAAAGGCCTTGAAAAGGGAGGTTGAGGAAGAGACGAACCTCGTAGTGGTTGACGCTAAATTGTTTGGCATACATTCTTCCATATTGAAAGGGGCTAGAGGCGCTTTTCGCTTGTTCAGGACTGTCTTCAGGTGCAAGGTTCTTGGCAAGATGAAGCTCTCCGAGGACCATGACGAATATGCATGGATTGACAGGAAAGGTTTGGAGAGGTTGAATTTCATAGAAGGTTTCCATCCTAATGATATAATCCCTGTTAGGAAAAGGAGAGTTTAGCTATTGCTAATATATATTCTCCTTAGGATTTTAGATATAGCTATAAATATTTATATAGCGAATTTTATATATTAATATGGAAAAAACTAGAGACGAAATAATGAATATTGTAGAAAAAGAATGGCCAGTAAGCGTCACTGAAATAGCAGAACACTTAGGAATTTTTAAAAGGGGTATGAACGAGAAAAAGAGAAAGGCCGCTATCGGAAGAATCGGTTATCATGTTAAAAAATTGAAAGAACAAGAAAAAATTAGAACAAAAATAATTGGTCAAACAGTTATCATTTGGCCAGTTGATATAGAAAAATTGAGAGTTTTGCATGAGATGTTAAGGTGAAAAAATGCTTAATATATTAAAAGAATTGCTTTTTTCAAGAGAAATTTCTTTCGAAGAGGGATCGATTATGATGTTAAAAGGAAGAGTAGTGATAATACCGATTCATATTTTTGTTAATATCTTTAAAAAATTACAAGAGTATAAAATTGATCCCGATAAATTTTTATACGAAATTGGAAAAGAAGAAGGTGTACATTGGATTGGTCAAATCAAAGACAGATATAGAATGAAACCTACTGACGCACTTAAATGGGGACTGAACAGCATGTCTGTAGGCGGGTGGGGAAAAATAGAAACTGTAAAGGTAGATTTATTTAAAAGAAACACTGCTGTTTTTAGAGCATATAATTCTCCATTTGCAAAACTTTTAGGTAGAACGGGAAAAGTTTCTGATCCCATACTTGCAGGTTTCATAGGTGGTGGAGGAAGTATAATTTATAACAGATCTCTTGAATGTAAAGAAACCAAATGTATAGCTAAAGGAGATATGTTTTGCGAATTTGTAGTAAAACCATCTAAAAAAGATTGGATTTCAAAATATAAATCTGAATATCAACTCAAAGGGAATGAAAAATAATTTCCATAAATTTTTATTGAGAAAATCTTTGTAAGACACTTGCGGACAAATTACATTAAGTATTAATTCCTGTAGAATTTTTGATTTTTTTGATTCGTCTATTAGTTTATTGGTGAAATTACTATTATAAAAAAGTTTTTGTAATCTAGCACCATAATAAAGATCTGATCCGTATTTTTTCCTCCAAAAAATTTCAAATAATTTTATATCACCCTCTAGATATGACTTGGCTGCTAATTTTCCTCCAGTCATAGCATAATAAATTCCTTCCCCAGTAATTGGATTCACATGACCAGCAGCATCTCCAATTAATATCCAATTTTTTCCAGTTGTTGGAAGATTAAAAAAATTAGCATCTGATATTGCTGGAACAAGATGAGAATGAATTTTGATATTTCTTAAAGAAATTTTAGATAATCTATTTGCTGCAGGATGTAAATCTATAAATTTGTCCAGTGATTGTTTCATATTTTCTGTTCCTAATCTTGCACCTATGCCAATTGTTACATGTTCTGATTTTGGAAAAATCCAAACATATCCTATATTTACGTAAGGTTTTCCTATAAAATAAAGTTCCAATGCATTTAAGAATTTTTTTTCAATGTATTCTTTTTTATGTGGCAGATGATAACCAACGCAATGTCCTAAAAGATTTTTATGAATAGGTTTGAAAACCTTTTTTCTAACTAAAGAAGAACAACCATCAGCACCTATTAAAATTTTTGTTTTGAATTTTTTATCATTTGTTTTTATTTTCCAAAAATTTCCATCTTTTTTAACATCAATTACCCTTTCTTCTATAATATTTGCAAACTTTTTTGCTTGATTAAATAAGTAATAATCAAATTTTTTTCTCATAACTACAATTCCCATATTTTTTCTAAAAATTTTAGTTTTTATTCCATTTTGATTTTCTAGAATAAGCCAATCAATATGCCTTTCTATTATGTTTTTAGGAAACTTAAAATCTTCAAATATTCTTCCAGAAATAGCACCTCCGCAAGGCTTTTCTCTAGGATGCGAATGATCAAAAAGTGCTACATCCACACCGTTTTTTGCTAATTCAGATGCACATGTAGAACCAGCTGGTCCTCCTCCGACTATAGCAACTTCATGATATTCCATAATTAATCTATATAAATAAAGTATAAATAATAAAACAAATAATTTAGCTATAGCTAAATAAAAATAGGTAAACTTTATAGCAATATCTAAAAACATTTAAATACGAAAATTAATATATAACACAAATTAGAATGGTGTCTCAATGACAAAAGGCAGCTCAAAAATGGATTACTTTAGAATAACCGTACCTTACTATATACCTATAGCAATAATGGGCATATTCGTTGGTATAGCAACAAGCGGAGGCGTTTTTAACTTTAATGTTCTCTTATCATTTGTTTCCATATCTGCTATGATAGCCGCATTCAACACCTTTAACGGCGTGACGGATTTTAAAATTGATTTGATAAACAAGCCGTACAGGCCAATACCTGCTGGAAAAATGACCAGAAGTAATGCTTCATTATATTCTGCAATCCTGTACGCAATATCATTGGCAATCGCATACCAGTTAACATTTCAATTTTTTCAAATCACAATTTTAACTAGCATAATCACCATTTTCTATTCTTTTCCTTTAGTCAGGCTCAGAAAAAGATTCATAGTAAGCAATCTCTGTGGAGCGGTTATCTATGGATTGCTATGCCCTTTATTAGGCTGGTCACTAACGCCGTCTAATCCATTGCCAATTTACATTTTAGTTTTTACTTTTCTTTTTGCATTAAGCCTCTCCATGTCAAAGGATTTTGAAGATTATATCGGAGACAAAGCTTACAGGATTAAAACAATACCAGTTGTTCTAGGCATAGAGAAAGCTAAATTGCTATCAACAATAATGCTAAGCTCGTCTTTTGCGTACTTGATAATCGCATCTGCCTCAGGCTTGATAAAAACTCAATATCTATTAGTTGCAATCACACTGCCTGGTTTTATAGCTTTGATAAAAAGGATGTATCAGGACCACAAGAGATTTTACAACTCAATCGGAGAGAGAAAGGTTGCGAAAAGGATATTCTTGATGCTAATGAGTTTGGCTATTTTAGTAGAATTTCTAATAGGAATTATAGCTTTATTCTAATTTCTTGACAACAATTCCCTTCTCGGTTATCTCCATCGGATAGATATCTTTCTCGTGTTTTGTTCTTCTCATCTTTCTAATCTGCAAGGAGCTATAAGCGCTTTCCCCAATTCCCAAGTAATGTAAAACTATCACACAGTCAACAACGAATTCCTCGACACCGAATTTGCCTAAGGTTGTATATTCTTCTGGCAATTCAGAAGTTAGAAGACTTGTGACTCCTATTCCTTTCAAACCTGTCAATAACTTGAATAATTGTTTTCTAATATCAGCCGGATCCTTATAATACAACTCAAAAATAGTAGTTGAGTCTAATACAACCCTTTGTATCTTGTGCTGTTGAATCTTGTCCAACAATGGCGAGGTGATGTCGGTCATCTGGAACGGGTCCTGGAACTCTAAGAACAATTTCTTATCATCTATATACTTTTGCAAGTCCCAACCGAACCTCTTAACGTCGTTGATTATGTCGTCCGGCTTCTCCTCCAACGTTATGAACATGCAAGTTTCTCCTTTTTTCAAGCCTTCCAAAAGAAACTGCGTGCAGAATATGGTTTTGCCTGTTCCTGCTGCCCCGGAAACTAGAGTAGTCGAGCCTTTGACAAGTCCGCCTTCCATTAACGGGTCCAAACCAGGAATGCCAGAAGGTATTCTTTCAAAGTCGTTAGTCTTTTCTTTCTTAGGCATGAATAGAATTTATTTTAAGTGATATATAAAACTATATTAAAGGATGCAATATTTACTGCAACTTCTCTCAACACTGCATCTTGCCGGAGTGCATGTCCTAATCCTACAGCAGCCATCCTCGTCCCAAATCCAAGGAGTGCATGTACAGCTTACAGGACATGTGAATGTCTTTGTTAGACAATTATTAGTCTCGTCACTCTCAGTAACATAGCCGTATTCATCAGCACAGACTTTTATCGTGTCGCTTGTGCCTGAGCATGCCCAAGCATAAGTGAAGTATTCGCTACTGGAAGAACCGGCTGTTAAAGGAGCTGCAAAGTCTACTGCTTTGTAAGAACCGTCTACATATAGTTTTGAATAGCTATAACCAGCATTATTACTTCCCTGGTTCTTTATCTTATAGTATATTGTGTTTCCTAAAGTCCAAATGTCCCCAATCATTAAATCTGGCTTAGGTATTTTAACTGTGAAATAAACTTTGGAGTATGTTGTTCCTAAACTGTCTTTTGCATAAATAATAATATTATGATATCCTTCTGTTAAAGTTAAAGTTATATTTCCTGTTATTGTAACATTTGGTTTGTTGTCTAAGCTATAACCTATCCAAGATGGAGGTCGATTTGTAATAAATGTTAGAGGAACTGAACTTGTGTAAGTTATATTCTTTGGTGATAGAATTGTCACGTTCAATGGCTCAAGCATGTCATCCTTGGCTACAACACCATTACCCATTCCTGCATATATTTTATTGTTCCATGTCTTTAAGGCTAAAACATATTCAGCTCCTGAAGTGGAACTCCAGGTCAGTTCCCAGTTGTTGCCGTCGCTAGACATGAATATCTTGTTGGCAGTTCCGACGTAAAGCCTGCCGTTATAGACTTCCTGGGAGAATAAATTATAATTATGATCGAGCACTGCGTTCCATGTTCCATTGTATTTCCAGACTCTGCCGCAGAATCCAGAGCCGCCTTGATAGATAGGGCATCTTTGATTTGAATCCTTTGATAAAACGTAATAGTTACTGTTGTAAAGCATTGGAGCGCTTATTGAACCAATAGAAGTGTCATTGAACAGATCGTACAAGAAAAAGTCATTCTTGCTGGTGACTTTACTCCAAGATGTTCCGTTAAAGGAGAATGCATTCTTGCCTGTGGTCAGGT
>Ga0315285_10004090_pt1 | contig 15150 bp, 12 predicted proteins | sample YL17G09_36_MG_FD_203698 | JGI IMG/M metagenome (GOLD analysis project Ga0315285, IMG submission 203698) | Sediment microbial communities from Yellowstone Lake, YNP, Wyoming, USA - YL17G09_36 | ecosystem: Environmental > Aquatic > Freshwater > Lake > Sediment | place: USA: Wyoming | collected...
AGGTTACTCATCTCCACGACATCGCGATCAGCGAGCCTTAGGAACCCGACCCCCATGGAAGCGAGCTGAACCGAGAGCTGGCAACCAAGCCCACCGACCCCCGCTACGAGAACCCTAGCACCCTTCAGCTTCTTTTGCCCATTCAAACCGATCTCCGACAGAACGAGCTGACGCGAATAATATGCGAGTTCGTCTGAATTGAATCCGCCCCTGGAAGATGCCATGTATCAGAGAGTGTGACGGTACTTGAAAAAAGTGTAGCCGGGGAAAGCCGGCGGAATATATGGACGACCTCTGGGGGGCCCGAGCCACTGACTATGAAGAGGAGCACAAACCCAATAAAATGACGGGGCAGGATCGGGGTGAGACCCCCTAGAACCCGCCTCCCCTTCAAGTCAGACCCTTACAGCCTTCAATCCATACTCCAGCACGACCCGACTGCCATGTTCGTTCCTCGACACCATCGAGTAGCTGCTCACCTTCAAGCCCCGGCTCCTCGACCAGTGCCTCACATAGAGGGTGAAAACCAGTCTGGATGAGGCGAAACCCGCCATTATCCCCGTTAGGGAGCCCCAGAACAGGGACGGCGGAGCAATAAATACCAAGACTACTGGGAGGACAAGCAAAACTGATGACGACGTTACGAGGGGCATGAAGCGCCTGAGGCCCTTCTGCCGCCGCGCCTTAGCCATGCCCTGAGCGACAAGCTCACCACTCATCCCCGAGAACTCCAGATACTGCGGGAATACGGCGACGCTGAATGTCAACGAGGCAAATATGAGGAAGAAAGCCGCGGAGATCGAGATTTCACCCTTCGAGAATAAGAGGAAAAACACCACGGCCAGAATCATCATAACGAGGAATGGGATCAGCTGGAGTCGAGAGCCGGGGTACTCCCGCGTCTCGATCCACGAATCATTCTTTGGGGTTTTCTCAGACAAGGAGATCAAGATTCCGAGACTGATGCTAACTAACTATTTGGTACAATTGATAAATATATTCCAACTCGCTAAGTCGACCCCGAGGATTTTGAACGACACACCGAACTCAACGCAAAAAATTGTGGCAGTTATGACGGTGCTGCTGCTTTCGGCCGCCACACTAGCAGTGAAGGCGGGTGTATCATCGAGCATCGGGCCACTGGAAGGCCCATACTTCAGAGAGATTCGATTCAAGATATACGCCACGCCCGAGGAGGAGACGACGGCTCTACTCTCGGGAGACGTGGACGTCGTCGACTTCTTCACATCCGACCAGATACCCGACATCAAGGCAGGCCTGGACTCGGGTATGCTCACCACCGCTCAGAACGCCGAGCAGGGCGTCTGGGGATTCAGCCTACAGTGCGAACGATACCCGCTCAACCTCGTACAATTCCGACGCGCCATCGCCCACCTATGTGACAAAGACAAGTACGTCAGCGAAGGCCTCCAAGGACTCGGGTACAAGATCAACACGTTCCTCGGCTCCCCAAGCTACGGCCCATGGAGTGGAACCTCATACAGATCATACGACCTCGACCCAACGAAGGCAGCGCAACTCCTCGACAGCATCGGCTTCGTCATGGGCGCTGACGGTCTGCGCGTAGACCCCGAGACGAACACCACGATGAGAACCTTAACAATCATCGCCCGCTCAGATCAGTCACACAGGATATTCTCCGCGCGGGAGCTGGCCAAGCAGTTCGCCGCCATCGGTATCCCATACTATCTCCAAGAAGTCCCACGATCCATCGCCTCACCAATCGTATTAAACGAACAGGACTACGACATCTACACGGCAGGATGGGGAGGGGGCCCAGACGTTGACTGGATATACGACCTCTTCCACTCAACCTCTCCACCGCCCCGGAACTTTGAGCTATTCAAGAACAGCACAATCGACGCAGCCCTCGATAAGCTGAAGTACGGCGAAACGAACGCGGAGGCCGTAGAAGGTGCCCAGCTCGCCCAGAAATACCTTTCAGAGCAGGTGCCGTTCATCCCACTCTACACCAAAGCCTACACATCGCCCTACAACGCCCGGCTCAAGAACACCATCGACCTCTCATGGTGGAGCGGCGTGACCAACTCGATGACTTTCATATTCGCTACCGACAAGACACAAGAATACGGCTCCGTCCTTAACGTCGGGTGGACGTCCGACCCGCAGGAGGCAAGTCCATTATACGAGATCAACTGGTGGTGGGACGCCATGCTCAACGGCGTCATCTACGACACCCCTATCAACCTCGACCCCGAGACTCTCGCTGAGACCCCGTGGCTGGCCAAATCATGGGAGATGGAGCCCTGGACTGCCCCCGACGGGTCACTAGGGCTGAAGATAACCTTCACCCTTAACGACGGCATCGAGTGGCACGACGGCCAACCCCTCACCGCCGACGATCTCGTCTTCACGTGGACATACGCCAAGCAGCAGCGGAACCCCATCTACGCCCCATACCTCACAAGCTTCGTCAAGGGCGAAGCCAAAGACAGGCTCACCGCGATCGCCTACATGAACACGACGAGCCACTGGACCCTCCGCGGGATAGGCGCGAACATCCCCATCATCCCCAGGCACATCTGGCAGAACATCAAAGACTCGTCCAAATACCGGCCAATCTCGGAGGGCACCCTCACAGGAACTGGACCCTACATGTTCAAGGAGTACAAACCCGGCGAGGAGTTCGTCGTGACGGCAAACCCCGACTACTTCCTGAAGCCCTCGGACAGCACCCTGAGCCTCCCAGAGGTCCAGATAACGCAGGGGGAGACCAAGACCTACACTTCATACAGGGCGACCTACAACAACAAACCCGTGACGAACGGCACATACACCATAACTCTCTCCCAGGCGGGGACCGAGGTCAAGACATTCAAGGGCACTGTGGCGACCGACGGGACATACACCGCGACCCTCAACACCCGAGATGTCACCCCAGGCACATACGACGTGGCCGTCAAACTCACCGCCAAAGCCGGCCCCATCGGCCTAGGCAGCCTCGACAGGTACAGGATGACAGTCACCGGGAAAAAAGTGGACTACACCACGTACGCAGTCATCCTCGCAGCCGTCGCCACCATCTCGGCGGGATACGTCCTAAAGAGAAGAAGCAGACATCGAGCGGTTTGAAAAGAACCCACCCCCATCCGGGGGGAATGGTCAAGCCCCCGCCCCACCTCCGATCCCTAACACCTTCTTGACGTTCCCCCACTCGATGGCTAGGATGAAGGCTAGGACGAAGGAGGACCCGTGTATCAGCACGTTGACGTCACGCCCGTAGCTCAGGAACGAGCTCGTATAGAAGACCATCCACACGCAGACGGGGACGAAGACGAGGAGGTTTACCAGTAAGGCCCCTCTCCCCCCACCCACCCCTGGGCCCTCGCCGCTGTAGATATCCCAGAAGTTGACCAGGCAGAACCCCGTGACAGCGCCCTCGGAGGCATAGACGAGCCCCGAGGCACCCATCGAGCCGATGTTCACGATCACGATCCAGACCACGTTCGACAGGACCGTCGAGGCGAGGACGGCGGCGAGGAAGAAGACTACCCTCCCCGCCTTCTCCTCCCCGGGCAGGAAGTAGTTGGTAAAAGGGAAGATGAGGAAGAAGGAGAGGAGCCCAACCAGGTTCATGGCGAGGTGACCAAGATCACTGTGGGCAAAGAGGGAGGTGACAACGCCCCACGGCGTCGATCTGGACGCCAGAAGCACACCGTCGAGCCATGGGAACACGGAGCCAAGAGTGAAGACACACAGGCCGACGCCGAGAAAAGCAACGTAAAAAAACATGAGAACCCGAAAACCGCGTAAGATAGCTAGGATCTTCGACGCAACGTCCTTCAGCGCCTCAAGGGTTGACAACGACGCGCCTCAACCGGTAACCCGAGTCTAAACCACGCAGGAGAAGGGATAAAGCCTCTCAGAGCGAGCGCAGCTCACCCATCAAGTACGACTTGTCGTACCTCGCCACCACCAGGATGTAGTTATCCATCACCTGGAAATCTGTCGCGTTGTTGTTCGCCTGTTTGATGTTATCCAGATTTTTCTCGGCGGCCTCCGTGGTGTTGAACGCGTATAAGCTCCTCGTAACTATTTTGTTACTCTCATAGCTCACCTTCGTCGAGGTCGCCACCACATCGCTCACTGAGTATGGAAATATGGAATAGGAGAAGGCTAAGTCCTCCGATGGGGAGAGGACATAGAACGCTGCCTTCACCTTCGGTTCGTCTATAAGCCTGGAAGTTCCGGCCTCGTTCCCAAGGGCTCCCTCCAGGATGCTGAGCCCCTTGGCGTAGTCCGAGTATAGGAGGAATCCGTTCTTGAGACTGGTGTATCCGGTAACATAGGCGGGTGTGCCAGAGGTTGACCGGATCACCTGATAAATGACCGAACCTCCATACGTCGTGTTTTCGATCGCCTTTGCCTCAAGTTCCTTCTTGAGGGCAGAATAAGTTGGAGAGTCCAGTTTCAAGATATTCAGGGCGAGTTCCTCAGAATTTGGGTTAGGATTCGGATACAGGACGACGACAGCTAACGCGCAGTTCCTAACAGTGACAGTCGTCGAAAAACCCAATACCTCAAGCAGTTCCTCAGAGGTAAATACACTGAAATTTCCAGTTGTCTTGAATATCTCCGTAAAATTCATCACAACTATCTTCTCATAGCCCGGTGCAACGAAATATGCCCAATCTGGGATCTTCACATTGTATGAGGAGGGAATGTGTTGTATTGACTGGAGCTTGGGAAGATAGATAATGATCACAGTAGCTGCTGTTAAAATTAGGAAAGTTGCAAGGAATGTAATTATTAATATTCTGTTCCCATTTCCACCACTTTTTACGGCCATAATAATCTCTCCACTAAATTTTTAAATAATAAGCTACAGGAAAATAATAGTACTTGTCGAATATTAAACAGGTATTAATGAAATCTTTACGTTTGTCGATAGAGATAACCATTTTAAATGTAGCTCTAAGTCTTCTCGTATCTAAAGTTTATTTCGATAACCTCGACCCAAGCCAAATCACTGAGCTATTCGGCAATCTCACGCTCTTAGGGGTGATGCTCCTTTTTCTATATGGGGGCGCCATCGACTTCTCGGGCACAGCGAAGTGGGCTGAGGCAATGAAGTTGCTAAAGCTCCACGGAAAGGATTGGAAGGCGGGTGACTCTAGAGAGGCGGAGAGGAAGGCCCTCGGATACATAATCTGTGGGGGTATCCTTCTACTCGAAATAAGTATTCTAGCCATTAGAAGTTAAAAAAAGAGGGGATTATCGGCTACTTTTTCCTCATCAGAATATATACCGCTAAGACCACCGCAACAACTGCGATCGCTATGGAGGCATAGAGATAGGTTGTTAAGGAGTCGACGCTCGACTTGAGTGCCGTAACTTGTGTGGTCAGGGCAGTCACATCGTTCTTCGTGGCTACATTCGCAGAGAGCTTGGACACAGAGTCCGCTGTGGCATATGGTTGTAAAGCTCCTGTCAATATGTCCTTCACCGTTCGAGTTGTGAATTTCTGAGCCGGCCCAGATGTTGGTGGGAGTATCTGCTCCACCTTTCCTGCGGCGACTAGTTGGTCATAGTAGTTTCCAGCCACGATTGGCCAGTTTGAGGATATCGTCGTTGAGACTGTGTAGCCAGTGAAATACGCCCTTATGTAGGTTGTCGCCCAGTCGGGGATAACCATCGCGTGGTAATTACCTTGGCTGTCTGTAATGGGGGCGTATCCTGTTTCAATCCAGGTCGTATTGTCCTGGCTCTCCTGGATCCTGACGACGAAGTTGGTGTAGGGAGAACCTGTAACGGGGCTCTTGAATACACCCTCTATTGGGACTGCCTGGCCGTAGATGAAGTTAGCAGCGACCTCGGGCGCAGGTGGGGTAGGTACGATCGCTGATACTCCTGTCGAGTAGCCCGCTGCGGCTAGTTCCGCCTTGGCGAGTGTGGGGTTGTAAGGATCAGATTTGATTGATGCATCCTGGTAGCCAGCGCCGAAGGCCTTAAGTACGGTTGTCCCGGACTCGCCTGCGCCGTCGAGGAGTTGTGACACGATGAGGTCTCTTGGGATTAGGTAGCTTATCGCCTGGCGTACATGACGTGCGGCCTCGGCTGCCTTAGCCGGGTTGGACTTACCTAGCGGTGTGTCGGTACCGGTGCCAATTATCGGGTTCTGCATGTTGTAGCCCATCTCTTGCCAGCCAACCTGTGGCTTCGAGAAGACATTGGCTCCCAGTTCCTTCAGGATTTTCTGGTCTGCTGCGAGCTGGTAGTTTGTGTCAAGGGCGTCAATTTCGCCCGTCCTATATGCAGCGATCGCGGCATCCTTCTCCACTATTGTTACTATGTTGTAGGTCTCAACTGTGAAGTACCCCTTGGCCTCAAGGGCTTCTGTGTTGAAGTACTGGTCGAATTTCGTAAGGGTGGATAGCCTCTTTACGGGGTCATATCCCTGGTATACATATGGTCCGGTTCCGAATGGACCGTATGCTGTGTAAGTTCCGGTTCCTCCATACTTCGCTGTGTCCCATGTGAAGGTGTAGGGATTAGCGAGACCCGTCGCGAAGGCGTTGGTGTTCCACTGGCTGTAGGAAATCTTCTCTAGATAGTGCTTGGGGAGTGGAGCTATCGAGCACTCAGTCTGGTTAAGGAATGCATATGGTTGGAGAGTTGAACCGATATTGAACTTATAGGTGTACTTGTCGATTGCCTTGAAGGTTGAGGTCGCTTCGGTGAGTGCGCCTTCGGAGTTATCGACACTCGTCGTCGTCCCGTTAAGCCATGTGAATGAGACGAGGTTCCCGAATCTGCTAAGTTTGTCTGATAGGGCGACCGATGCCACTGAGGGGGTCATCAGCGCCATCTCAGCAAAGAGGTAGTCGTCGGATGTTACCTCTACGCCATCGTGGAACTTTATCCCCGGCTTGATAGAGATTGTCCACGTGCGGCCATCGGTAGAGACCTTAACACTCGACGCCTCATTGAGGTACATGGTATTTGTACGGGGGTCGACGAGTTGTAGACCACCCTGTGTTGCACCATAGACAAAGAGTGAGTAGAATGAGTTTGAGTCTGCGTTACCCCACGGTGCTAGGCTCGTCCAGTCTCCCGCTTCAGCGAATGTGAATGTTGTCACCCCACTGACGTACTGGAGGTCGCTGAAGGGGGTCGACATCCCGCTGAAAACATTACCGTCTCCGAAGAGCTTGATCTCGGGCTTTCGAGCAATAATATCAGAGGGTAGATAGATAGGGACGTATGGTTTGTCCTTGTTCAATACAAGGCTCAGTTGCTTGAAGTACGTTAACTGCTGAGCTGAGTCAAGTGAGGTGTAAATCTTGTTGAGGATCTCGTTAGCTTCGCTGCTGTTGTAGAGTGCATAATTGTTCCCCGTCGGTGGGAATGCCTCCGGGGTTCCAACGTACTGAGACTTTATGTCGGGTACAGGAGATGTAAAGCCCCAACCAATGAAGCCTAGGTCATATCCACCGTCGACAAAGGTCTTCCCCATCTTTGTTGAGTCCTCGGGGAACAACCTGTTTATCAAATCAGAGAAGGTCACATAGACCACTCTCGCATTAACTCCAACGGATTGTAGCGCATTAGCTATGAGTGCTGCGTGCTGCCGTCGAACGGGGTTCGTAGTCGGGGCGAGCAGGGTTATCGAGAAGAGCGAGGATGCAGCGTTTACAGGGGTGGGAGTCGATATATTTATCGAACTGAATATTAGAATAAAGGTTAAAAATCCTAAAAGCACACCCGTAAAAGCCTTATTTGACGTTTTTCTGCTTCTTTCCATTTTTTTATACACTTCTCCTACATTATTTGAAGGAACCCAGATATTTTAAATGTTTGGTGTTAAAAGCATTAATGAGAAGGAATAGTGGTTGAATGGCTGGTATTACTAAATATATTATTCGTAGATTTCTTTTTATGATTCCCGTCTTTTTAGGGGTTTCGATACTTACTTTCACCATATCTAATGCTGCGGGGGATCCTCTCGCTATACTTAGGCAGGGGCTGAAATCGGTTTCCCCACAGGTGATAGCTTCTTTACGGGCTTACTATCACCTCGACCAGCCACTCTATGTTAGATATTTTTATTGGCTGTGGGATATCCTCCACCTCAACCTGGGTGTGAGCGCTTCGGGTACCCCTGTTGCTGATAAGATTGGACCATGGGTGTTTACGACCCTGGAGCTTCAGATTCCTGCGTTACTACTGGCTGTTCTCATTGGTATACCGCTTGGAGTCTACTCGGCAAGGCACCCATACTCAAAGGGCGACGTTGCTGTGACCGGTTTCGCCCTCTTCGGATACTCGATGCCTACTTTCTGGCTTGGATTGATGATGATAATAATCTTCTCACTTTACCTCGGCTGGCTCCCCTCTGCGGGTGCGGCGGGGATCACTCGCCTATGGTGGGGGAGTGAGTTAGGGGACAGACTAGCCCACCTCCTCATGCCACTACTTGTTTTAACCTATGTTCAACTGGCGACATTCGTCCGTTTAATTAGGGGGAATATGCTCCAGACCCTGAGGGATGATTATGTCCTCGCTGCCCGAGCATGCGGGTTGAGTGAAAGAACAGTCGTCTATAAGCATGCGCTTAGAAACGCGATCACACCCATCGTAACCATTGTGGGGTTGAGCTTTGGATCATCTTTGGCCGGCGCCCCTGGGCTGGAGACGACTTTCAGTTGGCCAGGACTCGGCTACCAGTTCGTTGTCGCGACGTACTCACTTGACATACCGATGATCGTCGGGATCACAGTCGTGATCACAGTAATGCTGATGGTCGCGAACCTCATCACAGATCTAGTCTACGGTATGATAGACCCAAGGATCAGGCTAGGCTAGGGGGTTATTGATTGGAGAATAAGGGCCCAGAGAATATCCTGAACGTAGATCAAGAGAGGATAGAGAAGAGGAGAGAGGCTAACCAGTGGGCCGTTGCCTGGAGGAGATTCAAGAGAAACAAGGCGGGCCTTGCAGGACTTTTCATAGTTCTCTTTTTCGTTTTCATAGCCATCACAAGTCCGTGGCTCTCTCCGTACCCTCAGAGGAGTTACCAGACCCTATACGAGGGTGAGGCGGGGCAACCCCCGTCGCTCAAGCACCCCTTCGGTACCAGTCGCTCAGGCCTAGATATCTACAGTGAGGTTCTGCACGGGACCCTTGGAGATCTATACGTTGGCGTAGGCGCCACAATCATCGCTGTGCTGATTGGACTCGCCGTTGGTTCCATAGCTGGCTACTCTAGGGGAGGACTGAGCGACATACTACTGATGATCTCTCAGATCTTCTACACGATCCCCCTACTGCCCTTGATTCTCCTCGCCGCGAGGATCTTCCTGATACTCGTGGCCCAAGGATTCGGGTTGACCCTAATACTAATCCTACTCGGTGTTTTCGGCTGGTCTACAATAGCCTTCATTGTAAGGGGGGAAATACTCAGAGTCAGGGAACTCGAGTACATCCAGGCTTCGCGTGCCCTTGGCGCAGGTAGAGGGAGGATAATTTTGCGTCATGTCATCCCCAACATTCTAACACCCATCATAGTTACGGCAACCCTGATGATCGCGGGGAACATACTAACCGAGGTCGTAATCAGCTTCCTCGGCTTCGGCGACGTCAACACGTCAACATGGGGACTAACGATCCAAGAAGGGTACACGTACATCAGGACAGAGTGGTGGACAACCGTATTTCCCGGTCTAGCCACACTATTCGCGGTGCTTGGATTTAATCTCCTTGGTGATGGGCTGTCGGACGCCATCAACCCGAGGTTGAGGGATTAGGAGGAAACGTGATGGAAGGACTACTTGAAATCAAAGGTCTGAAGACGTACTTCTTCACGGAAGCCGGTGTTGTTAAGGCCGTAGATGGTATAGATTTCCAGGTTGGGAAGGACGAGTCTGTCGGATTGGTCGGAGAATCAGGTTCAGGGAAAACAGTCACTGGCCTCTCGGTGTTCCGAATAGTGCCGCAGCCGGGAAAGATCATCTCGGGATCAATCATATTCGAGGGGGAAGATCTCCTTACGAAGTCAGAGGAGGAGATGAGGAGGATACGTGGGAGGAAGATCTCGATGACGTTCCAGGACCCGACAACGTCCCTCGACCCCCTTTATACAGTCGGTGATCAGTTGGCAGAGGTCATTAAGGAGCATCAGAGGGAGCTATCCAAGAAGGAGGCTATGGAGAAGGCTACTAAGCTCATTGAGATGGTGGGAATCTCTGAGCCTAGGATTAGAGTCAATGAGTATCCCCACGAGCTCAGCGGGGGGATGAAGCAACGAATAGCAATTGCGCGCGCTCTTGCATCTGGGCCATCACTTCTATTCGCTGATGAGCCCACGACGAACCTGGACGTTACAGTGCAGGCTCAAGTTCTGGAGCTGATAAAGGATCTCAGGGAGAAACAGAAGATGTCTCTAGTCATGATCACGCATGACATGGGCATAGTCGCTGAGATGACGCAGAGGGTTCAAGTGCTCTACGCTGGAATGGTCGCAGAGGTCGGGGAGACACATTCATTATTCAAGAGGCCACAGCACCCCTATACGGAGGCGCTGCTTCAGGCGGTTCCGCGCATCGATAAACGAAAGGAGTTGAGGGTGATTCCGGGGAACATCCCCAACTTAATTAATCCCCCTACCGGGTGCAGATTCCACCCGAGGTGCCCTTATGCCAAGGAAATCTGTAAGGAGAAAGTACCCCAACTTGAGCTAACAGACAAGGGCCACCTATCCGCCTGCCACCTATGGCGCGATTTATCACTGAGTGGAGCTTGACTAGACATGGAAAACAATAGCAAAAATATCCTAGAGATCAAGAACCTCGTCAAGCACTTCCCGGTGTACACGAGGGGGATACTACTCAAGAAGCAGACGGATGAAGTCCACGCTGTCGATGATGTCTCCATCAACATCGACAGAGGTGAGAATGTTGGACTCGTAGGCGAGAGTGGCTGCGGGAAGACGACACTTGGTAAGACGCTTATGCTACTTGAGGAGCCCGACTCGGGTCAGATCCTCTATAATGGCATTGACGTCGTGGAAGCGTTCCGCACCAAGAATAATGAGAAGATCCATGAGATCAGGCATGGTATCCAGATGGTCTTCCAAAACCCCTACACTTCACTCGACCCGAGGATGACGATCTATGACATACTCAGCGAGCCCTTTGCCATCCACAAGCACGTCGAGAAAAAGGAGTGGAAAAACAGAGTATATGAACTCCTTAAGACGGTGAACTTGGAGGAGTACCATGCCGAGAGGTACCCTCACGAATTCAGCGGGGGGCAGAGGCAACGAATAGCTATTGCGAGGGCACTCGCTGTGGACCCCAAACTAATCGTGGCTGACGAACCAGTCTCCTCCCTCGACGTTTCCATTCGCGCCCAGATTCTCAACCTACTCACGAAACTGCAGCAGAAGAAGGGACTCTCCTACCTATACATCTCTCACGACCTTAGCTCGGTGAGGCAGATCACAAACCGTGTAGCCGTGATGTATCTCGGGAAAATCGTCGAGACAGCTAACACGGATGAAGTCTTCTCGAAACCACTGAATCCCTACACGCAGGCCTTGCTAGCAGCGATCCCGATCCCAGACCCGGAGAAGAAGAGGACGAAGATAATTCTCAGTGGTGAAGTACCGAGTGCAACTAACCCCCCTAGGGGGTGTAGGTTCAATCCGAGGTGTACCTATGTTACTGATCTCTGTAAGGAGAAGGAACCGGCTCTTAGGGAGATAACGCCAAGGCACTTATCCGCTTGCCATTATAGCGAAAAGTTCCTATAATGAAGTAAGAAGGTGAGGATTAAATTCGAAAACTGAGGGTTCTTGGAAATCTTCTTACGGTTATGGGGATACTCGTCGTCTTCTCCTCCTCGGTCCTTCCCCTTGTGAAGCTTCCCCAGATACTCACAAAGACAGGTCCCAGTTTCATACTCACAGAATCGAATCAGTATTGGATTGATACATTCATCATCCCAACAATCGACAATGATACCATGATTTTAATAACATTAAAAGGTGGACACGTAGGAGGGATAGGGATCAGTATAATCCCGTATAAGGACGGTACTCCTATTGTGGGAGAGACGCCGGTAATTAATTACATCTTCGACGCAGACCAGGAGACCTACACTACGCAAGCCAAGACGAATTTGAAGGCGGAGTACTTCGTCACGGTCTTCTGTATAAAAAATAACTACACACTAACAATCAACTCGGTCTGGTCACCATATGACAGCCTCAGGGCGTATCTATACCTAGGGTTGAGTACTCTCCCAGCCGGACTCCTAATCATCTACTATGACAGGATCATAGAAGAACGTGATATAGAAATTCAGAAGGCACTGAACAAGTAGCAATAACTAAGTGATACATTCTCCTCGATGATGGCGCGCGCTGAGAAGAAGAAGAGCGATCTTCCCATCAAGGGAGAGACCCCACAGCCCAAAAATCTCCTATCAGGTTGCAGCTTTAACCCGAGGTGCCCCTACGCTTTCGACCAGTGCTTCAAGGAGGAACCCGAGCTTTTCACGGTGGAGCCGGGGCATAGAGCCGCATGCTTCCTATATGAGGATTTCCACAGCGGACGCCTCGCGCGGGGCCGGTTGCCCGGGGAATAAATTACACCGCCAAGTAAAAGGGGAGCCTCCCTGAAGGCATTCTTTTATCGTTTTCAGAACAAAAACGAGCGCAGGAACCTTATATAGAGGCGGGGCGCGATTTTTAGCCTTTTTTTAACCCTTTTCAAGCAATAACAACCGAGGAGAGGATCGAAAATGATTAAATCTATGAAATGTGATATATTATCGTTATCGACTGGATGGTATGTTTATGGCGAGCGGAGCTTCTGGCGAGGTCGTTCACTGCCCCAACTGCAATGAGGATGTCCCAAAGACCCTCTACTGCTTGAACTGCGGCTTCCCCCTCTACAAGGAGGAGCAGCCGAAGGAGGAGAAGACGGAATCCGAAGTGACGCCGGAACCAACCGAGCCGGCGGAGGAGGACGCGGTCGTAATGGTTGACGAAGAGGAGACCGTGGAGAAGCCGGAGGAACCCAAGGTCAAGTCTGAACCCGAAACTCAAACGGAGATCAAGGTGGAGGAACCCGAAGTCAAGGCCGAACCCGAAACTCAAACGGAGATCAAGGTGGAGGAACCCGTTGTCGAGGAGGTGCCGGCTCAACCAGTCGAACCCGTTGCGCAGCCCGAGGTAAAGGAACCCGAGGCGGCGCCCGAACCCACCCCCCAGACTGAGGCACCCGAGGAGGAGATACCCGAACCAACGCCGGTCGCGGATACACCGGAGCCTAAACCGGAAGAGGTGGCGCCTCCCGTTGTCGAGGCTCCCCCAGCCCAAGTGGAGGCACCCCAACCGGTGAGCGAGCCCTTATCTACGGGAATCGAGGCTTCAAAGGTAGAGGCGGTTGAACTGGTCGAAGATTTCGAGGCGGAGACCCCGTACAAGGTATTCGCCCCAGACCCGCTCACGAAGGACCTGATGGATAACCTCGCGAAGAACATCTCCCTCAAGCTCAAACTCGTGAAGCTATACAGAGACAGTACCATCAAGGAGGAGACGTTCACCAAGCTCTTCGAAGGGTACTCGAAGGAGGGTAAGATCTGGTCGAGCCGCCACGATGAGATGCTCAAGAAGCTAACGGTGGAGATAGAGGAAATGGAGGACGCCTTCGGAGAGGCGACTGAGGACCTGGAACTCCTAGAGGTGAGGAGGTCGATAGGCGAAGCCTCGGAGGATGAGTACGCGGCCAAGGCGCCAGCCTATAGGTGGGATATAGATCACTTCGACAAAATCGTCGGGGAGAAGAAGAACAGGGTCGCCTACCTGGAGAACATCTCCAACGCCATGACGGATGATGAGTTGAAGGGACTCAGGGGACTCGCCGGCGTCCAGTACAACACCCTCGAATCCCTCCAAGTATCCAAGGACGAGTTCCTAGCCACGATCAAGGATGACCTCTACGAGGCAATCAAGATCCTCGGCTAGGCCATTCCCTAAGGATCCTTTTCGGCGTTCTTCTTATGGGTGATGTAGAGGAAGACAGCCGCCACCATTGATATCCCAGCCATCACGGTGAACATGTAGAAGGACCGTGGGGCGACGCCGTCCCCGAGTATGGAGGTGGCCATTATGGGGCCGATCGCCATGCCGAGGAAGCGCGCCGAGTTAAGGAAGCCCATACCCGTCCCCTTCCTCCCAGACTTCCCGCCGAGAAGGTTGGGCGGAATCCCAGCCTGCATAGCCCCGATGATGATTCGGAGGGCGATGAACTGTATAGGGTTGAAGACAAAGGCCGTCGCCATGATGGCCGCGGCGGCCCCCACCGACAACAGCGGTATCGTGCGATCGGTAACCTTCCTAGTCATCAGGGGCGTCGCCACGGCGTAGGCCAAGCCATTCAGTACCGTGGCCGCGGTCGTCCAGAGAAGCAATTGATCGTTGGGGACGCCCAGTGACGCCAAGAACCAAGAGACGGCGGGCGCAAGGAAACTGATGCAAATGTAGACCAGGATCAGTGCCGTGATGTCCGGTAGGAGGGACTTGAAGTCGGCGAAGTTGAACGATTTCGTGTCCGCTTCATTCGGCGACGGTGGGGGAAGGGTGATCTTGAGGACCAAGGGCAAGATCAAAACGAAGAGCACCGCCGAGGACACCAGAGTCAGGCGGTAGCCGATTATCGACGCCATCGCGCCACCGATGCCGGGGGCCACAAGCCCACCCATCGTCATCGCCGCCATCTGGTAACTTAGAGCCTTCTTGAGGCCCTGAGGGGAGACGGTTGAGGCCACGATCGCGAACATGACCGTGCTGATCCCGCCGAACCCGCCCTGTAGGGCCCGGAAGAAAACTATCTGGAGCACGTCTGCCGAGAACGCCATGCCGGAATACACTATGATGTTCCCACCCAAGACGACCAGAAGCACCTTCTTCGTCCCCACGCGGTCGCACATCCAGCCCCAGAATGGGGCGGTGAACGCCATGATCGTCGAGGCGATGAAGGAGGAGGTCCCCGTCCACCCAGTCGCCTCGATGAGCGTCTCGTTCAACTCGCTGCTGAGGAACAGGGGCATGAAGCTGCCCATCAGGTTGAAGGCGACGGACACGAGAAACTGGACGACGAG
>Ga0315285_10004094_pt1 | contig 15143 bp, 10 predicted proteins | sample YL17G09_36_MG_FD_203698 | JGI IMG/M metagenome (GOLD analysis project Ga0315285, IMG submission 203698) | Sediment microbial communities from Yellowstone Lake, YNP, Wyoming, USA - YL17G09_36 | ecosystem: Environmental > Aquatic > Freshwater > Lake > Sediment | place: USA: Wyoming | collected...
AGGTACCAGCCCCAACTGGTGTGGTTCGACTGGTGGATCCAGCACCGCGCCTTCGCCCCCTATCTGCAGCGCTTCGCCGCCCACTACTACAACCGCGGCCTCGAGTGGGGCAAGGGCGTGGCCATCAATCACAAGTTCGACGCCTTCCCGGAGGGGACGGCCGTGTTCGATATCGAGCGGGGACAGCTGTGCGACATCCGCCCGAGCTTCTGGCAGACGGACACCGCCATCTGCACCAACTCCTGGGGCTATGTAAAGGACCGGCAGTACAAGTGCGCCACCGCGGTGATCCACGACCTCGTGGACATCGTGAGCAAGAACGGCTCGCTACTGCTGAACATCGGCCCTCGCCCCGACGGCACCATCCCGGAGGAGGAAGAGCAGACGCTGCTCGAGATCGGTTCCTGGCTCTCGACGAACGGCGAGGCGATCTACGGCACTCGCCCCTGGCAGGTGTATGGTGAGGGACCGACCCCTGTGGTGGGAGGCTCCTTCAAAGACACCAAGCGCGGCGCGTTTACGAGCGAGGACGTGCGCTTCACCACCAAGGGTGAGACCCTCTACGCCACCTGTCTCGGCTGGCCCGCGCCAGAGGCGAGCGGTCGAGGCCCGGCCTGGAAGATCGGCGTGCTCACCCCCGGCGCCGGCCGCGTCGCCTCCGTGAGCTTGCTCGGCTCGGAGGAGTCGCTGCGCTGGTCGCAAGGGGCCGAGGGCCTCACGGTCGAGGCGCCGACCGTGCGCCCGTGTCACCACGCCTACACGCTCAGGATCTTGCTGGCGAAGTAGAGAGAGGCGGGCAGGATGAAGTGCGTTGCCATCAAAGGGAGCGGCGGGCCGAGTTGGCCGAGGCGCCGGGCGGCCATCAACCCAACGCCGGAGAGGCAGTAATGCAGACGTGGCACGCAGCACCCGCCGAGCTTCCCGGGATCGCGCAGGAGACGCAGTTTCGCACCATCAGTGAAGCCGCCGCGCGGGTCGCGGCAGGGGACACGGTGGTGATCCACGGAGGCACCTACCGCGAGCACGTGGTAGTGGAGGCGAGCGGCACCGCGGAGCAACCCATCCGCTTCGTCGCGGCGCCGGGGGAGCGGGCGGTGGTGACCGGGGCGGACCTGCTCACCGAGTGGGAGACGGTGGATGCGCAGCAGCACATCTACCGCGCGCCCTGGCCGCACGACTTCCTTTGGCGGAGCAGCCGCACCCACTTGGGGGATGACTTCCACGTGCTCATCGGCCGGGCGGAGCAGGTGATCGTGAACGGCTACCTGCTGCACCAGGTGCTGAGGCGGGAGCAGTTGTCACGGGGCTCCTTCTACGTGGACCTGGAGGCAAAGCAGCTCTATCTGTGGGGCGCGGCGGCCGAGGCCATGGGCCCGCGGGTCCGGGTGGAGGCCTCGGTGCGTCCGACCATCTGGGAATCCCGAGGCGAGCATATCCACCTGCGCGGCCTGCGCTTCCGCTACGCAGCGAACCACGCGCAGAGGGGAGCGGCGCGGTTCGCCGGCAACTCCGGCGTGGTGGAGGACTGCGTCTTCGAGCGGACCAACGGCAACGGGGCTAGCTTCAACGGCGAGGACATCGTGGCGCGGCGGTGCACCTTCCAGGACAACGGGCAGCTTGGCTTCGGCGGAGGCGGCCCGCATCGTTTGCTGGTGACGGGATGTCTCGTTCGGAACAACAACACCAAGGGGTTCAACCGAGACTGGGAGGGGGGCGGGAACAAGATCGCGCTGGCCCGCGGCGTGGTGCTCGAGAGGAGCAGGTTCATCGAGAACCGCGGCTCCGGAGTGTGGTTCGACATCGGCAACGAAGACTGCGTGGTGCGGAACTGCCTGATCGCGGACAACGAGGAGTGCGGCATCTTCTACGAGATCTCGTACCGCCTGCACGCGCACGACAATGTGATCGTCGGCAACGGCTTCGGCGAGGCGGCGAACGCGTGGGGGATCCTGTCCGCGATCTCCTTCTCCAGCTCCCCCGGGTGCGTGATCGAGCGCAACCTGCTCGTGGGCAACAACGAGGGCCTCAGCTTCCGCGAGCAGGAGCGCACCACCTGGCACATCGGCGATCCGGACCGGGACGAGAACCGGATCTGGAACCACGACGAGGAAGTGCGCCACAACGCCATCGCCTACAACCGCGCCGCGCAGACCCGGGGATGGTTCGATGTGGAGGATGAGCGGTACTGGCCGGCCGCTCTCCAGGAGCACACCCCATCGGCCGGCGCGCCGGCGCAGTCGCTCGAGGAGCTGAAGTTCTCCTTCCACGACAACTGCTACTACGCCGCGCCGGGACAGCGGCTTTTCACCTGGGGCCCGTCGCGGACACGGCACCAGCGCTATGCAGATCTCGACGCGGTGCGAGAGGCGCTCGACCTGGAGCAGGGGAGTGTGGAGGTGAAGCCAGACTTCGCGGACCAGACGATCAGAGACTTTCGCGTGCCGGCCGACAGCTCCCTCTTGCGCATGGGGTGCTACCCGCAGGGAGAGGTGCCAGGGGTGAAGCTGGGCGTCCTCCCGCGGTGAGGGCGGATAGGGGGAGGCGTGATGCGGTTGGGTCTGCTGCTCGTGTCCACGTGGCTGCTGCTCGCGGGGACGTTCGCTGATGGCGCGGCAGGGGGCCGCACCTGGCACGTCGCGCCGCGGGAGCTATCAGGCATTGTGCAAGACGCGCAGTTCCGCACCATCGGTGAGGCCGCCGCCCGGGTCGCGGCAGGGGACACGGTGGTGATCCACGGGGGCACTTACCGCGAGCACGTAGTGGTGGAGGTGAGCGGCACGGCGGAGCGGCCGATCCGATTCGAGGCCGCTCCCGGGGAGCGAGTGGTGGTGACGGGGGCCGACGTGCTCACGGAGTGGGAGACGGTAGACCCGAAGCAGCACATCTACTGCACGCCCTGGCCTCACGAGTTCGTCGGCTGGAATCCCACGCACGCGCACCCGGACGACGACCACCATGTGCTGATCGGCCGCGCGGAACAGGTGGCAGTTGGCGGATACCTGCTACATCAGGTGCTGACGCGGGAGCAGCTGTCGCGCGGCTCCTTCTACGTGGATCTCGCGGCGAAGCAGCTCCTCGTCTGGGGCGCGGCCGGCGAGGTCCTCGCTAAGGAGGCCGCGGTCGAGGCCTCGGTGCGCGAGGTGATCTGGGAATCGAAGGGCGACTACCTCCAGGTGCGGGGCCTCCGCTTCCGGTATGCCGCGAACCACGCACAGCAAGGGGCCGTCCAGTTCCGGGGGAACCACGGCGTCGTCGAGGATTGCGTCTTTGGAAAGACGAACGGGTGCGGAGCCGTCTTCGGCGGCGAGGACGTCGTCGTACGCAACTGCACCTTCCAGGACAATGGTCAGCTCGGCTTCGGGGCGGATAGGGCGGACAACCTTCTTCTGACCGGATGCACCGTGAGGAACAACAACACCAAGGGCTTCGACCGCGACTGGGAAGCGGGCGGCAGCAAGATCGTCTTGTCCAGAGGCGTGGCGATCGAGCACAGCATGTTCGTCGAGAACCGGGGGCACGGGCTGTGGTTCGACGTCGGCAATGAGGACTGCGAGGTGAGAAACTGCCTGATCGCGGACAACGAAGAGTGTGGCATCTTCTATGAGATCTCCTACGGCTTGCGGGCCCACGACGACGTCATCATCGGCAACGGGTTCGCTGATTCGCGCGGCGCATGGGGTGCCTCCTCTGGGATATCGCTCTCCAGCTCGCCGGGGTGCACGATCGAGCGCAATCTGATCGTCGGCAACAAGGAGGGATTCGACTTCCGCGAACAGGGCCGCACGACCCCTCAGATAAGTGATAGGAGTGAGCATCCCATCTGGAACCACGATGAGCTGATTCGCAGCAATGTCCTTGCCTACAACCGGGATGCGCAGGTCTGGGGATGGTTCGATGTCGGCGACCAGCGTCACTGGCCGGCCGCCATGCAGGATCCGGCGACGATGGAGCCGGAAAGCGAGGGGCCGTCCGGGCTGACACTAGAGAAGCTGAACCTCTCCTTCCGCAACAACATCTACTATGCGGCGTCGGGACAAGGCTTCTTCAACTGGGGTGTCTCGTGGGGGAGGAACCGCCGCTATCCGGACATCGATGCCGTGCGCGGGGAGCTCGGACTCGATCAGGAAAGCTCGGCGCTCGAGCCCGGCTTCTGCGATGTGACGTCCAGAGACTTCCGCGTTCCTGCAGACAGCCCGCTGCTCATCCGCGGATGCTATCCGAGAGGCGAAGTGCCTGGGGTGAAGCTCGGGGCCACCTTACGGTAAGAGGCGAAGCGCCTGCCGGCGCTCCGCCTCTCTCTGTTGGCGTAGTGCTGTGTGCTGTACACTGACCGCGAAGGCCCCTCTCTCAGCAATCGCAGTCCGGGTTGTCACCCGGCTGGCAGTACCTGCAGAAGCAGCCGTCGCAGCAGGCGGCGCCTCGGAGGTCGCCGAAGGTGTCCTGCCTGTTCCTCTGACCGCCCCGAGAGTTCGCGTAGATCGCTTCGGCAGGCATCCAGGCAGCGTGGCCGTCCATAAAGCCCATGTTGCTGCCTCCCAGATGGCGAGTATACCGCGACCTCATGGCTGGGTCGGTCCAGAACTTGACCTGCGACTCATGGGTCAGGCCGCACTCCTGGGTCTCCGAGCAGTTCGCCCAGTCCGCGCCGCAGGTGGGGCTGGCCTCGACCTTGCAGATGTCGGGGTAAGCGAGATCGGAGAGCTTCATCCACTCGGCCCTGACGCCCGCGTCGCCGGTGACGATGAACTTGGTGGGATCCGTCACTGAGCCGGGCTTCAGATCACGGTAATACAAGGCGGTGGTGCCTATCGTCTGCTCGAAGGCGCTCGCCACCGGCTCACCGGCACTCCCCCTCGCAAACCCCGTCCGGCCTTGTAGGGCGGAATCGGTGATGCTACCGCCCCATCCCGGCGGAAACGTATCCTGGCCACCGAAGGCATCCGATGCACACGTTTCCCCGCCCGACGTCGACACCCAGTACCCGAACCAGTCCGGTCCCGGGAGGATGGCGGTTGCTCCGTTGGCGTACTTGGCGCTCGGACAGCGCCAAACATCGCGGTTCTTTATGTACTCGTCCAGGATCACCGGCCAGCGCAGGTAGGGGTTCTTGCCGGTGGCGCTGGGCACGCTGCCACAGAAGAAGTCAATCACCTCCTGGCGGTGCTCCTTGGGGGCAAGCCTGTCGTAGTCTGTCAGGTACATCTGGAACGCCATCGCGATGTTTTTCACGTTCGACAGGCACTGGATCTTTCGGGCCGACTCGCGCGCCCGAGCAAACACGGGAAACAGCATGGCGGCCAGAATCGCGATGATCGCGATCACCACTAGCAGCTCGATGAGCGTAAAGCCCTGCCTTCTCCTCATCCTCTTCTCCTCGTCCTCTCATCCTCGTCCGTTCCCTGCACTCCAGGCCTGCGCCTCCCGCGGCTGATCGACAGGCCGTCGGGGCTAGAGGCTATTGCATAGGCGCCTCCTGCTGCCCGGCATGAGGACCACACGACCCCCGGACGCGCAACTGAGTCGGAAGAAGATGGGCGCCGCTGGAGGCCGTGGCAGTGTCACCTTCGATGAGGGCCGCCAGCAAACGCATCGCCTCCCTGCCGAGCTCTTCCTTCGGCTGTCTTACCGTGGTCAACGGAGGATAGCAGAGGCGACACAACTCCGAATCGCTGAACCCGATCACCGACAGATCATCGGGGACCCGCAGTCCGACATGCCGCGCCACCTCCAGCAGTGCGGCTCCGCCTTTGTCGTCCGCGGCGATCACCGCGGTCGGCAGCGGCCGTACCTGCAGCAGTCTCTGAGCCGCTGTGACCGCCTGCGCATAGCTGAAGTCGTAGCGCACGACCCATTCCTCAGGGACGCGCAGACCGTGCGCCGCCATCGCCTCGCGGAACGCGCGCAGACGAACTACCCCGGTGGACGTCCACGAAGGTCCTGCAAGGTGAGCGATCTGCTCGTGTCCCAGTGACGCCAGGTGATCCACGGCCTGCCGCACCCCATCAGCATCGTCCGTCGCCACCAGGGGGAGATCCAGTCCGTCCACTGCGAAATCGACGAGGACCGTCGGCACTCGCTTGAGTTCTGCCACCAAGTCGGCATCGTCGATCGGCAGGCTGTTTGCGGGGTAGAAAACGATCCCTTCGGGCCGTGTCTCCAGGAGATGATCGAGCGCCCGCCGCAGCGCGTCATGCCCGCTCTTCCCGTAGCTGGCGAACAGGGCCTCTCGCCCGGAGCCGCGTACCGCCTCCACCAGGCCGTCCATCACGTCACCAACGAACCCGCTCCCGAAGCCCACCAGGAGAATGCCGATGACGCCGCTCCGCTGACGGGCAAGCGCGCGCGCCCCTCTGTGGGGCCGGTAACCGAGATCGTGCGCCGTGCGCAGCACTCGTCGCCGCGTCGCGCTGCTCACACGCCCACCCCCGCCGGTGAGCACGCGGGAAACCGTGGCAGTGGAGACGCCCGCAATCGCCGCAACGTCCTTGATGGTCGCTGCCGGTTCCTGGACGCCACTGCCTTCGCGCCGAGACCGACGCTTGGTCGGCTGCAGCCCGTCCGCTGATGCCACGGTCACCCACCTTGCAGTCAGTGCAACGCACAGCCCGGCACGAGCTCCTTCTCGCCTTCTCTTCCTCGCGACCTGGGCTGAGTAAACGTTTACACACTAACCCAGATGGGACGTCGTGTCAAGAGGTGAACCGCCGGGCCGCTGCGAATACCACTGCCGCTGCTCCCCGGACACATGGGCGCCTGTAGGGCACGGAAGCGCAGGTCAGCGGGTCCGCCATGCATGGCACGCGCCTCCCGTCAGTAGCCTGCCCGATCGCAGAGGGGCCGGCGTGCAACCGGTCTCATGTAGAGCAATCAGGCCTATCGTGTCCGGGGGCGTGCCGCGCCGAGCTGCGCCGCGGCGGAACGGACGCACGATCGCAGCTCGAAGGAGGCTCCGGAATGCCACGTCGTCTGGCGATAACAGGTCCGCACAGAGTGGAGGTCATCGATTACGAGGACCGGCCGCTGAAAGATCACGAGGTGCTCGTTAAGACGGAGATCGCTTCGGGCAAGCACGGGACCACGGTTGCGGGCTTCGAGGGCGCCAACTTCGCGGGCCAGCGCTTCGAGAGTGACATGCGCCTCTTCGTGGAGGCCCCAGCTTCCGCCGCGGGACGGCGCGGCGAGCCGGGAGGCACGGGCACCGCCGGCGTCGGCGTAGTGCAGGCCGTCGGCTCGGGGGTAACGCGCTGGGCTGTAGGCGACCGCGTCTTCGGCCACATGGACGTCCGCGAGACCAACATCTGCCACGAAGATGCCCTCTGGCCGCTCGGAGAGCTGGACGCCAACCTGGCTCTCTGCACGGAGCCGGCCTATGTCGCCTTCCACGCGGTGAGAGAGTCGCAGGTCCGGTTTGGCGACAAGGTGGCCGTCGTCGGTCTCGGCGCCATCGGCCTGCTGGCCGTGAGCATACTCTCCCACGCCGGCGCCGAGCAGATCTTCGCCGTCGATCCGCTGCCCAACCGCCGAGAATGGGCGCAGCGGAATGGCGCCGCCCACGTACTCGATCCCACGGCCGGCGACGCTGCCCTCCAGATCCACGAGCTATCCGGCGGACCCGGGGTCGACGTCGCTATCGAGGTGTCCGGAAGCTACGCGGCGCTGCAGACGGCTATCCGCTCAACCCGCATCACGGGGACGGTTTGCTCTGCGGGCTTCTATCAGGGCGAGTCGCGAGGCCTCTGGCTAGGCCGCGAGTGGCACCACAACCGTTTGACTGTGGTTGTTCCTCATGGGTGCGGCTGGGGCCATCCCCCGCGAGACTATCCCCGCTGGGATGAGCGCCGCGCCTACGAGGCCATCATCAGTCTCATGCGGCAAGGGAAACTCGCCGCCCCCGGCCTGATCGCCCCGGTGGTGACGATCGACGAAGGCCCCGGCGTTTTCCGTCTGATCGAGGAAGAGCCCCAAAAGGTCACCAAGTTCGCCGTCGCGTTCCGCTGATGTTCGCGCAATGCAGTAACATTGCGCGAACGTCTTCTTTGGGCCTTTGCTGGTGTTCTGACGAGTTTCGCCCTCACTTCGTTGGGCGAAACTCGTTAGGTGTCGGTGACCTGACCGGGCCTGCAACACGCCGAGACGCGCTGTGTGGCTGCCTCGGTCGGTGTCAGATCGCGCCCTATGGTGCCGCGCAGGTCGCGGCATTGACAGGAGGCATCTCGTTTGGCAGTATGTAAACGCTTCCACATAGGGGGAGCGCCTTACAGGCAACTGAGATCGCCTATTCTCTCCCTGTTGACATCATTCTCGCTGTGCCGACACCGCACGGGACGCGACGGGTGGGAAGCGTCTGACAATCCGCTCTGCTGGAGGTGTCTCATGAAGCGCTATCGTGCGAGTGTGGTTGGAGGCGGGGCCGGTGGACGGCTGAGTCTGAACGCGCTCCGAGCCTCCGATCGCTACGAGCCGGTGGCGGTGGCCGACGTTAGCCCCGCGGCCCGGGAGGCACTGGCTCGGGACTACCCGGAACTGGCGGTCTTCGACGGCCACGCGGCGATGCTCGCGCAATGCCCCACGGACATCGTGTGCGTTTCCACCTGGGCTCCGTCGCATCGGGCGGTCACCGAGGCCGCGCTCGCGCTACCTCTGACAGGCATCCTGGTGGAGAAGCCGCTCGCGGACACCACCCCGGACGGCGCTGCTATACTCGATGCCATTCGACAGAAGCACCTTCCGCTCGCCGTCCCCCATGGGCTACTGGTGGCCGCGCATGCGAAGGAGATCTTGCAGCGAGTGAAGAGCGGCGAAATCGGCGACCTGTTGCTGATCGAGATCCAGTGTTCGGGCTGGGACATCATCAATGCCGGCATCCACTGGCTCAACTATGCCTGTATGCTGACCGGCGGCGCGCCCATGGAGTACGTACTGGCCGCCTGCGACGCCTCCACGCGCACCTATCGGGACGGCGTACAGGTCGAGACCATGGCCGTGACCTACGCCCAGGCCAGGAACGGGGCCCGCATCGTCATGAACACCGGCGACTACGTCACGACCACCAGGGCGGGCAAGGATACCGTCTTCCACGTCGTCGGTACCAAGGGCACGATCGAGTTCTGGGCCTGGGAGAGCGCCTACCAGATAGTGAGCCCGAACCACCCGGGCGGCCTGTTGGTGCAGGTTCCGCCCTCGCCAACGGCTGGGCACCGGGGCCACCTCGACGCGCTCGCGGACCAAATGGACCGCGGCATCGTGGATTACACCATTGGCGAGAGTTCGCTTGCCGCCCTGGAGATGTGCGAAGCGGCCTACTTCTCGGCCCGGCACGGGTGCAAGGTGGAACTCCCCCTGGCCACCTTCTCCCCGCCGCGCTCCAGTGATTGGGACCCGGGGAAACCGTATGCCGGAACCGGTGGCGGCCGTGACGGTCGCAAGCTACCCAGACTCGGTTGACGGAGGCAGAGATGAGTGCAGTTGAGTTCGGCATCGTCGGCGCGGGGTGGCGCACGGAGTTCTACCTTCGCATTGCCCGGGCCCTCCCCGACCGGTTCCGGATCACAGGCGTGGTGGTGCGCAAGCCCGAGAAGCGCGCCCCGTTCGAGCACACCTGGGGCGTACGCGCCTGCGCGAACACTGCGGAACTGCTGCAGACTGCCCCTTCCTTCGTGGTGACCTCCGTTAGCTGGCCGGCCAACCCGCCGCTGCTCCAGGAGCTGGCCGCGCGGGACGTGCCCGTGCTCTCCGAGACGCCGCCTGCCCCTGCCCTGGAAGGACTCCGAGCCGTGGCTGCGCTCACCCGCCAGGGCGCCCGCATTCAGGTGGCCGAGCAGTACTGGGCCCAGCCGCACCACCAGGCCTGTTCAGCGCTGATCGAGCGAGGGCTGCTCGGGCGGCCTACCCATGCCCAGGTCTCGGTCGCTCACGGGTACCACGGGATCAGCCTTCTCCGAAGGTTCCTCGGGATCGGGTTCGAGTTACCAACCATCAGCGGAAAGCACTTCGTCGCCCCGATCGTGGCCGGTGCCGGGCGCCAGGGCCCCCCAGAACGAGAGGAGGTTCGCGATTCTGAGCAGGACATCATCTTCCTGGACTGGGGCGACCGTCTGGGCGTTCTGGACTTCACGGGCGACCAGTACTTCGGCTGGATTCGCAACAACCGCCTGCTGATCCGCGGCGAGCGAGGCGAGATCGCGAACGACACTGTCTCATACCTCAAGGACTTCCGCACCCCCATGACGGCCGACCTGCGCCGAGTTGTCACCGGCGCGAATGGGGACCTCGACGGCTTCTATCTCAAGGGGATACAGGCGGGAGGCGAATGGGTCTACCGCAATGCCTTCGCGCCCGCGTCGCTTTCCGACGATGAGCTCGCCATCGCCACCTGTCTCGTCAGCATGGACGAGTACGTACGCACCGGGCGGGAGTTCTACCCGCTCGCCGAGGCCTGCCAGGATCACTACCTGAACCTGCTCTGCCAGCAAGCCGTGCGAGAGAGGCAGGAAGTGAGGGCTGAGTCGCAGGAGTGGGCGAACTGAGGTGAGGCCTCGTCCCTCGGTCGCCGCTGAGCAGGAGGCGTCCGGGGTAACAGCCGTAGCCAGGCGGGGGCATCCGCTCCGTGTGCGGGCCGTCGCCATCGTGCTCCTGCTCGTGCCCGCCCTCACCCTCTTCGCGGTATGGGGCGATTGGCTCGACGGGGGCAACGGCGCGTCGGACTCCCTTAACGGCGTCGCAGTGGGGGTGCTTGCCCTGCTGACCGCGCTCAATATCTTGCTTCGGCGCCGACGGCCCCAGTGGGCCCTCTCCCCGGGCGAGCTGATCACCATCTACCTCGTCGTTGCCACCGGCATGAGTATCACGGGAGGCATCTGGCAGTGGGGTGGCTCGCTCGCGGCTAACATCGCCTACCCGGCCTGGGCGGCCAGTCCCGAGAACGGCTGGGCGGACACCATCCTGCCTGTCCTGCCTCACGGCCTGGTGGTCACCGACCGGGAGGCGCTGGAGGGATTCGCGTTCGGCGGCAGCAGCGCCTATCGGATGCAGGTATTGCGCGCCTGGCTGACCCCGGCGCTCTGGTGGACGGCCTGGATCTCGGCGACGCTGTGGGTCACGCTCTGTCTGGGGGTCATCGTCCGGCGCCGGTGGTCAGAGGAGGAGAAACTTGCCTTCCCCATGACGACCGTGCCGCTGCAGCTCACGGATCCGGGGTACCGGCTGCTCCGGGACGGGATGTGGTGGGCGGGGATTGGCGTCTCCGGCGCGATCGGGGTGCTGGGCATCCTTCACCAGTTCCTGCCGGCGGTACCCACGGTCACCACTGCGGTAGAGATCGAGAGCCTTATCACCAACAACCCTCCCTGGGATGCCATCCGGGGCATTGCCCTCTACTGGGGTCCGTGGGAGATCGGGCTCTGCTACCTGATGCCGCTGGATTTCGCCTTCTCTCTGATTGTCTTCAACCTCCTGTGGAAGGCGGAGTACATGCTCTGCCGCATGGGAGGCTGGCTGACCAGTCCCTGGGGCGGGTTCCCCTATGGTGACCAGCAGAACATCGGCGCCTATCTCGCGCTGATGGCCTCGGTGGTGTGGCTGGACCGGCGCTACTTGGTTCAGGTGCTCCGCAAAGCCCTCGGCGCGCGCTCCGCACTCGAAGATCGCGAGGAGGGGCTCAGCTACCGCGGCGCGGTGTTGGGGCTGATCGGCGGGCTGGGCTTCTTGTGGTGGTTCTACAGCCGCAACGGCATGACCGGGCCCATCACCGCCGCCTTCCTCCTGCTCTACTTCACCATGATGATGGTCATCGTGCGCATGCGGGCGCAGATCGGTCCGCCCGCCCACTGGATGTTCGGCACCATGCCGGAGTACGTGCTCGCCCAATTCCCCGGCGCGCGCGCGGTTGGGCCGCGCGGACTCGCCCTCATCGCCATGATGCGCCCCTTCATGGTCGAGCAGAACTCGAACCCCGCGCCCATCCAGCTCGAAGGGCTGCGCATGGCGGAGCGCGGCATGGTGCGGGCGCGTCATCTCACCTGGGCACTTGCCCTCGCGGTACCACTCATCATGCTCTGCTACTTCTGGGCCAACCTGCACATCGGCTACCGGCTCGGGCTGGGAGCAAAGGCCCCCGCCGACCTGCTGGCCATCTGTAACGACGCCTCGACCAAGGCGGAGGCCTGGGTGCGCGACACCGCCGGGCCCAGCTGGAGCGGCACCATCAGCATCGGCATCGGCGCCGCCATCACCCTCCTCCTGATGGCCCTCAAGCTGCAGCTTCCTTCCTTCCCGCTGCACCCTATGGCCTTCCCGCTCGCGTTCAGCTGGACCATCGATGCCATGCTGCCGGCCATCACCATCACCTGGATCGTCAAGGCACTGCTCCTGGGCTACGGCGGCCTGCGTGCCCACCAGCGAGCGCTGCCCTTTTTCCTGGGTCTGATCGTGGGCACCGCCAGCATGGGGCTGGTAGGGACCGTGCTGTCGCACGCGCTGCTGGGGGTATAGACGCCATGAATCCCAAAGAGAACTACCTGGAGGCGATCCGTTTTGGCCGCCCTGACCACGTCCCCCTCGCGGATGAGCCCGTCTTCCACTCGTTTCAGCTCGAGGGCAACTTCCGTATGGACGACTGGACCGACCCGTGGGGTGTGAGGTGGGAGGTCGGTCTCGAGGGGACCGTTCCCTTCCCGAAGGGGAACCCGCTTCCCTCGCTCGACTGCTTGCCGGACTTCCGCTTCCCTGCCCCGAGCCAACTGGTGCTTACCGAAGATATGAGAGCAGGTCTCCGAACCGCTGACCGGGGCGAACGCCTCACTATCGGGCACCTGATGTACCTCCTGTTCGAGCGCGCCTGGGCGATCATGGGCATGGACAACTTCCTGATGGCATTGGCCACCCATCCCAGCGAGAGCTACGCGTTCTTGCACGGGATCGCTGCCTTCGCCCGCGGGGTCTTCGACCGCTATCTCGAGCTGGGAGTGGATGGCGTCAGCTTCAGCGAAGACCTTGGCAGCCAGCGCGCGCTGATGATCTCGCCAGCGATGTTCAGGGAGTTCATCCTCCCGGAGTACATCTACTGCCTCGAGCGCGTGCTGAGCCAGAAGAAGATGGTCATGTTCCATAGCTGCGGGTGCATCGATGCCATCGCCGGCGACCTGGCCGCGATTGGTGTCACCGTTCTCAACCCGATCCAAGCGCGGGCCAACGACCTGCACAAGCTGAAGAGCGACACCTTTGGCCGGATGGCCTTGAGCGGAGGCATTGACACGAGCATCCTCGCGCGCGGCACGCCTGAAGACGTGCGCGCCGAGGTGATTCGGGTAATGGAGATCCTCAAGCCTGGCGGCGGCTACGTGTGCGGTCCCGATCAAGACATACCTGGGATTTCCGCGGAGAACATGACCGCGCTCCGAGAGGCGGGCTACGAGGTTGGGCGTTACTGACGGCGGCGCCAGCCCAGGCAGGTGAGACTGCAGTCCCACATAGGCATCGCTGCACTGGCAGCGCAGATGCTGCGCCGGGGCCCATCTGCTGCCAGCATGCTTTGCCCGCCCTGGGTTTGCAGGGCCGGTCCCATTACCGCCTAACAGCCACAGCCTGTCCTGGGAGCTACGTCACATACCCGGCCTCAAAGGCTACGATGACTTCGGGGCGAATCGGTCACCAGGACACGGGGCGCGGCGTCCGCGCCCACGGAGGAGGCCAATGCTCCGAATCGGCTGGGCTGTACGCGACATCACCCCGAGCAGGCCGGTCATGGTCAGCGGCCAGATGCACCGCCGGATTGCCCGCGGGGCGATGGACCCCCTGCTGGTGACGGCGCTCGCCATGGAGGGGGGCGATCCAGCGGACTGCGCGATCCTCATTTCTTGCGATCTCGTCGGCGTCTCCGACGGGCTCCAGCGTGCCGTGCGTGAACGCCTTGCGCGCCGCCTGCCTGCTGTCCCCGGGGAGAAGGTGTTCCTCAACGCGACGCACACGCACACTTCGATGGTGCTCGAGGAGGGATCCTATGAGCACCCAGGTGGCGATGTCATGACGCCGGCGGAGTGTACCGCTTGGGTGGCCGACCAAGCCGCCGACGCGGCGGCGGAGGCCTGGGAGAGCCGTGCCGCGCACGCGATAGCAACGGCCTTCGGGCACGCGGTGGTCGGGCACAACCGACGCGTGGTGTACGCTGACGGCAGTGCCCAGATGTATGGCCGGACGGACCGGGAGGACTTCGTCTGGATCGAAGGATATGAGGATCACAGCCTGGACCTGCTGTTCACCTGGGACGCCGGCGGCCATCTCACCGGGGTGGCCCTCGATATCCCCTGCCCGTCACAGGTGGACGAGAGTCTGGAAGTGCTCTCGGCGGACTTCTGGCATGAGATTCGGGTCGAGCTGCGGGCACGGCTGGGCGAGGGGCTGCACGTGCTCCCTTTGTGCGGAGCGGCGGGCGATATCTCTCCACACTTCCTGCTCTATGGTCGCCAGGAGGAAGAGATGCGCCGCCGTCGTGGCCTCGCCGAGCGCCAGGAGATCGCGGCCCGCGTTGCCGCAGCCGTGGAACGAGCACTCGCCTGTACTCGGCCCGCCACCGGCGACACGACGTTCGCGCACGCGGTGCGACGCGTCGAGCTGAGTCCACGCGCGATCACGCGGAAGGAGCGGGACTGGGCGGAGGCCGAATACCAGCGCACCAGGCAAGAAGGTAGGGACGATTCCTGGTGGCTGCAAGGCCTGCGCGCAGTGGTGGAGTGCTTCGACGGCCTGAGAGCCGCGTCCCCGGTGCCGGTAGAGATCCACGTGCTGCGAATCGGTGACGCGGTGCTGGCGACCAACCCGTTCGAACTCTTCCTCGACTACGGGCTGCGCATCAAGGCGCAGAGCCCGGCTGCACAGACCATCGTCGTGCAGCTTGCCGCCGGAGGTGGCGCCTACCTTCCCACCGAGCGGGCCGTGCAGGGCGGTGGGTACGGGGCGGCGCCGGCGGTGGCGAACGTCGGTCCTCAAGGCGGGCAGGAGCTCGTTGAAGCGACGCTGGAGATGATCCGGCGGCTCTTCCAGTCCTGACGGTACGGCATCGCGGCAGGCCGTGCTGTGCGCACTCACGCCTCGCACGGCTGCCAGCGGCGCCATCGGCGGCCGACTCGACCCGCTGCCTTGTGGCTCGC
>Ga0315285_10004095_pt1 | contig 15142 bp, 14 predicted proteins | sample YL17G09_36_MG_FD_203698 | JGI IMG/M metagenome (GOLD analysis project Ga0315285, IMG submission 203698) | Sediment microbial communities from Yellowstone Lake, YNP, Wyoming, USA - YL17G09_36 | ecosystem: Environmental > Aquatic > Freshwater > Lake > Sediment | place: USA: Wyoming | collected...
ATCCTCTTCCAATGGGCTTGCAATCCAGTGACCTTTGGCTCCCGTGAACTTCCAATTCTCCGAACCATTCTTTTGATTCAAGCTGAAAAGCGTATGATCAGATCCACTGCTGCCAATTATCAACTGTTCATCACTTGTCAATAGCGGTGCAGAGAAGAACAGTCTCTTGTTATCTGCTTTCTCGGGATAGCGCCAGTTTTCCATGCCATCGCTCAAGCGAACAGCATATACGAATGTCCCGTTCGCAAGATACGCTGTTGTTTCATCCGCAGCCAGACCTGGCCAGCTCGAACCACTCATCGCACCACTTGTGCATGCGCTAAGCATACTCAATACTAATCCTGCAATCACAACCAGGATAACGTGTTTACCTTTCATTTGTTCTTATATCTCTCCTTTGGAACCGGGTCATAACCACCTGGGTTGAATGGATTACAGCGTAAAATTCTCCAGGCGGTCATCAACGAACCTCTCAATGCCCCATATGTATAGATTGCCTGATAGCCATAATGCGAACAGGATGGATAGAAGCGGCAAGTATCTTTCGGTAAGCCTTGTGAGACGGTCTTTTGATACAAGTGGATGATAGCCAGCAGAATCAGCCTGGGCCAGTTCGCGGGGTGATTTGGCAAGTCCCGCAGCTGCAGTTCATCCGGATATTCATTAAGTAGATCAAACTCACGTATCATGGTTTTTCAATAGAAGTTGAGAGTTTTTTAAAAGTGAGATTATTGCGGAACGGATTTCGAGCATGGAGGCTTCTGAAAAAGGTTTCCGGGCAATCAAGATAATGTCCCAGCCTGGAGTGATATCGGGGAGTAATGACCGGATGGCTGCTCTCAGTAATCGTTTTGCCCGATTACGACGAACTGCGCCTCCAACCAGACGCCCGGCAAGGACTCCAACGCGGATCTGGGGCAAATCACTTGCCAGAGCTTTCAACACCATTAACGGGTGTGCATATGACTTTCCAAACCGCTGCACCCGTTGAATATCGGTTGACCGGGTCAGGCGTAACCGTCGCTGCACCCGTACCTCGAAGGCTTTCCTGGATCAATGCCTTAAACCGCTATAACAACGATGAAGAAGCATCCCACTCGATAATCAACACCGGTGAGGGGATCTACCATCGAACTCGTTTCACGTGCTCGTTCGATTTAACCGTCAATCTATAGCGACCTTTCAAGCGACGACGCTTGAGGACGTTGCGACCATCGGCGGTTGCCATGCGCCTCCGGAAACCGTGCACACGTACACGACGACGGATCTTGGGCTGATAAGTACGTTTTGGCATACACTTTCCTTATGAATCAGAATGATTTCTATTCCCTGCGTTTGGATCTACTTTCGTGGTTCCAAACTGGCAGGCTATTATACCGTATCGCATTGGATTTGGTCAAACCAAATTCAATTTGACTTTTCTTTTGGGCTTTCCCCTTGGGCGGGAGTCAGCAGCTCTGCCAATTGACGGGCACCTTCTGGATTCGTCACTGCCAGGACTTCGTCACCTTCCACGAAAGAAGTATTGCCGCGAGGGACAGTCACCTTCCCATCCCGGATGATGGCAGCGATCACGCACTGGTCGGATAATCCCAGGTCTTTTATTGCAACACCTATGGCTTTTGCCCCTGGTGGGATTTTTTCCTCAACAAGCGAGTAGCGTCCTCGGCGTAATTTGAGGAGGGTCATCATATCACCCAGGGACATCTCTTCTTGAATTAAATGTGCCAACACCGAGGCAGAATTTAACGCCACATCAACATGGAAATTTTCATTGAACAGCCAGGCATTGCGTGGATTATTAACTCGGGAGATAGTACGAGGTACGTTAAACATCGTACGCGCAATAAAGGACAAGGTCAGGTTGGTTGCGTCATCACTGGTTACGGCAGCCATCACATTTGCCTGTTTTAAACCCGCGAGTTCCAGTATCTGCGGATCAACAAAATTTCCTTCATAGATGACTTCCGTTGGTAATTCCTGGTGCAGACGCTCCAAAAGTTCACGTCTGTGTTCGATCAGGCGTACTTTATACCCTTCAGTGATCAATGACGAAGCCAGTTGGGCTCCAGTCCTTCCACCACCTGCAATGAATACAAACATATTACACCTCCGGTCCAGCCAATAAACGTGTTTTTAACATTCCAATTCCTTCGAAAGTTGTGCTGATGTTAAGGACGTCACAGGCTTGTAGGCAGATTTCTAAATTAGGCAGCGAAGACCGACCAGCACGTGTTAAAGCAACAGGCAAACAGGGGTATGCCGTACCAATGCCGAGTAGTTCCCTCAACATACGACCATCCCATTCTGGCGTAACAACAATCTCATAAATCTCCACTTCACCATTCCCAGCCGAAAAAACTGTCCTCAGCAAGGGATTAACGAGGAGTTCCTCCACTTTCTGAGCACCCCAACTGGTCGAACTTACAGTTTGCAAGCCAAAGGTTTCAATCATAGATCGCAGGTTGGGATCATAATTACGCACAACAACATTAGGTACATTGTAAATCGTCCGCGCTATGTGGGCAACAACGGCATTCAGTGTGTCAATATTTGTCACAGCGGCTATACCATCTGCCTCGGTAATTCCGGCTCGTTCCAATACTTTTTCTGAGATGGCTTCTCCTTCAACCGTACGACCGCGAAACTCAGGGGTAAGCCGGTTAAAGGATTCGGCGTCCTGGTCTACTACTGCGACATGATGACCGCCTTTATACAGGCGAAATGCGAGTTCAGCCCCAACGCGGCCGCAACCGACAACGATATAGTTCATGTGTTCTCCTTGCTCAAACAATCGTAAAACTAAGGTACTTGATATGGTACATCTGTGACCACAATCCCCGGCCAGGATAGTAGTTCGCTGCGAAGTAAGTCAGCCGTCTGCATATGCAGGGCGTTGTACCAGCGGCTGGAGGGGACAAATTGTGGTACAACAATAGTGATGGTCTCGTTTGGCTGGCGCTGGACGATGATCTCCTTGATGTAAGCCAGCAGTGGTTCAAGAAAGAGCCGGTAAGGTGAATCCAGGATGACCAGGCGGGTTCCATCACCCCAGGTCTCCCATTTCTTTTGTACTTTCTCTGCTTCCTTTGGCTCTATCGATATATGAACAGCGGTTACATCGTCCGATAACAACCGGGCGTAACGCAGTGCTTCCAACGTACCCTGGTGAACGCCGCTTAAGGGCAATATCACACGGTGGCGCGCATGACGAGGCGGGGTACTGCCGTACTGTTCCAATGATAAACGGTTAGCCAAAGATTTATAGTGATGATGGATGGAGAAAAATATCGCCACCAAAGTCGGTGTTAGCAGTAGCACGACCCAAGCCCCGTCATGGAATTTAGTGACAGCGAAGACAAGCATTACAGTGGCAGTACAGACAGCCCCAAAGCCATTGATTATCATTTTGAATTGCCATCCCTTCTCGTACCGGAGGACTGACCCGGGTTCACGGATCTCCTTATCTGGTCTCATGTGCCCAATCTTCCACCAACGGCGTGCCATGCCCGATTGAGACAGGGTGAAGGATAGAAAGACGCCAATCGCATAGAGGGGGATCAGGCGGGTGACACTTGCCCGGAAAATAATAATCAACAAAGATGCGATGAGTGCCAGCGAGATAATGCCGTAGGAGTAGACCAGGCGGCTGCCCCGGAAGGTCAACTGGCGCGGCAGAAAGCCATCACCAGCATGTAACGCACCCAGGCGAGGAAAGTCTGCAAATGCCGTGTTCGCCGCCATAATCAGGATCACTGTAGTGGCAGAAATGGTCAGCATATATGGGATACCGCGCCCCTGAAAGATTGTACGGACCAGTTGTGAAATGATTGTTTCTTCTTCTGATGGGATGGCGTTAATCCGGCCGCTTAAAAAGGAAATGCTCAAGAAGAGTGCACCAAGAATGAAAGACATCCATATGAGTGTAATGCCAGCATTCTTGCTGCAAGGTTCTTTAAAAGCCGTGATGCCATTGGAAATGGCTTCCACACCGGTCAGAGCAGTTGTGCCGCTCGCGAATGCATGCAGGATCAGGAAAGGCGTTACGAGCGTCAGGGTTTGAACGATGGACACCTCTGGTGGGTTGATAACGGAACCCAGATTACGTGTAAGGAGACGGAACATACCATATCCGACTGTTGCGAACATCATCATGATGAAAAAGTAGGTCGGGATAGCAAAGGCTTTTCCCGATTCCTTGACCCCGCGCAGATTGACCAGCATGACCAGTAACACAGCGCCAACAGCGATAGCCACACGATAAGAAAACATCATTGGAAAAGCAGAGATGATCTGTGCCACACCTGACGAAATGGATACTGCTACTGTTAGAACATAATCGGTCAGCAGAGCTGCACCTGCTGTCTGGGCAGGAAGTTCGCCCAGGTTGTCCCGAGCGACAATGTAAGCACCACCTCCACCTGGGTAAGCATGGATGGTTTGCTGGTATGAAATCGTGACGATCGCCAGCAGAATGACGATCACCATGGATAATGGAAAGACATAACCAAATGCCATCGTCCCCACCGCAGCCAGGATTACCATAATCTCCTGGGTGGCGTAAGCTGTTGAGGAGAGCGCATCTGATGCAAAAACAGCTAAGCCAATAGCCTTGCCAATCGTCTGGTGTGGGGCGTCAGCTGTCGATAAGGGGCGTCCGATCAGCCAATGGCTGAGGGAGCGAGGGGGATTGAAACCAGTCGTCCGTCGTATGATTGAGGACTGGCTTCCATCATCTGGGTTTGACATACAACCTTACTTTATATGATTAGTTCAGATAAAAAATTATACCCCCGCATGGCGAGAGCAGAGGTATATTATATTACAAATCTACAGCTTGTGGAGTCATCTTTTATGGTACCTGATAAGGTACCTCGGTAATGACGATATCGGGTATCGAGAGCAATTCGCTCCGTAGCAGGTTGGCAGTCTGTGTGTGCAAGATGTTTTGCCAGGATTTGGAAGGGACGAATTGTGGAACTACGATAGTGATAGTTTCGTTCGGTTGGCGTACAGTGATGATTTCCTTTATATATGTTAACAAAGGTTCTATGAAGAGGCGGTAAGGTGAATCCAGGACGACCAGTCGTGTACCGTCACCCCAATTCTCCCATTTCTTCTTGACTTTCTCCGTCTCGTCCGGATCGATCGAGACGTGCACAGCCGTTATATCGTCGGATAACCTATGTGCATAGCGTAAAGCTGCCAGCGTACCCTGGTGTACACCGCTAATGGGCATGATCACTCGGTAACGGATTGCATGTGGCGCCAACCCAGCATTTTGTTCCAACGATAGGGTGTCGGCCAGTTTCATATAATGGCGATGAATTCTGAAGAACAAGGTCACAAGAACCGGTAATATGAATAAAACAAGCCAGGCCCCGTCGCGAAATTTAGTAATTGCGAACACCATAACAACTATCGCTGTACATATCGAACCAAAACCATTGATCACCATCTTATATTGCCAGTGAGCCTCATAGCGCAAGGTTGAACCGCGTTCCACGACCTTTACACCGGGTTCAAGGTGACCTATCTTCCACCAACGATGTGCCATTCCGGCTTGGGAGAGGGTGAAGGATAAAAAGACACCGATGGCATAAAGAGGGATGAGACGAGTAACGCTCGCCTGAAACACAATGATAAGCAAGGATGCGATGAGAGCCAAAGTAATGATGCCGTATGAATATACTAACCGGCTGCCGCGGTATGTAAGCTGCCGCGGCAGGAAGCCATCCTTGGCTGCCATGGCACTCAAGCGGGGAAAATCGGCAAATGCGGTATTGGCAGCCATGATTAAGATAAGAGTAGTTGCAGAAATGGTCAGTAGATAGGGAACACCACGTCCACCATAGACCGTGCGGGTTATTTGCGAGATTACCGTTTCTGCGTCGGAGGGAACGGCTGCGATGTGCTTGGTAAGGAAGGAGATGCTTAGGAAGAGGGTACCGAGGATGAAAGCCATCCAGATAAGGGTAATCCCGGCGTTCTTGCTGCGTGGTTCTTTAAAGGCGGTGATACCGTTGGAGATAGCTTCCACACCGGTCAGGGCAGCTGTACCGCTGGCGAAGGCATGCAGGATGAGAAAGGCAGTCACTGGACCGAGAGCCTCGATGGTCTCGATTGGAGGCGGGTCAGTAACCGCGGCCAACGTCCCAAATAGATAGCGCCCAATGCCTACCCCAACGGTTAAATACATCATCACGATAAAGAAATACGTTGGGACAGCGAACGCGTTGCCGGACTCTTTTACACCCCGTAGATTCATTAACATTATAAATATAATGAAACCAATGGCTAGAGGGACGCGGTAAGTGTACAACACCGGATATGCTGAAACAAGTTGAGCCACACCTGAGGCGATAGAGACTGAGACAGTAAGTGTATAATCTGTCAGTAAACTTGCCGCCGCGATAAGAGCTGGTAACTCGCCAAGGTTATCGCGCGCTACGATATAAGCCCCACCGCCATCCGGATAGGCATGTATGGTCTGCTCGTATGAAAGGGCAACGATGGACAAGAGGGCAACGATGGCGATCGAGATCGGGAAGACATATCCAAAGGCAATTGTCCCCGCGGCTGCCAGGATTACCAGAATTTCCTGGGTAGCGTAGGCTGTAGAAGAGAGCGCATCTGAGGAAAAAATCGCCAGGCCGATAGCCTTGCCGATTGTCTGGTGTGGAGCATCTGCTGTGGGGAGTGGACGTCCAATCAGCCAGTGGCTAAACGACCGGGGAGGTGTGTAGCTTGTCGACCTGTGTATGATCGGGGGGTGATGCTCTTCCGTATGTGGTAACATATGTCCAGTACATGCAAACTGGTCGCAAAAAATAATATCACGTATTAATAGTGAACAATTATAGTCTACACCATCAGGTTAGTTGAGCTCGATCCCAGTAATAATTAATGTTGGAGTCATTATTCCGGCTTCTGATCTCAAAGTAATATTTACGGAGCCGTTCACTCATCAAGACCCAAATGAACGCAAAACTGCTGGTCATTGAACGATCTTTACATTGTCTGGTACACAGCCTAAGCAGGTGAGCATTATCAGTAAATATTCACGACCAGTGGTAGATATGACCGGAGAAAGCAGGAAGTGATAGAAGAGTCGGCAAACCTGCTTATATCCCGTACCAGTCATAACCACCGGGTGACTGATACACGAGAATCGAGCGCCAGCAAAACAATCCCCCTTGCCTGTGAAAACCCCCAGCCAAACCGTAACATCCACCTGGAGCCATATTTATAGTTCACCCCTTTGCCAGCCTTATTTATTTTGATTGGAGTACACCTCGAGCGTGCATCCCGCTGTGAACAAAGATCACATCATACGCCTCTATCCTTATTTTTGATATCTGATAGTCATCCATTTCGACCTATATCAACACCCAAGACAGGACCAGCAGAAATAGGTCTATTAATCCTGCACCGGTCTCGTTGAGATGGTGGGTGACGACTTGTATTGATCCCTTGTTGAATAAATTTCCAAAACCTGGATAGATTACCTTGTGAGGCTCTGGAATAATCAGTAATGAACCTCCCGGGTACTTATCCGGGAGGTATCTACTTGATAATCTATCCTAAGATTCTTCTCTGTAATCCTCCGGCAGCCAGCAACATAACACCAGCTCGCGGGCTGCCTTGACCTCGTCCATGCGCCCAAACGGCGTTATATGCGGCGCCGAGTGGAGCAGTTCGGGATCCTGGCGGGCTTCCTTGGCAATCTTGATCAGAGCTTCGGCGAAGGCATCGAGCGTGTCCTTATTCTCTGTCTCGGTCGGCTCGATCATCAGCGCTTCATGGACGATCTGGGGGAAGTAGTTCGTCGGCGGGTGAAAATCATAATCCATCAGCCGCTTGGCGATATCCAGTGCCCTGATGCCGGGTGCATCGTCGAACCTGCCTTCCGCTACGAATTCATGCATGCAAATCCGGTCGTAGGGAATATGATAAGTTCCCCGCAGGCGGGCTGCCAAGTAGTTGGCATTAAGCACAGCGTATTCGGAGACTTTACGCAAACCGTCTGCTCCGTGCATCATGATGTAGGTGAACGCGCGAACGATCATGCCATAATGACCATGGAAGGCTTTGACGCGACCAATTGTCTTGAGGGGATTGAAAAAACCATAGAGCGGCATGGTTTCATCGTCACCTTCCTCGAGAATTCCAACGATCGGAGCAGGCAGGAAGTCCGCCAGTTTAGCGGAAACGCCGACCGGACCGGAGCCAGGTCCGCCACCGCCATGCGGGGTGGAGAAGGTCTTGTGCAGATTGAAATGCATCACATCGAATCCCAAATCGCCAGGTCGGGTAATACCCAGCAGGGCATTGAGATTGGCACCGTCGCCATAGACCAGACCACCGCAATCGTGAATGAGTTTGATCACCTCTTCGATGTTTTCATCAAACAAACCGAGGGTGTTTGGATTGGTCAGCATCAAGCCGACGACGGTATCATCGCAAGCTGCTTTAAGTGCTTCCTGGCTGACATTACCCCGTTCGTCGGAAGGAATCTGGACAATCTCCAGACCGGTCATCCCTGAGGAGGCAGGATTGGTACCATGGGCTGAGTCCGGGATCAGCATTTTGATCCGCTTTGAATCACCACGCGAGCGATGATAAGCGCGCATGATCAGCACACCAGTCAGTTCACCATGGGCGCCTGCTGCCGGCTGCAGGCTGACAGCAGCGAAACCACTGATCTCCTTCAGCCATTCCTGCATCTGGTACATCAATGCCAGGTTCCCTTGAACGGTCTCGACCGGTTGGAGAGGATGAGTGAACACAAAACCCGGCAGCCGGGCGGTATCCTCATTTACCTTGGGATTATATTTCATGGTACAAGACCCAAGTGGATAATATCCCCCGTCAACACTGTAGTTGTAATGCGAAAGATGCATATAGTGCCGGATCACATCCACTTCTGCCAGCTCGGGCATGGGCAAATCCTTGCGCAGCATGGTCTCGGGAAATGTTGCACGGGGTACATCCGCCTCAGGGAAAGTTACACCAGTGCGCCCGGGGGACGAAAGTTCGTAGATGGTCTGTTCAGTCATCGCTCACCTCCGACAGGATCTCAACAAGAAAATCGATCTCGTCTTTCGTATTCATTTCGGTTACAGCCAACAACATATGATCCTTCAGGGCAGGGTAATCCTGACCCAGGTCATAACCTCCAATAATGCCATGCTCAAGCAGGTTCTGATTGATCTCTTCGACCGGCTTTGGACAGCAGACAGAGAACTCATGGAAGAAAGGGGCATCAAAGCATAGTTTATAGCCTGGGATCGAGCTTATACCCTCAGCGGCATAATGCGCCTTGTGATAGCAGAGTTCAGCCACCTGTCGCAAACCGGTCTGACCAAGCAGCGACATATATACAGCAGAGGCAAGCGCAATCAGACCTTGATTGGTGCAAATATTAGATGTTGCTCTTTCACGCTTGATATGCTGCTCGCGAGCGGTCAGTGTGAGGACATAAGCACGCTGCCCACGGCTGTCAACTGTCTCACCTACCAGGCGTCCAGCCATTTTATGGATATATTGTTTGCGGGTAGTGAAAAAGCCCAGATATGGCCCCCCAAATGAGAGGGGAATGCCCAACGGTTGACCTTCACCGACAACGATGTCCGCACCCATTTCACCCGGGGTTTTGAACACTGCCAGGGCGGTCGGATTGGTTGCCACTACGAAGAGGGCACCTGCGGCATGTACAATTTCAGCCAGTTTTGTCAGGTCGTAGATGCGCCCGAAGAAGTCAGGATATTGAACAATGACAATGGCAGTGTTCTCGTTGATGATCGATGCAAGAGCCTCAGGACCAGCATCGAGGTCCGCACTGGGATCGTCTCCTGCCAGGTCCAAATTTGCATCCTGGACATAAGTGCGTAAGGTTTCCCGGTACTGCGGGTGCACGGTCGGTGAGATCACGACCCTGGTGCGTTTGCCCCGGAATTGGGCCAGCGCCATATTGACCGATTCAGCCACGGCGGTCGATCCATCGTAATGGGAAGCGTTGGAGACTTCCATACCGGTTAGATTGGCTATCATGGATTGGTATTCAAAGATCGCCTGCAGAGTGCCTTGTGAGATTTCCGGTTGGTAGGGGGTGTAGGCAGTGTAGAATTCACCGCGCCGCAGAATATGGTCAATGGCGGCAGGGATATAGTGGTGATAAGCGCCTGCACCCAGGAAGCAAACCAGATCGCGGGTTGATTCGTTGGCATCTGACAGGTTCTGTAATTCGGTTACGGCTTCCATCTCGGTCACTGCCGGTGGCAGGTCCAGTTTTGGAAAGCGGTGCTTGAGCGGGACATCCTTGAAGAGGTCCTCAAGGCTTTTCACGCCAATTGTCGCCAGCATCGCGTCCCGTTCTTTCAGAGAGTGGGGGATGTATGTCATATCAGCTCCTTGGTTGTTAATAATTATTGATCAGGAGAGTTCACCTGGATCGATATACTCCTCACCACGAATAATCCATACAAAAACAATTAGCTGCTTCAAATATATAAATGCCCGATATGGACAGCGATATCACAGCATGTAAGATCTCAATAATTTCGCGTTCCCGGGTGACTTTCGTGGTGAGAATTGGAATAGCATTTATCCAATTAGTGTGCTCGTTCAGCGCAGTAGGTTTCGTAGGAGGCAGCATCCAATAGGCTGCTGGAATCACCCATGTTTTCGACCTTGACCATCCAACCTGCTCCATACGGATCACGATTCAATACTTCTGGCGTATCAGCTAGGGCTTCGTTCACTTCAATAACTTTACCGCTAACCGGACTGTAAGTCTCTGCTGCAGCTTTAACTGATTCTACTGAGGCGATCGCCTGACCAGCCTCAATACTATCGCCGGTCGCGACCAGTATCTCGATAAAAACGATATCGGATAACTGTCCCTGGGCATAATCGGATAAACCCATGCTGCCATCCTTGGGATTGATCCATTCATCGGTCTTGGTGTATTTAAGATTGGTTGGAATGTTCATTTCCTATTCGCTCCTCTATATAATTATTGATTGGATAAAAAGCAAAAAGACGCACGGAATCATTCGTGCGTCCTCTGTCCTGGACCTGAGAGATTCGCGCTGTACAGCACTTGCCCCGTCGGTGACCCCTGCAGTAATACTACAACAGCAGGAGGTCTTTCCAGAGGATTTTGGAACAGGGTCCTTTTTACCTGAGAGTTTCGCCTGGTCTTGCCAGTCCCAGACTTGCCCCTTCGGTGCTCTTGGGAGAGACTCTTCCCCGTTCCCCATAGGTTGATTTATCTCATTCTACGGGGAGGGAAGGCAGAAGTCAAGAGGAAAAACATCCTTATTTCCTAGATTTGGACTTTTTGGTAATTTCTGGTCGTTCTTTCTCTTTGGTTTTTGATTTTGCCACCTTTTTAGCCTGTTTTGGTTCTTCCTGGTGAGGTTCAACCTGGGGTGTGACAAGCATCTGTTCCACTGGCTTGGATTCATCTGATAAGATGGGTTGAGCCGGCATCATAGGAGTGACGGTTTGAGCAGGACCTGCTGGCGGGATGGGTTGCCTGTTAAGCATGGAAAAATAATGCTTAACGGTAGGGTCGTTATAAAAAATCAAAACCAGTATACCTACAATCGCGGACAGGACGTTGCCTGTGATCACAGCGATGATCTCCAATATGGCGATCACTATTGAAGGTTGGATGGGCTGGGGAGGATTGGACAACAATTTTAAGGCATAGATGATCTCAAAAATGCCAAGAATTGCTGGCAGGATCGTCACAGGTGCACAGATTACTCCAAGGAAAAATGTGCCAAACACTACTGACGTGGTGATACTCAACCCCCACAAAATATTAATGATGCCGTTTATCAGGGTCATGATCGCAATGGCAGTGACCATTCCAGGTTTTTCGGTAATGGGAGCGTCTGAATAGATGCTCATTTTTGAATTCTCCTATTCTGGGTTACTTTAACATCTAATACGTCACTGGCAATATAAAGTTGCAATAAAAAAGCCTGCAAATATGCAGGCTTTAACACACGAGGCATGCAATGCGTGAGGCTATGCCCAGCCCTGGTTCTTAACAAAATTTGTGATTACCGGAATATTGACATATTCACCCTGGTAAGCCTTGATACCCCAGTAGATGTTCAAGATAACACCGACAATGGCTATGCATCCACCCACAATAATAAAACTTAATACCCCGGAGATTACCCAAAGGACAACACCCCAGGCTAAAGCTTGAGCATTATGGGCGCGGATGAATGGACGGTTCTTTTTATCCTCCATTAATAGAAGGATTACCGGAACGATCGGGGTAAAGATATAAGCCAGCAGAGTCCAAAGCTTATCGTCGCTGGTGATTTCCGTGTTCTTAGGTTGTTCGGACATATTTGGTTCCTCCTGAAAGTTAAATTTGATTTTCTACTTATAGCTATTGTACATCCAAAGTGGACAAAAAGCAACCGATTTGGAAAGATGCTTTTCATATCATATTTATCAGAATCTCCGCGATGCGTTGTTGGATGTCTTCCGTCAATATTATTATCAACACAAAATATGCATGCGTACCACAAAGGAGAGACGATAATCACGAAGATACTTTGTCATATTGTATGTGCTACAATCAAATCATGACCGTCTCACCGCGCATCGTTTTTATGGGATCGCCAGAATTTGCCGTCCCGTCCTTAAAGGCGTTGAGCATGAAGTACACGATTGCCGGTGTCGTTTCACAACCAGACAGGCCGGCTGGACGAGGGCAGAAAATCGCATCCCCACCTGTTAAATCGACTGCCCTTGAACTGAAGATACCTGTCATTCAACCGGATCGGCTGCAAGTCCCCGAGGCGATGTCGCAACTCAGCGCCTGGAAACCTGATCTGATCGTCGTGGCTGCTTTCGGACAAATCTTACGACCGAACGCGCTGGACCTACCACAATATGGTTGTATTAACGTTCATGCCTCCCTGCTGCCACGCTGGCGGGGAGCAGCACCGGTCCAGGCTGCAATCCTGCATGGCGACACGGAAACAGGCGTTACCATTATGAAAATGGATCCCGGGGTGGATACCGGCCCGATCTTGAGTCAGCATGAAATCCATATCATGCCTGATGATACGGCGGGAACTCTATCCGAGAAAATCGCCAATCTTGGTGCAACCCAATTGATCGAAACCTTACCGGATTATCTAAGTGGCAAACTTCAACCTCAACCCCAGGCAGAAAATCTTGCAACTTATGCACCCATGCTCAAGAAAGAAGATGGTCTGCTGGATTTTAGCCAACCTGCAGACGACCTGGTACGACGCATTCGGGCATTCAATCCCTGGCCTGGAACATATATGATATGGCAGAACATGCATCTTAAAGTACATCGTGGCCACTCCATCCCGAGTCATTTTGAACCTGGTCATCACCTGGTGCACCAAGGCTTGCCTGCGGTGGGTACACTGAAGGGAATACTGGTTTTGGATGAAGTCCAACCACCAGGGAGAAAACCTATGCCGGCTAAAGCCTTTTTAACTGGAGCTCGTCAATGGCAATATCGCTGATGCATGTTTTCCATTCCCAGATATTATCTTGACTACCAGCATATTTTTAGAGTTATCCTGATTTTTCTCAGGAGGTATCATGGCAAAGTACATCGCTGCCATCGACCAGGGTACAACCAGCACACGCTTTATGATCTTTGACACTGGTGGATCGGTCGTTGCGGTAGATCAAAAAGAACACCTCCAACTGTATCCCAAGCCTGGCTGGGTGGAACATGATCCTTTGGAGATCTGGAGAAATGTTCAAGAAGTAATCTCCAGCGCATTAAGAAAGGGGCATATCAGTCCGAAAGAAATAGCCGCCATCGGTGTCACCAACCAGCGTGAGACGACAGTCATTTGGGAGAGATCAACTGGTAAACCGATATACAATGCCATTGTCTGGCAGGATACACGGACTGATTTGATCTGTAACGAATTATCTCAAATCAACGGTAAGGACCGCCTGCGCCCCAAAACCGGTTTGCCGTTGGCAACTTATTTCTCAGGTCCCAAGATCAAATGGGTCCTGGATCATATACCCGGCGCAAGGGATAAAGCCGAGCAGGGAGAACTACTTTTTGGGAATATCGATACCTGGGTGATCTGGAATCAGACGGGTGTCCATATTACCGATGTGACCAACGCCTCTCGAACCCAACTGATGGATCTCGCCTCTCTTGATTGGGATGATGAAATTCTTGCCTTGCTCGATATCCCGCGTTCCATGTTACCAGATATACGTTCCTCCTCTGAAATATACGGCGAATCCCGCGGTGACCTCGCCGGTATTCCCATCGCGGGTGACCTGGGTGACCAGCAAGCTGCACTCTTTGGCCAGACCTGTTATACTCCCGGCGAAGCGAAAAATACATACGGTACAGGTTGTTTTATGCTGCTCAATACAGGCGAGCAACCTGTACCATCCAAGTGCGGGCTTTTAACCACACTCGGGTACAAGATAGGGGATAAAAATGCTATCTATGCTCTGGAAGGCTCGATCGCCATTACAGGAGCGCTTGTCCAGTGGATGCGTGACAACCTGAAGATGATCACAAAATCAACTGATATTGAGAGCCTTGCTTCAGAGGTCGAGGACAGTGGCGGAATTTACTTTGTTCCGGCTTTCTCAGGCTTATTTGCTCCTTATTGGCGCAGTGATGCACGCGGCGCCATTGTAGGACTGACGCGTTATATTAATCGAGGACATCTGGCACGTGCTGTCCTGGAAGCAACTGCTTTCCAGACGCGTGAAGTTCTGGACGCAATGGAGAAGGATTCCGGTGTCAAACTGACTGCTCTAAAAGTGGATGGCGGCATGGTCAATAATGAGCTGCTTATGCAGTTCCAGGCTGATATCCTTAATGTGCCGGTCATCCGCCCCAGGATAGCGGAGACGACCGCCCTTGGCGCCGCGTACGCTGCCGGGCTGGCAGTTGGATTTTGGAAGAACTTCGATGAACTACGCAACAACTGGCATAAGGATAAAGAATGGCAGCCCAACATGGATGCTGCTGAACGCAAAAACCGCTATGCCGGTTGGAAGAAAGCCGTCACGCGCACATTTAATTGGATTTGATTACCTTTTATGAATAGGCAGGAAGTTTTTTCTTTCCTTAGTGACA
>Ga0315285_10004098_pt1 | contig 15134 bp, 10 predicted proteins | sample YL17G09_36_MG_FD_203698 | JGI IMG/M metagenome (GOLD analysis project Ga0315285, IMG submission 203698) | Sediment microbial communities from Yellowstone Lake, YNP, Wyoming, USA - YL17G09_36 | ecosystem: Environmental > Aquatic > Freshwater > Lake > Sediment | place: USA: Wyoming | collected...
TTGAATGGGGATACTTCAAGCATAGGTGAAACGATTATCGACGGCGATGCTGCAGGAACGGTAGTGACCTTCAACCATTCCGAAGACAACACCGCCGCCCTGGTCGGGTTTACTATCCGTAACGGCCACGCCGTAAACGGCAGTGGCATCAATTGTATCAACGCCGGACCCACAATCCGGAACAACATCATTATTTCGAACACGTCGACCAGCGACGCCGGAATGGGCGGAGGAATCTGCTGCGAAAATAATTCCGGCGCCATTATCGCCTTTAACTGGATAATCGGAAACCGGGGGGGGTATGGGGCCGGGATCGCCGCATACAACTCCAGCCCTGTAATCGAAAGGAACTTCATATTTGGCAACGCTGCGACCTGGGGCGAGGTCGGCGGGAACGGCGGCGGCATCTATTGCAGCGGCCCATCGACCCCGATTATCGTTGGCAACGAAATCCGATTCGATAGCGCCTACTGGGGCGGCGGCGGGATCGCCTGTTTCAGCAGCGCACAGGCCATGATTGCGGGCAACACGATTTCGGATAATGCCGGAGGAGGCGTTCAATTAGGCGCGGGAAATTCGATCTTGACAAATAACATCATCATCGGCAACAGCGGCGAATTTGTCGGTGGCGGGATAAGGTGCTTCGATTTTTCGGGTGATATAAGAAACAATATAATTGCAGGTAATTCGTCTCCCAGCGGAGGTGGGATTTATTATTATTCACAGCAATTCGCGCCCTCGATTGGCAACAATGTCATATATGGCAACAGCAGCGGCATATTTTTTCACGGATCGGGATTGGCAATCGTCAATTCGATTATTTGGGGAAATGATACGTATGAAATTCAGCTCGATGCGGGATCGACAGCGTCGATCACTTACTGCGACGCCCTGGGCGGCTGGCCGGGAATTGGTAATATTGATGTTGAACCGGGATTTCGCGACTTGACTAACAGCGATTATCGTCTGTTGTGGATTCCGTGCGGCGCATTTTACGATTCTCCTTGCATAGACGCCGGAAACCCCGACAGCCTCGATGGCGAGCTTCATTGCCTGGCTGGTTTGGGAACATCGCGAAGCGATATGGGCGCTTACGGAGGAGGCGGAAATGTCACAGGCGTTGACGGCGAAAGGGAAATAATCCCCACAATGCCACAGCTGCTTTACAACTACCCCAATCCATTCAATGCCCAGACCACGATTAGCTTCTCGACGCCGGAAGCTGGGCTGGTTGAAATCGATATTTTCGACATTCTGGGTCGTAGAATCGGAACCGCCTTTTCGGGAGACCTGCAAGCCGGGCAGAATCGCATCATATGGGACGCCGGAAGCCTGCCGTCGGGAGCGTATTTCTATCGGCTGGCCGTTGGAGATAAATTCGAGACAGGGAAAATGATCCTGCTGAAATAATAATCGGCGGTTGGCGACCCACGATACACAAAACCGCTTGTCATCCTCCGCATTATCCCCTATCTTGCCCCGTCAAATAATTGTAGGTCGGGTTTATCAAGCGAGTCCGCAAGGACGAGCGAGGAAACCCGACAAATCTTGGTTGTTGGCGGTACATTATTATGGTCAAACGATTTAATTATCAGGAGCGACGCCTTGTCGAATGCGACAACGAGCAAAGCCAGTTTATCGCTTATATCAATCCCACCGAGGCCGAGAGGCGCTACCTGGTTGACACACTCAGGCTTGATGAGCATACGCTCAATTCGGCATTGGACCCCGATGAGCTCTCGCGCCTGGAGTTCGAACCCGAGCACGTGGCTATCATCTACAAGCGACCGCGCAACTACTCGGCCAAGGACCAATTCCTGTTCAAGGTATCGTCGGTCGGCCTGTTTCTATTCCGCGATAAGCTGATCATTGTAATGGTCGATGACGCGCCCCTTTTCGAAGGCATACTTTTCTCCCGCCCGCCGACCCCGGCCTTCGTAATGCTTCGCATGATATACCGCTCGATCTTCCACTTCCTCGAGCACCTCAAGATAATCAGCCAGATTTCGGACGAGCTCCAGACCAAGATCAACACCGCCATGGAAAACCGGCAGTTGATCAATCTGTTCACGCTCGAAAAGAGCCTGGAATATTATCTCAACTCCATCAACTCCAATGGCGCCCTGATCGACAAGCTTCGGGTCAACTCGGCGAAGATCGGTTTCGACACCGAGGAGCAGGAGCTCCTGGATGATATTTATATCGAAAACAACCAGTGCTTCAAACAGGCCGAAATTTATTCCAGCATTCTGGCCTCCCTCATGGACGCCCGGGCCTCGATTGTATCGAACAACCTCAATGTGCTGCTGAAGACCCTCAACATCATTACCATCTGTATCATGGTGCCGACCCTGGTGGTCAGTATATTTTCGATGAATGTCAAGATACCGTTGGCCGAACAACCGACAGCCTTCTGGACCATCATGCTGATGGCGCTTCTGTCGGTTACCCTGGTAATTTTCGTTTGGCGCTTCCGCCGCTGGTAGGCGCGAAAGTACGCGCTAAAAGCAAAAAATCATCGTACAAACTGGGGAATTATTACCCAGTGGTTCATTAATCTCCAAAAAAATCTATATTGTGTAATGCTGGAGCGATTAAGTCCAGAATGTATTTATCGCTCCAAATGCATTTCATAAGATACTAAACCATAAAGCTTTATCGAGACTGACTCCATTACTATTGTGGCAATTATATGTATCTGCCAATATGCGGCACATTGGTTGCCCTATGTCTGGTCGGCCAATCCTCGGGATCCGGCCATCAGGGGCCGGTGACGGTTCAGGCAATTAGAAAACCAAGAGGAGGTAAGGCGATGACAAGATTCACGGCGGCGCAGAAAGCCACTAAAAAGGCAAAAGCAAAAACCCAGAAGACGACCCGTGTTAAACACGAGAGCAAGGTCGAGGAGCCGAAACAGGAGCAGTTTTTGGGACTCTGCATGACCTGCATCCATGCCAACGGTTGCGCTTTCAGGCGTGACGTTGCGCAGGCGGTGCTGGAGTGCGACGAGTTCGATATCGGGCAAACCGCCCCGGTAAAGCTTGATGTTTCCGGGAAGGCGGAGGCCAAGTCCGTTGGCGGCCAGCCCTCAAAATTCAAAGGGCTCTGTGTCAACTGCGATGTCCGCCATGATTGCAGTCTCCCCAAGTCTGAGGAAGGTGTCTGGCACTGCGAAGAATACGTGTGATTGAGACATAGACGCCCCGGCGTCGTCATTGATTTTAGTTAGATGTTGAAAGGCAAGGAATGAAGACGGATGACATCGCGGGTATAGTGGAGAAACATAAGGATGACAGAGGCGGATTAATTTCCATACTGGAGGCGGTACAGGCTAAATACAGCTATCTTCCCGAAAACGCGCTCAAGCTCATATCACAGCAGACAGGTCGCCCCCTTGTAGATATCTACGGGGTTGCGACCTTTTATCGTCATTTCAGCTTAAAGCCGCGCGGGAAACATCTCCTGTCCTGCTGTTTAGGGACCGCCTGCCATGTCCGCAATGCCCCCTCTATATCCAAGGAGATCGCGAAGCAATTGCGGGTGCAGCCGGGTGAGACCACAGCCGACAAAGAGTTCACGTTTGAGACGGTCAATTGCCTGGGAGCCTGCGCCCTGGGACCGATAGTCGTGGTTGACGGCCACTACTTCTCGAATGTGAAAGCCACGAAAGTCAAAGAGATTATCGAGGCCGCCCGCCTCGGGCTCGACAAGGGGCTGGCCAAGGATGACAGCCGGGTCTTCCCGCTCGATGTCTCCTGCCCCAGGTGCAATCACAGCCTGATGGATGAGACGCATTATATCGATGGTTACCCGTCGATAAGGATCACGGTCTCGTTCGGGGCGATGCACGGCTGGCTGAGATTATCCAGCCTTTATGGCAGAAGCCCCGCAACACATGAGCATCTCATTCCCAAAGACACCATTTTGAATTTCTTCTGTCCGCACTGCCACGCGGAGCTCAATGGCGTCTCGCCGTGCTCCGAGTGCGGCGCGGCTATGGTGCCGATGATGGTGCGCGGCGGGGGGATCGTGCAGATCTGCTCCCGGCGAGGATGCAAGGGGCATGTCCTCGATTTAACTGGTGTGAATATCTAAATCCATTTGGGTCCATATTGAACGGAAAGAAAGTTTGTGGCGATGGGACAACTTAGATCGATAAGCGAATTCAAGGCGCTCTATGACCGCCTGAACATAGTCCGGAACAGGAAGATCCCGACCATCATCATCTCGGCCGGGACCTGCGGTCAGGCGAGCGGCGCCAATGACTTGATAAGAATTACCAAGCGCGAGATCCTATCCAAAGGGCTCGCCAACAAGATTAATCTGCGAATCACCGGCTGTCATGGATTCTGCGAAATGGAACCATCGGTCCTGATCGAACCGCACGGCATATTCTACCCTGAGGTTGGCCTTGAGGATATGGTGCGGGTCGTGGATGCGGTGTCCAGAGATGCGGTCCTCGAAGACTTGCCCTTCAAGGACCCCCAGACCGGACAGCCGGTGATAAAGCAGTCCGATATCCCGTTTTATAAAAAGCAACTCCGCCTGATCCTCTCTCGGAACGAAAAGGTCGACCCGATCAGGATTTACAATTATATCGAAAACAGCGGCTACGAACCGCTGGTCGATGTCCTCGAGAGGGGCGAACGCGACTGGGTGCTAAATGAGGTAAAAACGTCGGGCCTCCGCGGCCGCGGCGGCGCTGGATTCCCCACCGGGCTCAAGTGGGAAATGCTAGCGAAACAAAACGGCAATACCGGCAAATATCTCGTCTGCAATGCCGACGAGGGCGACCCCGGCGCCTATATGGACCGCAGCGTTCTCGAGGGCAATCCCCATAGCATCTTAGAGGGAATGTTGATCGGGGCGTACGGCACTGGCGCCACCGAAGGCGTCATTTATGTGCGTAACGAATACCCGCTGGCGATCAAGCACCTCATAATCGCGCTCCGTCAGGCGCGCGAGCTGGGCCTCCTGGGCGAAAATATCCTTGGCACCGATTTCTCATTCGATATCGGGATCGTCAAGGGCGCAGGCGCGTTTGTTTGCGGTGAGGAGACGGCGCTCATGCGCTCTATAGAGGGCAAGGTCGGCGAGCCAAGGCAGAGGCCGCCATACCCGGTGCAGAAGGGAATCAACGGCCGCCCGACCGCGATTAACAATGTCGAGACCTGGGCCAATATCCCGGTCATATTCGATATGGGCGCCGAGGATTTTGCCAAGATCGGCACCAAGAACAACTCCGGCACCAAGATCTTCAGCCTCGTCGGCAAGGTCAAATATACCGGCCTGGTCGAGGTTCCAATGGGGACAACGATAGAGACGATCGTCAACGATATCGGCGGCGGGCCATCGGGCAACGCCAGGATCAAGGCGGTTCAAACCGGCGGGCCATCCGGCGGATGTATACCATCCAACATGTTCAATCTGCCTATTGACTATGACAGCCTGACCAAAGCCGGCTCGATTATGGGCTCAGGTGGCATGATCGTCATGGATGATAACACCTGCATGCTCGATATCGCCAAGTACTATATGAATTTCCTCAAGGACGAATCGTGCGGGAAATGCTTCACCTGTCGCAAGGGCACCCAGCGGATGCACGAGATTTTAGATGACATAACCTCCGGCAAGGCAAGCATGGCGCATGTTGACCTGCTGGCTGAACTGGCCGAGGTGGTGAAAGACACCACCATGTGCGGCCTGGGCAACACAGCCTCCAACCCTGTGCTCTCAACACTGAAATATTTCAAAGGCGAATACGAGCGTCATATCTGGGATCAGCGCTGTGACGCCTTTGTCTGCAAGGAGATTGTCGGCGCGCCGTGCCAGTCGGCCTGTCCAATCGGCACCGAGGCCTGGCGATACGTGGCTCATATTGCACACGGCGAATATGAACAAGCCTACAAGGCTATTCGCGAAACCAACCCGTTCCCGTCGGTCTGCGCCCGAGTCTGCGACCATAAGTGCGAATCGCGCTGCAAGCTCGGCACCACCGGCATGAGCCCGGTTGCTATCAGGGCCCTGAAGCGTTTCGTGACAGACACCATCGATCCGTTGACATTCAAGCCCGAGAGGATGTCGGCCAATGGCAACGGCGAAAGACCTATAGCCATCATCGGTTCCGGTCCCAGCGGCCTGACGGCGGCTCATTATCTCTCACTTAAAGGGTATAAGGTGACCGTTTATGAGTCCGAGGGCATCCTTGGCGGCATGCTCACCTGCGGCATACCGTCATACCGCCTGCCGCGCGGAATTCTCGATAAAGAAATTGAATCGCTGGTCGACGAGAATGTCACGGTGCAGTGCAATACCAAACTTGGCCGCGATATCACGATCGACGAGCTTTTCAATCAGGGATACAAATCAATCTTCCTGGCGATGGGCGCCCACAAGAGCCGCAAGCTCAACATCGAGGGCGAGGACATCGAAGGCGTTTACCCGGCCATTCAGTTCCTGAAAGACTTCAATCTCCGCGGTGAGAAGATTGCCAAAGGGCGAGTCGGAGTAATCGGCGGCGGAGATTCCGCTGTCGACGCGGCGCGTGTGGCTTTGCGCCAACCGGCGGTGGAAAGCGTCACAATCCTCTATCGGCGCACCCGCGCCGAGATGCCGGCGCTGGCGACTGAGGTCGACGCCGCTATCGACGAAGGGATAAAGCTCGAAACGCTGGTAACGCCGCTAAAAATCCGCTCCCGCAAGGGGAAGCTCTCCGGTGTCGACTGCCTTCGCAATAAGCTCGGCGATATGGATGCCTCCGGACGGCGTAATCCCGTGCCGATCCCCGGCTCGGAATTTACGGCTGAGTTCGACACCTTGATTGTGACTATAGGCGACGTGCCCGACATCGAGTTCATCGAATCGATGGGAATCGAGGTCACGGGAAAGGGCACGGTCAAGTACGATCCCGAGACGCTCCTCACCAGCCGGGCAGGAGTATTCGCCGGGGGCGATGTCGTTACCGGACCGAATACAGTGGTCAGGGCGATCGCAGCTGGCAAGAAAGCGGCCGAGATGATCGACCGTTACTTGCACGGCCAGGAGTTGAAACAACCATCCAAAGCGAAAGTACCCGGCCATTACATACTACCCTCGGGCTTGAGCGATGAAGAACTCAACGAAATCAGGCGCGTTGTGCCCAGCACAGTAGACATGAGGTACCGTACCGCGAGTTTCGTCGAGGTCGAGCAGACCCTTTCCGAGGATGAGGCCGCCCGCGAGGCCCGGCGCTGCCTGCGGTGCGACCTGGAGTTTACCCAGCCGGCCGAGGAAAATGCAGCCAGGATAGGAGGCAAGGTAGCGTGATAAATCTTACGATAAATGGCTTGAGGGTATCAGTCGAGAAAGGGACCACGCTCCTCGAAGCCGCTCAATTCCTCGGTTTCCCGATTCCGACCCTGTGCCACATGGAGGGCCTCTCTCCGTACGGCGCCTGCCGCCTGTGCGTGGTGGAGATCGGCGAGGGCGCCAGGGCGAAACTGGTGTCCTCCTGCACCTATCCGGCCGAGGAGGGCCTGAAGGTCAGAACAGCGTCGAAGCGCGTTGTCAAGGCGCGCAAAATGGTGATTGAGCTTTTGCTGGCCACGGCCCCGCAATCGAAAGTAATCCAGGATCTGGCCTCGGCCCACGAGGTGCGCCAGCAGAGATTCCGCCAGGAGCACGAGGACTGCATACTCTGCGGACTGTGCGCGCGCATGTGCAAGGAGCAGATGATGGCCAACGCCATTGGTTTCCGGGGCCGCGGCGAGAAGCGCACCCTGGGCGCCCCGTTCGATATCAAGAATGAGGTTTGCCGTCTGTGCGGCGGATGTATCTATGTCTGCCCCGTCTGCATGTTGCGCTGCACATACACCGAGCCGGATAAGGCGATCTGCGGCGGCTGCGCCAATATCGGCCCACCCTGCGTTGAAAAAGAAAAATTCAATGATATGATGTGTTACATGGAGCCTTGTGTTGCCTGTGAAATACGGAAGGAATAAGGAGGATATATAATGTCACTTTCCCGCGTAAATTCCTCAGCGGCCACATTAACAAAAAACAGGACTGAGGGGTCGATCGTCCCGGCATCCGGCATGTGCGTGACATGCGTTGACGGTTGTATCGGAATGTGCGAGATAGGCAAGTCGGCCTACAGGGGACACGAGGTCATCTATCCCCAGCCGTTCGGCGTGATTACAACCGCGGGCGAGAAAATCTACCCGGTCGATTATTCGCATTTCAATATTATGGGGACGGCGGTTGGCGCTCACGGCATCCCCGCCGACAGCGACAAGGCCATCTTTCCCAAGGTCGACCTCGAAGTTAAGATCGGCCATGACAAGAAGCTTAAATTCCGCTACCCCTGGATCATCCCGGGAATCGGCTCTACTGATATCGCCAAGAACAACTGGGAAGGCCTGGCTATCGGCTCGGCCCTCTCGGGGACGGCGCTGACCATCGGCGAGAACGTGGCCGGCATGGATGTCGACTCGGTTATCAAGAACGGACGCGTGGTCGACACGGTCGACCTCAAGCGCCGTGTTAAGCTTTACATGGATCACATGATGAACGGCTACGGCGCCACCATCGTGCAGGCCAATGTCGAGGACACCCGCCTGGCTGTCCAGGAGTATGCCATCGATAAGCTGGGTGTCGAGGTGGTCGAGCTCAAATGGGGCCAGGGCGCCAAGGATATCGGCGGCGAGGTTAAGATCCGAAGCCTCAAGAAGGCGCAGATGCTTTACGAGCGCGGCTACATCGTGCTTCCCAACCCCACCGACTCGCACGTCATCGAGGCTTTCGAGAAGGGCACCTTTAAGGAGTTCGAGCGCCATAGCCGTGTCGGCATGGTGACCGAGGAGGGTTTCGCCGAGCGCGTCGCCCAGCTTCGCAAAGCCGGGGCCAAATACGTGTTCCTCAAAACCGGCGCTTACCGTCCGGCCGACCTGGCCCGCGCGGTGGCATACGCCTCCAAGTACAAAATCGATCTGCTCACGGTCGATGGCGCCGGTGGCGGCACCGGCATGAGCCCCTGGCGCATGATGAACGAATGGGGTGTCCCGCCGGTTGAATTGCACACGCTATTGTACCAGTATGCGAAACAGCTATCCGATAAGGGCCGCTACGTCCCGGCGATCGCCGTGGCCGGCGGGTTCACATTCGAGGATCAGATATTCAAGGGGTTGGCAATGGGCGCTCCGTTCGTGAAGCTGGTCGGCATGGCCCGCGCCCCGATTGCGGCCGCCATGGTCGGCAAGACTATCGGCATGGCTCTCGAGGCCGGGGAATTGCCGGTATATATCGAGCGCTTCGGCAACTCCAAGGAAGAGATCTTTGTGACCGCGGCACATTTGAAAAAAGAACTTGGGACCAAGGAATTCGACAAAATCCCGTGCGGCGCTTTAGGGCTTTACACCTACTATGAGCGCTTGGCCCAGGGCCTGCGGCAACTGATGGCCGGCAATCGCAAGTTCGCGCTGGAATATATCGAGCGCGACGATATCGCCGCCCTGACCAGAGAGGCCGCCGAGCTCTCCGGTATCACGTATGTCATGGATGTCGACAAGGCAGAGGCTCAGAAGATACTCATGTCCAACGGGCATATGCCGTCAGCCAAGCACAAAACCGTGATGAGAAAGAAGATTTCGCGGGTTAAATAATTCGCCATACCAAGTGGCGAATAAATCCGCCAAACCGATTGGCGGACAAGTCCAGAACTCTGTGACTCGCGATATGAATGGGGTAAGCGCCACCTTACCCCATTCTGCTTTTATTTTTTGGGGGTGTAAGCTGGATCATTCTATACTCTTGGGGCGATATCAAAAATTGGAGCATATCTGATTATCAACTGAGCAATAAGAAATAAAGCATTGGTACAAACAAGACGTTCGCTTCCAGCCGAACATCGCGTTCGCGCGTTATCACGATTCCCATATTTAATTGATATTTCTTCATAAAATGAGATAACCCTGCTTTCACAAGTGGCTCTTTACTATGCTTAACTTCTATTGGGAGAAATTTATCTCCGCCGAAGGTCACGATAAAATCGACTTCATTCTTCTTTTCACGATAATACGAAATCTCTATCGCTTCGCTCCACTTATTCAAGTTTATGGCGACAAGATTTTCAGCGTATAATCCCATCATGGCCGGGTCGCTTGTAAAATCATCCCACGTTTTAAGAACAGCGTTTCGGAGGGCGAGGTCGATGGGATAGCATTTAATATTACCCTGCCGTACTCTTAATGGCTGATGTGTGAATTTCTTAACGCGGAATATCAAGTCAGTAACAAACAGACGCGGCAGATTTTCTTCTATAATATTTCTGGGAACCCCAAGCTCTTTCGCTACTTTTGACATATTTATTTCTTGACCGGGATGCGCCAGCAAATAAACCAGAAATCGAAGGACATTTTCGGGTTTCCGGTATGACGTAAGCATCATTAAATCCTCGTAAAGAACCTTTCGCACCTGCTGCTCTATCAGATATTCTATTTTTCTAATAGGGTCCTTTAATGTCCAGACTTCCGGAAATCCCCCCTCTCTACAATATGTTATGACCGCGTCATTTATTTTATCCATAAAGGGTCTAATATCTTCATTGGCGCTGTAAAGTAATTGAAAGACCCCGCCGATATCGCCATCGAGAATTGCGGTTCTCAAACCTTGATATTTTTTAATTATTGAAGCAAATTCAGGATTATCTCTAAAGCGGTACAGACAATATTCCTTAAAGCTAAAAGGGAGTAAATGCCGGTCTTTTATGCGACCCAAAAGGCTTTCCTGGCTTTTTCTAAAAATGGGAGAAGAGGCCGATCCCGATACTATAAAACGGATCGGGAGTTTTAAATCATAGCTCTTTTTCAAATAGAGCTCCCATCGAGGCAGACGTTGGATTTCATCAAAAAATACGTAGGCTTTTGATCTCTTTGTAAGCCCCGATGATATATAATTTACTATTCTATCAAATATTATCCGTTGGATTTCCTTTGAGCCGAATACCTCGGGATCATCGAATGAGAAATATAGAATTTGACTGGTCGGGACCTCATTGTCAATGAGCTCCGAAATGACATGCTGGAGGGCCGTCGTCTTTCCTACCCTTCTTGGACCGGTAATCGAAATAATCTGGCCAATTTCCTTGATGTCAGAAATAATCTCACCAACGATTGGCCGACGATACGCGGGTAACTGAGATTTCCAAGAAATTTCTTGGTCGTCATTCCACCATGGGTTATAGGGACTGAGCAGACGTTCTAAGGTTGGCGTATCTATCATATCAATTTGCGCAACTTCAGGTTAAATGTCATCGGCAAATTATGCACCCCATAGCATGCATAATTGAAAAATGCCGGTAAGATATTGACAGGTGGACGATTGCGCGCGATCCATTGTTTTCATGGCCTGCCGATCATTTTATATAAATCAGGCACCAATAATTATATCCTTTTTCGAAAGCTAAATCAAAGAGAATTTATTTTTATGCAACATAGATATTTAAAGTCATGTTCTGGTTGCATTATTCAAGCTGTTTCTGCCGCCCAGAATTATCGCGCGATCCCTCCTCGGAACCCCCACCCCAACAATCATGTTTACAATTGACGATAGATTGATTTATTTGGCGAGCGGATAACGGCTTAAGACGTTATGTACCGGAAGGGAATTATATGACAATTTGGAATAAAAATAAATCATCCGAGACCGTGAAGGCCGAGGATACCATCGCCAAGCCGGGCCTGGCCGGTATCAAGAACATCATCGCTATTGCCAGCGGCAAGGGCGGCGTCGGCAAATCGAGCGTCTCGACCAACCTGGCCTTCGCCCTGAAAGAGCGAGGGTGCCGGGTCGGTCTCATGGATGCCGATATCTACGGCCCCAGCCAGCCGGGTATGCTCGGCGCCGAATTGGCGCCGCCCGAGGTCACCGGCGGTCAAATCCAACCCACCGTGACACATGGCATCAGCTTCATCTCGATGGGGCTGTTTTTGGGCGATGGCGGCCCGGTTGTCTGGCGCGCCCCGATGGCTATGAAGATGATCCAGCAGTTCATCGCCAATGTCACCTGGGGCGAGCTCGATTATTTACTCATCGATCTGCCCCCCGGCACCGGCGACGTGCAGCTCACCCTGGCTCAGCAGGCCCAGCTTACCGGCGCGGTCATCGTCACCACCCCCCAGGAGGTGGCCCTGGGCGTGGCCCGCAAGGGCTTGAAAATGTTTTCGCAAGTGAACGTTCCGATAGTCGGAATTGTTGAGAATATGAGCGGGTTCACTTGCAAGCACTGCGGCAAGGAGACCCCGATATTCAGCGTCGGCGGCGGCGCTCGCATGGCCGAGGAGTTTGACACCTCCTTTTTGGGCGCGATTCCGCTTGACCCCGAGATCATGAAAAGCGGCGAGGATGGCGTGCCGGTCGTGGCCCGCGACCCAAAATCGCCGGCGGCACAGGCATATCTCAAACTGGCCGAGACCGTGGCGAGCCGAATCGAGGAGATGAAGAAGACCGGCAACATGCTCGAGCCGGAGAATATCGCCTTTTCGCCCAGGGGGGAGCTTATCATCCGCTGGCCCGATAAGCATCGAAGTGTCCATACGGCATTCCATCTGCGCACCAATTGCCGATGCGCAGTCTGCGTGGACGAGAACTCCGGCCGCAAGACGCTCGATGATTCCTCCGTGCCGCTGGATATCCAGATGCAGGGGGTCAATCCGGTTGGACGGTACGCCATCGCGATCGGGTTCTCCGATGGCCACAACACCGGCATCTTCACGTTTCAGCGTCTCCGCCAAATCTGCGAATGCGAGGAATGCTCGGCGGGCCGCAAAGCCGTCGCGTTCGACGTATAAAAAGAGGACTGAGCAATGAGGACTGAGGACTGAGGGAAAAAGGACTGAGTGATGAGGACTGAGTAAAGCGATTCAGCTGCGGGTTGCGAGTTTCGAGTTACGAGTTAAATATCGCAATATCCCAACTCGAAACCCGCAACGCGCAACTCGTAACTCACAACCTAGTTTTTCCCTCAGCACTCAGTCCTATCACGGTGATGATAATGAAAAGAACCGAATTGAAAATACTGGCCGAGCCGACGATCGACCCGCAAGTCTGCCGATTTCATGTCGACAGCGATATCTTGTCGCCAGGATCCATGGGACCCGGCCGGGCTGTCAGTTGCCGCGACAGGGAGTTGGCGACAGGCGCGCCATTGTTCGAGGCCATCTTCGCAATCGAGGGTATCCGCGAGGCGTTGGTCGCCGGCAATACAATCACGGTCGCCAAATCATCGGGTGAGCCCTGGCAGGAACTCGGCAGGCAAATCGGCGCTGCCATCAGATCAGCGATCGAATCGGGCATGCCGCTGGTGCCGCCGGATTGGCAGAAACAAGCTCCCGGTGAGGATTATATCAAGCGCGAGATTCAGGAAGTGTTGGCGAAAAGGGTGAATCCGGGCGTCTCCACGCACGGCGGACAGGTGGAGTTAGTCGATGTCCGCGGGACAGCGGTCTATCTGCGCCTTAAGGGTGGATGCCAGGGGTGTGGTGCGTCCAACGTGACATTAAAGCAGGGGATCGAGAAAGCTATTCGTGCCAGGGTGCCGGAGGTGACCGAGATTATCGACATCACCGATCACGCCGCCGGCCGGAATCCGTTCTACAAGACAAAGCGCAGCGATGGGTCGCCCCTCCAAAAAGATGGCGAGCAAGCCCTCCAGAAAAAAGGCGGGCAAGCCTTATGAAAATATCTGATGGAATAACCGCCATACAGAACGCTTCGTCTGCAGAGGAAACATACGAATTAATGCAAGCACGCCTCTGCCGCGTAGTGCCGGAGTTCGAGCTTTTCTACAAAGCGGAGCTGGCCTTCAAGATCAACCAGCTCAAAAAAGAACTCAACGCTGTTATCCTGGCGCACAACTACATGGAGCCGGCGCTGTATCACTCGGTGTCCGATTTCCGCGGCGACTCGCTGGAGTTGGCCCGCGTCTCAGCCAAAAGCGACGCTGGCATTATAGTATTCTGCGGAGTCAAGTTCATGGCTGAGACCGCCAAGATACTGAATCCCACGCGCATGGTGTTGTTGCCGGCTCTTCAGGCGGGATGCTCGCTCGCCGAAAGTATTACTGGGGCGGATGTCCGGCGCCTGCGTAAGCAATTCCCCGGCGTGCCTGTGGTCAGCTATGTCAATACCTACGCCGATGTCAAAGCCGAGACCGATATTTGTTGCACGTCATCCAACGCAGCCAGGGTGGTGGAATATTTGGCCAACCAGGGGCATAAACGGGTGATATTTCTTCCCGATGAATACTTGGCCAGGAACGTGGCCATTGAAACTGGCATGCCGATCATTTTCCCGTCAAAGCCAACCGGCGAGAAAACCGATGATCCGGCCAACATGGAAAGAGTCCTGATTGGCTGGCGCGGGCGCTGCGAGGTTCATGAAAAATTCACAGTCGAGGATATCAAGAATGTGCGCCGGCAGTTCCCCGATACGGTCGTGCTGGCCCATCCGGAGTGCAGCCCCGAGGTGGTGGCGGCCTCCGATTTCTCCGGCAGCACCAAGGCCATGATCGATTATGTCAAGAATGTCGCGGCGCCGCGATACCTTCTCTTGACTGAGTGCGCCATGGGTGACAACATCGCCGCCGAGAACCCCGAACGCGAGATGCTTCGACTCTGCAGCGTGCGATGCCCCCACATGAACCTGATTACCTTGGAAGATACCCTGGCCTCGTTGGAGAAGAAGCAATACCAGATTACGCTGCCCGAGGATATCATCGCCCGCGCCCGCAAATCGCTCGATAGGATGCTGGAGATAGGGTAATATTCAATTAAGAAATAATAAGTTTAGACGTTTCATGTAGGAGCGTCCATACGGATCTAACTATATTGCGATACGCCCCTCAAATATAAAGCGTGCCGCCGGGTCGCCTGACCCGGCGGATTCATTTTCATGATTAGCGAGGATTTTAAGATTGAATGTCAAAGCTTTTCCGAGGGGCTCTGGCCGCTGTAATCCCTTATGAGCGTGGCGTCAGAAGTTACTTCTGACGCCGCCATATCTATATGCCTGTGCTCATGTCTTCACAACCCCGCCGCGCAACAGCCTTTTTAGAAGCTGGATTTGGCCGGCATGGTAGAGGTCGTGGCTGGCAATCCCAT
>Ga0315285_10004101_pt1 | contig 15129 bp, 14 predicted proteins | sample YL17G09_36_MG_FD_203698 | JGI IMG/M metagenome (GOLD analysis project Ga0315285, IMG submission 203698) | Sediment microbial communities from Yellowstone Lake, YNP, Wyoming, USA - YL17G09_36 | ecosystem: Environmental > Aquatic > Freshwater > Lake > Sediment | place: USA: Wyoming | collected...
GGCAGAAGATAGAGCTGATCACGATTGCATTCGATGAAATTGTAGGCCATCGGCGTCTCCTTTGGTCTGCGATGGCCTTATACTACGCGGTCTTTATCCCATTGCAAGGGATTTGTGCAACAGGCTCTCAAGCGACGGGAATTAGAGTTGCCCCTTGCTCCCCGTTCGCCCTTGCCTTGCGTATCAGGGCCATCCTAATTGGTCACCTCCCGCCAGTAGACGGTCTTGATGAAGAAATAAGGGTCGGCGGCGGGCATGCCCGGAGGGAGGTTCTTGGAGAGCAGGGGGACCTGATAGATGGCGGGGACATTGCCCCCCATGTCGAAATAGTTGGTGACGATGGTCCCGGCGATCTGATCCTGCTTGGCACAGATGATCCGGTTTTGAGCATAGAAGGCACCGCAGTGACGGACCTGAGAGGTATTGGTGTCCATGTCGATGTTATTCCCCGCGATGATCCCAATTGAATTGGTCGTGGGGAACGATGAGGCCGTGGCGGGCAGGATGCAGTCCTTGATATTGACATCCCCCGTCACATAGAGGGTGCCCTTGCCGCTGTAAAGCACGACGTTGTTCTTCTTGGCCAGGTACAGGTTGCCGGGCACCTTGAATACACCCGAGAAGGTCAAGGTCCCGGTACCCTGATTCCAGGTGATGCTGTTGCCATGGCCATCGGTCGGCGGACTGAAGTCCGCCGTGTCACTGTCCAGGGTGTAGTCGGATCCCGAGTGGGGAAGGCTCCCGCTGATGTCCATGGAGTTCGCGTTCAGCCAGGCCGTGTCCGGCATGGGAAAGGGGATGCTGAGGTCGGCCGGCAGGTCATATTTCTGATTCTTCCCGTTGTCGGAATAGACATTGTTGGGAAAGCTCCCGGCAAAGCCGTCGTTGGTGTAGACCCCCCTTACATAGGAGGTGGATTCCCCCACCCCAGAAGAGCCGCTGCCGATTGTGGTCTTTCCCCTTTTCACGCGGTATTCGGTCCTCAACTTTCCGGTTATGGCCGAGATCGCTGCCGAATTCTGGACCAGTTTTCCATTCAGGGTGCTGCTGATGCCGGTATATTGATTGAGTATGGTGGCCCCGCCTCCCAGATCCATGGCGGTGTCGGTGGGGGTCAGGCCATTTCCCAAGATGTGGACCGATCCAGCGATGGTGACATTCCCATTGATCATGGCGCCACTCGCCCCAGTCCCCCCGAAGATGGCATTGTCCCAGACCGAAAGACTCTTGGGCTCGAACTTCGCCTCCAGGGTGCGCGCCACCCGGCTCCCCATGGTCCCGGCGGATTGCACAATAATCCCATCATCGGTATCCTTCTTGGTCTTCAGTGCGTAGTTTCCCCCGTTGAGGGTGGTTTGCTGATAGGCGGAGAGGTTGATAAAAGTGGACCCCAGGGGGGAACCCAGGTCATAATAGCGCTTCACCGGGGCCGTGGACTTCACCTTGACCCCGGTGTTGTCCTCAGTGGTCCCATCTCCGGCCGGCGCCGGCGAGGCCACATACCGCCAAGTGGTATCGGTTCCGGGATAGGTAACCTGATAACGGAGGTCCCGCTTGAAGCGCTCCAGACCAGCATCGGCGACATAGAGGGCCTTCCCCGAATCCCGGTCGTTGTAGGAGATGTCGGACTCGGTCTTGGAGATGGTGATAAAGGCCAATCCCAACACGGAGAGCACCACCAGGACCAGGAGGGCGATCACCAGGATCGCCCCCTGTTCGTTGGCGAGAGGACCCTGCATGGCTCCTATGGCTCCTTTTTTCCGTAGCTTTTTCATGACAATTCTCCTTGCTGCATTTTTGGCCCGCTACAGGTTGCGTGGCCGAACATCCGAGTTGAGGTCGAGACTCTGGGTTCCCTGAGAGCCCACCTTCACCGTGGCCGAGATCGAAACCTCGATTCGCTTGACCGCATATTGTTTAGTACTGTAATCGGCCGCTGCAATTACCGAGTTGGTCTCGTCGCGATAGGCAAAGGTCAAGGAATTGATGGTGTTGTCCTCGGTGATCGCCTGGGCACCGGCCGTATTCCAATCGGCAGCGGCAGAATTCCAGGTCCACACCTGGCGGGTGATCCGTTTATTGGTGCCGTCATAGGCGAATTCCACCACCTCGGTGTGACGAAGATTTGCGGGCGATCCCCCGTCGAAGTTCGAATCGGCGTTGACATCCGCCAGGAATCTCACACTGCCGGCTCCCAGGTTTTGCATAGCAAAATTGGAAATGCTCCGGGAGGCCTTGTTGAATATCGCCGGATATGCCAGGACGAGGGTTCTTTTCAGGGCTGCCCGATCGGTGGAATCCTTGCAATTGCCAGGATCATCGCCGGCCATCAGGAACTCGCGGGTCATCTGATCAAGGGCCACCCGGGCGTTTTGCTGTAAATTTGCCCTCCCCTCTCCCCTCATGTAGGTCGACTGATTGGTTTCATAGACCACATAGAGTCCGAGGAGGACCATCACAAAGATGGTGGAAGCGATCAAGGTCTCGATCAGGGTGAAACCTTTCTCCTCTCGCGCGATTCCTGCCATGTTAAGAATTCGCTTCATCAGGTGCCTCACTTATTCTCTGCAATGAAGGACTGGAGCACTACGTTGTGAGGCCGACCCAAGGCAGAAGGCCAGCTCACAGTGACTGTCACCGTCCGCAAGCGGAAAGGAGTGGTTCCGGCATCGCTGATGCTCCAGGTCCGAGTAAAGCCGGTAGGGGCATCATTCCCTGAGGCAATGGAATCAAAGCTGGTATTGCGGAACTCCTCGATCTTCTCCTGGGCGAGGGCCGTGGCCTTGGACATCTTCCCCCCATAGTCGATATTGCTGCTGCTGGTGGGAAACATCACGGCTACCGCCAGGAGCCCTACACAAAGTACGGTGATGGCTACCAGGATCTCCAAAAGCGTCATTCCCCGATCGTCAGGAAAAAAGGCCATCATTTTCATCATTCCTCAGAGTTTGGTTACCCTCACCCTTCCCATCGAGTTGACAACGACATCATAGCGCTTTCCCCGGCCATCCACTAATCGGATGGTGCCCGCTGTCGGAACCGTCCCATTGGCCGCAAAGTTGAGCACCCCTCCGACTGGGGTGCTGGTGGAATCAATCATCACATAGGTAGGACCGCCCGTGGCCTGCAAATAGATGCGAGGGGCCGGGTCCCCGGTCCAGGTTCCTGACACTTCCTGTCTTTGGATGATATAGCTGTTTGGATCTGTGGAGGCGGTCCTATCTTTGAAAGTCAACTTGAAAGGCCTGCCGGAGGCAACTGATTTCTGCCTTGCCAGGCGAAGATCGCCGGCCACCTGCCAAGCCCCGCCCCGGAGACGATAATTTTGGATGGTCCCCAGTAAGAAGGGAGTCGCTGCGGCAACGATGATGAGGAGGACCATCATTGCGACCAAGAGTTCGATGGCAGTGAATCCTCGCTGGCCTCTGCGCGTTCTAATCTCCATTTTCCTTGATCCCCGCATCATTGAAAGCAATAAGCATGCCATAGCACGGACACCTTCCCATCCTTCTCCGTGCGCTCCGCGCCAGATGGCCTTTGAATGATATGCCCCAATCAGGTCCCCTCTTCCTTCCCCTCCACGACTATTACCAACGGGAAATAGGTTGGGTAACCATCTTCACAGTGGCAGCTAACAGGCGCTAAAGCCGATAAGTTTTCCCCTGCTCTAAGATCTGCATTTTGCCTCCTGGTGAGGGATGGAGTTCGCGGGTAATCTCCTCCAAGAATTGGGGCTTGATGTGGGTGATGTAGATGGGAGGGGAGGGATTGCCGGCCTTCGCGATTTCGGTTTGCAGGCTCTGGGGGGTGAGGTGCCCGCTGAGGTCGGCGACCTTTTGCAGGCGATTAGGAAAAGAGACCTCGACGATGATTGCCTTCAGATCGTTCACCGAGGCGACTACCTTCCAGATCTTGTCGGTCGGCCCGGTGTCCCCGGTACACAGGATGGTCCCCTTGCTGTCTTTTACCAGATAGCCAACTGCAGGAACCGAGTGGCTGACAGCAATCGGGGTGAAGAGGAGGTCTCCGATGGAGTAGGAAGATCCCTCGGAGATCACCTTGAAGGCGAGGGTGGGCGCATCAGGACTGGGGATGCGGGTGAAATCGGGCCAGATGACATTGTTCAACATGTGGTCCTTCAGGCTGTTGATCACATGGGGGATGCTATAAATGGTGAGGGGGACCTTACGCTGACCCAGGACATTATCAGCCATGAAGAAGATCCCCAAGATGTGATCCAGATGGGCGTGGGTCAACAGGATATGGTCGATCTTGGCTTGTTCATCCAAACTCAAACAGGAGGATGCAGCCCCGGCGTCTATGAGATATCCGTCCTCGATCAAGAAGCTGGATAAGTGAAATCCGGGGCCTTGGCCGCCGAAGCACCCCAGGACCTTAAATCTCATGATTCCTCCCTTCCGCTGCATCCTTCGCTCGAGAAGTCCCACCCGATGGGGAGAAGGTTTCGCCCTGTTGGTCCATGCCCAACAACTCATAGAGCACCACTGGCTGGGTCTTTCCCCGGACCATGACGGACCCCAACTGCCTGACTTGGGCCTGACCTCTCACCCGCTGATAAGTGAACTCACTGATAATGATGTGAAATTTGGTCTGGTAATCCTTGTTGATGGCCTCCAGCCTTGCACCCAAATTGACGTTGTCGCCTATGACCGTGTAATCGAAGAGCTGGGATGAGCCCAGATTGCCCACCACCATATCTCCAGTGTTGATTCCAATTCCAATTTCAAAGCCCTCCCTGCCCTCTTCCTTCCATTTGGCACACAGCCGTTCCAGCTCTGACACCATATCCAGGGCAGTAAGGCAGGCCTTCTCCGCATGATCCGGATAGAAGATGGGCGCTCCAAAGAGGGCCATGATCTCATCTCCCATGAATTTGTCCAAGGTCCCCTGATGCCGAAAGACCACCTCCACCATCGCCGTCAGGTATTGATTCAGGATGTCCACCACTTGCTCAGGTGCGTATTTCTCGGAATAGGTAGTGAACCCCCGGATATCGGAAAAAAGGACGGTCAAATCCTTCTTCTCTCCCCCGAACTTTAGTTTGTCGGGATGGCTGAGGATTTCCTCCACCACCGAGGGAGGGACATAACGCTGGAATGCCCCTCGAATCCGCCTTTTCTCTTTTTCTTCGATCAGAAACTTGTAGCCCTCCACCCCGAGAAAACAAAAGGCAATCGACAGGCTCGGGTAGAGGATGCGAAGCCAGATCCTCCAATGGACAAATAGAAAATGGGAAAGTACCAGGAGGCCGACCAGAGACGAAAGGGTCAAAAGAAACCCCTGCGCCGGACGGATCCGGGGAAGGAACCAGCTCAACAGGATACCGAAAAAGAGGATTGCCCCCAAGTCGAAGAGGCCGATCCAGGCTGGGCTAATCAAGAATCGTTGGTGCAAGATATTGTCAATCGAATTTGCGTGCTTTTCCACCCCCGGAAAGTGAATGGAAAAGGGAGTTACCCGCAGGTCGTAAATTCCCACCGCGGTCGCCCCGACTAACACGATTTTATCCTGAAAGGTCGAGGGAGAGACCTTCCCCTCCAGTATGTCGACAATGGAGTAGTGCCTGAAGGTCCCGGTCGGGCCTAAGTAATTGATGAGCATACGACCGTGGTCATCGGTGGGGATCCAGATCGGCCCTGCGCTCAGGCCTTCGCCAAAATGGATTTTAATATCCTGTCTGTTCAGCCCCAGATAAGAGGCTGCGGATTTTAATGCCAACGATGGGATGTAATCCTCCTTATATTCTACGGCCGAAAGCTCCCACCTCACCACACCGTCCTTGTCGGACATCATGTTGATGTGGCCAATTCCGGAGGCTCTCTCCGCCAAGGGAGGGATACAGCTGGTGACGCCGAGGGCGCGAGGAAAGGGAAAAAGGTGTCGATCGTCGTAGTTGGCAAAAAGGTTGATCGCCTGACGGGAAACGATCCGGTCGATCTCCGGCACGCTGGGTAGGGTCTGTTCGGGATTGAAGCAGAAGAAAAGGGGGAGGGTAACATTGCCGGCGGCAGCAATGGATCGTTGCATCTGCGCATCATTATCTGCCTTCTCCTCCCGTTGCTGCAAGACCTGGAAGAAGGCTGGGCCCCTTCTTGGAATACGTTCCAGTCCTGATCGTAGGAATTCTTCTTTTAGGGATCTAACCCCCTGGAGTTCCGAATTCAGGTCGGGCTCAGAGAAGATGATATCGAAGGTCACCACCTTGGCCTTTGCGTGGGAGAGGTAATTGATCAGCTCGGAGAGCTTGGAACGGGGCCAGGGCCAGCGACCCAATCGATCGAGGCTCTTCTCGTCCACCGCGGCAATAATTACCTCGTCTCCGGGCGCCAGGGGGCCTCGCAAGCGAAAGTGGGCGTCCAGGATCTTGAGCTCCACGATCCCCAGGAATTCGAACCCCAGGAAATAGAGGAGGACCACTCCCAAGAGGGTCAACAGACCGATGAAGAAGGCCGGGTTTTTAAGCTTCAGTCTCAGGGGGGGCATGGAGGTTTCTCTTAAGAGAGATGTTCAAACTGCTCCTTCATCTCTAAGTACCGGAAGAATCTTTCCAAGAGATCCTGACTGGTGATGATAATCTGATCCTCCTCGACTCGCAGAATGCGGGCGTTGGCCAACTTCTTCACAATTCCCTCCACTTGGTCGGAAGGGATCCCGGCCTCACTGGCCAAGTCCTCAGGACGGTAATGGATCTGAATGCCCTGCGTTGTCCTTTGGCCTTGCCGGGTGGCGAGTTTGGCCAGGGTGTTCACCAATCTGCTGGTATTATCGCGGAGCAGAAGATTTTCGATCTGATGGTCAGCCTCCTGCAGCCGGGCGGCCAGATTCTTGATGAGGCGCACCGCGATCTCGGTATTGCTCCGCACCATAACCTCGAAGGTTTGAGAGTCGATGGCCAAGAGTCGCGCGTCCTCGATCACCTCGGCAGTGGCGGAACGCGGCTTATTGTTCAAGATGGACATCTCTCCAAAGAAGTCCCCTTTCCCCAGGATGACCAGCGTCTTTTCCACATCTCGCACCTTCTTGCTGATCTTGACCTTCCCCGACTGAATGATGTACATCTCCTGCCCGGGCTCATTCTCCCAAAACAGGATGGTGCCTTTCGGGATCTCCTTCCCAAAACGGACGAACAGTCGCTGCTCGACTTCCATTTCCCTACCTCCCCCCTGCCGAGATGCTCATGCAGAGACCTCCTCCATGATCTTCCTAATCTCTCCGGCCTCATGCGCCTTCAGGAAAGCCTTGGTTACCCCCTCGTCAAATTGGCTGCCGATGCATCTCCGAATTTCGTCCACCGTCTCTTCCTCACCCCGCTTTTTCCGATAAGGACGGTCGGTGGTCATGGCGTCGAAGGTATCGGCTACCGCGATGATGCGGGCCACTAAGGGTATGTCCCCGTCTCGAAGACCATCTGGATAGCCCATTCCGTCATTTCGTTCTTGGTGATGGCGGATTCCTGGAATCACCTCCTGCAGTTGCTTGATGTGTGCCATGATCTCGGCCCCGACCCGGGGATGCTCTTTCATGGCAGCGAACTCTCGGTTGGTCAATTTCCCCTTTTTTCTCAGGATATCGTCCCGCACGCCTATCTTCCCAATATCGTGGAGAATGGCTGCCAGGCGCAGGCTCTCCTTCTCTTGGGCGGATAGGGAAAGATGCTTGGCCATGGCCAGGCAGTATTTCCGCACCCTTCTGGTGTGGCCTCCGGTGTAGGGATCTCGTTTTTCGATTGCCTCCGCCAGTGCCTCCGCAGTGCTCAGAAATGTGCCCTTCATCTCTTCATAAAGGCGTGCATTCTCGATGGCAATGGCAACCTGATTGGCTAGGGCAGCAAACAGGTCCAGGTCTTCCTTGGCGAAGGGTTCGTCGTGAAGCTTGTTAACCGCCTGCAGGACCCCAATGACCTGGTTCTTTACCTTTACCGGGACACAGAGCATGTTTTTGGTGACGAAGTGAGATATCTTATCCGCTTTCCGATAGTGGCGGGGGTCTTTGCGGACATCAGGCACCAGCAAAGGTTCGCCGCTCTGGGCAACCCATCCAGCGATCCCTTCTCCTAACTTGAGTCGGATTTCCTTGACCTTCTTGCCCTTTTCGCCCAGCGCAACCTCGAATACCAACTCCTGGGTCTCCTGGTCGAGCACGAGCAAAGAACCCACTTCCGTTCCCATCAGGCGAGTCGCAGCCTCCATAGCCCGCTGCAGAACCTGCTTTTGCTGGAGGGTCGAATTGAGAATGGTAGAAAGCTCCATCAAGTTGTAGACTTGATTAACCCTCTTTTCCATCTCCCTGAAGAGCCGGGCATTTTCCAAAATCACCGCCATCTGGCTTCCGATGGAGGCAAGGAGATCCAAGTCCTCTTTACTGAATGGCTCATCTCCCAACTTGTTGATCAGCTCAATGACACCCACAGTTCTCTCCGCGACCTTCAAGGGCACGCAGAGGATCGATTTAATGGGAAATGTCCCTTTCTTCTTCCATTGAGGATCCAGATCGAGATCGGTGGCAAAGTAAGGTTGGCCACCCTGGGCCACCACAGAAGCAATTCCCCTGCTGGGAGAAGGGCCCTCCGATTTGAGGGCCTTCGCATGCTTTCCCTTGGCCACCTTGAAAGAGAAGCTCCCCGTCTTCTGATCGATCAAGAGGAGGGAGCCGGTCGCTACCCTGATGGCCTTCATAATCATCTCCATATAGGAGTCAAGGAGGCAGTCAACCTCGAAGGTATCGGTGGAGACCCTGCAGATCTCGTGTAAGAGGGTGAGCTTTAGTTCCTGGATATTCAGTTGCTTCTTCAGTCGAGCCAACTCGAACTTCTGATTCAAGATCTGCTGCTCATAGCTGGCTATCCTGGTCTGTGAGAGATCAGAGTCTGTCCTCATCTTCCAGGCCTCGAATCAACAAGTCGGGGGCGGACACCGCCGTTTTTCGTCAAGGATTGAGAAAGGGGGTGGTGCTTGAGCCAAGGCGAGGGCTTTATTGAAGGCACGGAGCAAGCAAAAGCAAATTGGGAATAGGCCTGGGCCATCTCCACCCTACTTGAAAGCACCGGTTCCGTGCCATTGACTAAGGAAGGGCTCGCCTGAATCTGTCGAGAAAATCACCGGCCTCTTGCAGCAGGTTAGGTCGGCCCAAGTTCTTTTTGATATGTGCGATGAGAGCCGATCCGATGATGACTCCGTCGGCCAAGTCGCTCACTTTCTGCGCCTGCAATGGGGTAGAGATTCCAAATCCGACGGCGATAGGCATCTCAGTCTGTCCCCGAATGCGGAAGATGGCCGATTTGAGGTCCGGGGCCAATGATCTTCTTGTCCCGGTGGTGCCAGTCACCGAAACATAATATATATAACCTTTGCCCACCTTTGAAATCAAGCGAATTCTTTTCTCGTCGGAGGTGGGAGCGAGAAAAAAGATAGGATCAAGGTCACACCTCTCACTTGCTTTCAATACCTTCCCTGCTTCTTCCGGGGGAAGGTCGGGCACGATAAGTCCATCCACGCCCGCCTTTTTGGCGGCTTTCATCAGATCTTCAATTCCCCAACGGAAGAGTGGATTGTAGTAGGACATGAGCACCACTGGGGTGCAAGATTGGGCCTTGATGCCTTCGATCAGCTTCAGGGTCCCTCTCAGGTTGGCGCCGGAGGCCAGGGCGGTTTGGGAGGAAGATTGGATGATGGGGCCATCCGCTATCGGGTCAGAGAAGGGAACTCCGATTTCCAGAATATCCGCGCCCCTCCTGGCCAATTCCAAGGAAAGCTGGAGGCTCAATCTAAGGTTTGGAAATCCAGCGGTGAGGAAAGGAATGAGGGCCTTCTTTCCTTCCCTGCGCACACGCAGGAAGGTCTCATCGATCAAATTCATGGCTCTTTCCCCTTAAATGCCTCAACCCGACCTCGACATCCTTATCGCCCCTTCCCGAGAGGTTGATGACGATAATCCCTTGTTTCCCCATTTGAGGAGCCAACTTAATCCCCTGAGCCACAGCATGTGCGCTCTCCAGGGCCGGAATGATTCCTTCAAATCGACTCAATGTCTCGAAGGCTTCCAAAGCCTCCTGATCAGAACAAGAGACATAGCTCACCCTTCCAAGCTCGCGCAGCATGCTATGTTCCGGCCCTACTGCAGGATAGTCAAGCCCTGCGGAGATGGAGTGAGTAGGCTCGATCTGTCCATCAGCATCCTGGAGGAGGAAGGTCTTGGTACCATGCAGAACCCCCAAGCTGCCACCTGAGAAGCGCGCTGCATGTTCCCCGGGGCGAAGCCCCTTCCCTCCTGCTTCAACCCCAATCATCGCTACTCTTTCATCTGAAAGGAACTCGTAAAAAAGCCCCATGGCGTTACTCCCTCCCCCCACGCAGGCCAAGAGGCAATCCGGTAATCTGCCTGCCGTCTTCAGGATCTGCCTCCTGGACTCCTTTCCGATGACCGATTGAAAATCCCTCACCATCATGGGATAGGGATGGGGTCCGAGAACCGATCCGAAGACATAATAGGTCGTTCTCACCTGGCTGACCCAATCACGAATGGCCTGGTTGATCGCATCCTTCAGGGTCTGAGATCCGGCATCCACCGGGGTGACCTTCGCCCCTAATAGTCCCATTCGAAAAACATTGAGCGCCTGGCGCTTCATGTCTTCCGATCCCATGAAGATCTCACATTCCAGGCCAAATAGGGCAGCCACCGCCGCAGTAGCCACCCCATGCTGCCCCGCTCCCGTTTCCGCAATAATCCGACTCTTTCCCATCCGACGAGCCAAAAGGACCTGCCCCAGGGTATTATTGATCTTGTGGGCACCGGTATGGCAAAGGTCCTCTCTCTTCAGGAAGATCTTCGCCCCGCCCAGACGCTCGCTGAGCCTCCGGGCGTAATAGAGGGGGGTTGGCCTTCCAGCATAGGTCTGGAGGTAGTCCCGGAGTTCCCTTTGAAATGCCCTATCCCTCTTTGCCCGGAGATACTCCCTCTCCAGTTGCTCCAACTCTCCCATGAGGGTCTCGGGGACGAACTTGCCTCCATAGATGCCGAAATGGCCCGCTTCATCCGGGAAAGAAGAAAAATCAATCGATCTCTGCCCTTGCCACTTCTTCAAGAAATCTCCTCACCTTTCTTTCATCCTTTTTGCCCGGACCCTCTTCCACTCCGCTACCCACGTCGACGGCGTAGGGCCTCACCACACGAACCGACTGCCCCACATTCTCTGGGGTGAGACCTCCCGAGAGGATGAGCCTTCCATATCTCTTGGCCTCCCCTGCCAGCGCCCAGTCGAAGGTCCGCCCGGTGCCGCCCAAAAGCCCTGGCCGGTGGGAGTCCAAGAGAAACGCCTCGACTCGATACTGACCCAGTCCTTTCAGGCTGGTCGAGTCCTTCACCCGGAAGGCCTTGATCACCCTCTGCTTCAGGGAAAGGCAATAAGCCGGCGATTCCTCCCCGTGCAGCTGGACAAGACTCAGGCGGCAGGCTTCTGCCACCAATCTGACCTCCTTCAAAGGGGCATCCGCGAATACACCCACCAGGGACAGGAAGGGGGGCAAATGCCTCTGGATTTCTTCTGCCTCGGAAGGATCGATATAACGAGGTGACCCCGGAACGAAGACGAAACCCAGGGCATCTGCCCCTGCTTCTGCCGCGATGAGGGCATCTGCCAAGTTGGTAAGACCGCAGACCTTGACCTTGGTCATGTCGATGCCAGCAACCTCTCCCCCAGGAGATGGCTAACTTGGTATTTTGGGGAGGTCCTTCAGCGATTCGGCGATCCTCTCCTGCGGGTACTCATAGTCTTGCAGTTTCCCCGCAAAGTAGTCCTCGTAAGACTTCAGATCGAAGTGGCCGTGCCCGGTCAGGTTGAAGGCGATGACCTTCTTCTCCCCAGATTCCCGGCATTTGATGGCCTCATCTATCGTCACCCTGATCGCGTGAGCAGACTCGGGTGCTGGAATGATACCCTCTGCCTGGGAGAATTTGATCGCCGCCTCGAAGACCGGAAGCTGATAGACCGCCTGGCACTCGATCACCTTCAGGTCATAGAGGAAGGAAACCAAAGGAGCCATGCCGTGATAACGAAGTCCCCCCGCGTGGATGGGATCGGGGATGAAACCGTGGCCCAAGGTATACATCTTGACAATAGGGGCCATGCCTGCGGTGTCCCCGAAATCATAGGCGTAAGGGCCCTTGGTCAGGCTGGGGCAAGCCAAGGGCTCAACGGCGATTACCCGCAGATTGCGCTTATTCCCCGTCAGCTTATCCTTGATGAAGGGGAAGGTGAAACCGCCAAAACTGGACCCTCCGCCAACGCATCCCACCAGGATGTCGGGATACTCTCCGGCCTTCTCGAATTGCTTCTTGGTCTCCTCGCCAATAACGGTCTGGTGGAGGAGGACGTGATTCAACACGCTCCCCAAGGAGTATTTGGTATCTTCGCGAGAGGCCGCCACCTCAACTGCCTCGCTGATCGCGAGTCCAAGGCTGCCCGGCGATTGCGGGTCCTTGGCCAAGGCATCCCGTCCGGCCTGGGTCTCCGTACTCGGGCTTGGTGTCACCTTCGCTCCCCAGGTCTCCATCATGATCTTGCGGTAAGGCTTTTGATAATAGCTCACCTTGACCATGTAGACCTTACACTCCATGCCAAAGAACATGCAACCCATGGCCAGGGCGCTGCCCCATTGCCCGGCCCCGGTCTCGGTGGTGATCGCCTTCACCCCTTCCCTCTTGTTATAGTAGGCTTGGGGCACCGAGGTATTGGGCTTGTGGGATCCGGCTGGGCTCACGCCTTCCCACTTGTAGTAGATCTTGGCCGGTGTATCCAAAAGTTTCTCCAGCCTCCTCGCCCGATAGAGAGGGGAGGGCCTCCACAGCTGGTAGATCTCTTGTACCTCCTCCGGGATCTCGATATACCGCTCTTGGCTCACCTCTTGCTTGATCAATTCCATGGGAAAGAGGGGTGCTAAATCCTGCGGACCAATCGGTCGTTTCGTCCCCGGATGAAGCACAGGCGGCAGAGGGGAGGGAAGATCTGCCTGGATGTTATACCATTGGGTAGGCATCTCCTTTTCGTCCAACACGATCTTCGTGAAATCCATCGCTTTCCTCCTTTTCTTGAAGTGATCTCAAAGCGGGCTCTCCAGGGCAGATCAAGCCTGCCCCAGGAGTTCCCTCGCTTTCCTGCCTGGATCCCTGTCTCTCATTAAGGCCTCGCCCACTAAGATTGCGTCGAGGCCCGCCTCCTCCAACCTGACCACCTCCTCCCGTGTAGATATTCCGCTCTCGCTCACCACCACCCTCTGCGGAGGGATTTCCGCGATGAGATTCAGGGTGGTGTTCAGATCCACCCGGAACGTCGCCAGATCTCGATTATTAATCCCGATGACCCGTGCGCCAGCCCTTAAGGCCTTCTCCAAGTCCGACCGATCGTGTACTTCAATCAGAGGCTCCACCCCGATCTCGCAGGCGAGATGAGATAGGCCTTCCAGGGTACCCTGATCGATCAAGGCAGCGACCAAAAGGACGGCGTCCGCACCCCAGACCCTGCCCTCCCAAACCTGATAGGCCTCCAAAATGAAATCCTTCTGCAGAAGGGGGAGCTCCATCCAACCCCTCGCTCCCCTCAAGTATTCCAGGGAACCTTGAAAGAAGAGGGAATCCGTGAGGATGGACAAGGCCGATGCCCCGGCCTGCTCATATCCTTGGGCAATGGCCTGAGGATTGAAATCCCCCCGCAAGAGTCCCCTGGAGGGGGAGGCCCTCTTGATCTCAGCAATCAGGCGGATGGGGGAGATTCGACCTCCCCCCTTGCTCTTCATCTCTCGAGAAATGGCCTTCAGGAAGCCCCGGGCTGGAGGAAGATCTTGAGTCTGGTTCTTCAGATCCTCTAAGGGGACTCGGGTCTTCCTGGCGGCCACCTCCTCCCTCTTCTGGTGCAGAATGCGCTCCAATATAGAACCCCTTGAGCTATCCCCGACTCGCATCCTTCAGCGCCTCCAGTTTGGCCAATGCCAGATGCGAATCAATCGAATCTGCCGCGATCTTCATCCCTTCCTCGAAATTCCTCGCCCTTCCTCCTACGATGAGGCCGGCGGCGGCGTTGAGTAGGACGATGTCCCTGCGCGGGCCCTTCTCGCCTTTGAGGATCTGTAGGGTGATCTGGGCATTCTCCTCCGGTCCTCCCCCGGCCAGGTCTTGGGGATTCGCCCTTTGGATGCCCACCTCCTCGGGTTCCCAGAGAAAGGTGCGAACCTCCCCATCTTTCCATTCCGATATCTGGGTGGGGGCGGTGGTGGTGATCTCGTCCAGTCCATCCATTCCATGTACCACCAAGGCATGATGGGATCCCATCTTACCTAAAACATGTGCCAGCTTCTCGGTGAGGTTTGCAGCAAAGACCCCTAAGATTTGTGCCTTGACCTGGGCCGGATTGGAGAGCGGACCCAGGATGTTGAAGATCGTTCGAATCCCGATCTCACGCCGGGGGCCAAGGGCATATTTCATCGCCCGGTGCAGGAGGGGTGCAAAGAGGAAGCCGATTCCCACCTCCCGCAGACACTCCTCCACCTTTTCCTTTTCGATCTCTATTTCAATGCCCAGGGCCCTCAAGAGGTCAGCGCTTCCACACCGACTGGAGACGGATCGGTTTCCGTGCTTGGCAACCGGGACCCCCGCTCCCGCAACGACGAAGGCGGCAGTCGTCGAGATATTGAAGGTCTTTCCCCCATCGCCTCCGGTGCCGCAGGTGTCTACCGTAGCGGGGTTGACCGTGGCAATAGAGGTGGCATGCTGGCGCATTGCCTTAGCGCACCCGGTGATCTCTTCTATTGTCTCGCCTTTCATCCGCAGGGCTGTGATGAAGGCCGCAATTTGGGCAGGGGTGGCCTCTCCCCGCATGATCTCTTCCATCGCAGCAGATGCCTCTTCCTCAGTGAGACTCTTGCCTTCTACCACTCTGCCGATCGCCTCCACCATCATTTCGTTTCCCCTCCGTCTCTTCTCTATACGCTTTATCTTTTCAGGTTCATCCGGGTTTTCAGTGGGTAATGCGATAGTGTACAATGGCTCCGAGGAGGACTGGAGCCATGCAAGATACCGAACTTTACCGTTATCTTCTGGGTATTGAGCCGCCGTGGGTGG
>Ga0315285_10004102_pt1 | contig 15128 bp, 14 predicted proteins | sample YL17G09_36_MG_FD_203698 | JGI IMG/M metagenome (GOLD analysis project Ga0315285, IMG submission 203698) | Sediment microbial communities from Yellowstone Lake, YNP, Wyoming, USA - YL17G09_36 | ecosystem: Environmental > Aquatic > Freshwater > Lake > Sediment | place: USA: Wyoming | collected...
GCGGACGGCGCCTGGCCAGGGATCGGGACGCGAAGAGTGGGGAGGGCAGCGTCGGCGCCGTGTTCTCACTCCCCGCCCCCCTCTCGATCGGGCACGCCCGGCACCGCCGCCCTCCGCGGTCGCCGCCCCGCGTCCGGTCGCGCCAGCGGCCGCGCTGGGGCCGCCGCCCCCTCCCAGCGCGCGCCGCCCGCCTGGCCGCTCCCGCGCCTCCCGCGGCAGCGCCAATGGCCACCCCCGGTCGCTCCAATGGGTGCGTGGGAGAATGATGGGGGCAGCAAAAGGCGGTGGGGGGGCGGTAGCGGTGCGATGGGCCGCGCGCGAAGCGGCGACTCGCGCACGGCGCCCGCCGCCCGCCCTCTGTCGCGCCCACGGTGGAACCACCTCGATAATACGAGGCAACATGGGTGGCGGGAGAGGGCTGGGGTGCGAGCATGCTTTGACCGCGCGCGGTCAACGCGTGACGCGCACGACGCGGGCCGCCCCGGCCGCCACGCCGCCCCGGCGCCTCGTGCACGGCTTCCGACGCCGCATCCTTCTTCTTCCTAGCCCTCCCGCGGCGGCGGCTCCCACGCGCTCCACGCGAAGCGCTGCGGCGCGCGCCTCCCAAGACGACCCCGACGTCGTCATGCTCTCCTCCGGCTCCGACGCCGACGATGGCCCGACGCTCGTGCCCAGCGGCGACACCTCGGACGGCAGCGTCAAGCGCGAGGCCGCGGCGCCCGCCCGTGCCCGTGCCCTCGCCCCCGCGCCCCCCCTCGCGCACGCTCCGACCCTCCCCGCCCGCGGCCTCGCCTCCCCCCCCGGCGACGGCTTCACGCTCGCCTACTATGTGCGCCTGTTTGGAGGGGATGAGGAACGCGCGCGCGCGGCTCTGGCGGCCGACAGCGCGGCGGCGGCCGCTCGCAGCGCGGAGGCGCCTCCTCCTCCCCCTCCTCCCGCTCCCTCTGCCTCCGACGAGGCGTGCGCGGCGGCCGACCGCCCGGCGCGCACGGCGGCCTTCGCGGCCGCCGCCGCGCGGTCCGCCGAGCGGCGCCCCGCCCCTGCGCGCCGCCGCCGCGCCGCCGCCCCGGACGACGACGCCCCCCACCGCGGCGGCAGCGCCCTCCCTGGCGCCGAAGCCGCCACCGACCTGCCCGACGAGCCCGCCCCTGCCGACCGCCGCGCGCTGCCCGCCGCGCCGCAGCCGCCGGAAATTCTTATGCAGCTCCTTCCATACCAACTCGAGTTTCTGTCGTGGGCCCTCGCCCAGGAGCGTACGGACGTAAAAGGAGGCCTGCTGGCAGATGAGATGGGGATGGGCAAGGTAGGAGGAGAGAGGGGAGCGGGGGAGGGAGAGAGGGAGAAAAAAAACACGCAACACCCACCCTCCTCCCTCATCTCTCCTTAAGACCATCCAAGCCATCTCCCTCATCGTCGCCGGCCGCGACCCCGCGCGCGTGGCGCGCGCCAACGCGCGCACGGAAGCCCTGGGCGCGGCGGGCGCGATCGTGGCGGTCGCCCCCGCCGGCCGCTCCGCCCTCCAACGCGCCGGCGTCTCCCTGCGCCTGCTGGGCGACCGTTCCGGCCTCGACTTTGACGGCGGCGCCCTGTCGGCCGCGGCCGACGCGGCGGCCGAGCGTGAGGCGGCCGTGGCGGCGCACGCCGAGCCCGCCGCGCCGGGCGCAGCGCCGCTCACGCTCGAGGAGGCGGTGCAGGCCGCGCTCGCGGTGTCGACCGCCGCCGCGCAACCGTTTGGGCCCAAGCCGGCGGGCGTGGACGACCCGGTCGAGCTGCGCGCGGGGGTCGGCGGCAGCGGCCACGACCACGGCCCCGACGGCGCGCCGCCGCCCGCGCCCGCGGTCAAGCCCGACCCCGGCGCCGCTCCCAACGCTCCGCCGGCGCCGGCGGCAGTCAAGCCCGACCCCGGCGCCGTGGCGTCGGGCTCTGCCGCGCCTCTGCCTCCGCACGCGCCGCGCGCGGCGGTTCCTCCCGCCCCCGCCTTTTCGGGCGCCACCCTCGTCATCTGCCCCCTCGTCGCCGTCCTTCAATGGAAGGCGGAGATCGAGCGGTTCACCGCTCCCGGCACGCTCGTGGTGGCGCTCTATCACGGGGCCAAGCGCACGACGTCGGCGGCTGAACTTGCCGACGCCGACGTCGTTCTCTCCTCTTTCGGCACCCTCGAATCCGACTACCGCCGCTCCGGCGCGACGACCAGCAACCTGGTATGACCCCGCGGCCGGGATGGGATAGGGTTTTTGGGGGGTGCCGGGGTCGGAGCGAGCGTCGGGCGCCGACCCTCTCTCTGTCCTCTCTCTGTCAGGTTCCCTGCGGCAAGTGCGGCAAGAAGTACGTGCCCGATGCCCTGCCCCAGCACCTCCAATACTACTGCGACAAGGGCGGCAAGCGCACTGCGAAACAATCAAAACAATCCCGGAAGCAGGCGCGCCCCGGCCTCGTCGAGCGCGCGCTCTCCGCCGCGGGCGCCGCGGTCGGCGCGGTCGGCGCGCTCGCGCGCGGCGATGCGCAGGGCACGGACACTTGGTCCGACTCGTCCGACGACGGCGCGCCGACAGGCGGTCGCGGGCGCCGCGGTCGCGGTCGCGGCCGTGGCCGGGGCCGCGGCCGCGGTCGCGGGCGCTCCTCCTCGCGCTCCCAGACGCCCGTTCCCGCCCTGCCGCACGCCGCCGCGCGCGTCGCGGGCCTCACGTGGGCCGACTGGGAGACTGACGACCTCTCCGACCCCGAGCCGCCGCCGCGCGCGTCGGACGAGCCGGGCGACGCGCCCTCTTGGCCAACGCCTCAACACAAGGACGCCGCGCGCATGGTGAAGCTCAACGGCCTGCTCAAGGAGGCGGCGGGCACGCCGCCCGCGTCTGTCCTCCACTCGGTGCGCTGGCGCCGCGTCGTGCTCGACGAGGCGCACAACATCAAGGACAAAGCGTCGTCGACGGCCAAGGCCGCGTTTGCGCTCGATGCGCGCTTCCGCTGGTGCCTGTCCGGCACGCCGCTGCAGAACCGCGTCGGCGAATTGTACAGCCTGATCCGATTTTTGCGCGCCTACCCCTTTGCCCACGCGTTTTGCAAGAAGGACATCAAGAGAGGCGCGGCAGCCGCCCGGCCCAACCCCGACCCGCGCACCAATCCCTGCTCGTGCTGCGTCCTTGAGCCGCCGGGGCGCGGTGCCAACTCGTGCGCGGTGCCCGGGTGCGGGCACAGCGGCACCAACCACTCGTACTGGTGGAACCGGTTCATCGCCAACCCGAGTGAGTGAGAGGGAGGCGAGACGAGGAGAGGAGGGAGGGGTGGGAGCGAGGCGCACGCTTGCGCGCGGCCGCCCACCCCCTCCTCCCTCCCATCCTCCCCCAGTCCGCGACGGCGCCGCCCGCCCCACCGCCTCCCGGGACGCCATGCGCCTGCTGCGGGGCACAGTGCTGGACGCGACGCTGCTGCGCCGCACCAAAGAGCAGTGCGCCGACGCGCTCGCGCTGCCGCCGCGCACCGTGCGCGTGCGCCGGGACGCATTTGACGCCGCGGAAGCGGACGTGTACGAGAGCCTCTGTATGTGTGGAGAGAGGAGGTGTTGGGCGGAGGGCGGCTGGCGCCGCGCGCGCGCCGACCCCCCTTTTCCTCCTCCTCCCTCTTCTTAGACACCCAGCAGTCGGCCCAATTCGGCACCTACGTCGCGGCGGGCACCCTGCTAAACAACTACGCTCACGTGGTGAGGAGAAAGAGGAGAGGGGAGAGCGGTGGATGGGTTGGCGGCGGGCCCCGCGCGCGCGACCGCGCTCCCCAACCCTCTCCTCCCTCCCCTCCCATCTCTTTAGTTCGACATGCTCGTCCGCCTGCGCCAGGCGGTCAACCACCCGTACCTCGTCGTCTACTCGGCCTCCAACGCGGGCGGCGCGGGCGCGAGCGGCGCGCTCGGCGGCGCGACCGCGTGCGCGGTGTGCCATGAAGGGGCGGAGGACGCGGTGGCGGCGACGTGCGGGCACACCATGTGCCGCGCGTGCGCGCGCGACTACGTGGCGGGCGCGGCGGGGGCCGGCGGCGAGGGCGGCGACGCCGCGCGGCTCGTCTGCCCCGCCCAAGGCTGCGGCGCCGCGCTCTCGGTCGACCTCGACGCCCCCGCCCGCCCCTCCCCCCCGCCCGCCGCCGCGCCCCGCGCGCGCGCGGGGCCGCCGCCCGCCGGTTCGGCCGCCGCCGCGTTCCGCGGCCACCTGCGCGCCGACTCCATCCTGCGCCGCGTCCCCGAAGCCGGCTTCAAGTCGTCGACCAAGGTGGGGGATGGAGCGAGGGGGCTGGGGAGGGCGGGCGGTGGGGGGAAGGAGAACGAGAGAGACGCCAGGCCGACGCCCCCGCCCTCCCCCGTCTCTCCTTTAGATCGAGGCGCTGCGCGAGGAGGTGGAGCGCATGCTCGCCGCCGACCCGGGCGCCAAGGCCATCGTGTTCTCCCAGTTCACGTCCATGTGCGTAGAGGGAGGAGGGTGGGAGGGTGGGGGTTGAGAGTGTGCGCGCGCGCGGGGCTCGCCGACCCCCTCCCGTTCCTCTTCCAGGCTCGACCTCGTCGCCTTCCGCCTGCAGCAGGTGGGCATCCCCACCGCCCGCCTGGACGGAAGCATGTCCATGGCGGCGCGGGCGACCGCGATCGACGCGTTCACGGCGGGTGAGAGAGAAGTGGAGAGGAGGCGAGGGAGCGAGGGCCGGGTCGGCGCGCGCGCGCCGCAACCCTCCCCCCGTCCCCTCCCTTCTCTTCGCAGGCTCGGCCGTGCCCGTCTTCCTCATGTCGCTCAAGGCGGGCGGCGTCGCGCTCAACCTGACGTGCGCGTCGCACGCGATGACGTGAGTTCTTTTTTTTCTCTGTGTTTCTCTTTCCTCGCGTGCCGCCCGCCCGCCGCCCCTGCCGACCGCTCGCCACCCACCCCGCCCGTCCCCCCCTCTTCTGTCCTTCAGCCTGGACTGCTGGTGGAACCCGTCCGTGGAGCGCCAAGCCCAGGACCGCATCCACCGCCTCGGCCAGCACAAGCCCGTCACCGTCGTCCGCTTCATCGTGGCGGGCTCGGTTGAGGAGCGCGTGCTGGCGCTGCAGGAGAAGAAGCAGGCCATATTCGATGCCACGGTCGGGGCCGACGCGTCGCGCCTCGCGGGGCTCACCGCGGAGGACATGCGGTTCCTGTTTTCGGGGTGACGGCCGCGGCGGTGGCCCTTTTGTTCTTCTCTGTCCGTCCCGCACCCTGCTTTCGCTGCCTGCCGGGGAGGAGGAGGGCGTCCGTGCAACCGCGCAGCGCGCCCCCTCGACACCCCTCGCCCTCTTGCCGCGGAGGTGGTGGTCACACAAAGGGGGGCGGGATGGTTGCGCCTCGTGGCGGGGCAACGTGAAGAGGGGACGAAGGGCGGGGGGACGTAAGGCGGGGTGAGTCGTGCGCGGGGCGGGGAAACGTGCGTTCGGGGGGGGCGAGAAAGGGTTGGGTTAGGGTGATCCGCCACCCTAACCCTAAGATCAAACGGAAGGGGTCACGTCGCGGCCGACAGGCGGGGCGCGCCGCCTGTCGTCAGCCCGCCGCCACCGAGCCCCAGCGCGGGCGCGGGCGGCGCGGGTGCGACCGCGTCGGCGACCGCGGCAAGCCACGAGCAGGCGGGAGGGGTTGGCACGCCGCCGGGCACGGACACGCGCACCGTCGGCGCGGGCGCCGCCGGCATCGGCGCCCAGCCACTCGCGACCGCAGGCGCGGCGTCGGCCCAGCCGCCCGCGGCGGCGGCGGCCAGGACGGCCTCGCGCGCGCGCGCCGCCGCCGCCGCCGCCGCGCTCGCCGCCGCCGCGCGCTGGGCGGCGGGCGCGGGCGCGGCGGGATTGCCGCCGCGCCCGATGATGTGGGACGCTTTGGCGGGGGACGGGTTGACCGAGCGAGGCGTGCGGGCGGGCGCGCGCGCGCGCGGCGCAGCCACTGGCGCCGGCGCCGCCTGCTCCTGCGCCTGGGCTTGCCCGTCGTCCAGCAAGCCTTGCCAATCGAAATCGTCCACATCGTCGTCCTCTCGGCCGCCGCACGGCGGGCCAAAGAGGTCGTCCGAGAAAACGTCGGCGCCCGCGAACGGGTCGGCCGGCGTTGAAGGGCGGGCGACGGGGTGGGAAGGGGCGGGCGCCGGCGCGGGCTCCGGCGCCGCCACCTGCGGTGCCGCGGCGTCGAGCAGGGCCCCGACGTCCGGGCTCGGCCGCGACGACGCGGCGTCGCCCGCGGCGCAAGGCGCGACCGCGCCGCGCGCGCAGGACGCGGTGCGGGTCGCGTCCGAGTCGGTGGGCTCGAGGGCGAGCGTGGGGGCGGGGGCGAGGGACGGGGAGGGCGCGGCGGCGGCGGCGGCGAGACGCGCGGCGGCGTCCTCGGCCGCGGCGCGCGCAGCCCGCGCCGCGGCCGCAGTTTCGCGCTCGGCCGCCATGCGGCGCGCCGCGTCCGCGGCGGCCGCCTCGCGCGCCTTGCGGGCGGTGGCGGCGGCTTCGGCCTCCGCGCGCTCGCGCACAGCCGCGCGCTCGCGTGCGGCCGCGCGCTCGGCGGCGGCGGCAGCGACCGCGGCGGCACGCTCAGCGGCAGCGTTGCGCTCAGCGGCCGCGGCACGTTCGGCCACGGCTTCGCGCTCTGTGGCCGCCGCTTGTTTGGCGGCGGCCGCCGTGCGCGCGGCGGCCAGCGCCTCCGCCTCCTCAGCAGCCGCAGCCTCGGCCGCCGCCCGCCGCTGCCGCCTGGCCTCGTCCGCGGCTTCGCGCTCGGCCGCGCGCGCGCGGCGCGCAGCGCGCACCGCCTCGCGCTCCGCCCGCCGCCGCCGCTTGTCGGCGGCGCGGTCGGCCTCCGCGGCTTCTGCGTCCGCAGCGGCTTCCGGCGCGTACTGGCGCCAGGCGCGCAGCGCGCGCGCCGCGGCGGCCGCGACCGCCGCCTCGTGCCGGGCCGCTACGCGCGCCAGCACGGCCACGAGCGCCGCGGTCGCCTTCTCCCCCTCTTCACACCAGTCCAGCGGCCCCAGCCCGGCCGCTGTGTGGAGCGCGGTGCGCGTGTCGGCGTCGAGCGCGGTGTCGCCCGAGGGCGCCGCCACGTCGGTCAGCGCCGCCGCCAGCGCGGTCACGGTCGCGTGTGGCACGAGCTTGAGCGGGAGGAGAGAGGCGTCGGGGGTGGGGGAGGCCCGCCGTTTTTTGGCGGGCGGGCCGTCGTCGGCGTCGCGGTCGCCGTCGCGGTCGTGGCCGGACGCGGTCAGGGGCTCCGTGGCGGGCGACCGGGAGGCGAGGGCGTCTGAGAAGAGAGGGAGGTGGTGGTGGACGCGTGTGCCCGAGGCGGGCGCGCGCCGCGGCTCGGGCCGCCGCGCGCGGGCGGCGGGAGCGCCCGCGCGCCTCGCCGCTCCGACCTCGCCCGCCGGCCCCTCCCGCCGCACGCAGCCCGTCACGACAGCCCCGGCGGAATGGGGCATCGGCCGGGGTCGGGAAGAGGGCGCGGCGAGCGGCGCGCGGCCGCCTGCCCCATCGCGCGATCTCGGCCGCGCCACCGCCCCTCCGCCGCCGCCTTTCGCGCCCTCCCTTCCTCTCCTCGTCCACCACCCACCTTCAGCCGACGACCCGGACCGCGTGGCGGGGTCGACCCGCGTGGACGCCGCGTCGTCCGACGCGCCGGGCGACCCGTGCGCGGCCGGCTTGTCTCCGGCGCCCGTGGCTCGCGCCAGACCCTCGTTTGAAAGCCGGGCGCGGCGCATCATCAGGCGCGAGCCGCCGTGGGCGGGCATTGGGGCGTGGGAGGGCTGGGGCGGAGGGGCGGGAAGAGGACGGGTGGGCGCGCGAAGCGGGAAGGCCCGCGCGGCGGCGGCGCACCTCCGGCCCAACGCGGGTCGGTGCCAACGAATGTGCAGACCGCTTCCGAGGGCGGGCGCGGCCGCGGGGGCTCACCATTGACGGCGGCAAGCGCGCGCGATGGCCGCAGTGCGCGCCGGCGGGCGGCGCTGGCGGCGCGCGGCGGGTGCGCGGCCGGGCGGGGCGATCGCGCGGCTGCTGAGCGCGTGTTTCGGGGGCGCGGGAGCGTGGGCGGGCCGCGGTGGGGCGGCACGAGGAGTGCGCGGGGCGCGCGGCGCCGGGGCTCAAAAACCCCGCCCGAAAAGGTTAACCGCGCTCGGGGGGGGGCGGGGCGACGCTCGCCCGCCAGAGCGCCGATGACGAGCACACTCGGCACTTGGCGGAGGGGCGGGCGGTTTCGGGGGGGGGGCGGCGCCCAACCCTGGACCACGCGCCGCCCGCACAGCGCCAGCCGGCCAGCGTTGGCTCCCGCCCTGCTTGTAAATGTCGTCGGGTGCACACGGCACGCTCCAAGACAGCGCCAACCGACCCCCGCTGCCGCCGCCAGCGGCGTCCCCGCCGAGCGCGCGCGCGGCGCCGGCGCGCTCGCACACCACCCGAGACCCCGCCGCGCCCCCTCCCGCCCCACCGCGCCGCGCCGCCGCGGTTCCGCATCGAAGGCCACCTCCCGCGGCCCGCCCCTTTCGCGGGCGCGCGCTGCGACTCGCGGGCCGCCACGATGGCCGCCCTGCCCGCCGCGCTCGCCCTGGTGAGAGCCGTGGCGGTGGTGGCCAGAGAGAGCGCACGCCGCGCGGCATCGCCCCACCCTCCCGCCCCCATTATTTTTCAAAGGCTGCCCTCCTCTTCGCCGCGCTGCGCTGGCTCGCGGCCTGGTTTGCCCGCCTGGACGCGGACGCCGTGTGCCGCACCGCGGCGGTGACGCTCGAGTCGCCGACGAGCCCGAAAAAGGCACGAGAGGAGGGGGCGTGGCGCGCGATGCGACGCGGGCGCCGCTGGAGCCCCCGATCCCGCGCCTCATCCCCTCCTCTCCCTTCCTTAGATCCCGGCGCCGTCCCTGTTCGACGACGCGACGCGCACGCTCACCGTCGTTGTCCCCGCCTACAACGAGGAGGACCGGCTGCCCCGCGCGCTGGACGAGTTGCTCAGGTGGGGGGCGGAGAGGGCTGGCGGGGTTGGGTGGGGGCCTGGCGGGGTGGCGCTGGCGGCCGCGCGAGCCCGACGCCGACACCCTCGCCCCCCCGCCCCCCAGCTACCTCGACCGCCGCCGCGACCGCCAGGGCCCCTCCTTCACCCACGAGGTCGTCATCGTGGACGACGGGTCGCGCGACGGCACCGCGCGCGCCGCGCTCGCGGCCTCCCGGTCGCGCGGCGTCGACGGGGTGCGGCTGCTGCGGCTGCCGGCCAACCAGGGCAAAGGGGCCGCGGTCAAGGCGGGCGCGCTCATCGCGCGCGGCTCGCGCGTGCTGATGATGGACGCCGACGGCGCGACGCGCGTGGCCGACTTGGACCGGCTCGACGCCGCGCTCGACGCCCTCGAACGCCCCTCGGGCCGCCGCGCCGCCGCGTCCGCCTCCCCTCCCCACCCCGCCGCCGCCTTTGGCTCGCGCGCTCACATGGCGCCCGGCGTCGCGGCCAAACGCGCCGCGCACCGCAACTTCCTCATGCGCGGGTTCCACCTGCTCGTCGTCGCGGTCGCCGGCCCCGCCGTGGCCGACACCCAGTGCGGGTTCAAGCTGTTCAACCGGGGGGCGGCGAGGCTGCTGTTTGGCAACCAGCGGCTGCAGCGGTGGTGCTTTGATGGTGGGGGAGGGGGGGAGGGGGGAGGAGTCTGGCGCCGGCACGCGCCCACCCACGCACCCCCAATCTCCCTCTTTTCTCCCACTTTTCCACAGTCGAGCTCGTGTGCCTCGCGTCCCGGCTCGGGGTCCCCCTCGCGGAGGTCGCGGTCAACTGGGCGGAAGTGCCCGGGTCCAAGGTGCGCCTCACGTCGATCATCCACATGGCGCTGGAGATGGCGGCCATCGCCCTGGGCTACGGGTCGGGCGCGTGGGTGGCGGTGGGGGAGGGGGAGCTGGCCAAGGCGCGGGCGGTGTGAGAGAGAAAGAAGGGGTTGGCCGGTGGGCGCCGGCCGCATGCACATCGACAGACGCACAGACCGCGGTGGACGGGTGGGTCAGCGCGCGCAGTGCCCTCCGCGTTCACACAGCCGCACAGCTCTGCCGCAGGAGCTCGAGGCTGTTCAAGCGCACGATCGCGCTTGGGCGAAAGAAAGCAGCCCCTCGTCACACCCCGCCCTCGTCGCGCAGCCGGCTCCACACGCCGCCCCGGCCGCGCCGCGTCGCGCTCACCTCTGGCAGCTCGATGTCGGCGTCGGACGCAAAGACGGCGGCAAAGGCGGACGCGGCGGCCTCGGCGCGGCGGCGCGCGAGTTCGCGCCAACCGGCCAACCCCGCGGCGCCGGCCGCGGCGCCGCCCGCCAGGGTGGCGCCGCAAATGGCGGCGATCGCGCCCCCGGACATGCCCTTTTTCCGGGGCGTCTGCCGGGGCAGCGGCGGCGGCGTGGCGGTGGGCGGCGGCGGCGGTCCGCAGCCGGGACAAGAAAAGACGGCGTCGAAGGCGCCGACCGCCGACCGCGACACCGTGTTGTCCCCCGCCGCCTCAAAGTCGATGAAGCACAGGTCGAATCGGGACCCGATCGTGTCATCGTCGACAAAGGGGAGCCGTCGCCGCTCCTTGAAGCGGCACGCGACACACTCGCCGGGAGTGAGGCGCGCGATCACCACGTCGGGCGCGTACGCGTGGTCGTCGCCCACCGCCTCCTGGCCGGGCAGGTCGACCTGGGGGGAAGGGGAGGAGGAGGTCAGGAAGAACGAGGGAAGGTCAAGAAGAACGAGGGAAGGTCACGAAGAACGAGGGAAGGTCAGGATGAACGAGGGAAGGTCAGGAAGAACGAGGGAAGGTCAGGAAGAACGAGGGAAGGTCAGGAAGAACGAGGGAAGGCGGCGCGCGCCGCCTTCCCCCGGGGCGGCGGTGTCCCACCTGCACCACCAATCCCCTACCTCGCGCCCGCCGCACGAGCTGTAGATCTCGAGGTCGCCCTCCAGCGGCTCCAACCTCTTTTCCGTGCGGGGGAGGAAGCGGACCAGGGAGACGTCGGCAGCGGCCGCGGCGCGCGCCGCCATGGCGGCGAGCGCGAGCGCGGCGAGCGCCCGCATCATGCCGCGGGTGGGCGTGCGCCCCGCTCGCGAGCGGGAGCGCGCTGCTGGGCGAGGGACGGCGCGCTGCGGTGTGCGCGCGCCCCGGGCGCCGAGCCCGACACTCTCTCCTGCTTTCACGCCGGCCCCACTCGCCACTCCGGGCGCGCCTCAAAGAACACGCCGCCAGCGGTGATCGACGCCCCCGGCGCCAAGCCTCCCGCGGCCACCGCCCACGCCGGCAGCGAAAACTCCGCGCGGCCGCCCTTGTCCGCCCGCCGCTCGCACGCCCACGATTGTTCCACCAGGGCCGCGTCGACCGAAAAAACGACGTCAGGAATGGGACTAGGGCCCGCGTTGCGGAGCACGACGTCGGCGCGGTGCGCGGTGCGCGCGCCTGCGGCCCACGTTTGAGTGACGGCCACAGACAGCTCCAGGCCGCCCGAGCCCGTCGCGACAACTTCCAGAGGGGCGGTTGTGGTCGCGGGCTGTTGTGGTGCCGGCGCGGGCGCCCCGGCCGGCGCCGCGGCGGCGGGCGCGGGCGCCGCCGCGCCCTCTAGCAGCGCCGCGGGCACAGGCCCCGGCGCGTACCCCGGCCCGCCTCCCACATCCACGACAGACCCTGCCGCGTCGAATTTGGTGGGGTTGGGGTTGACCCAGGCCAGAAGGGCCAGTTTCCACGCCTCTCCCGGCCCCACCGCGCCCCAGTCGTCGGCGAGCAGCCCCCCCGTGTCGCCCGAGTTGGGGTTGAGGCACCAGAAAAAGGTGTCGGTCGCGCCGCGAGCCTTTTGGTAGGCCGCAAAGGCGAGCGCCCATGCGCGCTCGGCGCTTCCCGCGCTGAAACGGCCTCCCCACTCGCCCGGGCAGACCGCGGGGCCGCCCGCGCCCCGGATGAAGCCCCACTGCGCGTCCCAGATGGCGGGCATGGATGCGAAGGTCGTGTCGGCAAAGTAGGGCTGCGCGAAGACGCCTGGATGGGCGAGGAAGGGCGGGGGGGGGGGGTGCCGGCCCGGTGAGCGCTCTCGCCCCTCGCCCTCTCGCCGCCCCTTCCCGTCCCTGCCTCACCTGGTCCGTACACGTGCGGAGAGTACACGAGGCGTCCCTGCGGAACAGGGAGGGACCCGCGTCTGCAACGGCGCGCGGACGCCGCCCCCCCCCCCCCCCCTCTCCCCCCCCGCCCGCTTCCGCACCTCGACCGGCAGCCGCACCGGTTTCTCCAGCGCGTGGCACAACCCGCCGCCCCAGAAGCAGGGGTCGGGGCATTGGGATGGGTCCGAAGTCCCTTCCACGAAAATCAACCACCCCGGCGCAACGCCGAGCACCGCCGCGCCCAGGCGCTCCGCGCCGCCCCGCCAGTCGGTGGCCGGGCATCCACAGCACCACGTGGCGCGCCCGTGGGGCTCGTTGTTGAGGTCGGCGCCCAGGAGGTTCCACCGAGACGCGTAGCGTCGCGCGAGCGCGGTCCACGCCGCCGCCACCACCTTCTCCCCTCGCTCCACCCCATCCGCCTCGTGGTACCACAAGTCAGTGATGCCCGCGGCCGCGGTGGGGACGTGGTGCATGTCCAGAAGGACAAGAATGCCGCGCGACGCGCACCCGTCGATCACCGCGTCGAGCATCTGCCCCGCCGTCTTGCCTTTGATGCCTGGGTTGACATCGAAATTGATGCCGTCGGCGGGGAGGATGGTGTCCAGGCCCAGGGCGAGCTCGGCCGAGACGGGGAGGCGGACCGCGTTGAATTCGTTCTCCGCGCAGACGCCCAGCAGGTGGTCGACCGACACCGACCACAGGCCGTGCAGGCAGTGGATGGCGGTCTCAAAGCCGAAAACGTTGACGCCTGGGGGGGGAGGGGAGGGGGTGTCGGCGGAAAGGCTGGCCGCGGAGGTCCGCCCTCCTCCCCGCCCGCCCGCTCGACGCCCCCACCTTTCAGGTGAAGCCTTTTGCCGTTGACGCGCAGCTCGCCGCCGGCCGACTCGAAGCGCGGGGGGGGCATTGGGGATTGGTGGCGCGGTGGGGGTGGCGGTTGGGGGTCGCCGGGGAAGGACCCTGCCCGTGGGCGATGTGAGGGTGACCAAGCGCTGCTCTGGCGGGGCGGCCGCGGGCGCTGGGCGCAGCAGGCCGCGCCTAGTGTGCGGCGCGGTGTCGGCAGCGCCGCTGCCTGGCCGCAGCGCCGCCGCCAAACGATGCTCCATCGGCATGGCGACGCGATGTACTCAACTACACGCACACACTGGATCGAGCTACGGCGCGCTTTCGCGCGGGCTGGCACCCACGCGAACAATCGAGGCTCAAGGCTCCGCCTCCGCCTCCCCACCACCCCCTCCACACCCCACCGCCGCCAGCTGGCACAACTCGGACGGCGTCAACCCCCCTTTAAACTCGCCCGCGCGCACCGCGTCGGCAAAGGCGTCGTCAGGCGACATCACCTCGACGCAGACGAGGGGCTCTGCCGCGTCGGCCGCGACGTCGATGCCGTGCCGCGTCCCGGGCGGAAATATGGCGACGTCGCCGGGGCCCAGCGCAAAGGTCACCCCGTCGCACTCGCCGGTGCCCGCGCCCGACACCGCGAAAAAGAGTTCGTGCCCGCGCGCGTGCGTGTGCCGCGGCGTCGCGTGCCCCGGGGCGAACACTTCCACGCCCGCGACGTAGGGCACGCCGTCGCGGGCGGGGTCGAAGGCGAGGGCGACGCGGTTGGTGCCGGCGGGCATGACGAAGGCGGGGAGGTCGGCGAGCCGGCGCACCGACGGGGTGGCGGTGGGCGCGCGGCGCCCCGGCGCCGGCGCCGCCGCGGCCGCCGTCGGCGCTGGAGGCAGCGGCACGTCGCACGCGCCGTCGGACTCGGAATCGCTCTCGCCCCCGCCGGCCGCCGCCGCGGCCACGACCGCGGCGACGACCGCGGCCGCCGCGTCGCGCGCGGCCAGAGCGCCGGCGGGCACGCCGCCTTCCAGGCGCGCGACAGCCGCCGCCACGACGTCGGCAAACGCGCGCTCGCTGCCGTCGGCGGGGAGAGTCACGACGAGGGCGGCGAGCGCAAACCGCGTGCCCGGCGCGGGGGTCGCCGCGGGTGCCAGGGTTGCGCCCGCGGGCGCTGCCGCGCAGTCTCCCGCGGCCAGGGGCAGTGGAGCCGGCGCCCCGGGGCAGGAGAGGGCGCCGGCGCCGGAGAGGCAGTAGACCAGGGTGTGGGCGCGCGGCGGGCGAGCGGCCGGCTCGCCGCCCTCGCGCGCGGCCCCGGCCCCGGCCGTGCACGCAGCATCGTACAACTCCAAATGTTCGCCGCCCTCGCGCGCGGCCCCGGCCCCGGCCGTGCACGCAGCATCGTACAACTCCAAATCCACGGCCAGCGGCACGCCGCCGTCGCCCGGCGCCACGAGGCGCGCGACGCGCGCGCGCGAGCCGGGCAGCGACACCACCGGCGCGCCCGCCGCCCGGGCCACGACCGCGGCGCCAGTCGTGGCGGCGGCGCGGGGAGGGGCGCGGGGAGGGCGCGCGGCGCGGCGAGCGGCGAGCGGCCGCATGGCGGCCCCGCGGTGGCTCGCCCTGGCGCGCGAGCGTGGGGGGAGTGCGCACGCGCGGGAGCAACGGCGCGCCCGCCGGTAGAGTGGCGACGTTCGTCCACGCCGCAGCCAAAATGCTTGCACACCCCCCGCCCCCCCGCCAGACGCCCCCCCCACCCCCACGCCCCCCATCACAGAAAGTAGGGCACCGACGCGCGCGCGCTCGTCATCGTGCGCGCGTTCTCCGCGGTCTCGGTGAAGTACTTGACCTCGCGCTCGAGGTCGGGCCCAAACGCGAGGATCGCCGCGACGTTGCCGCAGCTGTGGTCGGGGGGGGGGGCGGGTGTTGGCGGGGTCGCCGGTCGACGCGCGGCGTCGCCAGGGGCCGCCCTCCTCCATGTGAGGGACCGGGCGGGCGGCGGCGGGCACCGGAGGCGGGGCGCGCGCGCGCGCGCGGGGGGGCCCCCCCCCCCCCCCCCCCCGCCCGGGCGGGGGGGGGGGCGCCCCCGCCCCCCCCCCCCGCGCCGCCCGCCCCGCGCGGCGTGGCGGGCGCGATGCCCCGCCCCTCATCCCCCGCCGTCCCGGGCGGGTCGCCTAGCGCGCCAGGGGCGCGCGGGCGGCCGGCGGGGAAGGGTGGGCGGCGGC
>Ga0315285_10004106_pt1 | contig 15123 bp, 26 predicted proteins | sample YL17G09_36_MG_FD_203698 | JGI IMG/M metagenome (GOLD analysis project Ga0315285, IMG submission 203698) | Sediment microbial communities from Yellowstone Lake, YNP, Wyoming, USA - YL17G09_36 | ecosystem: Environmental > Aquatic > Freshwater > Lake > Sediment | place: USA: Wyoming | collected...
GTGAAACGCTTCGGGGGCCCATCGGAACGCCGCTGCTTGGTTGGGGTGTTCCCGCTATTGTGACTGGACTGTGAGCTGCGCCTGAATAGACGAGTACGTTGAGGCCCACGACTCCTAAAACCGCGCCCCATCCGCCCTTCGAAAGCAATTTGCCTATTCGGTTAAGTTGGGGGTCTAAATCCAGTTCTTTAAGTAGGTAGCCAATGACGGCTGCGGCTGCCCCTGTTTTGAAAGTGTTGTTGCCCTCATAAGTGATGTGTTGCCAGACATGAGTTAAGTCGGGAAAGTGCGGGTCGGTTATCAAGCCGTTTATGATGGTGTTGAACCCTGCCATAACGTCTTGGCCCCACGCGTGTTCTTTTAGTCCACTAAGTGCGCCTACTAGCATGCCTACTTTGTCTGCGTTGCCTTCTATTTTTCCAACGATCGAGTCAATGTTCAAGTCCATGTTTATCGCGCCTTCTTTCTGCATGTTCCCGCTTTGGTTCTTCCGTGCTTACATCCTTTTCGTCTTCCCATTTGGGATTCCTTCAAAAAATATTAAGTAGTCTCAACATATTTAAACAACTATTCTATAGTATAGAGAAAGGCTTAAAAATATCAACAGCATAGAACATATTACATGCCATCACAACATATCGGAGCATTCTTAACAGAAAAAGAAAGAGACATTGTTGACAAAACATGCGAACAACTAGGTATCAAACGCTACCGACTGTTTAAGAATGCAATCCAAGAATATTGTGAGAGGCACTCAAAGGTGGAAGTTGAACATGACAGAGGAAAAGAAAGCGAGCGAGAAAATCCTAGAGCGGATGGACACGTTAGAAACGACATTGAGGACATTGATTGAGAGGCGTCCACCTCAAAATCTCCCTTCAGAAAAGGAATCGGCTGAAAATGCTTGGGAACATGTGCATGTATGCCCAACCTGCAAACCGAAACTTGACAAGGAGAAGGAAGAGTACGCAGAAGAACGTGTGAAAAAGGTTGCTGCCGAAAGCAAAGACCTTCAACAGAAAGAGAAGGAAGAGTACGCAAAAGAACATGTGAAGAAGGTTGCTGCTGAAAGCAAAGACCTTCAGTATGAATGTGTAGGATGTGGAACCCACTTTGAAAAAGGAAAAAAAGAATGTCCAAATTGCAGAGGAACATTCGTCAGGTCAACCTAGCCCTGTCGCTGGTGAGGTCGTGGCTCAGAAGCCGACACAAGCGGTTAATGCTCAAGATGGTGTTCCAACTGTTGAAAGCGTACTTGCGAAGATAGACCCGAATAAGCTCAAGATGGCCGCAGAAATGGGGATCCCGCTAGACGACATTCTAGCCATTGTCAAGTATCAACAGAACACGTTAAAGGCCCTAGTGGAAGCGATGACTAAGCTGCCCACGAATGAGGGAATTGCTGAGGAACTGAACAGAAAACTACAAGCTAACGCGGAAAAAAACAGAGCTGAGCTCACAGAGAAAATGAAGAATCAGCCACAAGGCACAGGCGAAGGTGGAGCAGGTCTAGCAAAGGAGATTTTGGGCTTCTTGAAGGGCGGCGAAGGCGGCGGAGATGACGCGTTTTCAAAGATGGCAAAGCAGTACGCTTTAGAATCAATGAGTTTGGGGAATATGTTCCAAAAGGTTATGATGGCGAAGATGGCTCCTGAGCTTGCAGACACGATTTTGGCAGGCGTGAAGGTAGCGGCAGAGAAGAAGGCTTGAGATGGTGTTCAATGACAGAGACTACACGCAAGACGCAATCGTTAAGCAGGCTTCGCTTATTGAACTTCACAGTAAGGATGGTTCAGCTCTTGATGCTGGATGCACTTGCATTGAAGGAAAGCATCTGCACGTTATTGAGGGTCTTGCAGAGGAAGGCAAGGGGTTCGCAGTGAGTGAAAAAGAAAAAATGTTTTACGATCAGCTTGCAGGTTTGAGCAGGGCCTTAAGAAAGAACATGGAAGGCGACAATTTTGACATGCAGGAAGTGCTGCATGAAGCAGGCTTGAATCCGTATCCACGAAAACATGAGCCTCACGGAAAAACAGAGTGCGAAAGAGCGCATCCTGAAGTCTTGCGGAAAATATCGAGCTGCGTCAAGAAACTAGAGAAGAAACACGATTGCGCGCCGCCATACATTGATTGCCCTGTTAATCCAGTTGCAGTTTGCAGGGCCAGCGTGAAATGTCCATGACTTTTCTGCAATGGATTGGAGCTTTCCTTATTTTGACTGACTGGAAAGACGTTCCTAAAATTGACAGGCTCCATCATTGGCAGTTGGGCGCTGCTTTGCTATTTTTGGGGAAAGATTAGATGGCGATGCGTGTTGAGACTAGAAGAGATGACAACGGAAGACTCCTTAACCTCACGATTTATAAGGGAACTGCTAAGAAAGTTCAGCTCGAATTTAATTTTGCGCAAGACGAGTTCATAGACACGATTGAGTTCACTGGCAGAAAGGAAGACATGCCTAGCGCTTCTGAAATTGTGGCTTTGATTAACACGAAGTTTATGGAACGCGTCCAAACGCTAGGGAATATTGAGGCTGCTTTGCCGACTGGAACGAACAGTATTGGGCAGGTCACGGCGAACGCTGGAACAAACCTCAACACTTCATTGTTAGCTCTTGAAGCAGGAGGAAACCTTGCAGCTCTCGTCGCCAAAGACTTTGCGACACAGACAACTCTAGCATTAATCAAGGCCAAAACAGACAATCTTGACGTTCTCTTATCAACTAGAGCTTTGGAAGCGGGAGGAAATCTTGCGGCTCTAGTAGCGAAAGACTACGCAACACAAACCACTCTCGCATTGTTGAAGACTAGAGCAGACCTCCTAGCAACAGAAGTGACATTAGCGGCTTTAAACGCCAAAGTGACAGCTTGCAACACTGGAGCCGTAGCGGGGTCGCTGACTCAAAGCACGAAGCATGACGCAGCCACATACAAAACCGTTCTGGCATCTCTAAACGCTGATGGCAACCTAGTCGCTGGAGTCGGAGGAAAACTTATCAAACTTCATTACTTATTCATTATGGCAACTGCAACGGTGGAAGGCGACATAAAAGACAAAAGCGGCGGGGTTGCTTTCATTCATTTTAAGCATCAAGACCGTGAAGGCGTTTCTACTGCTTTTCTGTCTTACCCTGCCTGCTTAATGAAGAGTCAAGCAGTGGGTGATCCGCTCTATGTTGACTTCTCGACGGCGGCCCAATGCTACTTCACAGCCGTCTACACAGACGCGGATGCAGCTTAAAATGCCAGTTGAGGAACTCTACACAGACGCTTTCGACGCTAGAGTGGTGGACTGGACAGAAACAGGCGCAAGTCCATACCTCAACGATTCAGACTTGAACTACATCACCACCGCCACCGACGCAAAAGAGGAAGGCGACTGGACTTTCCCAGTTTCCGCAGGCTCAGACACAATAAACAGCGTCAAACTCAGGCTTGAAGCACGCGTAACCGTAATCGACTGCGGAGACGTTGACGTCTACGTTTGGAATGGAGCCGCATTTGTGCTTGCAGGCACTTTCACGCCTGCAAACGCGTATGCATGGTTTGAACTGGACGTTTCCGCCATTCTGACCACTTGGGCAAAAATCAACGGTGCAGAAGTTTACGTTCACTACACCAAAAGTATAAATGGCACCTGCGCAGTCCGTAGGCTCACAAGAAAAGTCGATTACACAGTAGCGGCGGGCGCAGTTTTGAGAAGGCTACTTGTCGGAGTCGGCCTCTAGCCTATTGCTTGTTTCACTGCTTTCATCAGTTCTTTGGCTCTGCGTTTTGCTCTGCGGTCTGCTTGGCGGCAGTGGATGCACTTTTTAAAGTATTTCTGCTTGATGATTCTTCCACAGGTCGGACAGGGCTTGTTTTCTTTAGTCTTTGGCATCCAAAACACGGACTCATAATCACCAATTCAGCAAGAACATTAAAAAAACTAGGATTCCGCCTATGCCTGCACAGAGCTTGATGAGAAACCCTTGGAAGCCCTTGCGAATAGTAGTGTCTATGTATCCGTTTGCGATTGCACCTGCAACAAGCAAGTCAACGACTGCGACCAACAACATGAGCCATGGATAGATGACAAGATACCATTCTTTAATCATGGCAACACCAGACTTTTGGGTTCTGTTCCCATGACTCTGAGGTGTCGAGCGACTACGCCGCTTATTTCTAGTGCGTCGCATGGGTCTAAGGTGTGGATTAGTACGTCGATGCCTCTTGATTTGACCGTTATTTTTATGCTCACAGGCTCAAGTTCCGACAGGTCTTTTTCCTTTCCAACCAATTTTAGTGTCTCCTTTTTGTTTCCATTTGGATGGATGAAAGAAAGCACTTGGCCGCGTGAAGGCGTGGACACAGTTCTTGATCTCTGCAGACGATGGGTTTTCCTTTGACTGTTTCGCCTTTGCAGTCTTTAGAGTCGCATCTTAGAATCAGGTTGGCTTGACGGCCTGTTGCCGAGCAGAAGGTTTCTATCTCTATGTCTTGCTGGCCTTCTCTTATGAAACGCTCCACATCATCACGCATTGGGCATCCATCCTTTCTGCTGCATTTTCCGCGCGACTACTGCCGCGATCTGCTCGGTTGCCTCTCTGTTTTCTGCACGGATTGTTATGCGAAAATCGAGAAAGTGTCCGTCTTGTAGTATGGATCCTTTCAACACTTTCATGTTGTCACCTTAATTTTGCATTGTTCTCTTTGACAGATTGATGCGTCAAACTTGCTAGGTCTGAAAAAGCGGCAGAAGGATTGATACTCACATTTCATTCATCAATCACCCCCCTTTGGTGTTGGTCGTGTGTTTGCGATTCTTCCGTTCAGCGATACGATTTCGTAGTCGTTGGGGGCTGACGTTTGTAGCTTCCAGATTTTCACTTTGTCTTTCACGTTAAACGCCTCTGTTGAGCAAAATCGTCTTTGAGGCGGTCTTTCAGTCTCGGCTTACGCTTTCTCGCCATGCTTTTCACTCCTTGTCCGTGAAACACGCCGCCGCATTTGCATGTGCAACGGTCATATTCCGCGTTCCAACATGCTTCACAACACACGCCTTCCCATACCTTCATAGCATCGCCTTATGTTGAGTGGGGAATTTGCCCAATTAATGCAGGAATTGGTTTGGCTGCGGAAATGGAGATAGGAATCGGCAAAAACGCAGCCGAGGTTAGACAAAAGGCGATTGAACTTCCTTCTTTGGGACAAAGGAAAAAGTTTCGCCCCTGCACCATTTCTAGGCTTCCCCCTCAACGTGTGTCTCCTAAAGAGAATGTATCGAAGCTTTCGATGCTACTGTAATCAACTCTCGGTTGTCCTTTGAACGGGTCTTCTTTGATGTAGTGTTTTGTAAATTCCGCCTTTCTTTGGAGATAGCAAGTCCAGCAATTTTCAGGGTTTCTCATAATGCGGTCTTTGGGCTGTTGTATCGGAACGTCTTTTGATTTGGCTATGCAGGTTGGATATGGGTTGTCAACGTCATTCGGAACGCCTCTAGCGAAAGACATCCAAGGGCAGAGTCTATGGTATGTTCCTTGTGGGTCTGTCCATTCATAAGGATACCTGGGCTCATAGCATTTTGACCTTGCAATTTCGTCTTTAACGCCCATTGAGTGAGAGAGGCATCCTCTCGCTTTTTTGCATAGTAGAGAGCATGGGAAGGCGGTTCTGGCTAACTGTCTTTCGTCGTCTCGTTTGCAAGCTTCTAAAAGGTCTTTCAGGGCGGGGTTAGTTTCTGCTCTCTGTTGGAGACTTAGGTCGGTAATTGGAATATCGCTTTGTGGTTGCTGTGGTTGATTTTGCTCTAAGGCTTTGAGTCTTTGAATCATGTTCTCTAGTGCCTCTGTTTCTTTTTTTCCATATTTCATGGCAAAATCATAATCTTCTTCTGGTATTCTGCCTTGAAGAGGTTTTTTAGGCATTTTTTGTCTTTTAGGCACTTTTGCTAGCCTCCAAAAGTTGACGGATGAGTTTTTCAGTTTCGGCAGACACGTTTATTTTGTTGCGGACGCAATAGACTTTAAATTCTATAGCTAGACTTTCGGGAAGCCATATCGCTAACTGAATCCTGTTATTGGATTGCATAGCTGTTCGTTAGTGGGTTAGTTAGTAATAAGATTTGGGGTTGTGTTAGTTTGGGTTTCCCGAAAGCTTTCTATGGAATAAAAGGTATGGGAAATGTTGTATATAGAAAGCATGGACTTTCAACGATTCTGTATACAACATTTTAGCAAACTGTATACAGAATAGAATAGAGCATAGAACACGCCTAATTTTTTCAGCGGGGCTAGAATTGAAGAGAAAAACTGTATACAGATTCGCAACATTATGAAGATGTTAGGTAGGTGTTAGTATCGATACTAACATTGTCCATTGTTTATGGCTATTTCTAGCTTTCCAGAAAGTAGTAAACTAACAATACCATGCTAAATGTTAGCATACCGCACTAACATTTTGATACATTCCCTCCACCATCAGCCGTCGGCAAAAAAAATTTGGGGAAAAATTTGAGTATTACAGAGAATATTCTAATTGTTCCGACTGTGGTTTGTATATAGGGTCTTTTCTGATTGTTATTCTTGGTATGATATCTGTAGCTGGTGTTTCTATATTGATGTCATCTATGTGTACAATTAATCTGTAATGCCCAAATACCTTTTCTATTTCAACTTCTATTTTGGAATTGTATTTGGTTTCTTTTTCTGTCGTGTTTTCACCTCCTTCAAATTTGGGAAAGGAAAGAATACTCTATAGGTTGTATGCTTTCTTCATTCTCTCTAGTTCCTTGAAGTTAGCAAACATCTTACACGCATCATGGACATAGCACTCTTCACAAGTTGTCGGCTTCCTCAAGGGGTGAGCGCCTCTCGCCAAATAACAAGCATCAGTCATGCTTTCGCCTCACAGTAGTATTTTCGGATTACATTATTGCAGTAAGCCTTTCTATGCTTATGTGGAATCTTGTCAATTCTAGATAGGGCTAATTCCCATGCTTCAGATAGATTCATGGTTTCGCTTCCTTCATTGAGGTGTTGGCTTCTCTATCCTGAATAGTCACATATCTAGGACATTTGAGCCTTCTAATCTTCCCATTACATGCGGCACTAAAGATATGGTCATCACAAGAGCCTAAACTGCAATACTTCATGGTTTCGCTTCCTTCTTCTCGAAAATTGATATTCTTGGGGGTAACTCTGAAACCGCATACGTCTCAAGCGTAACATAGGCCAAACCGAGAATCACTTGCTTCATAAGGCTTCCTTGGCCTAAGCTTTTCCTTGGAATTGTGAAGGTCAATCCATCTCTAAAATGAATCACTATCTTCTGAGATTGTATGGCAACTATGTTTTTTTCAGTCATGCTTTCGCCTTCTTCTTAGCGCGGGCGCGCCGACGCAACCACCACTTCAAAACCAAAACGACAGCAAGCCCGACAATCCAGCCCAACACAACAACACCATAATTCATGGTTGAGCTTCCTTCAACTTATCGCCTAGAGTGACTTGCATATTCAATCTTCGAGTCCTTTTTCCACAGCAGAACCATTCATAGGTAACTCTGCAACAGACAGAGCAGAACCGTTCATGCTCATTCATGGTTGAGCTTCCTTCTCTTCAATATTTCAATCCTGCGCGCTTTACGATAGACTAGACCACAATGTCGGCATCTATAGAAATCGTAGAAGGTCATTCCACTTTTGCTGACTGTCTGCAAATCTCTTTTCATTAAATCTATTTGCGTTCCCTCTTTCACTTTTGAATTAGCACTACACTTAGGGCATAAGGTCATGCTTTCACTTCCTCCCCTACAAAAAAGAAGAAGAAGCTATCCATCAGGCCAACCAAGTTTCTAACTTTTAGATCATGGAAAAACTGAGGATGCTGGCCGTAGAAATTCAATAGTTCTTCAAGTTGCCATTTAAAGCCTATCATGCTTTCAGCTCCTTTTTTTCGTAAAAAGCGCAAGATTTCCAATGCTCGACACCACAATAGTAAGGCTTTTCAAGATAGCGCTTTTTGACACCTTTCAGTTTCAAACATTCGCCATCTTCTGCGATATGCCTACAGCTTTTCATCATGCTAGCACAACCGCATGTTCCAGCGTATGCTCCTCAGTCCAATGCTGCACAATGTCCTCAGGCGGCTCACCGTAGCTTTCTTTAAGGGCCTGCTCAGTCCAGTTGCCGAGAGCCGCCACTTTGGCAGTGTGCCAGTTTGTGAGTCTGAGCATGTGCTGAGCGAACATGTGCCTCCAAAAATGGTTACTGTTGATGTGGCCGTACTTTGCCAAGACTTCAGGACAGAACTTCTTAACGGCTTCCAAATTGATTTCTGCCATGGCCGCAGCGTCTAGGCTGAACAGTTTTCCGCTTGCTCTGGCCCCTTTGATCTCTAATAGCAGCTTCCACAACTTAGCATCGGGCTTCTTAGTAACTGCTTTCCCCCCTTCGCCGTACTTGCGCTCAAGGCCCTTTTCATAAAGAGTTATCCTTCCCTCTTCCGACATGTTCTTCACATCAGCCTTCACAACTGCATTGATGCGAAAAGCCTTAGTGAACATCAAACAGTCCATCGCATAAGCCTCTTTCCCATGAGCCGAAAAGACCCAATCCAGCATACGGTCAAGCTTGTCGCGGCTCACAAACAGGTCTTTATATCGCGCGAAGCCTCTCGGCTTTCCAACCATCAGCTTTGACGCTTCCACGATTCCCTTCGACAACAGAAAGCTTTTCAGAGTCTTAGCATATCCGTAAACATCGATCTTGTGCGCCCTGAGCAGGCTGATGAACTCTAGTGCATCATCATAGTTTAAGCGGTCTGGATGCTTCAAACACCATTTTCCTTCCTCGACAAAATTGATTCTTAGAGTGCTAAAGTTTCCTGTGCAGACCTGCCTTAGGCCCATAACCAGTTGGGCCAGCGTCTTGTCTTTTATCCTTCTGACTGCACTCATGTACGTCATCCATTCCTTCACGCTTCTGATCTGCTGAAAGTTGCCATTCTGAAAAATCGAAGTGTCAGTCTCTTGTTTCTCGGTAGGCATACCGTCAACAAGCTCTTTCCTCAGCTGCTCCTCAACCTGCGGATGCCTCTTGAACCACATCGTAACGCTTTCAGGAGTCACTCTTTCATTCCTTTTATTCAAAACCATCTCGACTAACTTGCTTGGAGAGACAGTTTTAAGTTCTCTCGCAAAATCGGGCAAATCCCTTTCGGGTTTGTATTTCATTTTTTATCCTTCCCTTGTTAGTTTGTTAGTTAGTGGGTGCTTAAATAAGTTGAGGACACCGAAGCATATAAAGTTAGTTAGTTAGTTGCTTGGTGTCCGTCAAGTCTTGCTAGGAAAATGTATAAAAGTTAGTTTGTTAGTAAGGTAATATGGGGAAAATGAAGAAAAGAGGGCATAACCTCACTTGCCAGCATTGCAGCCATTCATGGGCCTACAAAGGAGACAAATATTACACTAACTGCCCAAAATGCATGTATAAAGTCAAAAATCCATACTACAAGACTGAAGAAATAAATTTGGTTCACTTCAACTTAGACAAAGAAGGCGTGAGAATCTTAGACCCTTCCCTAGCCACAAGATACAGCCCTCACGGAAGGATTATTGACGTTTACTTCAAAGATGGAAAAGCCTATTGCGGCCTTGACGATTCAGAAGACTGCAAGCACGTTAAATATGCACTAACCCTTCCATTGGTTCAAAGAATCCTCAAAAAGAGGGGGTGGAAAATTAAGTAAAAAAGTAGTGATAGCTCGTAGATGCCCTAAATGTGGGCGTTTGATGTCTGAGGATGTTGATGAATGTCCTTATTGTGGATGGAACCACCGTACATTGTCTGAAATAGTGCGTGACTCATTTAAGCTGTAAAACTTTGGCGAGCTTAACATTTCTTCTCAGGGTGATGGACAAAACCTTTCCCGCTTCTACAAACCCTATAGCCCAGTTTCTTATTGCATCCGCACTTCTTGGCCTTCGCACTTGGTTTTGTTATTTTACTTCCCTCCGAACAGTTTTGCAAGGGTAGCCAAACCCGCAACGTCAGTCCTGCCAGCCGTTTCCTCATGTGTCTGAACAATCTCGCTAGTCGCATCTACAAGCGTTGTCAAGCCACCTATCAACTCACCGACATAACTCAACTTGAGCATCTCGCCTATCTGGTGGTCGAGCCAAACCTCGGTTTGAAGAGCATCAAAACTCGTCATCAAGCCCATGCGCGCGTAGATCTTGCAGCTCACAAACTGATTGAAAATAGCGGTTAAAGCGTTGCTTGCGCTGCTCTTCTGCAAGCTGCTGATAACGTGAGCCGACTGAGTAACATAGGTTTTCATAAAGTCAAAAAGCTGCTTCATGCCTTCAGGAGTCTTAAGCGACTTCACGACAACGACAGCCACAAGCAGCGCTTCAAGCTCGCTGTATTCCTGCGCCATAGGCCCAAAAGCCAACACATTTCCTTTTCTGTCAATGTCACGCGGCGTAAGCAACAGGGCTTCTGCTGGCCAGCCACCCTGAAAAATCTCTTCCCAGTTAGCAATCTTGCCAGTGACACCTGACTTAGTGAGCCACTCTATAGCTTTCGACTTGTCGGGGTTTTCGGTCATTTTTCATCCCTTTTCTAGGCTTTCTTTGGTTCTGTGGTTTCGCCAGTCTTAAGGAAAGTCACGAAGAACGTGCAGAGCTGCACGAAGGCCGTCAGGAAGAAAGCGAATGCTTCAAGCTCTGTAGGCCATCTGCCTTGCTGAACAATCGTGATAATAGGAATGCATAGTCCTTCAGCGAACAGCAGCAACGCAATTATGATGACTTTCGGGATTGTTGGGTCTAGATCAAATCTCATTGTTTCACCTCCATTGAACTTGCGAGCCACTCAAAGAGCTTTCGGAACACTGTTTTGATGTTTTCGTGTTGACGGATACGGTCAGCTAGAGGCGGCGAGCTTCGATAATACGCATGCACAAGAGGCAGAGGCAGCGCGCGATCTCTGAACCTTCGCAACGTGGAAAGGTGAGTGTTGCTTGTTCCGCAGGCCGTAGCTATGAAGCATCCAGTTTTGTCTTTAACGCAGGTCTGCAAAGCTTCGTCCCAATGGTAGCCAACAGGACAGACATGGACAGGACTCTCGATAAAGTACGCCGTCAGGGTATGCTCTGAATTTGCAAGCTGCGGAACAACGACCACTTGAGCCGTTCCTGAAACAAATCTGCCGTCTATCTCCCAATGGTCAAGCTGCCAGCCTTCAGCAGGGTAACTCGTGACTACGGCCGACTGATCGGTAGCGTACTCGTAGCTGCCTGTCTGAGGCTCAGTAGCTCCGCTGCCGCTTTTGCTGATGCTCAACCTCCAATACTGGAGTGGCAAGTCTGCAAGGACACATATTTGATTCTGACAAACCCATGTTTTGCCGCTGGGCGGCGGGCCGTACTTTGCGTCACAGTCTAAATTAACCGAGCATTCGGGTTGTGGAGGCAGATCAGCGAGTACGCAAGTGCCATCTTGACATAGCCACTTTTTGCCGGCAGGAGGCGCGCCATAGATCGCATTACAGTCTAAATCAACTGCACATTCGGGGTGAGGAGGCTCTCCGCTCACTAGCTCGTAGAAAGCAGCGTGAGGGCTGAAGCCTGTGAAAATGTTGTAGGTTTCGCCTGACTGGCTAGGCTGACTAGCCCAACAGAAAACAGCGTCTAAACCGCGATAGACTGCCCATCCAACGACAGCCGCAACATAGCTTCTTTGACTTTCAAGGTTGGACTTGGACTTTCCAAACTCAGTCAACCAAAACGCTTTTCCAGACGCATGAGCTAGGTCAGCCGCATCCAACATAGCATTTTCAGCGGTAAGGTTGGGAGTTCGGGGGTCAAAATAGGTGGTTCCAGCCCAATACATGTTTCTGCAAATGAAGTCGCACTTAGCGTCTATTTCAGGCGCGTAATGGCCTGTTGACGGAGAGGCAGAACCCATGAATCTGACGCTTACAGGCGCGTTTGTGCTTTGCTTCGCTGCCGCTATTACGTCTAGGATAAACTGGTTTTCGCTTGCGGATGCTCTCTGTGCTTGAGGCTCATTCATAACCATAAAGGCAGCCACGTTTGAGCCTTGAAAAGCTGTAAGCACGTTTCGGACATAAGTTATGTATTTTGATCTGTTGGTTTCGTGCGCTGCTACGTTATCGTCAAAAGCAGCATCCCATGACGCTGTGCCGCCCTTGCACCAAGTGTGAAGGTCAATCGCTACTTGTATGCCTGCCGCGTTGCACTTCAAAATCAACGCTTTCGCGGTGGCTATGCCTCCGCTTGTTGTTCCTAAGCCTTCGCTGAAGGAGTTGAGCCTGAAAATGAAAAAGTCTATTTTCTGCTGTTGAAGCAGGCTTACCCAAGCGTCCATGTTGGCAGGCGTAAAGTTGTAGGCGTTCAACAGTTCTGTTGATGCTCTCATTTTTAAGCCTCCGTTGCTGTGCAGCCGATAAACATCAAGTCTGTCGCTGCGCCGCCCCCGCCCGCCGCATCATACGCTACTTCAAATTCTACGAAATCTCCTGCTCTAATGTCAGTGTACGGTGCTAGGTCTACTACGAAGCCAACAACAAGATTTGTGACCATGTTTAAAGTGACCTGAATATCAGTGTTAAAGCCTACGATAGTGCCTGATGCAACGGCGCGTCTTTCGCCTGAAGCCATAATAGTTACGTTGATGAGGCCCGTAGTGTTTAATGGTTTGAACCAGAAAATAAGTTGTCTAACTCTGCTCCATTGTGAAGGAATATAGAAGCCGCCTGTGCAACCTTCGCCAATGGCATCAATGTTTACACAGTGACGTACGCCCCATGCAGCTGTTCCTACTAGGGCGATTGGAACACTGCCAACTTCGTTAGGTAATTTTGTTCGGGGTATTCCTCCGAAGAAACGCCCGAAGCCGCCTGTTGCTTCTCCTACTTTACTCATGTTATTCATCCTCTCCTAGAGTCTGGAATTTCGCTCACTTCTACCACGGTGATGTTGATGGGAGCCGTGTTAGCTATAGCCCATACTTCGCCTTGGTCTGAATTGTCGGTTATCGGTTGGCCTGCTGCTAGGTGTGTACCTTCATCGCCTGCAAAAATTCCTGCTGTGACTGTCTGCTTTGGCGAAAACGCAAGGTAGTTTGCCGCATCGTTGTTTTGAATCATGTAGTATAAGCGGTGCGGATTTGCTGTTAGCAGTCTAGTTGAGGGAGCTATCGGAAGTGCCATTCCGATGCTATAGGTTGTTCTCACTTTTTTTTTTCCTCCGTTTAACTCGTTCATCGCTTGAATGATGGCTTGAGCTGCTGCTTTTATAGCTTCGATCAAGGCTCTTGTTTCAGGGCCTAGTCTGCCTCTTTCCATCACGCCACTATCCTAGGCGTTAGCGCGGGCTGCGCCATTTTTTGGTTGACGGCTGGCATGGGCATTTTCTCCATTCCCATCTTCTTTAGAATGTTCTGAGTTTCAATCTGAGTTATGAAATGCTTGCTGCCGAACTCGTCAGGAAAAATCAGGACTACGACTTCCCCGATTCTTCCATATCGAACGGTTCTACTGTCCATTTCAGACCACTCTCAAAATTATTACTTTCCATGTTCCCGAAGCTAGGTCTCTTGTAAAGCCTGACTCATTTTGGAGGCGAATTTCAACCGTGCCCGCGGCCTGCACGTAGCCACAGAAAGTCATGTCTTCCAAGTCATAACGCGGAGCCACAAGGACAAAATCGCCTAAAGCCGCTCCTGCCACTGTTATGACTTTTGTCTCCCCCGCGGTATCAACGAGACTAGTAGGGTTCCACGTTACTGAGGCTACGGCTATCAACTTCAAAGCAAGGGAGCCTAAAAACATGCCGTCAATTTTTCCGTGAGCCTTCAATTCTTCTAGAATCTGCGCTCCAGTCATTCTTCCGCTCATTTTTTGTTGTTCAACTCCTTCAATAATTTGATGATTTCCTCATTCTGTTTTGCCACGATTTCATAGGCTCCTGTTACCGATTGAAGATGATTAGTAAATGTTCTAAGTTCTGTCGCTATGCTTTTCTCGACAAGCATCAGCGTGTCTTCTTTGGCTTTTTTGCGAGAAAAACGGGAGAACACACACACATCTCCTTTCTTGAGTTTAAATCCAGCGTATGTAATGAGCTGCTTGGCCTGCGGCTGCTAGAGCTATGTCAACGTCAAAGGCTGAGTTTATGGTTACGCTTGTTTGGCTGAACTTCATTCGTTGCAGTCGTCTAGCCACATAAGCTGCGTTGCTGCCGGGCGTTACTGCTGTGCCTGCGTAAGGTTCAAGAAGGCATCTAATTTCGTTGAGTGGTAGGGCTGTGCATCTGAGAATCAATGTCACCATCAGCTCCTCTGCGGCGGTGTTGACTGATTCGGTAGCGCATCCACCAACTTCTACGAGTTGATGCGCGTCAGTGATTGGCATAGCGAGTCCTGCAACTTCTCCGACGGCTGCAATGGCGATGGCAATTTCTCGGCTGCATAGGCTTCTGATCGGTGGAAGTGGCAGTCTAACGTCTGTCCATGTGAACTCTGCCGCGCTGCGCCTGTTTCCTGCGAGAGCGTCAAGAGGTTCTACGCCTACGTTGATGATTTCGCCGCCTGCTACTGGCGCGAAAACGTCATAATATTCGCTTGGTGCTTGTATCGGGGTTCCTGTGGCTAGCATGCTGCCTGCCACGTTTCCGCACATGACTTCTTGAGGCTGGAAATTGTAGTTTACGCCTTGAATGTCAAAGACTGAAAGCATACTTTCTGCGACTGCGCCTGCTGTTGCCGTTTCTATTGGTCGCCATCCGAGAAGGGTTTTGGCCTTGTCAGGAACTACGTGCAACTCAACGACTGCGCGGGCTACTGCTGCGCCGCCCGCTACGGTGTCGGTGCATCCTGTCCAGACGTTGCCGCCCATTCGCTCAATCATAGCTAGAACTTCGGGGCTTGGGCCACTTTTAAATGGCATTTTAGAACGCTCCTCCTATCGGAATTTCTCTGTACGGACTTGCGAGTGAAACGCTTCGGGGGCCCATCGGAACGCCGCTGCTTGGTTGGGGTGTTCCCGCTATTGTGACTGGACTGTGAGCTGCGCCTGAATAGACGAGTACGTTGAGGCCCACGACTCCTAAAACCGCGCC
>Ga0315285_10004108_pt1 | contig 15113 bp, 15 predicted proteins | sample YL17G09_36_MG_FD_203698 | JGI IMG/M metagenome (GOLD analysis project Ga0315285, IMG submission 203698) | Sediment microbial communities from Yellowstone Lake, YNP, Wyoming, USA - YL17G09_36 | ecosystem: Environmental > Aquatic > Freshwater > Lake > Sediment | place: USA: Wyoming | collected...
GACGCCCGCACCACAATAACGGCCAAGAGAGCAGGCGAGACGCCCGCACCACAATAACGGCCAACAGAGCAGGCGAGACGCCCGCACCACAATAACGGCCAAGAGAGCAGGCGAGACGCCTGCGCTACAAATTGATTTTCCGGAAGCGGGTATAATGAGGGCAATGTTGTTTGTCGCTGGAAACGGAGTCGAAATGGAGTGAAGTAATGATTTCGAGCGCAGTCGCTGGTTTGATGTGTTTGATGGCCGCCAGCCCCCAGTCGTTTGTTCTCAACCTCGACACGAACGTCCACGATGTGACCGCAAAAGATATCTCCGGCGACGGCGTCGCGGAATTGCTGGCGTTGTGCTGCGACGAGAAAAGCCGGCCGTTGGTGAAGTACCTAGCCGTATTTGCGCCCGGCCCCGATGGCGCCTACCCCGCCACGCCCACCGCACGGCTCGACCTCGACCCGTCCATCAGCACGGTTTTCTTTGCGCAGACCGATCAGACGCCCGCCGTCGAACTCGTGGCGGCCGACGCCGAAGGCGCCGTCATCTATGCATACGCCGGCGGGAAGTTTGAAACCATAGCGTCACCCCGGTTTCCGTCGCTCCTGCCGACAGGCGCCAAAGATCCCACCTTTTATACGGATATCGCGGAAGATCTCGACGGGGATGGCATCGACGAGTGGATCATCCCCGTGCCGGGCGGGTTCGAGATCCGGTCGCCCCAAAACTCCATCACGCGGATCGCGTGCGACATCGTCAGCGAAATGACGCTTTCCAACAGCGCCTATATCTACCACCGGCTGCCGGCGTGCCACGCGTTCGACCTCGAGGGAGAGGCCAAAAAATGCCTGGCATTTCTCAGCGACGAAGTCGCCGATTTCGCCCACGGATCGGATTGGGCAACGCGCCAGCGGTTCGAGATTCCCCTGAACGTCGACGACAAGTGGGAAGCCAGCTCGCGCATGACCGACATCAATGGCGACAACTTCCCCGACCTCGTCGTCACCCAGACGCGCGGCACCATCAACATGAAAGCCATCACCCAGGTTTACCTGGCCACCGCACCGTTCAAATACCCGGAAAAACCCGACGCCGTGTTCGAAGCGGCCGGCGGGCTGGCGGCGCCCGCGTTCGTGGACGTCGACGGCGATGGCAAACGCGACATGATCCTGATCCAGGTCCCGCTGGGCGTGCGCAACATCATCAGTTTCTTTACGCGGCACAAGGTATCGGTCCGGCTTGAAGTGTACCTGTTAAAGGACGGCCGGTTCGGCAACAAACCCAACTTTACCGAATCCTTCACGCTCGACGCCCCCGACGGCCTCGAGCGCGTCGCCTATACAATCTCGGACTTCAACGGTGACGACCGCGTCGACGTGGCGTTTGCCGCGGGCAGGGACAGGCTGGTGATCCACACCGGCAGCACGGATGATTTCATCAGTTCGCGCCCCTGGGTGGGATTTGACATCCCCGCGTTCGGCGTCGCGCGTCCCTACGACCTCAACAACAACGACTCGATGGACCTCGTCCTCCACCACCCCGGCGGCGATTATAAGAAGCGCATCGACGTGATCGTGTTTTAGCCGCGGCGCGCCAGCATTCTTGTGAATCCAGGCGATTCTTGGCCGGTGCGTGGAAGCGGCGTCCCCGCCGCTTCAATTTGGCATGCAAGGCTTTGAAGCGCGGGGAAAAATTCTGATTACGGCTTCTTGGCCGCTTCAGGCGTGTTTGAATTTGCCCTGGTGGAAGGCTTCCACGAGATCGGCGACCGTCTGAACCGGGTAGTCGAACTCGGTGTAGTACTTGCCGACGTCGCGGATGTTGTGGGCGTCGCTGGCCGCAACAGTGCGGAACTGCCCATCCCGTGCGATCTTTATGGCCAGCCGCTGCTCGTGTTCTTTCATGTTGCCGCTGCGGATTTCGATCGCGTCCAGGGGCAGTGAAAAAATCCGGTCGTCGAATCCCACGCCCGCGCGCGTCGGATGCGCCGCGACGACAACCGCCCCCAGATCCTTGGCCGCCTTGACGGCGTCCTCGGGCGACTGGCCCATCTTGAATTTGTGGACCTCGCTGTCGGTGAGGCCGTACACGAGGATGTCGCCCTGCGTGGTGGTGTACTCAAACCCGGCCAGGACGATGAACCCGGGGTGGGGCGACCGATCTCGGAGCAGTTCGAGGTCAAAGACGCGCCACTGGTAATGGTGTTCTGTAATGACAACCCCGTCAAGCCCGGCTTTTACCGCGCGGCCTATCAAAGCTTCCGCGTCGATGAAACTGCACGCCGAATAAAGCTGCGTGTGTAGATGCAAATCAAAACGCAAAGACATGTTTAAACGACCCATCCGGCCGTATGACGCAAAAAGTTCAATGGGTTCCGGCGACGGCGCCGGCGCCGGCCGTAAGTCCCAGCGCGCGGGCGACGGGCGAGTCGGGCCGGCGCCGCGGCACGAGGATCTCGAAATCGCCTACGGCCTGCCGCGCTACAAACAGCGCCGCCGCGGGGTGTTCGTAAGCCAATTCTTTCAAATACTGCCACCACTCGCCGCCTTCGATGGTGTGGCCGAGCAAGGTTACAGGAATCCGGCGCGGATCCTCGCCCAACTCCCGCTGAATCTCATCGGCCAGGCTCATGCTGTCGGCCGAGGCGCGCAGGCGGGCGCCAAACTGGCCTGCCAGCGCGGATGCTTCCTCGTACCGCTCCAGGAACGAGGCCCAGTGCGGGTCCTGCTGCCGCACGAGTTCCGCCAGGAATTCCAGCCGCAGCGACTCGGGCCGTTCCGACAGCGCCCCGGCCACGTCCGGCGACAGCAGATACTCGAACGCCGCCCCGAGCAGCGGGCCCGTGTCCGCCATGGCGATCGACGCCTCGGGGGAGTCGGGGTAATCGGCGTGAAGCAGCAAGGCTCGAGTCTGGAAATCGGGGATGGCCGGCAGCGGCTCCGGGAATGCCGCGTAATCGTAGGCGAGGCCGGTCGAGATGATGTAGCCCCTCACGCCGGCGGGCATATCCCCGCGATCAAGCGCGCTGTTGGCGTGGTCGAGGAACATCTGCTGCATCCTCGAGCGGATTCTCAGCGACTCGTACGCCTGGGCGGCGCTGGTGTATTTACCCATTCGGACCGCGTTGTCGGCCAGCATCAACAGCAGGTCGGAGGGCAGTTGCGGGGGGCGGTTGGCCTCGAGTTCGCCCTGGAGGAACGCCCGCATCTCGGGTTGGTTGATCTTGTCCAGCGCCTCGCGGTATCGCGGCTCGCTCGCAATCTGATCGTCCGGGAGGATGTACTGGTACTTGGGCATGTCAAACAGTTCGGTGGAAGCTTGCCGCGCAGGCGAGAAGGGCGCGAACAACAGGCGGAAGTTGACGATGTCGCCTTCGTACACCGACTTAGCCAGCGCCGCGGCCACGGTGGCGAAATCCACCGGCGGCTTGGTTTCGTCGCGTTTACCGGCCACGGCTAGCGCTCCCCCGCCAGCATGCCGGCAACCGCTTTTTCCCGCTCGGCCCAATCGATGTGCGGCGTCGTGATTTCCCAGTAGGGGAGCCGATCGAGGATCTGCTGGTAGAGGTTGTGGCGGTAGTGGCGCAGGATCCTCGAGGCATGGCGCTCATGGGCGGCGTCCCAATTGCTGGCCTCGACGGCCTCCTTGTCCCTCCCGGCCTCGAGCATCGCTTCCTCGACGTACCTCGAGAGAAAATGGCGCAGCTTCGAGTCGAACGATCTGCGGAGCACATCGGCGGCGGGCTCGCCGTTTTGGGCGGCCTCTCGCCACTGGCTCTCAAGCTGGATGACCTCGGCCCGCTGCCGCCAGTAGCTCTCGCGCATCTCGTTGTCGCGCAAAACGTAAACCGCGGCGTTAAGTTTGGCCATTTCAAGCAGATACCGGTCGCGCCGCTCGCCCGTAATCTCGACGCGCGCGATTTCCATGATGAGGTCTTTCATCATTTTCTTGTAGTTTTTGCGCACGTCGCCGGCCTTGGCCGACTCGTCCAGCGCCAGGATCTCGAAGTAATTGACGTATCCGTCTTCAGACATACGCGAATTGTACCTTGCCGGCGCCGGAAGGCTCAAATAAAGGCCTGCATCATCGCTGTTCATGGGGAGAGGCTGAAGTCGCAATCGCTGAACCCGGAGGTGCGGCAAAGAGCAGGGGCTTTGGCTAACGCGAGGTTGCACAATGGGTTTCGAGCATGAAAGCCCGCAGGTGTTCGAAGGCCGGGCGCTCGAATGCATCCGGTTCCCGCTGGGCGGGGTCGGCGCGGGCTGCGTGAGCCTGACGACTCGGCGTTTCCGGCCGCCGTACTCCGCTATACGGTTGTGAACGAGTCGGACAACCGGGCGCGGGTGACGCGCCGGGGACACCAACACCTACCGAAAAGCGGGGACAGACACGCTTTTCAAACTGCCGAAAATGCGCTTCCAAACAGCCGGAAGCGAGTCAGTCCCCGTTTTTCGCTTCTTTTTGGTGTTCTTTTGATTTGTTTATAAGTAACTTCAATTTTGACGCAGTACACTGGCTGCGCGCGCCCACCTCCACGGCCATGCGCGAGTTTTGGGATACGTTCGCCGCCACCGGCTACGTGCCCTACCATGAGTACGGCCCCGCGGAAGACGGTCAGCGGGATGCTGGAGCCATCGGCGTGCCCGCTTTGGGAAATGATCCTGTTGAAGCGGAGACGCACCGTCCATCCGGCCAAATTCGGCTCGATCACCTTCCGCCGCGGCCTCACCTTGAAAGCCGGCCAGCAACTGATTCTGCGCCGCTAGCCGCGGTCTTCCCGCCCGCGCCGCGCTGTCCAAAATGCGAAGTTTCAATCCGCAATAGCTCTACCGCCTGCGGATCCAGTCGTAGGCGCGGTACTTTTCCCTGGCGAGGTTTTTTGCGGCTTCGATTTCGCCGCGGCCGGGTTTGACGGATCGTGGGTCGGCGTTGAACGCGTCGCACAGGACGAGTTTCAGGTCGTGCGGCTCGAGTGGGACGGTGGTGAGGAACCCGTGGTGGTCTCGAGTGCCGCGGTACTGGGGCCGGTCGATCGGCTCGCGGACGTACCTGGCGATCTTTTGGGTGTCGAGACTGTACAGGACGGTTCCGTGGTGGAGCATATGCCTGCGCCGGCGTTTTTGGGCGTTGCCGGAGAATTTGAGGCCGCGGATGGCCATGTCGGAGACGCCTTTATGCTTTGCCCTGATGCCGCATTTTGCGAGTGCGGCGCTGACCGCACCGAGGATATAGCAGTACGAACCGCGGATGGTGCGGAGGTCCGGATGGCGGTCGTGGGCGAGCACCAGCGTGAAGTTCAGGCAGCCCGGCCCCTGCAGGACGCAGCCGCCCGCCGAGCACCGGCGCATGATGGCCACCCTGTCCGCCAGACAGTTCTGCTCGTAGACTTCCTGCCGCAGGACCTGCGACACGCCCAGCACCACGAACGGGACGGGGCTTTCCCACACGCGCAACGTCTCACCGCCGCGGCCGTTTTCGGCCATTTCGAGCAGGATTTCGTCGAATGCGAGGTTTTCCTCGGGCCGCTGGAACGAGTAGTCGAGAAACCGCATCAGTCGGATAAAGCCTTCATGGCGCGCCAAGGGCGCGTGGTCGTAGCGCCAGGGCGCGTAGTCGCCGCGCCTGGGCGCATTTTCATGGTTTGCCGAAAAGCGGGGACAGGCACCTTTTTTTCAAACTGCCAAAAAAAGGTGCCAGTCCCCGTTTTTCGAGGGTCTGCAACTCGTTGTTCCAACATACTTTAAAAGTCAGGTGCGCTTCAACTAGAGCGCGGTAATGTTGAGATGCGTTACCCACAGGCCGCAAAAAGCGGGGACAGGCACGCTTTTTTCAAACTGCCGAAAAAAGCGAGCCAGTCCCCGTTTTTTGCTTAGAGCAAGGCGCAATTCAACTCGCGGGCCGCCTTGACCTCGTCGAGCCGGCCCACGGGCAGGTGTTGGGGCGCCTCGTGAAGGGCCTGGGCATTTTGGCGGGCGAGCTCTGCGATTTCAAGCATGGCGTCGGCGAACGCATCAAGAGTCTGTTTAGACTCCGTCTCGGTGGGTTCTATCATCATGCTTTCCTTCACCGTGAGCGGGAAATAGATGGTTGGCGCGTGAAACCCTCTGTCGAGGAGCGCTTTGGCCACGTCGATGGCGTGGACATCGAGTTCGGAAGCAAAATCGGACAGGGTCAGCACGCATTCGTGCATCGAGCCGGAGGGAAACGCGGGCTTGTAGACTTGTTTGAGGCGGGCCAGCAGGTAGTTGGCGTTGAGAACGGCGTGGCGCGACACGTCGCGCAGCCCGTCGCCGCCAAGCGCCAGGATGTACGCGTACGCGCGAAGGGCAATCATGAAGTTGCCGAAGAACGGGGCGATCCGGCCGATGGACTTCTCGGGCGTGGCGAGCTTGTAAAATGCAGGCGAGACGCCCGCACCACAATTTGCAGGCGGGACGCCTGCGCTACAATTTGCAGAATCAACTTTCTCCACGCGGGGGCCGGGCAGGTAGGGAGCGAGCCTTTCGCCGACGCCGACGGGGCCGGAACCCGGGCCGCCCATCCCGTGGGGCGTGGCAAACGTTTTGTGGAGGTTGAAATGCATGACGTCGAACCCGAGGTCGCCGGGCCGGCACTGGCCAATGATGGCGTTGAGGTTGGCGCCGTCGTAATAGAGGAGCGCGTCGGCCTCGTGAGCGAGGTCGGCGATTTTTCGCACCTCCGGCTCGAACAGGCCATGGGTGTTGGGGCACGTGAGCATCACGCCCGCCACATTCTCGTTGAGGACGTTCCGGAAACTGTCGAGATGAATGGTGCCGTCGGGGGCGGAAGGGACCTGCACGACCTTGAACCCGGCGATAGCGGCGCTGGCGGGGTTGGTGCCGTGGGCGGAGTCGGGGATGATGATGGTGTCTTTCCGGTTGCCTTTGTCGCGGTGGTATGCGGCGATGAGCAGGACGCCGGTGAGTTCGCCGTGCGCGCCCGCGATCGGCTGCAGCGATACCGCATGCATTCCGGCAATCTCGGACAGCAGCCGCTCGGTTTCAAAGATTACTTCGAATGCGCCCTGGCAGCACGCATAACCGGCCGGAGAACTCGCCAGGTGCGGGTGGAGGTCGCGGAAGCCCGTGTTGGCGGCGACAGCTTCGGCCATTTTCGGGTTGTATTTCATGGTGCAGGAGCCGAGGGGATAAAAGTGGGAGTCGACGCCAAAGTTGCGTTGCGAGAGGTGCGTGAAGTGCCTCACGACGTCCAGTTCGCTGACTTCCGGCAACGGCGCGGATTCCCTGCGGAGCAACTCGCCCGGCAACGGCGCTTCGGGCACATCGAGGGCATCAAGCGTAACGGCCCGGCGCCCCGCCCGCGTTTTCTCGAAGATCAATTCCATTTCAATTCCCCCAACGCGTTGGCAAACGCGTCGATCTCGGCGCGCGTCCGTTTTTCGGTCACGGCCACCAGCAAATCATTTGGGCCTCCAGCGTCCAGAGCGGCCAGCGGCACCCCGGCAAAAAAGCCGCGGTCGAGCAAATCGGCGACAGCGTGATCGGCAGGGCCCGGCAGGCGCACCACAAACTCGTTGAACGTTGGGCGGGTGTTGACAACTTCGATTCCGGGCGTTGCCCGTAACAGGCCTTTGAGATACTCGGCCTTGGCGTGGCATTGCTCCGCGACTTCGCGCAGCCCTTCCTTCCCCAGCAGGCAGAGGTAAATGAGCGCGCGCAACGCGCACAACGCTTCGTTCGAACAGATGTTGGACATGGCGCGTTCGCGCCGGATGTGCTGCTCGCGCGCCTGCAGCGTCAGCACGAACCCGCGCCGGCCCTGCCCGTCCTGCGTTTGCGCGACAAGCCGGCCGGGCATCTTTCGGATGAGGTTGCGGCGCGCCGCCATGATGCCGAGGTACGGCCCGCCGAATCCGGGCGGCATCCCGAGCGACTGGCCTTCGGCGATGGCGATATCGGCGCCCATCTGGCCGGGCGTTTTCAGGAGGCCCAGCGAAATCGGGTAAAACGAGACCACCAGCAGAGCGCCCGCGGCGTGACACGCTTCCGCCGCACGCGAGAAATCGGCGATGTCACCGTGGAACGACGGGTTCTGGACAATAAGACAGGCGGCGCCGTCCAAGTGCGGTTCAAACCCATCGGCGGGCACATCGAGAATTTCAAAACTCAGGTTGGCGGTATGCGTCAGCAGCAAACGTTTGTAAATCGGATTCAACGAGGGGTGGCAGAGGATTTTGGCGCGTTTGGTAAGCCGTGAGGACATGGTCGCGGCCTCGAACACGGCGGTGCCGCCGTCGTAGAGGGATGCGTTGGCCACCTCCATGGCCGTCAGGCGGCAGATGGCGGACTGGTACTCGTAGATTGACTGGAGTGTGCCCTGGGCGGCCTCGGGCTGATAAGGCGTGTAGGCGGTGTAGAACTCGCTGCGGGAGGACAGCGCGTCGACGGCCGCCGGAATGAAGTGGTCGTATACGCCGCCGCCCATAAAACACACGTTGCCCGGGCAGTTTTTGGCGGCCAGCGCGTCCAGCCGCGCCCGCACGGACATCTCGGAGATACCCGGCGGCAGGTTCCACTGGGAGAGCCGCAATTCCGGCGGGATCGTGTCGAACAGGTCATCGATGGAAGCGGCGCCCAGTGCGGCAAGCATGTCTTTTTGTTCATCGGCGGTGGTTGGAATCCAGGGCATTTCCTATTGCTCCTTGAGGTAGATCTCGTACGCGGCGGCGCTCATGAGGCTGTCGAACTCGGCGCGTTCGACGCCCTCCAGCTTAAAAAACCAGCCGTCCTCATATGGGCTCTTGTTTACAATCTCGGGCTGATCGAGGAGCCGCTCGTTGACCTCGACCACGCGCCCGCCCGCCGGCGCATACACCTCGCTGGCCGCTTTCACGGACTCGACCGAGGCCACGTCGTCGTCCTGCGCGACGTCCAACCCGACTTCGGGCAGTTCGATGTAGGTGATATCGCCGAGTTGTTCGGCCGCATACTCCGTGATGCCGACGACAAACACCTTGCCGTCGTCCCGGATCCACTCATGGTTCTGGGTGTACTTCAGGTGCTGCGGGTTCATAAAAGGGCTCCTTGATTTCTGACGGCAGGGCCGTTTTTCCCCAGTGCGAATCTAACCTTTGAACGATCCGTTCTTATAGAACGGGAACTCCTCAGTCACTATTTCCATATCTTTTGGGCCGGCGGTCAGCCGGGTGCCGGGCATGGACAAGTCGACCGGGATGTAGGCCATCCCGATTCCGTAGCCGACGCTGGGCCCGTAGCTGCCGCTGGTCACCATCCCCACGGGCCGCCCCTCGTGGAACACCTCGTAACCCGGCCGCGGGGCCCGGCGGTCCATCGACCGGATGCCGGTGCGCACCTTATACCGGCCCAATTCGCGCTGCATGATGAGGAATTCTTTGGCGTGGAAGTCGCTGTTCCAATCGATGAACCGGCCCATCCCGGCTTCGAGCGTGGTGTGCGACTCGTCGACGTCCTGGCCGTACAGGGTGTAGCCCATTTCGAGCCGGAGCGTGTCGCGCGCGCCCAGCCCCGCCGGCTCGACCTCCAGGTGCGCCGTGACTTCGCGCCAGAACGGGGCCGCCAGGTCGTTTGGGAGGAAGACTTCGTAGCCCAGTTCGCCCGTGTAGCCCGTGCGCGACACCAGCATCTCGAAGCCTTCCCACTGCGTCCTGCAGCAGGTGAAATACTTCAGCGGCTCGATCTCGCGCAGGCCGAGGTCCAGCAGCACACGCCGCGACAGCGGGCCCTGCACGTCGATCTTCGCCGTACCCGCCGTCACATCCGTGGCCAGGCACACCCGGTAAAGGATCCGCGCCACTTTCTCGTACGGCCCCGCGTTGGTGACCACGAACAACTCGTCTTCGCTGAGTTTCATGGCAATGATGTCGTCAATGATGCCGCCGCACGTATCGAGGATGCTCGAATAGCGGCACCGGCCCACTCGAAGGCAGATCATGTCGTTGAACACCATCGCCTCGAGCGACCTGATGGCCTTGGAACCTTTGAGGCGGAACTCGCCCATGTGGCAGCAGTCGAACACGGAACATTTGGATCGAGTGTGATGGTGCTCCTCGAGGATGCCCTTGAACTGGACCGGCAATATCCATCCGTGGAACTCGGTCATTTTGGCGCCGCGCAGGATGTGTTCATCGTAGAGCGGGGTTCGTTTGACGTGCCTGGCTTCCAGGACGGCTTTCATGGCAATCTCCTTGCCGGGGGCCCGGCGGGGCCTCCGAGCGCGCGCGTCACGCGCGCACAGCTACCCGGTGCGCATCGGCGCGCCAGGCGCCCAGGCGAGCGGCAATCCTGGAACCCGCCGCTTCCTCGTGGTTCGTTCCACGCAAGTCGCCAGTCACGGCGGGACATGCAACAGCCAAAATGTGCCACACCCGGCACAGCCCCGTCAAGCCGCGCGTTACGCGGGCGGGTCGTTGTTCCCTTGGCTGTCATAGTCGAGGATTTCGTCGTACTTGTACTCGAGCTCGATGCACGCCTGGCGAAGCATGGATTCGGATTCGCCGCCCGCGTGATATTTGCGCTCGCACACGACGCGCTTGATACCGGCGTTAATCAGCAGCATGGCGCAAGTCCGGCATGGCGTCATTTGCAGGTAGATGGTCGCTCCGTCGATCGAGACGCCCAGCTTGGCCGCCTGGCAAATGGCGTTTTGTTCCGCGTGAACCGTGCGCATACAGTGCGAGGTATGGATGCCGTCCTCGTGCACGAGTTGCTTCATCTGATGGCCGGCCTCGTCGCAGTGCGGCAGGCCGGCGGGCGCCCCGGCATAGCCGGTGACGAGCAATTGTTTGTTTCGCGCGATAACGCAGCCGATCCGGCCGCGGTCGCACGTGGATCGCTTCGCGATCGCCTGCGCCACCTCGAGAAAATAATCGTCCCAGGAAGGTCTCTGATACCCGTTTGCCATGATCGCGAATCCCCTTTTATATGGCTTACAATTTCGGTCTTTCTTTGCTTACTTTCTTTCTTCCCAGAAAGAAAGTAAGTTAAAACTGGTCGGACGGGTGTTTCATGGGCGCCCACGTGAGCACGATGGCGGGTTTCTCATGTTTTCTCGCCACCAGTTCGTCGCCCTCGAACAGTTCCGTGTACTCCGTCGAATTATCGTAGGTCAGGATTCCCGGCCCGCGCGTGATCAGGATGCGCACCGTCGAATCCTCCGGGACAATCACGTGGTTGGTGTGTTCCGAAGTCGATTTGAACGCCACGCCGATCCCGGAATGAAAAAAACCCCGCGTGATATGGTTGAAATAGGCCGTGCTGCCAAACGGCGTGCTGATCACGAACCCGTCGCCCAGAATTTCGATGCCCGACTTGTAGGCGTCATCGTCGATCCACATTCTGAACCGCAACGCCGAGTTGATCCGCGCCATATGGACGTTAATCTCGTTCATGGCCGTGAGCACGGCGGCGGGGTCGGGCTGGTCGGCATGCAGGACCGCGCACTCCAGCTTGCAGTACAACGTTTCGACCAGTTCGCCCCTGGCCAGCCGCTCGATGACGGCGGGCGTGGGATGTTCGATGCACCGGTTTCCGCGCCGGCTGTTGCGGATGGGCGCCTTGGGAACTCCCGGCCACTGACGTTCGGCGGCCAAGAGCGTGCCGTCGCCGCCGTAGCAGACCACCACGTCGGGGTCTTTCAGGACAAGTTCGAGTTGCGGGTATTTCAGGAACTCGTCTCGGATGTCGGTCACTCTTGCACCGAACAAAAGAACTTTCATGAGCCTGTCCTAAGGTGGCTAAGAAGCCGGCTACCGCGCGGTCGACGTTTTGACGAACTCGAGCAGCGCCGTGTGGGCCGCCTGTTCCGCGAGCCCCGTCTGCACCGTGAGATGCGCCGCGCGGGGATAAATCCCCTTTATTGTATCGCTATCTAGCGGCCTGGCGTCACCTCCCAGCGGATTGACTATCATCACCGGGGCGGCCAGATCGCCTGCCAACTCAGGTAAATCATAACGCAAGAGGACCCCCGGGACATAATCGTCGTGCGGCCACACGTTGGCGGCAGAGGTTGCAAGCAACTCGAACGATGCCAGCGGGCGGTTCATGAACGTGGGGCAGGGGCGGTGGCTTGGCCCGAGCTGTGCGTCGATGGCCGCCACGTGCAGCGCCACGACGCCGCCCATCCCGTAGCCGCCGACCACGACTCGCTCCCCGTCGATCTCCGGGCGCGACCGCAGGTACTCGAGTGCCGCCAGGCCGTCGCGCACCCGCATGGCAAACACCGGGTCGCCCAGCGCCGCCGTGACATACGCCAGCCACCTGTCGCTGCCGGCCCAACCGGCGATATCGTAGGGGAGGTTGGCGGGCGCCGTGTCGCCCCAACCGCGCAAATCTACGGTGAGGACGGCCGGCCCGTCCGTTTCCTTCGCGATAAAACCTGTCGCGTTGGCAAGAAAACCTTGTTTCTCGAGATCGGTCCAGCGGCCGCGATCATCGAAATAGAGGAGTGCACCGCCTTTCCAGCCGTCGCGGGCGGGATACAGGTACGTGGTGGGCAGTTCGATTCCCGGCTCCGGTTGGAGTGTCAGTTCTTCCACCCAGTGAAACCACGCCAGGGTTTTACCGCCCGATACGCAGCCAGGCACGGGCGGGCGGCCTGCTTTTGCCAGCTCAGTCGCGGCGGCTGCCGGACTTGTGCTCGAACGCCGGCCGCTGAGGACTTCCGCGCGCGCACGGTTGAGCGTGAACATGTTTTCCTTTTGCCGCGGGTTGCACTTGAGCAGGTCGGGCGGAAGAAGTTCAAAATCTTCCGCGGTCCATTCGGGCAGTTGCCGCGGCGGCGCCCCCGCCAGCCATTTGTCCATCCACGCGGCGAATTCGGCCACCATCCTCAGGCTGTAATCGTGCCCACCGGGGTCGAGGAAAAACCTGAACTTCCCTTTCTCGCCCGCCTGTTCGTATGCGTGCGCCACGTCCGCCGCGATCTGCTCGCTCCATTCGCGCTTGAACACCTCGTCTTCAGCCCCTGCCATCAGCAACAGCGGGGTCGGCATGGCCGCGGCAAGAACGTCCACGTCGTCATACGCCAGAAACCGCCCCACGTCGAGCGTCTCGACGCACGGGGCGTACACGTCGCGTACCGGGTGGAGCGCCAGCGGCACGGCGGTACAGGCCGGGCCGGATACACGGATGCGATCGTCGACCAGCGTGGCCATCATGGTCGTGCAGCCGCCGCCGCTCACGCCCGTCATCGCCGCGCCGCGGGTCATGTCGATGTCGGGCCGGGTCTCGGCATAATCGAGGCACCGCAGCGCGTCCGCGATAAAGTAGCGGTTCGACGACTGCCCCGTGAGGTAGCAGCGCACACCGTCGTTGAAATGATCGTTGCCCTCCGTCTTTTCGCCGGACATGCCGGGCGGGTCGAACAGGATCGCCGCGTAACCCAGCCGGGCAAACGCCTGGGCCGGGATTTGATAGCTGGGCATCTGCTTGCCGCTGTGGCCGACGGGGATGATAACGGTGCGCCAGGGCAGCGCGAACTCGTTCGGGTTGGGCAAAAAGACCGACGCATTCACATCCCACCCCGGCAACGACTCGAACAGGACGTTCTCGACGGCTCCGCCCCACTTCAGATCGTGGCGCGAAACCGCCCGCACATTGAGAGGGTTCTCAAATTGCGCCGCGAGATCGAGCGCAGCCCGTAGCTTCTCGCGCACCCCGTCCCGCCACGCCTGCCACTGGCCCGAATCAAACGCCTGCCGGCGCCTTGCCGCAGTTTCATCGAGCGCCTCACAGCTCCGCCGGACGACATACTCGCGCAGCATGTTGCGCAGATCAATCGTTACCGGCGCCGGGCCAAGCTCGAACGGCATTTCGGCATAGGCATAATCGGCCGGCCCGGCCGCCGAAACAAGAGAAACGACAAATAATGTCAACACCCAACGGTTCCTTTTTTTCTTTGACAGGATAACTGGATGTACAGGATTAAGGTGGTTAGAAGGTCACAGTGAAAAAAACGGGATAAACGGGTTTTTTGTGGCAGAAACTCATTGTGTGAATCTCACTTTGAACGGCTGAATTGACAGGGGCGGCCACATGTTAAGCCCGCATTAAGCCTGTCAATCCGGTTATCCGGTCAAGAGTTGTTGCCGTTCATCAGGTCGTGTTCCACGAAACTCACGACCGCATCGTGGTCTTCATCCGAAATCTTCGTATACAGGATAGCGACTTTGAAATGGTCGTCCCCCTTTTCGTCGGGATCGCAGCGCACGACGATGCCTTCGCAGTCGATCCGCCTTGTCTCCGGCCGCGGGATCTCGAGGACGATGCTCATGCGCGTCATGAGGGGGATCGGCTTTACGGTGTGGCACAGAATCCCGTTGCCGCTGATGTTGTCAATATGATTCAGGACGCCCGGCCCGGCGTCGTCCATGATGGCGGGAAACCCGCGACGGCTCCGCGGATAGCGGCGCCGCTCTTCTCCCTCATAATGCATAAACAATCCTTTCAACCCAGTGGAGTAGTGGGTCTATGGTACCGCACCCGGCCGATTAACGCAATGGCGTCCGCCGGCCAGTTGCGCCTGATGCTTGAAAGGAAACAGCGCCTGCAGAAGGAGTTCGTCCCGCACGTCCAACCCCTTTTCGCCCGGTTGGAGTTGCAACCTCAGCGATAACAACAACCTGGAACCGCGTGGTTCAGCCGTAGTACTGGTCGAAATACTTCTGTGCCGCAACTACGGCATGCCGCATCATGTCCTCGGCTTTTGCAGTCTGGCGCGCAGACAGGAGGGCCATCAGCGCGTTCACGTCAATCTCGCCGGCCGCCTTGGCGCAGGCTTCCCAGCTCAACACGCTGCGCACCACGCGGTCGACTGCCTGATCCGCGTTGTCGTAGGGGCGCGGCTGCATGTCGTGGCCTTTCCACCGGGCATACCCCGCCTCCCGCACCAGCCCCGCAATGGCCACGTTGAACCCGTTGACGCGGCAGCCGTGGTCGATGTCGAACTTGCCGGGCCCGCCGAGGATGATGCCGTCGTTGTACCCCTGGCTGTTGAGATGCATGTGCATGATGGCGCCATTGTCGATTTCCTCGACCGTGTCGTACACGTGATCGAGGCCGATCATTTCCGAGTGGCCGAACTCTTTGTTCACGCCCTTGTTC
>Ga0315285_10004109_pt1 | contig 15111 bp, 29 predicted proteins | sample YL17G09_36_MG_FD_203698 | JGI IMG/M metagenome (GOLD analysis project Ga0315285, IMG submission 203698) | Sediment microbial communities from Yellowstone Lake, YNP, Wyoming, USA - YL17G09_36 | ecosystem: Environmental > Aquatic > Freshwater > Lake > Sediment | place: USA: Wyoming | collected...
GAGCTTTCCCAATCCGTCTGCCATCGGTGCCCGCTTCGTTATACAACGCCGACTCAATCCTTACTGATTTCATGCTGGCAGAATAAAACCCGCTCTGATACTCGCAGAATCTCAAATCCGACCATGGTATCTGATCAATCAAGCCGGGCAATCGTTACGAATACACGGTATCCCGGTGTTCAAATGTGTGAAAGATAAGACGTTCTTCTGAGAGTTCATACAGGATGCGAAACGGGGGCACCCGCACACTCCGCAAGCCTGCGAGTTCATATCTCAGGGGCTTTCCTGCATCAGGATTGTCAATAATTTTCTCTACGATCTTCTTGACTTTCCTCTGCATGGCTTTATCCCGGACCTTTCAAAATTCCCCGGCGGAACTCGTGGGTATACGCGATGTGCATGTTATTCCCAGATGCTGTCGAGATCGTCCGCACCGGATAGTTCACATACCCTGCCGGCTTTTACGTCTTTTTTCGAACGCTCAATCTGTTTCATCAGCTGGGGCGTATTGAGTATTTCGATGGTTTCGATTACTTCCTCAAATTCGTTCTTCAATCGTTTCAGTGTCAAAAACGCCTCAGAACTTATTACAACATGTGCCGTTGATGTATCGTCCATCTGATATGCCCCTCTCATACACCAGAATTGATCGACATACAATTTATGTATGTTGATGACCGGTGTAAAAAAGCGTGCATATACGTCAGAATAATGTTCATGCACGGATGATGAAGATGCATACACGCATTTTCATGCCAAAAAAGAACAGACCAAAAAAATTCTGGTAAAGCGGGGGTAATAAGTACCCCTGCATTCCATTCTTTACTGTTTGGGGGCCTGACCCCCGCCGTTGTTGTCACCGATGTGATCGAGCACCCGGTTCCACATGCAGCGAAGCCTGAAGGCTTCTCGTGTTTCGGGTCTGCGACCCTCAGCAACGAGGAGGCCGGGGTTCCCCAGGTATTCGTACCATCCTCCTTGTAGGTGAGACCCATGATCAGGACATTGGAGCCCTTGATAGTCTTGCCGACTTTGTTGAGCCCCTTGATCGCTAAACCCGCGACATACCGGGGCATGCTGTCGTTGATGGCGCGCCCTGCAAGGATGACCTGCGCGTGGTAGCCGACCTCCTTGGCTTTCTGGACAAGGTATAGTGTTGAACGCAACATTCTTGACCAAGTGGCAATCCATCATTGCCACCATCCCCCTATCTGCAATAGGGGAATAATTGCTGACTCGAAAGAGTTAGAAATTGGTCCTATGGGGAATTGGCTGCGTTAATACTACTTACAAGAAACGTTCGTTTCTTGATGAATCTGAAAATAAATTCAGATATTTGAGAAGACCCGTTAAGTATCAAAAGTAGGGTCTTCGACTATAATACCGGTCGACCGGGATGCAGCGGCCGCCGGCCATGCCGGATATGCGGAGAGAACCGGTTCCGGCAAAACGGTCACATCTTCTGTGATTAAAAAAACACAATGCAAAATTTTATCTATTTTTTTGTATTACAATACTATAGAACACAAAATGACCGTCAGGGATGCCCTTCTCCAGCAGAAACAGGAACTGGATCTTCGCAGGCAGGAGCAGTACGTAGAACGCACCGTAACGATGCGGGACGGGGACAGCCGGCTGATCCGTATCGTCATTGGTCCGCGGAGAGCAGGCAAATCATTCTTCGTGACACGGTACCTGATGGCGCAGGGTCCGTTCGGGTATGTGAATTTCGATGATGAAGAACTCAATGACAAAGAAAAAATCCCCGACATCCTGACCGCAGCAGAGGAACTGTATGCCGGATCAAAGACCCTGCTGCTCGATGAGATCCAGAACATACCGGGATGGGAACTTCTGGCAAACCGGCTCGCACGGCAGGGTTACATGCTCTACATAACCGGAAGCAATGCCCACCTGCTCAGCAAGGAACTTGCAACACACCTTACCGGGCGCCATACGGTAACGACAATTTTTCCTTTCTCGTTTGCTGAATACCTGCGGACAAAAGGAAGTGAATATACAGAAAGTCAATACCGGGCGCACCTTGCAGAGTACTCTGCCAGCGGGGGGTTTCCCGAACCGCTGTTAACAACAATCGACAGGAAGGAGTACCTTCTCCGGCTTTTTGATGCAGTGGTTTACAAGGACATCATACGGCGCTACAAGGTCAGGTCCCCGCAGGGACTGGGTGATCTGGCCCAGTACCTCTGTTCGAACGTGGCAGGAGAATATTCTGTACACCGCCTCTCCCGGGTGACAGGGTGCCGCAGTGACCGGACCGTACGGAAATACCTTGGGTACCTGGAAGAAGCGTTTCTCTTTTTCTCGATCCCGAGATTCTCGTATAAGGTAAAAGAACAGGTGCTCTCAAACAGGAAGATCTATTGTATCGATAACGGGTTTGTAACGGCCAAAGGGTTCCGGTTTTCCCGGAATGACGGAAGCCTTACAGAAAACCTTGTCGCAATCGCACTCCGTCAGCTCGAACTGGCGGGAAACCTGAATCTCTACTACTGGAAGAATGCAAAAGGGCAGGAGGTTGATTTTGTTCTCCAGCGCAGCGGGAAGGTGATTGCACTGATCCAGGTCTGTACCGATCTGTCTGACGACAAGGCACGACGCCGCGAGGTCAACGCGCTCCTGACAGCAGGTCGCGATTGTGCCTGCGAAAATCGCATTATTCTTTCCATGGATGAAGAGCACACAAAGACTGAAGAATGGTTCGGCATCCGGGGCGTCATCCGGTACATCCCCCTCTGGAAATGGTTACAGGAGCCGAAAATACCAAGTGTCTGATCTTTGCAGAATCCCGGTTCGTCATAGGGGAGGATCATCCATTAAGGTCTTCACCATTGAAAACCGGAGCCTTATGCAAGGGAAACCGGGGGAGGAAGGCCCTCTGAATGCAGATGCATCGGTGTCGTTTAAAAAAAATTCAAAAGCAGACGTTACAACTTCCGGTAATAGATCCCTGCCTTTTCGGCAATATCCCGGTCAATCATCCCCCGCACATCGATCAGGAGCGGTGTATCATTTATGAGTGAACGGATCTTTTCGCTTGGAATCTGCCGGAATTGCCTTTGCGCCTCAACCACCGGTCCGGGGTCCGGGTCTTTTGCTCTGGTCACTGGAGTGAAACCGCGATGATGACAACATCCGCTTCCCTGATCGTTGCCGGATCAGTCGTTGCCCCGATGTTGTTCCCCGGCACGCATTCAGCGCATCCACGTTCTGCTGGTCGCGGCGGTACCTAAATCGTCCGGAGGTGCCGGGAAAAAGATTCCGCCAGCGGCAGGCCGACATACCCGAAGCCGACAACGCAGACGGTTGTATGGGGGTGTTTCTTTGAAACCTCTGGAACCACGGAACTGACCTCTTTTTGTGGAAATGCTGTTTTTTATCATTCCATGGGACAGGGCAAAAACATATCGGGAAAAAAGGTTCAGCACTGGTTTATCATTCATCAAAGTACGGATTTTCTTAATCGTCATCTGCTGTGGCTGATTTTTTCAACCGGGATATCGTGGAAAATATTCCTGTGTATATCCCGTTTCACTCAGGGGATCTCCTATGAAGTGCTTCATGAAACCTGAAGTTGTCCTTGCGGTTTATGACGAAAGGAGCCATTTCCAGAGAGGAATGAATTGTATGGTCTTGTTATGTACTTGTTCGGTTCCTTCGTAATCCCCGGTAATAACCAGGAGATTGTCGCATTCCAGTTCTTTTGAAGCGCGTACGATCGCGCTCGTTTCACGTTCTTTTGTTTCAGGGTGCGCGATCTCGTAGCAGACCTGGATCAACTGCCGGACTTCCGTGCCTGTCTTTACCGCAAAGTCGACCTCTTTCCCAAACCGGTCCTTCCAGTAATGAATGGTCGTGTCGTAGTCTGATCTTCGCAGGAGTTCCAGTGCCACGGCGTTTTCATACAGGCGTCCGGAATTTTTGGAGAATCTGGTGGATAGTGCGGAAATAAAGCCGTTATCTATCAGATAGATCTGACGGGGGCATTGCATCTGGTCCTTAATTTTTGGCGAAAGGACCGGAACGCTGATCAGAAAGTATGAGGATTCAATATATCCGATGTAATTGGCAAGGCTGGTTTTTCCGACGGCGTTCCCCATGCTTTTCATGGTATTGTATATCTTGCTTATTGAATACCGGTTCGAGTTAATGAGCAGCCGGAGCAGGGTCCGAAGAGCTTCATCGTTTCTGATCCTGAATCTTTCGGCGATATCCTTCGAAACCACGGTGTTGTAATACTGCTGCAAAAGTTCAATCTTCTTCTCTTCCGGGGCAAGGACGACCTCAGGCATCCCGCCGTAATACAGGAATTCATCGAGCGCTTTTGCCACCGTCGCCCGCTTATTTTCGGAATACGGAACGGATTCTCTGTCAATGCGCATTCCTTTGAACACAAGAAACTCCTTAAAGGAAAGTGGAAATACTTTTATCTCAAGGCACCGTCCCCGAAGCTCGGTTGGAATCTCGTGGCTGGAAACTTTTGAACTGGAGCCGGTTACAAATATCTGAACGTCGTACGTATCGTAGATTCGCCGCAGCCACCTGCTCCAGTCCGGCATATCCTGGACCTCATCCAGAAAAAGGAATTCCGGCTCCAAAGAAAAAGTCTCCTTTATCGAGGGCATCAAATCCGACAGAAATTTTGCATCCCGGGGGATGCGTTCATCCTCAAAATTCAGGTAAATTACCTCTTTTTTGCTTTTCTCCAGAAGCAGGTTACTTATTAACTTGAGCATGAGGTAGGTCTTCCCGGATCTCCGGAAACCCGTTACAACCACAATTTTTCTTGGAGTCGCATGTATGTATTCTTCCAAACGTGCGTCCCTTGACAGTATAGCAGGAATTTTTTTATCAATCCATGAATGCAGAATTGTTTTCACAGATTCGTCCATAGTACAATATTGTATCAAATTGTACTATTTATGTATTTATACGAAAAGCTTACGAGAAACCGGGGCCGGGCACTGGCAATAGATAGAATTTTCACAAATATCCTGCGTCTGATAATGATGTGGAAGTCTGATGAGCAAAAAAATCATCCCACGGGATTTAAAAACCCCATCATTACAGTATCACAACTTCCGGTACTACATTCCTGCTTTTTCCGCTGCATAACGGTCGACCATCCTCCGCACATCAATCAGTACCGGTTTATCATTCATTAGTGAACGGATCTTTTCACGGGCATCTGCCGGAATTGCCTTTGCGCCTCAACCACCGGTCCGGGGTCCGGGTCTTTTGCTCTGGTCACTGGGGTGGGACCGCGATGATGACAACATCCGCCTCCCTGATCTTTGCCGGATCAGTCGTTGCCTCGATCTTGTTCCCCGGCACCGCATTCAGCGCATCCACTTTCTGCTGGTCGCGGCGGTACCTAAATCGTCCGGAGATGCCGGGAAAAAGCTTCAGCCAGCGGCAGTCCGACATACCCGAGGCCGACAACGCAGACTGTTTTATTGAAAAGGTTCTTTGGAACCACGGGACTAAACACCTTTTGGTAAAATGCTGTTTTTATCATTCCATGGGACAGGGCAAAAACATATCGGGAACAGTTTTGTTCAACAGCAAAGATAGACAGGGCGTGGTTCCGGGTAGGAACGGGTTGCCATGCCATATCCTTCCAGGCCAGCAGGGAATGACGCTGGTTTGTACAGGAGAACACAAAAATCCTCCGGCAACTGGAATTGAAACCGGCACTATGCACAGGTAATTATCATACAGGACTTGTCAATACGGCCATGTGCAGTGTATGACGGGAAACCATAGGGTGTATGGGTAAATCTCTTTGTATCGCAGTCTTTTTGGGGAAGAAGAATTATATAACGAATGGACATATCTTCGTTGGAAAAGAATATTTGGGGGATTAACAACGGTCGAATCAGGATCACTTATATCAATACCGGCTCTTACTCCATCATTCCTGCAGGAAATTGTAAGGAGGATAGTGGATACTGCGGATCCTTCAATGATTATCCTGTTTGGTTCGTATGCCTATGGGACCCCAAAAAAGGATAGCGATGTCGATATTCTTGTTATCATGGAGACCAATCTTCCCCGCCATAAACGCCCGGGACCGATCAACCGGGCTCTTGCGGGACTGCTTATTCCAAAAGATATCCTTGTCTACACCCCGGCTGAGGTTGATGACTGGAAAGACGTACCGCAGGCGTTTATCACCCAGGTCCTGAAGAAGGGGGTGGTTGTCTATGACAAAAACAAGAAGCGATCTGGTCCTGGCCTGGTGTGAGAAAGGCCGCAGGGATTTCATTACGGCTCAGAATGCACTGCTTGATACAAAAGAGATATTTCCGGACATTGTCTGCTTCCATGCCCAGCAGGCTGCTGAAAAATACCTGAAAGCATATCTTGTTTTTCTTAAAGAAGAATTCCCTAAAACGCACGCGCTTGAAGATCTCGTCCTGATTGCCTCATCACATGATCCCTTGAGCAGGAATCTTTTTACGATCGCAAGCGATCTCAGCCCCTATGCAGTCGAGATCCGCTACCCGGATTCTCTATCTCCCTCACCCGAAGATGCCCGTGAAGCGGTTCATGCTGCAGAGGCGATCAGGAAGTATATTCTCGGAAAAATCCAGCTGACAGGATAAAGCCATGATGCAAACGTTAAGCCGGTCGTGTTGTCGTAAGAGTATCTGTCTTGCTCTTGAAATTACTAAAAAAGAGACGGATGATAATCACAACTTCCGGTAATACATCCCAACCTTTTGAGCTGCACTGGGGTCAATCATCCCCCGTACACATCGAAAGTACCAGTGTATCATTCATGACTGAAAGCATCTTTTCACTGGCATCTGCCGGAATTGCCTTTGCGCCTCAACCACCGGTCCGGGGTCCGGGTCTTTTGCCTTTGTCACCGGAGTGGGGACGGCGATGATGACAACATCCGCCTCCCTGATCTTTGCCGGATCAGTCGTTGCCTCGATCTTGTTCCCCGGCACCGCGTTCAGCGCATCCACTTTCTGCTGGTCGCGGCGGTACCTAAATCGTCCGGAGATGCTCTGAAAAAGCCTCTGCCAGCGGCAGGCCGACATAGCCGAGGCCGACGACGCAGACGGTTTTATTGAGACGTTTCTTTGAAACCTTTGGAACCACGGGACTGGCTCCTTTGGGAAAATGCTGTTTTTATCATTCCATGTGACAGGGCAAAAACATATCGGGAACAGTTTTGTTCGCGCAAGGACTCTTGGGAGTTGATTATGGCAAAGCCGCGTTGCCCTTGTTTGTCCCAGCCAGTTGTAGCAGGTTACTACTTTTTTGATCTCGTCGTGCAGAGCATAATGCAGGTGAGGGAGTTGTACACGGAGAGTATTATACGTCAGAAAAAAACCCTTATACTATGATGAAGTAACAATAAAGGAAGGGGGAGAAAAAATGCAATTTACCGGAATAATCAAGAAATCAGGCGATTGTTATGTGGGTTTATGTCTTGAACTCAACGTAGCCAGCCAGGGTGAGAGCATCGAAGAAGCCAAGAATATGCTGCAGGAAGCGTGCGAAGAATATCTCTCGTATATGAAAGAAAAAGGGCTGGAGCATGAGATACAACCGGTTCCCCTCAATCTTCTGCGCGAATTTCTCATTGGGGATGTTGATTATGTGAAGCCTTCGCGTGAGTGGAAATATTCAGAGAGCATAACATTCATGGTTAGTGCCAGTGTCTAAAAAAATCCCTCCCATGTCAGGCAGGAAGTTCGTGAGACTTCTTGCACGGGGTAACGCTAAGAGTGTCAGGCAGAGAGGAACCAGCCATGCTGTCTTTGAGCGGGAGAAAAAGGGACGAGTATACCGGGCACCGGTAATTATGGCAAAGGCAGATCTCTCATCAGTATATATGAAACTTGTTCTGCACCAGTTGGGATTTACCGATGAAGAAATCGATGCCATTCTTGAATAAATTACATTGCGTTGCTACACACCGTTGCATGGTGTGTGGGGAACACTTTTTTTTGAACAGCCGAGACATGCAGGACGTGATTCCGGATAGGGATGGATTGCCCGGACAACCAATTTTTTGTCCTGTCAGGGATGGATTTTAGATTACTCGAAAGATATCAGACTCAATTATTTCTTCAATAGTTTGAATCTTTTTGATTTTGAATGCACCGATTAATTTTTTTTATCTCTGGATCGGGTAAAATTTTTTAGTTCAACCTCCCCCCCATCTCGTAAACCAACTGGATCATTAAGATGAAACGTATTATCCCGGTATATCGCTTTAACCATTTTTTCTCTCCTTATATTACATTTTTCGTCCCATTATTCACAGATATTGTTATCATAGGGATAATCTCTCCGCTATTACTTTTTTGGAGAGCCCTTTTGACCACCAACCGAACAAACGGACACCTCGTGCTCCCGGTAAGATTCGATCTTCGGGTATTCCCGAATGCAGATCCCCGGCTTTTTTTCGTGGAACAGGACATGTTTTAATTCCCTCCAGTATTGTCCCATGAAATGACATTCAATCCAGGAACAAGTTTGAAATGATCATCCCGACTGAGAAGTGGGACTTCAAGATCGAGGCATGCTGCTGCAATCCAGATATCATTCTCAGGAATTGGAGTACCGCGTCGCTTAAGATCGAAACGAACCCTGGCATAGCGTGCAGCAACAGATGCATCGATCTGCATTACAAGAGAATACTCGACAAATTTGTGTACGAACTTTTCGTTGTTTTTGGTTTTTGTGCTGGTTAATGCACCATACAGGAGTTCGCCAATAACGGTAACGGGTAAAATAATTACGTCTGCTTCCTCGACCAGTTTACATACATCAGAAATACCTTCCCGGTAGGCGATTACCGCGTTGGTATCTAAAGCTAATTTACCAACTACCTTCAATTTTTTCGAACTCCTCATCAATGCATTTCTGCATTGCCCGTGCTTCGTCATGGGTCATTGTTCCCGCCAAATTTCGAAGTTGTTTTTTAACAGGACGCCGGGAGAATATCGCTACCATCCTCTCATGCTCTTCGATCCCTTCAACAGGCCCAAGAGGTTTAAAAACATTGTTTTCATACACAACTTCAATAGCCTTTGTCATAATTACACTATCCTCGTTACGGCGATCATAATTACCATGATATTTTACAGTAAATAACTTATTGGTTCGATGGTATTACACCCCAATTTATGGCTGAAAAACTGCACCCTCCCCCCATCCTCCGACTGCAAATCCTTTGAGCGCCTGGAACTCGTTTTTTCAGAGTGATCGGAATTCGCATGAAGAATTATAACAGTGTAAACCCAATGATAGTTTAGCGAGGTGTACGCAATGGCGCCTGTCGTGCAGGTCGATAAAAAAATTCAACATATCCTTAAAAAACGTGAAAGACGCATTGAAGATCCAGCCTAATGACACGTTTTTTATACAGCGGGAAAATACCCATACCATCACCCTGAAAAAAACTACCGATAGTGATCCATTTATTGAAGCAATGAAAAAACCGGCACATATCCGCACCCATAAAAAGATAGACCTTGTCCGGCTTGAAGATGAACTGTGGTCAACATGAAGGTGATGGTCGATTCAAACATCCTGATCTTTTCAAATATTGCAGAAATGCCGGAATACCCCCTTGCCCGGGAGAAATTGCTGGCTTTGATTGATCAGGGGTATACATTTGCAGTCAACACGATCATCATCTCCGAGATGAATTACAAACTCGAGAAGATCCTCAATAATGAAGAATCGCACACCAGAACAAAAAAACTCCTGCATTCACGGTTTTTAAAAATATTTTCCTATTGACCCTACCACTCTGGAGAGCGCAATTGATCTCAGCTATACATCAAAAATACGGATAAATGACGCACTCATTGCACAGCATTGCCTTGATCTCGGGCTGGACGGAATTTTTACGGATAACGTCAAAGATTTCAAAAATATACCTGGTCTTTCTATCATTAATCTGCGGGAAGAGGAAAAACAGGAAGGGACGTAACCGGGTTTTTGTGCAAAACCGGAATCGGTTGAATCTATTCGGAAAAATCCTGCACCAGCGACAGGCCGACATACCCGAGGCCGACAACGCAGACGGTTTTATCCTGTAGTTTTTTTGAGACCATAAAAAGAACTCCAGATAAAAAATACCCAATATACTCTCTTGTGGAACAGGAAAAATATATCGGGAAGATTATCAACCCCATCCGTGGCATACGATACGGATACCGTCAGGGCCGGAGTCCCTGACCACCCTGCAGGCTCCCGCTTCCCATCCACTCTGAGATATGCACTGACGTCCGGTGCAGGCCCCTTCGCACCCGGTCTCGCAACCCGGATACCCCCGGAATAAGACCCGTTTACCCTCACCGGAAGATACGTTCTTTATGGCCAACCTTTTCCCTTCAATCGCAATCATTATCTTTTATACCCATCTATTAACCTGTGAGAAAAATTGTTCCTGGGGTGATTGTATGTCCGCGATCAAAACGTATGCAGTATACAAAGACGGTATGCTGGTACTGGAAGATCCGGTGAATCTGCCGGAACATACCCGGGTGGAAGTCGTAATCCGTAAAAAGTTTTCAGAGTTTGTAAAAAAATTCGGGGAGCCGGAAGCAAAGGAAGACATTGATCAACTCCTCCTGAAGAACAGGAGAAGAATGAGAGATGTATAATTTTTCTTCTTCTCGTTATCGATACATCCGTTATCATAAAAGCACTCTTCTCACCATCACATAGTCATGCAGGGACAACCTATTCCCGGGAATTAAAAACCCACAAATCATGTGTGGCACTGCTTGCTGTTCTTGATGACCATGGAATTGAGGTTTTCCTTCCTCGTTGTGGCCTTATTGAGATTGCAGCAGCATCAACAAGACTCGCAAATCCCTCCGTTTCAGAAGAGATCTGTAATGAGGTTGAAACAAGCTTCACATTGTACCCGAAGATCGCCTCACAAGAATCTGCAAAAAAAATTGCACTCAAAGAAGGCTGCCCGGGTTTTGACACCTATTTTCTTGCTATCTCCGAACAGAATTCAATTCCTCTCTTTACGGATGATCTGGGAATGCACCGCATCTGTGAACGAAGGACAATTTTGTTCCTGGCTTCTGCGCGATATAGATCTTAAATCGGTAATTCCGGACCTGAAATAGTCCGGCCATTCATTGTATTACAGGATGTTTGAATTACCGCACTGCGAAAAAAACCATAGACCCGGATAGCCATCACTATTGGAACTGCTCTATTGTATGTCTATGCACGGGTCGTGGCTGAGATCAGATGTCAGGCAGTCAAAATAAGCCAAAATCGGGCTCCTTTTCCCTAAAGGGAGATTCGGTGAACATAGTTACCGCGGCGATCTGTCCACCGCTGCAAAAAAGTCCGATATAAATGCATAAAACGCAGAAATGCCTCTTTTAAACGGGATAAAAATTGCTCTTTATCGGTATTCCTCAAGGGCCATTTTCAGGCACCTGCTATACATTGGGGTGGCAGGGTATCCAGCCACCGGTTGCTGCTATGACGGTTTTTTTAGGATGTGAAAGAGGAAAATCTGATGAATAGCGATGGGCTGCATGGCCGGTGAAGAACCTGTACGGATACCTCACCCTGCGCCCATTTTGGTTATTTCAAATAATGCACTAATTGCGCCCCGTTCCTTCCGGATAGTTTGTTACGCCCGTATTTCAGGAAGATTTCAGCAGGTTCAGTCACGCCCATATAGGTAAAAAACACATAGTACAAGTGCCACACGGCCTGGCACAATGCAGGGCAGTAACGCGCGAAAATTCTCTTCGGGTCTTATCAGCGGATAGCGTACGCTCCGGTACTTGCCCGAAAGATCTGTCAGGCACGCGGCAGGAAAGAAAAAACATGAGACACACTACACAGAACACAATGAACCGGGAGATGAACAACAGCAGGAAAGAAAATCATGACCTGCCCGTAATTCACGGCCCCGGCACATATGAGGACTGCAGAAAACCGATTACGGAAAATCACCTGCAGTCTCAGGTACAGCAGACTGAACAAACCGCCCTGTCCGGCTACTTCCGGTCACGGATCCCGGAACACGACCCGGTCAAAGGTGAGGCAGGATGACACGGGGATACAAGCCGGTCGTTGCGATCGGCGAGGCACAGCGCAGGGCGACCGCATGGGGGTTCGTGCTGATCGGTCTGGTGACTGAGGCAAAGCTCCCGTTCGATTTCGTGATCCATGACACAGGCCGCACAACCCTTGTGCGGGTCAGGAGACTGAAGTATTCCAGTTACGGGATTGCCGATATCATGAAGTTATGCGGGCAGGAGATCAAAGAACTGCGGGAACTCCGGATACCGGACGGGATTTACCGGGAATTGTGGGTGAGAGGTCCGGACCGTACCTGGCACCGGTATCTCGTGCTGGCGGAGAGTATTGAAGCACTTGAAAATGATGAGAACCGGCAGGAAGAGAATGATTCTGCCGATTCTCCGCAGACTGATCCGTGACAATCCAATAACATTCTCTTTTTTTCCGGTTTGACTGTCCAGCAATTGGCATGGCTCGTTGGACAGACTCTATCTTACGTGAGCTAAGTAATCCGCAATAAAATCTTCAGCAGCGTTGACTACCCCGCCTTATGATCCATACAACCTCGCCCCGATCCACATCAAATGAGACATCCTTTAACGCCCAGAATTCTTCGGCAGGGGGAGCGTGATGAAATCGCCTGAACGGCGCCTTCACGGAATTGACGATGGCATCACGCATTGTAAGATATTTTTCCTGCGATCCGCCAATTGTGTATTTCTTACCGAGCCCACGGACACGGATGGCGATGTCAGATTCAGGGAATGTTTGGGGCATGAATTACAGGACAGCTGGATGAGGGCGCCACAATGTGAGCCAGGGTATTCTCATGAAATCAGTATCATTAGATGCTATGTGCGAGATATTATAGGTATAAGCAAATGCAGCGATATACGCATCTTTCGCAAGTAAATTGTATTCCTTTGCAATGTTTAAAGATCTCGTAAGGGTATGCTCTTTTTCGCTGATTATTGAACAATTTATATGGTATAGATATGCAATATCAATCCATGTCTTTGACAGGGAATGTAAAATCCCTGGATCTTTTTTAACCTTATGAATGATGTCCCCTGCATTCCTTCCAATTCCATTTTCGATCAGTTCTGCAATCATAAATCGATGAAGAACTTCATTAATTACAATTGTTGGGATAAATCCGTATATTTCTCCCGTTTCAATCCTCTTTAGTAATCTCCTGGAAGGATCACCAAAAACGTCATGGGCGAGGGCAGCATAAATAATTATATTGGTATCTATCAGAATCTGTGCTTCTTTTGGAAAATTGTTGATATTATTCAAGGTCATGCGATTCTGCTAATTCCTCAATCAATCTGGTATCTTTGATCGAAAAAGATCCATAGAGTTTGTCCACAACTGAACCACGATGTATTTCAATGTCAACCATCTCTCCTTCCTGAAGGTCAATTGATCCGAGAGGGATGAATGAATTCTCTTTATAGACCGCTTTCACCATATCTTCCGATTCCTCTTTGTCCGGATTGTGTATACGTGCACAATAGATATAATCCTGTTCTGTCGATTTCTCAACGGGGATTTCAATGGTCTCTATCACATAATGGATCACAATGACCTCCACTCATGGTAATCCAGATCATAAGAGCCTGGAATCCCGAAGGCACATTCAGGAGAAACCAATATCCCCGGGATTCAGGAGGGGGATCTGGAATGGAACTTTGTGCAGTGAAGACTTCCCCGCACCATTCCGCCCGATGATGCCGACAACCTCGCCCCGATCCACATCAAATGACACATCCTTGAGCGCCCAGAACTCATTGACGGACTGGTCGGAATTCCTGTGAAGGATCCGGTGGAACGGCGCCTTCACCGAATTGATAATCGCATCGCGGAAAGTCAGGTATTTTTCCTGCGGTCCGCCGAGGGTGTATTTCTTACCGAGCCCACGGACGCGGATGGCGATGTCATCATTCATGAAGATCACCAAACCAAAAATGCATTATCCCCATCTCACACCACATCCGCGAAATACTGCTCCATCCTTTTAAAGTAGAACAAGCCTCCGATAAGAAGAAGAATGACAACGCCAGTTGAGATCAGGATCATGCCTCCGGGCGGGGTCGTTCCAAGGAGCGCCCATCGGAACCCTTCGATCACACCCGCCATCGGGTTTAATGCATAGAGAAGCTGGAACTGCTCGGGGAGCATAGAGCTCGGATATACAACGGGAGACGCAAAGAGCCAGAGCTGGAGGAGGAATGGAATCGTATACTGGAAATCCCGGTATTTGACATTGAGCGCGGATAGCCAGAGCCCGACTGCAAGCGAAGTCATGATTGCAAGCAGGATGAAGAGGAGGAGCAAAACGATCGCGATGGTCGGGACAAAACCGTAGTACGCCATCATGAGGATAAGGATGACAAAGGCGATTGCAAAATCCACGAGAGGTGAGAGTATGCCGGCAATTGGCATAATCAGGCGCGGGAAGTATACTTTCGTCATGATTCCGGCGTTGCTCACCATGCTTGTTGTTGAACGGGTGAGCCCTTCAGCAAAGAGCGTCCAGGGAAGGAGTGCGGCAAAACTGAACAGGGGATAGGGGACGCCATCCGAGGGAATCTTTGCAAACCCCCCGAAGAAGAGGGTGAAGATCACCATCATAAAGAGCGGCTGGATGATCGCCCAGAGAAAACCAAGGGCGGTCTGTTTATACCTGATCTTCACATCGCGCGCGACAAAACTATAGAGCAGTTCCCGGTATTCTCAAGAGCTCGTGAAGATCTACCGGCACCCATTTCTTTGGCGGGCGGATAACAAGTGTCGGGACTGATGCATCTTCGACCGTCACGGACGCAGACGATGATTTTGGAATGATCATGGTATTTCCTTCTGTATACCCATTGTCATTCCTCCACGTTGTGCAACAGCAGGATTTTTGTACCACTCCACGGTTCGCCTCAGCCCTTCCTCAAACGGCACCTGAGCCTTAAATCCGAATTCTTTCTCCGCCCTTGATGTGACAAGGCATCGGCGGGGCTGGCCGTCGGGTTTTGAAGTGTCCCAGTCGATTGTGCC
>Ga0315285_10004110_pt1 | contig 15111 bp, 25 predicted proteins | sample YL17G09_36_MG_FD_203698 | JGI IMG/M metagenome (GOLD analysis project Ga0315285, IMG submission 203698) | Sediment microbial communities from Yellowstone Lake, YNP, Wyoming, USA - YL17G09_36 | ecosystem: Environmental > Aquatic > Freshwater > Lake > Sediment | place: USA: Wyoming | collected...
CCTGGAGAAAAGTGAAAAACCGCTATACGCGAGGCAATTTTGAAAAAAATCGTGATACATCGGTCCATATCGCCGAGCGCGTCTTCAGGATTATAACGGCGTTATAAAGAGTTTCTCCGCGGGAGAACCTCGTAAGAGGGATTTTTCCCTGGAAAGAACTCTACGCCAGTGACGACAAGGAGGCTTTCAACATTTTTCGACTCTACTGCTTTAAATATTTTGGCTTCCTAAGGGAGTGAACGGAGTTTTTCTATGGCAAGGAGGAAAGTTCGGCGTGGTGGTCGGCTCGCGACCAGGAGAAGGCTGCCGCACAGGGCATCCCGTGCCAGAAAACCTCCGTCCAAGGTCCGAATCTACTACGAGTCCGACTTCTATGTAGCCAAGAGGCGCAGACTGACTCCAGTCATCAGGTCGAGGCTTGTCGAGCATAAGGCTATCGCCCGCAATTACTATCAGGCGAGGAAGAAACTGACCATCGCTGGACGGAAGAGGACCATCTACAAGCATGCTCCAGAGGAAAAAACCATCGCAGGGCAGCATGTGACTATCGTCAGGCGTCAGCGCGAGCAGCAGCAGAGCAAGCGTCTTGAGTTGGGGAAGTCTCTCATCACGAACTACGATTTTTCGACGCCGCCTTTCTTTATAGTGTATGACGCGGCGATGGCATACGATAATGCGAGGATGAATCGTTTTTTTCTCAGCGTCATGAAGGACAGGCAGCGGCGTCACGGGAGAATAGCGTTTTACAGGCTGCAGGTGCAGTATGTCGCGTATGACAACGCCGAGGCTGCTGGACGGGCGATAGGCATCTATTCGGTCGGAGGCTCCGTCATGGCTACCAAGGCGGATGCTATCGCCGAGTGTATGAGCGCCCTTGACAACGCCGTGTCCTCTGGGGAATCTGGCACGTCGGGCGTTGTCAATCACGGCATGGTCACGTTCATAGAAGAGGAATAGGCTCGCGCCTATCGCCTCCTCGGAGGTGTTTTTATGCAGGTCAGGCAGGAAAATGAGGACAGGTGCAAGAAGCTGCGAACTATAGCCGAGGCGAGAGACGCCCGTATGCTTGCCGAGCTGAAGCGCGTCAGAGGTCTCTCAGATTCGGATTTCGCCGCTTATACCCTATCGCTCATAGGCAGGCAGGAGCTGTGGCATCATGTCAAGAGGCAAATCAAGAAAGCGAGTCTCTCTCGCTAACTGGTTCGGTGGTTATCGTGATGACGAGGAAGAACTGGAGGCGTGACTATCGCCTCAATCCGCTGAAGAAGCTGAGGCAAGCAAAACCTTTCGTCACGTTCGATATCGAGAGTCAGAACTGGAAGGACTTCAGGCTCTGCGGTATCTTCGATGGACGCGAGTATAAGAAATATGACACGATTGAGGCGACATGCGATGCGCTCTTCACCAAGAGATTCAGGAACTACGCCATCTATGCTCATTACTGCGGGAAGTATGACGGCATGTTCATCCTTGACGAGCTCCGCAAGAGGAAAGGATGGACAATAGAGCCGATATTGTCGAACGGGCGCATGATTGAGATGAGAGTCAAGGATGCTGATAAGCACCGCTGGTCTGTCCGAGACAGCTTCTCCATACTGCCCGCCTCTCTCTATGACCTGACCAGGAAGGAGGCTTTCGATGTCGTGCATAAGAAGCTGAAGGCTGATGAGAAAGGCATGATTGAGAATCCCCAGTATAACATCAACGATTGCGTCGGTCTGTATGAGGTTCTGGAGAAGTTCCGCGACCTCAACCACGGCTCGTTCGGACTGACGATAGCCAGAACGTCTCTCGATGACTATCGGAGGAACTACCAGCGACAGCCGTTCAAGCCAGTCAGGGAGTTCGAGCGGATTATAAGGGAGGCATACTACGGAGCGCGGACGGAGATATTCCAGTTCAACACGAATCCAGACAAGACGTTCTACGACTACGACGTCAACAGCCTCTATCCCTTCGTGCTGCGCGAGAACGAGTATCCGTATGGAAGCTTCAAGGTGGTCCATCCCGATATCGATACGTTCGGCTTTTCGCTGGCGCGGGTGGCGGAGCAGCACCGCTTCCCGATACTGCCCCAGCGGCTATCGCACAAGCTGATGTTCATGCGCGGCTACCACACGGGCTGGTATAGCAACCATGAGCTGCAGCTTGTCGAGAAGATGAGCCCGTTCAGGCTCGACGTGCTCAAGACCATAGCCTGCGAGGAGCATGGTCCAGTCTTTAGAGACTATGTCGACGACATCTACGCCAGGCGGATGGAGGCGCGAGAGCAGGGCAATAGTGCTCTTGCTCTCATCCTCAAGCTGAAGCTCAACTCCTTCTATGGCAAGTTCGGTCAGTCGCGGGAGGCGGAAAGAGTCGTCATCAATCCAGAATACATCGAGGAGGGCATGAAGCTCGACTTCATAGGCGACGTGCCAGTCTTCCGCAAGATAGTCCGCAACATGAGCACGCACATCATACCGAGCATCTCGGCGCTCGTGACCGCCTATAGCCGCGTCTATATGTGGAAGTGGTTCACTGGAGTGCCAGACGCCGACCTGTTCTATATGGACACCGACTCCATAATAGCCTCGACCCCTTGTCTTGAGGAGTCGAAGGCGTTAGGCAAATTCAAGCTCGAGCTTAGGATGGAGAAGTTCTATCCGATACTGCCGAAGGTGTATTACTACGAGGTCGATGGCGTCTCTCGTGTCAAGGCGAAAGGTCTGCCGATGCAGGACATGGACAGCTTCAGGCGCTGGCTCGCGCGGCTGCCAGTGTCCGACCATCGCGGCATCGAGACGTTCAAGCGCTCGCTGCGGAAGACGACAGGCGAGACGATGCTCTACAACAAGGTCGTGACAAGGACACTCGCCTCCTATTACGACAAGCGCCGCATGTTAGACGACTATCGCACCTATCCGTTCAAGACTGGCGACGACCGCTCGGAAAACAAGGCGGCGTTCGAGAAGCTCAGACTCGAGACGATGAAGCTGATTGCTTAACTAAAATTTGATTGTCTTTCTATGGCGCGCTGTTTTTTCGCACTATAGCCTATTGCTCTACTATCACGCTTGGGTCTTGTTGCTATGTGATACGGGAAAACATCTCCACGCTTTCCTGTTCTGATAATCATAGCGTCGCTATCTTGGTATCCTCCTTTCTTGAAAGCTTTCGCCTGAACTAAACTCCTACAAGGGTCTGTCAGCTCCCAACCACGTTTTCTGAGATAGCTGATATCGCTCATGTTATAATAGCGAATTTTTTCTTTCCTTGTTGAGACTTTCTTCCATCTCTTGTCCCCTCGCGTCAGTGTTCTGTCCAGTTTTTCGTCTCCAGTTCCTCTGTAGGCGTAGCGCTTCTTGCCGACTTTCAGGGATTTCTGACCTTGAAAGGCGTATCGTGCCCCCTTGCCTACGAGCTTCTCCGTGAGTTTTCTCGGTTCTGCTTCTGCCACTTATGTCACCTCCTGACCTCGACGAACCTGCCGTCCTTCATGTATCCGAACTTCAGGCTCTCGGTTTTCTTAAGCGCCTTCTTCCGATGCCGTCTTGCATGCCGCTGCTCCATGACATAGTCCTTGAAGAACAGGCTTTTCGGCTCGAACGCCTTCGGCTTCTTGGGTTCGGGCTTGGGAGGCAGCGGCTCGACGAGGGAGGCTGCCGCCTTCTTGAACCACGACTCGCCGCGCTCGATGGTCTTGTGCGCGCCTATCAGCCGCTTGGTCATGCCTTTCGCCGAGGCGTAGGCTCGGCGCTGGCGCTGGGGATAGTAGTCTGGCGTTGCTATTTCTGGATGCTGTCCAGCCAGCACTCCCCTATATGTTGCTTCTGCTTCCTCCTTTCCTTTTCCGAAAAGCCTACCAGCTCTCTTGAGGATGCCGTGCTCTCTTTTGGCAGCCTTGATTTCCGCTGCCATCGACCGCTCGTCCTCCTCTTTCTGCCAGAGGCTCTCGGTCTCTCCATGCGTCATCATGCTTGTCTGGATAGGCTCGTGCTTGGCGCTGGCTTTCCTGGCAGTCTCTATCTCTTCCTTCGTTATTTCCTCATCACCATAGTCTATCGGCATTATGCCACCTCCTCCGCTGTCACGCCTATCGGAAGGCACTCCTGGACGACCGCGAGCAGTATCAGGACTCTCTCGTGCGGATTCAGACCGATGAGCCTGCGGTCGATGATGACTATCGCCTCGTTAAAGTCTGCCCGTTCGAGCCCCGCCTTCAGCAGCATCTTCTTCCTGATGCCCGAGCGCGCATAGTCCACTATGTGCCTTGCGACTTCCTCCGCCTTGTCTCCCCTCAGTAAGATTCTCATGTCTACCACATAAATATCCTGATGACTATGACCGCCACTATGGCTATCGCCAGAGCGAGCAGCGGCAGCCAGTTGAACGAAGTGTCAGCCGTGACCTTGAACGTGACCATGCTTCCGCAGCCGTTCACGAGCACGAGAGATGCCGTGTTCGGTCCATAGGAGGTCTTGAAGCTTGTCATGCCCCCGCCGACTATCGACCAGCTGTCGAGCAGGGTTGTGAAATCCGAGAGGCTGACTATGGTGTCGTTGGGTGATTCGGCTGTCACCATTATAGACTCTCCAGGCAGATAGCTGTCCTTGTCCGTCCTGATGTAGCAGCTGGCGTTAGTCACGGGGACATAGGCGCTGGTGAAGTTAGGCACGGCGATGATGAGCGTGTTGGTCGGTGTCTGACCATAGCCGCCAGCGCTGTTGTTGCAAGCCATGTAGAACGGATAGCTGCCGTTAGCCATGGCGAAGGTCCAGGAGACGTTCGTGTTGTTATTGACTATCGATGTGTTGTAATATAGGCTGCCGCTCAGGTTGATGAAGCAGTAGTCTATCGTGTGAGACGAAACCGCGCCTATCTCGAAATAGCCCACATGCGACGTCGGCTGCAGCAGGCTGAGCGGCTGGTGATAATCGAGAGAAACCCAGACTGGATAAGCTGCGGCGATAGTCACTTGCCAGAGAGGCGATGTGCCCGATAGGCTGTCGTCCGAGCAGTTGATCTGCCATGAATAGGTCGCGTTAGGCAGTGCCGAGAGGAAGAACGTGCTTATCGTCCAGTTCAGCACGCCGCCGTCGGTCTGGACCTGCGAGCCGTCCACCTGCAGGCTGCACGAGAGGCTGCCGTTTGAGCTCGTATTGACTCTATATCCGAGATAGATGTCGGAGCTCGTGTTCGTGCTGGCGTTCGGTGGAAAGATGTCATAGACGTGGAGCCATGCCACGGGCGGCGCCGTCTCCTCCGAGCCGTAGGTCAGGAATCGGTTGAACAGAGACAGCTGAGTCGCGTTCAGCCACTTGACGGAGCGGCTGACGTTCTCTATCCTCAGCTCATCGATGTATCCGACCATGCCGCCAAGATTCCAACCCAGAGCCCCCTTCAGGTCTCCTATCAGTATGTCGTGCGGAGGCGAGGTCAAATCCGCCGTGTAGCTCGGAGAGCTGATATTCTCTCCGTTCACCATCATGGTCGTCAGACCTCCTTCGGTCTCCTTCGACACGAGATAGGAATACCACACGTTGTTCTGGATGGCGGTCGACCAGTCCAGGCTGGCGTAATTATTGCTGTGCGTATAGCTGTATCGGAACTTGCTGTTGCTCTCCCAGTTGGACAGCCAGTAGGTCACGGGCGGGCTTCCATCGTCTCCCGCGCCCTGCGAGGTGAGTATGAAGTTCTGATATCCGACGCCGTTGGTATAATAGACCATGGAGGTCAGCGTTATCGGTCCGCTGATGGTGCCGAGCACGGAGGCGTTCAGGGTGATGTAGCCTATGTGCCTCGATGCCCACTTATACGCCTTTCCTATCAGACCTTCCGTGGGAGCCAGCGTTCCAGTCACGCTTCCGTTCCATCCGTAGTATGAGCTGTCGTTCGGGGAGCCTGCCATGTGCCAGACGCCGAGATAATAGTCGGGGTTCCAGACGTCCGTGTAGGCGTTGGCTACGGGCGAGGTGCAGTTGTAGTAGAGCATCGCGTAGTCCTCCGCGCCCGTGATGTTGTCGCGGTAGAACACCGCGGAATTGCCCGAGGAGTTCCAGACCTCCAGCTCCTTCGGCAGCCTCTTCCCCTCGTCGGAATAGAACTGCAGGTCGTCAAAACTGGTCTTGCCGTAGTCTATCACCGAGCCGTTCAGGACGACGGGCAGGGGGAAGTCCGTGAGGCTCTCGCCGCTCCAGCTGCTTGAGTAGTTCAGGCTCATGCGATAGTTGCAGCTCGAGTTATCCCAGCCATAGCCTATGCTGCAGAAAACTACAAGCGCCGCCAATAATGTTGTCAGTTTTTTCATGGCACAATCGTCTCGAATATCACCCAGGCAAGACCTACGAGCAGGATGAAGATGATGGTTCCGTTGATGACCGCGTAGCTCGTCGAAAACGACATCAGAGCCAGGAAAGCCCCAGCGAACGAGAACATGCAGCCAGGTATCCCGAATAGCGTCCAGATGTCGCCAGAGATTGAGCATGAGATGGTCGGAGGCGTCGTCGACACGCCCGTGACCAGCCCCGACTCGAACTGGACGGACAAGTAGACCAAAATGATGGCGAAGGATACGAAGAACAGGATGAACCCTATGCTGGTCGCGGCTTGTCCTCTGTCATCCATGGTCTGCCTCCTTAATGTCCTGTGATGAGCTCGCGCAGCGCGTTGGCTCCCAGCGCGGCGACAGCCACAATCACTATCACGAACAGCCAGTCTGGCAGCAGGGCGTATCTGACCACGACATACATGCCTACAATCGAGGCGGCGAACGCGCCTATGCCTCCGAGCATGCCGAAGCCTATGAGAGCGCATACGGCTATGACACCGAGACCAATCATCTCGTCGGAGAACAGGATGTCCACGAGACCTGGCGTTGTCGTCTCTTCCAGATGGTGATGCCTGATGATGTAGCTGTCGCTGTCGTTGGCGTCTATCCAGCTGCCATAGTCTATCGTGCCGTTCGGAAAAAATCTGTATCCTATCGGGAGGTCATAGTCGTGGATGAACTCCAGTCCGCTGAAGCTCGCGTTCATTATCCGAATCTGCGCCGTGAGATTCTCTGGCGTGACGCAGTAGAAATAGAGGTCGTTCTGCGACTGGTTCTGATATTCGCTCTTGAGGAAGCCTACAACCCACGGATTCGTCGGGAGGTAGCTCTGATTGCCCTGCCCTGCTATGGACGGATTGTAGATGTAGGTGGATGTCGCGCCGAGCGTCGTATATAGGCTGGCAGTATGCATGTCTCGGACGCTGGTCGAGTTCTCGTTATAGTAGCAGGTGCTCGCATGAGGAGAGCTCAGAATCATCTCAATCCTGACATGGTCCAGCGACCATAGAGCGGGCGATAGGTAGGCGCCGTTCTTGAGCATCACGAAATAGGGCTCGAGATGCCTGTTGGTGGGATAGCCTCCGTCGAACATGTCCATCGAGAAAAACCCCGCGACATAGGAGGTTCCGTAAAGGGCGTGCTGTATGATGAAAGTCTGGACGGACGGCGAGCCTATGCCTATCCAGTCAGCCTGGTTGGTCGGAAAGGAGAAGAGGCTCCAGCCAGAGCTCGCGTTGGGGGCGCCTCCAGCCCCGCTAATCAGTTCATCCCAATAGGCATCCCAGTTGTAGGTTGAGCCGAGCGCGCCGAAGCCGAAACCGCCATCAGTATAAACGCCGTCTGCGTAAAGCATCTCCTCCACTCCGTTGGCGAAAAACTCGATATAGCCTGAGTCGGTGATAATGGTGAAGTTCAGGTCGGCAGTCAGGTTGAATAGGGTGCCGTCAAAACTCCATCCGTCGGCTGCCGTATCTATGCTCGTGCTGTTGAGCACGACGCCGCACGATGTGGGATTATACATCTCCATCGCGCATCTTCTCAGTTCTGTCGTGTTAGTCTGCAGGTCGTAATTTATCACATAGCCCCGACTGCCATATAAATCCCCTGCATCGGACGTATTCGTGAATATGAAGAAGTTCAGGCTGTGGTCGTAAGTTCCTAAGCTGCCCTTCCTGAGCAGGACTGATACAGAACTATCTGGCGTCAGGTATATCTGATTTTGATTGACCAGCAGGATGTTCTGCCCGATGCCGTAGAAGTGGAACTTGACAGCCAAGCTGTCGCTTGGAGCCGATGCGATGGACGCTTGGCTCGAAAATAAGAGCGAGTAGTTTCCTATGAAGCTCGCGTCCGTGACGTAGTTGTAGCTCTGGAAGTCGTCGTGGAACGGGAACGCCCCAGACATCATGACTCCGAGCATGGATAGCGCCAGGACGAACTCCTTGACCATCTTAACCGCCGATTGCATAGTAAAGACCTCCTGCAAGCATCATAAAGCCAGAGAGGAAGATGATGACTTCCTCTACCGAACTGAAAGAATAAGACAGACCGACTCCCATGAACGCCAACCCGAGCAACGCCAGGACGGCGGTCACTCCGAACTGACCACGCATCGTCATAGACCTTCTTAAAATTAAGACCGCGAGTGCTTATAAGCCCCGCGGCTGTTGATGTGGTTTTTTTCTTCTTACCCGCTCCTGATTAGGTTGTAGCCGTGGACTATCACAGCGGCAGCCAGTATCAGACTCGACAGGGTTAGGATGACCTGCGTTGCTCCAGTCACGTTAGCTGCGGCTGCAGCCTGTGCGACTATCGGCACCAGGGAGACTCCTACGACCATGTCGATTGCGCCCTCGATAAGGGTTCCGAACGCCATTTGTTGCACCTCCTTTATTTGGTATAGCCTATAGGCAGGCGCATGCTTATATAGGGCTTTCTACCTTAAAAGTATAACGGCGTTATAATATGCTCACCCAAAAAGAACAGAGGCTCTGCCTGCTGCTGCTTCCGCGCGACAGGAAAGCCGAGGAACTCGACGGCATTTTCTACAACGTGCAGTCTCTCTACCGCTCGGCGAGGCGGCTCAGGGATTTCGGTCTGCTGAGATATAACGCTGGCTTATTCTCCCTCACGTTCAAGGGCATCGTTCTGGCGCATATAGTCGACGATGCCGTCAAATCAAGGCAAGGAGGTCCTGTCATGAAATCGGCTATGAGAAAACAGGTCAAGGAGGCGCCCCTGTATGTCGCCTGACGAAGCCATGGCTATACTGGCAATAGTGTTCGGGCTGGTGCCTGGCTTCCTCATTTTCAGCCTGGTCATGTGGATACAGCGCATGAAGTCGCACATAAAGGTCATGTGGCGACCGACCGACTATACCGCGGCGATAGTCACCAAGAAGCCAGACAAGGACGGCTTCGTCGTCTTCGGCGACCATGCCGTCTCGATGAACCCGCAAGGCGCCTATAAGAAGATGCCCCAGCCTATCATGCTCAAGACCAGGTTCGGTCACATGCCGTTTTATAAGATGTCCTATAAGAGTTCGGTGCCAGAAGGCTGGACGGACGCGGAGAAGACGCAGATTACAGGACAGGAGCTCAAGAGCCTGCATGACAACGAGGTGCTCAAGGCTATAACCAGCCAGCCGAAGGTCAACATGACTCTCCTGGTGATAGGCATCCTGGTCGGGGCGGCTCTCGCAGGTCTCGGCGTCTACACGCTTATAACCTCTGGCGTCATACACGTGCCAACAACCGCAATAGCCCCAGCTCCTTCGCAGAACGCGGTCACCCCCCTCGGAACAGCGGCGACCAGCGTGTCCAACAGGAATACATAGTGGTGAACATGAAGAAAGAACCGAAACCATCGCCTCTCCTGAAGCAGGATGAGCAGAGCCTACTGGACGACGTGGCGTCTTCCGACGAGGCTGCGGCTAAAATCATGGCGCTCCTTGCGAACGACGACAAGTTCAAGGTAATCAGCGAGCTGAGCCCCTCGGAGGTGCACTCGTTCGCCGCGCTCCAGTCCGTCGCCGACACCTATGACAGCAAGCTGCTCAAGAGCTACATCAAGAATTATCTCCTGATGAAGATAAGCCTGAGGCGAAAGGGAAGGGCGGAGGTCATCGAGCTGGGGGTGGCTGACCGCAAGCGGGCGATGGACCTGGGCGACAGGTTCGCGGGAGGATTCAGACGTGCCTTCGGACTCGGGCAGCGATAGGCTCTCGGAGCTTTCGGACGGCGCCAGGAAGGTGGCGGTTGGATATCTGGCAGCGGTTGAGTATATGGAAGGCTGGCTCGGACGCGCCAGATTCATAGACCTCCAGACCTTCAGGAATCGTCTCTCGCTCATGCGGGGTTGCGCGCTTGGGGGTTTTCCAGGGGGCAAAGGTCTGAAAGGACGGGGCAAGGTCAGGCACATCGGAAAGGGAGGTCTCGGAAAAGGCGTCCGAAAAATGAGGAACTGATGGCATGAACCTGACAAGAGAAAGGCTGGCTGACTGGTTTTATTTCGGACTCTCCAGCATCCTGATTGTAGTCGCGTTCCCTCTCTTCGTATTCTTCTGGCTCTGGAGCAAGGTCGAGAAGTGCCTGTCATGACCATCATCGGCATCGTAGGTCCGTGCGGCTGCGGCAAAACGCTGTTCATGACCTATGTGGCGGCTAAAGCCTATGATTTGGCTCTCCGCCAAAATCAGTTCCTGAATATCTTCGCCAACTACCACCTCAAGGCAGGATGGCAGTTCTGCTACATAGGCAGCGTGGAGGAACTGGACAAGATACGCAACGGCTGGTTCCTGGGTGATGAGCTATGGCTATGGCTCGACAGCCGCTGCAGCATGAAGAAGATAAACAAGACTCAATCCAAAATCATCGCCAAGGGACGCAAGCGCAATATCGAAATCTACTACACCACCCAGGACCTCGGTCAGATTGACGTGAGGATAAGGCGCAACACGGACCTGTTCATCTATCCGCGGCTCAATAAGCAGGAGACCATCTGCCGCGCCAGAGTCGAGGACAAGCACGGCAAGCTGGTCAAGTCAATAAAGTTCTACACGAGACAGGTTTTTCCGCTGTATGACACGGACGAGGAGGTCGTGGAGCTGGACGAGGACGAGGAGGAGTAAGATGCTCAAGGAGATACTGCAGAAAGAACTCAAGCTGTCCGATTCCCAGATGTATAAGGTCAGAATCGCCTATGCCATCGGCGAGCTGGCGATAACGGGTTTTATATGGTTCACGTTGCTGACCACGAATCCCCTCGGCTCCTGCGCCAGCCAGTTCTTCATCAAGTTAGGAGGTTATTGACGTGAGTCTGAAGTTCCTGGTCACGGAAGCGGGCAAGAAAGCCAGGCTGTCTCCGCGGTGGTTCCTGCTATTCCTCTCCATCTCGGAGCTGGCGCTGACCTTGTATCTCGTCTTCTACGCCGTCTCGCTGCTATCGGTGACGGGCTATTGCATGAACCAGCTGCATGTCAGGATGCCAGAGCTGTTCAACGCCAGTCTTGTGACCATAGTCTCTTACGACATCTATCTGCACAGCTACGACTGGACCGCCAGGACCTATACCCTCCAGGAGATAGTCTCGGGCATCAAGCCGAACTACTCCCTGCCCGACATAGTCACGGAGCGCTGGACATGAGAACGCCTGTCGTTCTGGCGCTGCTGCTGATTGCAGCGAACATGCTGCTGTGCCTGTCGCTCAACGAGGCGGTCAATCCGCACCTCGGCATAGGAACCGCCTCGCTCAAGAGCCTGGTCGACAGCCGCGCCTACGCGGACATGGTATCCGACTTCCTGCCCGCAGCCTATCCTCCAGTCTTTCTTCTCCTGTCGATGCCGCTCGCTATGGTCATGTCCGCCCTGTCGGCGGTGCAGCTGACAGGGCTGTCGGTCACGTTCGTCGCCCTGCCTATCGCCCTTTTCTTGGCGTTCAGGGAGGAGTTCAACGAGAGGGCTGCCCTAATCTCGCTCGCCGTCTACCTGTTCGCATCGCAGTTCACGGGCGCCTACTCGTTCTATAACCTCTGGAGCCAGGCTACAGCCATGACCTTCTTCTGCCTGATGTCTGTCATGCTGATGAGGCGGAATACCATGGCAGCCTTCGCCCTGATGATGCTCTCAGGTCTGAGCCAGCGCTGGTTCATGCTGCTCGCCCCCGCCGCCTTTTTCCTGTTCTTCCTCCTGAAGGGAAAGCCAAAACGCACGCCCTGGTTCAGCGCCGTCATCACGCTGTCGGCTGCGGTTCTGGCTTTCCTGTCAAGGATGCTGCTCATCTTCCCTCTTCCGTTCTTCGCCGCCGTAATCTGGAGAGCCAGGGAGGACTGGTTCTTCCAGGTGTCCATAATGGCGATGCTCGGCACGCTCCTGAGCGGTCGCGCCCTCCTGTTCACGCTGACCTTGTGGTGCGGCTATGTGGGGCTGCTGGTCGACGGACTGATAAGAAAAAGAGCCGCAAAAACAAAAGCGGCATAACATAGCTACTCGACGATGTAGGTCGTGGCGCTGTTCAGCTTCCTCTTCCGTTCGATGCTGTAGACGTTCTTGATGCCGAAGGACTTCTTCCTCATGTAGCGGAAGACCTCGAGCGCGTTGTGCGCGACGATGTTGATTGTCACACCTCCGTGCCTCTTGTCCTTGTTGTAGAACGTCACGCGGAAGTTACGTCCGTTCCTGTTCGACAGCAGCTCCTTCAGATGCTTTCTCGCGGACTTGATTTCCTGTTCGACGGACATCATGGTCTGACCTCCTGCTTTTTATTCAGATACCTCTTGTGAGCTCGTTCCTTGACAAGCTCCGTGTGGTATTTATCTCGCAGCAGGTCAAGCTCCACAGCCTCGTTGATATTGAGAGGTTGGCTTCTCAGCTGTGCCATGCGCTCCAGTTCTTTAGGTGTCATACAACCTCACCTCGTTCGTTCTCAAGCTGGAGCTTCTCTATCTCTTCGCAGACTTGCGTCCACTTGAACTTCTCCATCAGAGCTATGATGCGGACAAGACGACGACCTCTCGCGTCGTTCTCGTTGTAGTATTTCGCGACCTCCGCTTCTATCTCAGCTCCGAGAGTTCCTTCCTTATAGTTACTCATACTAAAACACCTCTATTTATATTTCTAATCAGAAGCTATTTAAAGCTATCATTTAAATCATAGATAAAAGAAAAAGTATGTCGGTGTTATCTCACCGACATAGCAGCGCGCTTCCCTTCCTCCGAAGAGAACCTATCGAGCTGCTTTAAAAAACACGCCTCGCAATAGCTCTCGCCGAACAGCACATAACCGTCGCAGTCAGGCGCACCGCAGGACGCGCATGGTTTATTCATCTACTTCGTCTCCCGTAGCTTCTGCTCCAACTCTAATATCATGTTCCAATTGTGTTCATATCTGCCCCGTTCATATTCGGAAAGCGGCGGTATATACGTTTCAATCATCTTTTTTGTTCTCTTTAAGTCTTTCAGTACTTCCTCGAGGGTTTGCTTTCTGACTCGTTTCTCAATATCAGTTATATCAATAAGTATATGTGGACTTCTTGCATGTCTTGAACAATAAGCAGTCCAAGTATCATCTATCAATCCGCACTCACTACAAACCATAACTTCCTTATCCATCTTTGCTCAACTCCTTACCTTTTTCGTAATCTGCTAACCATTCAAAAAAGGAAATACGTTGGTCTAAATAATCATCATCAATAAGCACATGTCTAATACGTTTACAAGCGTCTTTCTTGCCTTGCTCATAACCCTCGTCATAAGCATTTTCTAAACAAATCGCACAATATCTAATAGTATGAAAAGTATGACTACCACCTTTATCACAATTCGAGCTTTTCGCTTTCGTGGTCATTACCCCCTTTTTTGAGCCAAAAAATAAAAGGCTCTATAAAAGATTTTATAAAAGAAGCTTCTCGAAGCCGTCCTTCACGACCAGCTGCACTTCCTGCTCGACGAACGGCAGAGCGCCGTTCTGGACCTTGTATTTATACAGGTTCGAGCGGTCGCTCAGCTTCTCGTCCTTCTCAGGATGTCCGAGGACCTGCTCGAACTCGCGCCCTGTCTTGTTAGACTTGATTGACAGCTGATACGCTGCGTCGCTCGGCTTCCCCCTGCCCTTCGACTTCGCGAAGAACTTCTCGACGTTCGTGATGAAGTCGTCGTAGGTTCCGTCCTTGATTTCGGTTATGACACCTGTCGTCTTGGTGCCGTCGGCGAGACCCTTCTCAATCTCGTATTCTTTCACTCTGTTTATGCTTTCCATTTTAAAACCTCCTGATAGCCTCGCAGGCTCATCAGCAAAACTTTTGCGAAAAGTTTTATCAAAACCTTCCACAGATGATAATTGACGATAGGTGCTTGCATCAAGCCGCTGATACGGCTTCGATGCCTTGAACTCTGGCTTGCGATAGGCATGGTCGCGAAATATAGACCGTTCTCCAACCTTCGCCTCAATCTGTCTTATCATGAACTCATCTCAGATAGCAGGAAGAGCTGAGTAGCGGAAATCGCCTTAACCGCACCAAAGCCTCGCGATCCTTCGGACTCTTCTGTCTGCCTCATACTCACTCGTCTCCGTAGCGCAGAACATCTATCAGCCAACGCAAACCTAACGAGCCTGTAGGTATGCCGTGCCTGACATAGAACCGCTGCTTCTGTTGAGCGAGCTTGAGGATACGAACACGTTCCGCTTTCTCCCCTTCTTTCCATGCATTTTTGCAATACTCCTCATAGCCAAGGTGTTTTTTCCCGAGGCTTTTTTCAACAGAAAAAAGGCTCGTCATGGTCTCGCCCCGCACTTCTCGCAGTAGAATCCGCCTTTCTGCTCGCGCTTCCATAAGTGGTCCTCTGGCTTGCAGGGCTTGAACGCCTTCTTTTTAGGCGTCTCCCGCTCGAGCAGATACGCTATGCCCTGCGCTATAGCCTTCAGCGACTTGTCGATGACGCCTTCAATCCTCATCAGAACCAGCCACCCCAGCAGCTGGAATAGAAATAGACCGAACCACATGACGCCTATATAGATATCCTCCATAAAGAAAACCTCCTTTCATGGTTGAGGCGGAGTCGAGTCTCTCGAGTTAGCCTTCGGTTCGCAGCCTCTTTCGCGGAGACAGCCGACGACACCGATACCATCCGCCTCTTATAACTTTCGGAGCCCGAGTATTTAAAGGAGGTATCGGAACCAGGGGTTCTGATTTTATAACGCCGTTATAATCCTGAAGACGCGCTCGGCGATATGGACCGATGTATCACGATTTTTTTCAAAATTGCCTCGCGTATAGCGGTTTTTCACTTTTCTCCAGGGGCGTAA
>Ga0315285_10004112_pt1 | contig 15105 bp, 15 predicted proteins | sample YL17G09_36_MG_FD_203698 | JGI IMG/M metagenome (GOLD analysis project Ga0315285, IMG submission 203698) | Sediment microbial communities from Yellowstone Lake, YNP, Wyoming, USA - YL17G09_36 | ecosystem: Environmental > Aquatic > Freshwater > Lake > Sediment | place: USA: Wyoming | collected...
AATCGCTCGCAGAGAACGCCGCAAAAACCAAGAACACAAACGTCCTTACCGAGCTGGTCAGAAAATCCCTCGCCAGAACCATCACGGAGCAATACAAAAACCAGACCGGCAAAATCTCCGCCATAACGCTCGAACCGGTCCTCGAACACCGAATGAGCGCCGCCCTCCAGCAGGATGCCGAACAGCTTAACCTCGCCCTGCCGACGGACCTGGCAATGGATATAAGCCGACAAATCGCACGCGCCTGGAAAACGGCTATGGACAAAGGTATGGAGAAAATCGTCTTGCTCTGCGACTCAAGATTGCGCAGCTCGTTGGCCGCTATGCTCGCCCGAACGGTCCCCCCGCTGCCCGTCGTCGCTTATGACGAAATTGTCTTCGGAACCGAAATAGACCCCGTGCAGGTTATAGCCCTTCCACAAACCGCCCAGGCTGAGCCGCGAGACGCAGAGCTTGTCGCTGCATTTTAGTCAGGAATCTTATGAAGAATAGAACCGCCGCAGCAGAAAGGAACAAACGTTTATGCCGCTGAACATCCGGTCAACCGCCGTCAGCATCGCAGTTATATGCTTCTTCGCAGTCAGTTTCATAGCCTGGCTCAGCGGCCTTTCGCCATTCACCTGCTGCAAAAGAGCGATAACCGCAGCGCTCCTGACCTATATCGCAGCCGCCTTCGCGCTGAAGGCCATAAACGCCATCCTCATCAGTGCGATGGTGGAAAGTCAAATGCGTCAACAGAAGGAACAAAACAGTGGCGACGAAAACTGAAAATGTCCCCGAATGTCCGCTCGTCGAGGAAAGCCAGAAGCGGCTTAGAACCGCCGCCCGGCGGGCGTACGCCGGCCAGAAGCAGCAGCTCATCGATAATGACCAGATCGCCAAGTTGTTGCCTCTCGTCCACAATGTGGTTCAGCGCGTCGTGACATACCTCAAGCCCCCGCTGTCCTACGAAGACCTGGTCTCAGCAGGCACGCTCGGACTCGTCAAGGCCGCAAGAGACTATGACCCCTCCTTCCAGGCCGAATTCAAAACCTACGCCTACATCAGAATCAGAGGCGCCATCCTCGACGAGCTCAGAAACTGGTCCTTCGTCCCGGCAAATGTTGACAAACAAATCCGCGAAACACTCCAGGCAAGCCTCGAAATCATCGACCGCACCGGTTTCACGCCCACGGATATCGAGTTGGCCGAAAAACTTGATATCACCATGGATCAGCTCTACGACATATTCGAAAGCGCCCGTGCAAAACACTTTGTCTCTATCGACCACCAGGGTGGCAAGGGCCACAATTCGCCCGAAGATGGGCCACCGCTCGGCGAATTCCTCGCCGCAGAAAATACAAGCACGCCACACGACCACGTTGAAAAAAATGAGCTCATTGGGCAGTTGACCGAGGCCGTCAGCCATTTGGACCCCAGGCAGCGCCAGATAATCATACTCTACTATCAGCAGCAATTGACAATGAAGCAGATAGCCGAGGTCTTTGATATTACCGAACCGCGTGTCAGCCAGCTACACGCAAGTGCTTTGTTCAGGTTGTCCTTGAAATTGAGGCAATGGAAAGATGGCAAATAGCGATTACAACATAATCAAGCCGGTGGAAAACCTGCAGACTGTCGGAAGTTTGACCCCGGCGAACAAGCAAAATGAAAAAAAACGACGCCAAAATACTCAGCAGCAAGAGCAACAGCAGCCGGGCGAATCAGGCGAAGCCGACCGTGACAATAAAGCCGCCAAAGGCCAGCCGGACCGCCCTTCCATCGATTATTGCGCTTGACTTGATAGACCCCTTTGGCGCGGCAAGAGCAGATGAACCATGACAAAAACCGAAACAAACATCTTAAAAAGCAGCGACGTTAAAATCGAGGGCCGATTCCATCTCAATGTTGACCCCGGCGCTCGTCCCGCGCCGCCGCAGCGAAAGAATACCAACCTGCCGCCGCAGGTCCGCATCGTTGAAAAGCACCCCGAATTCGCTGTCCTGGAGCTGACCTGTTCCTGTGGAAACAAATCGTATATCAGGTGTGAGTATGACAATGCTCGGCCTGAGGACCCCAAATCTCAACGGAACTAACGAGGAAGAACACTATGCGAGCCAACACAACAAAACTACGGTATCTGATTCTCACGGCCCTGACAATCCTCTGCGCAGGCTGCACAATCGAAAAGCCGGTCGAGCTTGTTGCCAGGCCCGGCTCCCCAGGAGGGTTAGTCGGTAATGCAAATACGCCCAGAAGGTTCGAAGGCCCCGCCGAAAGAGCGCCGACTCCCATCGAGTCCGCGATGGAGCTGTCGGCAAAATACGCAAAGCTCTCCGACGAAATGGCCGTGCTCAAACAGAAAAACCAGCAGCTCCTCGCCGAGAACCAGGACCTCAAGGACCGCCTCGCCCCCTGCCAGGCACAGCTTGTGCAGGCCCAAAAGGAGCTCGCCGAAGCCAACGACCTTCTTATCGAGATGCGCGTCGAGCTGAACAACTGGCAGGCCACCGTCCTCGGATTCCGGGACGAAATGCGGGACGCCGACAAAGCACAGCTCGAAGCACTGCTCAAGATACTCCAGGTCCTCGGCGGTGAAACAAAGACCCAATCCGTCTCGGACCTCAAAAAGGATTCCGCCAATACCGCGCCCCAAGAACCCAACCGCACTCAGCAAGAATCCCCCCAGGCAGGGACTACTACAGGTGAGCTCAATGGATAGCCCAAGAACAATACTACCGTCTGAAACCGCAAAACGCGCAGTCTTGCGCGCCGCGATGCTCCTGGCGCTTGCTTGCCTGCCCGGCTGCAATGTCATTTACAAAACCTCATTGCACCAGCCGGATTACTATTACCTCAATCCGCACAAGAACTTGCCCGCTGTCGGCAAGGTCGTCCTCCTCGATATGCACAACGACTCGAGCTACCCGCAAATCTCCGCCGATATGACAGAAGCCCTCTTCCAGGCATTGCAGAAAGAGCAGCTCTTCAGTATCACCGTCGTCCGCCGGACCGACCCATCCTGGAAGAGCCTGCAATTAGATGCGGACGCGCCATACACGCTCCAACAGCTCGCAGCAATGCGAAAAGCCCTGAACTGCAATGCCGTTATCGTTGGCTCTGTTACCACGTATCAGCCCTACCCCCAAATGATCATAGGACTAAGACTAAAGCTTGTGGACCTGACGGACGGACAACTGCTCTGGGCGCTCGAGCAAATCTGGGATACGACCGATAAAACAATGGAAAAACGAGTCAAAGACTATTATCGGGATCAGATTCACTCCGGCTTCGGCCCTTTGCGCGAACAATTGGTCCTCGTCAGCTCGCTCAACTTCATCAAGTTCGTGGCCTATGAGGTCGCACAGACAATGTAGAAAACGGCGTGAAATTACAGACACCCGTATTCGTCAAAAAGAAGCAACGACTTTAGAAAAAATTTGATATTTTGCCGGAAAATCGTAAAGTTTTTGCAGAATCATGCGAAAAGGACTGTGAAACGAGAATTAATGAGAAAACGGTACTGCGATGATAGATAAAATCAATGCCAATCAGATTCGAGACATCCTGGAGAAGTCGGCCTCCCAGCCCGCTAACTCCTCCAAAACCCCGACTGATAGCCAGCCGGATGCGTCGCTCCACGTTGACTTTGCGGCACTGATTGAAAGCGCCGCTCAGCTACCCCAGACCGACGCCGACGCCGTCCGCAGGGCACAGCAGCTTTTGGCCTCCGGCCAGCTTGAAAGCCCCGAGAATATCCGTGCCGCCGTCGAAAACATCCTTGAATACGGCATATAAAGGCTCACGAAACAAAATATATCCAGAGGCCGACCACGGACGGTCGTTACAATAGCCCCGAAGGATTCATAAACTCGGCGAGGAAACGCGTACAACTGGCCCCCACCAGTTATCCCCACCTCGCCGTTTTTTTCTCCCGATTCCCAATGCGACAGGTCACGCACGCAACACCTTCCACGATGTATTGTTAGTACCGCATTTCGTAAGTCCCGTTACTGCGGTGTCATTTCGACCGGAAATAGCCTTTAGCCCTGAGCGAAGCCGAAGGGGATGCGAAGCATCGCGCAGCGCAGACACGTAGCGAAGCGCAGAGCCCGGAACGGAAATCTATTCTTCTACAGTAGCAACTTACTCGCATAGTGGTCTTATTTGTGAAATGCGGTACCAGGCGCAGCGATACTGCCCCAACGCCGATACTACCTCGGACACCCCCTTGAAGGACTTGGTACGATCCTGGCGCAGAAGATTGCCGATCAGGCGTAAAAATCAAGAATCCGTCCCGCACAGTCTTCCCCCAAGGGTATCTGCACTGCTCCCCGCCGGGATCTATAAACTACCGAATTGTCGGGCGACTTGAAACTGACGTTCGCAACGTCAACACAACCGCCCCACGAGCCGGCATCCCAGCACCCTGCTCGCCGCGATTCACCGCCGCTCCTCTTGAAAGGAACCGACCGGACGACCCTGCATGAGATTCTCTTTACCACTTCACCACACCTCCATTTGGTGTAGATTGTAGCAGATTTCGCCCGACAAATCAAGTAGAATCCCATTCGCCCGGCTGATAAACAACCGGCCAACCCTCCATCCACCAATGCCGCCAAAACCAAAGCGATATTATGGGAGTATCGACTAAGAATTTATGATGGACACCGCTGGCCACGGCATTAGAATCTGTCTGTGAATTGTCCCAAGTGCTCTGTCGAACACCATTTGAGTGGGTGTCATCCTGAGCCGAAGGTGAAGGGTCTGGCCCTCGCAAGCGAGATCCTTTCTGCCTGCGAGGACTCCACAAGAGCATTCAGCATTTGCTCTGCGACAGAACACGAGGTTTCGGTATGTGGCTCTTGAAAAAGGGGCTGCTAATGCAGATTATCGCCAAATGCCCGCAATGCGGCAACGCCTGGCGCCTCGACGCCTCCGCAGCAGACAGAAGAATTCGATGTCGCAAATGCCGCAGATTGTTCAAAGTCCCCAGGCTGGAAGACCTGCCAAACGCTACCGAGGCAATAAGGCAGGCAAAAGGCTCCATCTATGTTGATGAAACCGGCAAAACCTACGGCTGAAAGCGTCGCCCCCCCCAAAAAAAAACACTAACTAATCCCCGTTCCACAAACAGCGTTTTCGTCATTCCTGCGAAAGCAGGAATCCAGTTCTCAGACGATAGACCCCGCTTGCGCAGGGGTGACTTTTCTGATTCTGCTTTCCGCGACAGATGCCAACCAAGACACAACACCGCCCCCCTCAGCTCCCAGCCGCAACCCCGCAAAGTCTCGAATCGCTCGACGCCATCGACTTCAGTATCTCGACAAAACGCTCCACCATAAACTCCGCAGGCCACATCCGCTCCGAACGCTCAAGATTCTCCTCCGCCCACGCAAAAGCAAGGGGCAGCATCACCGCCTCGACCTCCGACCCCTCCAGTTCGGCACTCAGTTCACCCAGCACCTGCACGATACTCACCGGCATCGGCGCAACGTGCGAAAAATCCGTCTGCTCCGCCCGGCACGCCAAGGCCGACCCTGTCACTATGTGCTCCCGGCACGCGATCGGCCTTTGCTCATACCAACTGCATAGACCGGCGGACAACAATGGACACATCGCTTCGAGTCCCCCGTACCATTCAGCGACCCGCCTTAGCTCAGTCTCACCGTCCGCCCCGTCCCCTTCTCCCAATATTGATCCTCCAGCTCCACAATCCAGAATCTTCTTCGCAGTATTTAGACAATCCCGTAATACCGACCTGCCCCGCTCACCTAAAAGCGACTGCACCTCTTCCCTGAAGCGAAAAGCCTCTGGAACCGACAACGGAACAAGGTAACTGCAGCACCGCGAGCAGCCCTTGCAGCACGCAACATACTCCCCCCTTCTCCTTAGCCCCTCCACCACTAACAGCATTATCTCACTGGCCAGTCTCCTGGCCAATGGTGTTATGTCCGAAAGCCGCGCCTGGCCGCGACCAGCACTCACGCGAAAGCTTGCCCTCCTGCCGAATACGTCAAGCTCGAAACCAAAACTCTCCGTGCAGCACCCGACCCGGCCCGCTGCCTCCTCAGGCCCGCCCAATACCATCGCACCTGAAGTCTCGCCCATTCGCAGCTCTCTGTCCCCATCGCCCATAATACCTTCGCCCAAAGACACACCCCGAAATCACAATCACACGGCTGTCTTCACAACAAGTGATTATCCCCCCCCAGCCTTCCCTGCACCATCCGGTTTCTCTTCGGCTTCCTTCAACGGGGCCTTATCATCCTCGCAAGGCGCCAAGGTCCCTATGCCGGAGGCGCCGCCGGCCTGCTCTCCCGTCTTTGCCCTGAACTGTTCGACCGCCGCCTTCTTGGGCGGCTCAATACCCAGCGCCTTCTCAATCCTTCCCACGCGCTCCGAAAGGCCGGCAAGCTTCCCATCAATCGAATCCAGCTTCTCCCCAATGCCCTTCAAATCCACGTTAATGCCGCCAAAACTCCTCTCGCTCACGCCCATATACCGCTCCATCAGCCGTTCGTACGCATCTATCGCACGCGCCGCGTCCGTCCTGTTCTCCGGCAGCCTTATCTCAGGTCTGACCTCATAAGTCCTTTCGTAGCCCTCAATTACGCCCGAATACCACACCACCGCCGCGCACGCAATCACGCCCGCAGCAATGCCAAATGCACTCTTTTTTGTTCTCATCGGCTTTGTCCCATTCTGTGCCCTTTGCGTTTCCAAACCTCAACCGCATTATCGGCCAAAATAGCACCCTAATGTAGTAAAGATTATGAAAATCTCCCACCCCCCACGATTAGCCCCGCCACCTGTGGGCGGGGTCTTTTCGATTCCGCCACCTGTGGGCGGGGCCTCTTCGATTCCGCACACCTGTGCCGTGGGTCTTATGTGGCACGAGCTTCCGGCAATAACTATGGACAAATAAGAGGAGATTACTGGGAAACAATTAACGACACTCAGCGTTCTGCTGCCGAAAGGCGTGAGCTATACAGTCATCGGATTACTGGTCTGCCTTACCGTCAATCAGTTTGTTGAAGTATGCTGGGGTCCTGGTTTCAAAAGTCATCTGCTTGCCGCTGGCGGGGTGTTTGAATGAAATGGACTTGGAATGAAGCGCCAAACGCTTGTGCACATCCCCGGGCTTTCCATATTTTCTATCGCCCACAATCGGATGTCCTTTGTCGGCCAAATGCACACGTATCTGATTCTTCCTGCCGGTCAGAAGACTGATCTCCAACAGACTAAACTCCTTTGTCTCCTTGAGCACCTTATAAGCGGTATGGGCAAGTTTGCCCTTTGTAGCATCGGTCGTAGAATACACGACGTAAGCCTTGTTCTCCGCCAGATACGAGGTAATGGTGTCCTCTTTTTTTGCCGGCCTGCCATAAACCACTGCGAGGTATTTCTTTCCCGTGTCTTTCCACTGGGCCTGCAGCCGCAGCTTGACTTCCTCGCTTTTCGCAAAGACGAGCACGCCGGACGTCCACTGATCCAGCCTGTGAACAACGAAAACTCGGTTCCGTGACTTCAGACAGCCTTTGCGGACATAATCGGTTAGAATGTAGCAAGCCGTCCTCGATTTGTTCGTCTCCGTACCCACCGTCAACAGCCCCGCCGGCTTATACACTACCAGTATCTCTTTGTCTTCGTAGAGTATCTCCAATCCTCTCGCCAGGTGTCTATTGGTCGAACGTTTCTTCTTAGGCATACCCAATACCCTTCTATCTTATGCCGGATGTAGTGATGAGCAACGAAATTCACCCCCGGCAAGAGGTCATTTCCCGCTTAGACGTTGCGGAAAGACGTTGCCGAAACAGGGTTCTTGTCATTCCTGCGAAAGCAGGAATCCAGTCTTTAGACCACAGACCCCTGCTCTCACAGGGGTGACTTCTCTGATTTTCCTTTCCGCAACAGGCGCCAGTCACCTCCGGGGTGATGACTTTTCAAGAAAAGTCTGATACTATAGCGCAGTGAATCTGGGTGGCAGCCTCAAGCCCAAAGGGCTTGGGGATGGCCCTAACAAGTCGATGCTATATGGAAATCCCCGATGAACATCTCTGACCAATCCGGCAGCGGCGCTGAGCCGCCGATCAAACGCCGACGCCGACCCAGGTACAGCGGCACGCACCCAAAGACCTACGCGCAAAAATACAAGGAGCACAACATCGCTGCCTACCCGGACATAGCGCCTCATCTCCGCGCAAAAGGCAAGACGCCGGTCGGCACTCACATTCCCGTCCTGACAGAGGAGGTCTTGGCCTGCCTGAGGCCGGCGCCAGGTGAAGTCGTAGTTGACTGCACCGTCGGCTACGGAGGCCACGCAGCCGAGTTTATCAAGCGCGTATGCCCCACCGGAAAACTGATTGCCCTGGATGTCGATAGCGCCGAGCTTGAACGCACCCGCCATCGGCTGAGCAACGCCGGCGTGCCCGTCAGCTTCTATCGCAGCAACTTCGCCGGCATTGCCAATGTGTTGAACAAAGAGAAGCTCGACGGCTATGACGTCATTTTCGCCGACCTCGGCGTTTCGAGTATGCAAATAGACAATCCCGCCCGCGGGATGAGCTACAAAAATGAAGGCCCCCTCGATATGAGGATGGACGACCGCCTGAAAAAAACCGGCGCCGATTTGCTCAACACACTTTCCGAAGAAGACCTGGCTAAAGCCTTCTGGGAGCTGGCCGATGAGCCCGACCATCAGAAAATCGCCCACTGGATCGTTAACCAGCGCGCCGTCCAGCCGATAACTCAGACCTCACAGCTCGTCCGCCTGATCTTCGCTGTCAAGGGCCTGACCGAAAAAACCTGGCGACGCCGTCAGCTCGCCTCAAAATTCGGCTCCTTACACCCTGCCGCCCGCACCTTCCAGGCCCTGCGCATACTCGTCAACGATGAAATCGGCTCCTTAAAAGAGCTTCTGAGAATCGCCCCATACTGTTTACGTCCGGGCGGCCGAATCGGCATCATCAGTTTTCACAGCGGCGAAGACCGCCTGGTCAAGCAGTCGTTTCGTGACGGCGCTCGAAACGGCACATACCAGTCGGCGGCCAGGAATGTAATCGTGCCGCGAATCAAAGAAATCACCTCAAATCCACGCAGCGCATCAGCCAAATTCCGCTGGGCTGTGATATAGTGCTCACAGTTGAAATTGCCCGTTAATTCGCGGGGAAGTAACTTTACAACAATAACTTACAATCCCACTCGCGGGAATTCATTACCCTGAAGGGTATAAAATCGCTCCAAGGCCCAAATTCCCATCTTTGAACCGTTTCCCCACCAGACCCGCCCCCCTGTTTAGCCGTCGCCGGCACGGCAACGACCTTCTTATTCCGCACGCCCCGTGTGCAGCCTCATAGCGGCCCCCGCTTCGCCCTGAACACGGTCGAAGGGGCCCAGACTCAGATCTCTGTCCACTGCCCTGGGATAGGCACCGGGTACCGGCCCTGGGCGTCGGCCTGAACAGGTGGGGCGTCGCCATCGGCAAGCTGGTCGATGTTCGGGCAAAACTGGAAATCGGAGGCGATAGCTTCGTCCCAGTCGATGATCTTCCCGCAGTGGGCCGCCGCCCGGCCCATGATGTCGGCGAGATTCGATAAAGCAGCGCGATTCGCCTCATTATGCGGACGGTCGTTGCGGATGGCATCAAGCAGCGCATCCCACTCCGCCTGCCAGGGCGTAACGGTCTCCTTTGGCGCTCGCCAGGCGATGTTGTCGGCAGCGCAACGCTGGTCCTTATAGATGTGCACCGTACCCTCGTGGTTGCTGCCGGAGAACTGCGCCGCGCACTTCGTCCCATGGAGGTAGGTGGCAAATTCGGTGTGGCAATTCGGCAGCCAACGGACCACGTCGAACGCCTTGGCGCCGTCGGGGAACGTCCACTCAATCGTGAACGAGTCGAGGTTCTGGCCGCAGTCGGTGCTGTTGGCCGCGCGCCCGCCGATACCGTGCGCCGAAACCGGCCACGCATCCTTGATCCAGCATATCTCATCTATCTGGTGAATATTCATCTCCGCGAATAATCCGCCTGAAACCCAAAGGAAATGCGTGAAGTTGCGAATCTGCCAGTGCAGGTCCTTCACGGCCGGCGGCCGCTGGCCCAAAGGCCCGCACGGCTGCATCCGGTACGCGCGGATGAGCTGGATGTCGCCAAGCTCCCCGTCGCGAATCCGCTTGATCAGCTCGTGGCGGTTTCGTGAATGGCGGCACTGCAGGCCGACGGCGATCTTGAGGTTCTTTCTCTCGGCGGCCTCCCCAGCCGCGATCACGCGCAGCACGCCCGGCGGATCGGTCGCAAACGACTTCTCCATAAACACGTTGACGCCCTTCTCGATGGCGTATTCTAATTGCCTCGGACGGAAGCCCGCGTACCCGGTCAGCATCGCCACATCGCCCGGACGCAGACAATCGATCGCTTTGCGCCAGGCGTCGAAACCGACGAACCGCCGCTCCGCCGGCACATCCACCTTCGAGCCGTATTGCTCGCTCAATACCTTCTGCACGCCGGCCAGCCGATTCTCAAAAAAGTCCGCCATCGCCACTAATTTGACCGGCCCATTCGGTGAATCGAACGCATTCGCCGCCGCCCCGCTGCCGCGACCCCCGCAGCCAATCAGGGCCAGTCGAATTGTATTATCCTCCGCCGCGTGCATCGCCGCGATGCCGACGCCTGCCAATGCCGACGCCGCAGCCACCTTCCCGCTCCACTTCAAAACATCCCGACGCGAAGACTTCCGCAGCAGTGACTTCGATGTACCAGAATCTTGTTTCATAACGAGTTCTCCGTAGTGTATGACAATTCTGCACTGGGATGGTGTCTACAAAAGGTCGTTGCAGTGATATGTTAGGACCTATCTGAATCTCCCGAGTTCGTGTTGTGGCTTTTGTTAGGCTCTTGTTCAGGCTCAGGAGGAAGTATATCTTCCAAACACGCATCCACTTCCAGATCATATGTGAAAGCAATCCGAGCGATGTGGATTCCAAATAGGCCTCGCAGCTCACCCAGTGTGCAGTAGACTTGAGCCTCGTACGGCCACCCATAACCTGCGCTTGGGGATTTGTTCTCATCCAGAAACTTGCGACAAGCAGCCTGCATAGCTCGCAGGATTTTTCTCAGAAGAGAGTCCATAGAGAGAGCCTCGATGTCGCGGGTAAGTCGCTCACTGGTATCGAGGACGGACTGCACGATGAAGGTGCCGATCTCTCTCTGTCGTATGGATAGTGCAGAGCCCTCTGACCTGCAAGATACACCAATAGTCGTCGCGCCTTATCTTGTTCATCTGCCAGCGGCTTCCAACTTATTCCACCCATATGGGTTAAAATGCCGGTCAAACGAGTGGCCAGTTCCCGTCCCTTTAGTTTGATCTTCTCACTCTTCCTCATATTCGAGATTCTCTATCAGCCTCTCCAATTGTTAGCAAATCTGATCAAATCCCACGAAAATCATTTGTGCCTGTTGCCCGAATAATGCTTGAAGTCCGCGTATGCCTTAACGTTTAGCCTGAGATTGCTCCTGTATGAAAGATTGCCCACCAAGCTGATCAGCGGCTGGCGGTGATGCCATAAGTTGCTCCACACTCTCCGCAGAATGTGTGACATGGAATAGAAGCCCCGCTCGCACGAGATCATTTCTTCGATGACGCTGTCCAGAGACAAATGCTTATACCGAGCTACCGGGAAGGTTAGTGTGTAGTATTTCCAGTCTTGTGGGAACGTATCGAGAGCGAGGCGGTCCTGTGATTTCATCTGGTCCCACAGGCGCGTGCCGGGCAAGGGAGTCAAAAACAAAACGTTGAGATTGTCCAGACCGTACTGACGGGCCACCTCGGCGATACGTTCACCGATTCCAGCTTCGTCTATATCCAAACCGATGATAAACGAACCTACGACCAGAATGTTGTGCTTTTGTATGCGCCGTACTGAGGCGCGAAGATCCCGGCCTTTGAGAAGGTTGAATTTCTTGCCGACCTCCCTAAGCCCTTCCGGCGTGGGGGACTCAAAGCCGATGAAGACGCCTCTGCACCCGGCCTTTGCGGCTAAAACCAGAAGCTCTTCGTCATCCGCGAAGTTAATTGTGGCCTGGGCAACCCATTCCTTTCGCAGATTCGCTTGTGCCATAGCGCGGAACATGTCCTTGGCACGGGCGATGTGTTCAGGGCTGGTGCCGATGAGGTTGTCGTCCACCACCAGAACACGTTTCTCACGAATAGACTGGAATTCGCGGACGACATCCGAAATGGGTCGCTGGCGGTATTTGGCCCCGTTGAATGCCGTCACACTGCAAAAACTGCAGTTCAATGGACAGCCGCGTGTGGTCTGAATGGCTCCGAAGGCATATCCCGTACCCAGTAAATCATGACGAGCTAACGGAACATCTTTTATCTCGGCAAGCCCTCCCTCATACCTACGTTTCAGGTTGCCATGCCGAGCATCCTCCAGAACCTGTGGCCAGACGCCTTCAGCTTCCCTCGTGACGACTGAATCCACACGCTCCATGACCTCGTCCTGGCACATGGTTGCATGAATACCGCCCATGACCACTGGCACACCCATATTGCGGAAGTGAGTGGCCACTTCATAGGCGCGGTTCGCCTGCGAGGTGAAAGCGGTAATGCCCACCAGGTCCGGCCGACGCATGGCCGGATAGTCCGGCACGCTGAAGTTTTCATCCACGATCGTGATTTCCCACGACGGTGGTGTTAGCCCGGCGAGAACCATAAGACTGAGTGGTTTCCACAGACGGTAACGGTTCCAGCGGCTCTCCTTGACGTTGACGATGCTCACAAGCGGATTTGACGGATTGATGAGATATAATCGCATAGCAGTGTCTTACCTGCCCTATTTTTACCTGATCAGCTACGTCGCTGAGTTACATTTTCAATAGAATGCCGCGTTTGTCTTGAAAAGTCAAGCTTTTTGGCTACTGCTCAAAGATTTTCCACGCAGATTGGTCACAGAAAAATCAACGATCTTGTCTTGACCATACCTTTGGTGCATTGCGATCTCTGAGTTCTGCCATTTTGGCTCGTCAGGACCCGCGTCCAGGCGGGTTTTTAAGAAAAGCCTAAAGACCAAAATGAGTTTCAGCTCTTCTATTTTGTCGAAGTGCAAAATAAAGTGACGCTAAGTTATGGTGAATATAACTATCGAAATTGCGGTTACGTTTGTGCCCGTAGCGAAGTATACTCTCATAGACCTTTATAGCATCCCCAAAGCGGCCTTCGTATATGGCTTCTTCGGCTCGCTGTATAGCCTTTGTCGGATGTTTTTTCTTCCTTCCATAAGGCCATCCGCCTTTTTGAACAAATAGCTTCGGGTCAAAAGTTGTTGTCGCATCAGCCTGCCATATAGGGTCATCGTCTGAAAATCCCGGCATAAACGGTCGTGCAACGTCCTTCCAATTGATGCCTTTCCCGAAATGCCCTCTGCCGAACAAGGGAAGAATGAGTTTCCCAACAAGCCTTTCTATTAAACCTGCTTTTCCCCTGCGTGCCGTTAACAACTTCTCCTGAAGAGATTGTAATTTTTCCCTGTCGTCCTGATTAACCTCGTTCTCGTGAAAATAATACATAAAATAATTTACAGTTTGAAAAACTGTAATTTTCATTCCCGGCTCTGCTGCAAGCCAGGAGAGCCTGTTGTAACACTGTCGATAAACTCTTTCTTCGCTGCAGCAATTTTCGATAAGTCTTACCAGATCTACTACAATGCTGTCTAAAAACTGGCGCCTTGACAGATTATGGCGGTGTGCTCCTTCTTCCCAATCTGCAATTGTCAAGGAGTTATCAAAGAAGAAGGTATTGTTAAAATGGACTTCATAATGAACTAATCCTATATCGTGATTTTTGCGCATCTCCGCAATTATTTGGGCATGACGTCGGCGCATCCACGAGACCGCTTCTTGAAACACCTTCCACATTTCTTCTTTTGAAGCAGCGACTTCAATTTCATCTAACATATGAAAAAATCCGGCGTCTAATTCATCGCCATATCTTGAATCGTCGGGATGCTCTATACCCCAGAGAGAAAAAGCTGTCGGCTCTCCTTTATACAAAAGCTCATTGTCCTCATATATCCCCATACCAATAGGTAACATCACTGCCCGCCCCCGTGATAATGCATATTGTGTAAGCACAACTTCATTTATTACACTACGGAACCTTTTTGCTCTGTAGGGCTCCCCCACATCAAATCTAAAGTCTTCTATCCTTCCATCGGGGTTCGTATATGGAATCAGAAATGGGATATTGCCGTTGCCAAGCAATCGAATATGGCGAAGCTTGCCTTCTTTAATCGAGACAATTCGATTGGATACGCCTTTAATTTTGATGGCTCGAACCCAACGGTTATGCACTTTAACATAATCTTTTGGGTCTAATTTAATAATTGCGCTCGTCGGTTTGGAAATGTCGCCAAAATCTTTTAGGTAAATGACTCTACGAATCTTGTCAAGATATTTGCTTGGAAGTTTATCTTCTATCTGAACAAAAAGCCCCCAATATGGAGAAACAACTCCATCGCTTTTATTTTGTATCTTAAAACCTGTCAAACCAACAAGGCATGATTTGATTTCTTTCAGAGTCATTTTAGAAGAGACATTTCTTAATGCTTTCAGATTGCCGACGGGTGAGCTTGCCACTTTATGTGATTCTCCACATCCTGATAAGCAATAGAAACATCTGTTCCTGTCACTTCTTCATAGAATGTCTCTGTAATCAGTTTGATGACTGCCTGGATGCCCGCTTGAAAGCAGTGTACCCAGTTCTGCCAATCGGATAGGGATGAGGAACCGAGCGGCCTTACGATGTCTTCCGACTGCCCTTGCTCAGTTGCTCAAGACGGGTCTGGACTTTTCTCTTACCCATGTGGCGAATCGAGGCAAGAACCGGCAACTGCCTCTTGCGGGGGCGGCTTTCCTCATTCTCCCAGTTGTAGACCGTCTGAGCAGTGACCCCAACAAGCTTGCCGTAATCTGCGGCACTGAGACCCAATCGTTTCCGTTGTGAACGCAGACCTTTCGCTGTGAATCGTACACCTTTTGCATCAGCTTCGGCAACTTGGGACGAGGTATCTCGCAGCACCTGTTTCTCAAACAAAGAGACTCTGCTTTGAAGGTTCGAGACCTGG
>Ga0315285_10004113_pt1 | contig 15104 bp, 17 predicted proteins | sample YL17G09_36_MG_FD_203698 | JGI IMG/M metagenome (GOLD analysis project Ga0315285, IMG submission 203698) | Sediment microbial communities from Yellowstone Lake, YNP, Wyoming, USA - YL17G09_36 | ecosystem: Environmental > Aquatic > Freshwater > Lake > Sediment | place: USA: Wyoming | collected...
ACGAGGGAAAAAACTTCATCATTAAAACCACAACATTCACTGATACACAACGAGAGTTAATATCCATACTCAATGTTGCCCCTCTTGGCCTTTAAATACTATTGAAGATGGGTTGAGACAAAGCTAATTAATACTTTCAGTGAACCTCTATTTTAGTTTATATAGTCAAAATATTGTAACTTTTTATAGAGTGATCCCAGCCGGACGGCCCATCCAAATAGAGATTATCTTTTTTTGCTTCTCCTCCGGGAAACCCCGTCCGGTTTCTCCTTACATTTTTATAGATAATTTTTGAATTTAACACACCATTAAAATCACTTTAGTGATAAGTATTATATGTGATATTTTAATAACGAGTGTTAAAAAAATAGGTGTAAATTATGACAAGTGATAAGATTACAGAAGATATGAATATAAAAGAAATAATTGAAAAACATCCAGAAGTTATTCCAGTGTTTCAAAAATATGATATGGGATGTATTGGTTGCATCGCTGCATCTTTTGAAAAAATTAGTGATATTGCTGCAGTTCATGGTATCGATGTAAAAAAATTTGTAAAAGAGCTTAACAATGCAATGAAAAAGTAAAACTATGGGAAACTTTTTGTAATTACTAGTTCACCGTGTTTTATTCCTTTTAATGCTTTAATGTTATCTGCAAGTTTTTGTATATTTCCGGTTTTACCTTTTAGTACTAATACTTCTAAACAATTATGATGATCTATATGTATATGAGTTGTTGAAAGTATCTCATTATGATGATCATGTTGCAAATCTAGTAGTTTTTTTGTAAGCGTTCCTTCATGATGATCATACATCATTGTCAAGGTGCCTATAGCTTCAGAATTTGGGTCTCTTGTATCTACTTTTAAAATATTTTCTCTTATAACATCTCTTATTGCTTCAGATCGATTATAGTAACCTTTTTTTTTAATAATTCTGTCAAATTTTTTTAAAAGTTCCGGTTCAATAGAGACTCCAAACCTAGTTATTTTTTCAGTCATAGTGACACGTTTTATAGATAAACGTGGCACGAATATAAATTTTTTGCTACCGAAAGATATATATTAAAATCTTTGTTACATGAACTAAAAATAAAAAAACTATGGGAGGTTAAAAATATGGTATGTTATGCAGTACCTGCGGTTGCAGCAATTGTACACTATGCGACCAGAAGAAACATCATAAGCTGGAAAACAAATGTCCATCAAATTTGGCTAGGCCTTCTTCTTTTGGGTGGTGCCATCTTTGGCATAGTTGATCATCTATGGAACGATGAACTATTTTTAATTGGAGAAAACATAGTATCTGACCTACTGCTTGGAGTTGCTATCACTGTGTCTATATTTGTGATTTGGGTAATCATCGTAACCTTGGACAAGACAGCTAATAAAACCCCTTCAAAAATTCAATAAAACTATCTTTTTTTATTTTTTGTTTTTAAATTGAAAATAGTGTAAAAATCTTCTTCTTTTTTCATTAATAGGATGATCGGACCATAAAATTTATATATATAAATTATAATATATATTATATAATAATATTGATATATCTTATAATATTGGTATGTCGTCGGTACCAAAATACCTGAATTTATATAAACAGACGATGGATGGTGACGAAAAAGCATGAAGATGAAAATTATTACAATATTTATCATTAGTATGTTTTTGCTGACTGGTTTCTCTACTGTAATAGCAAAAGAAACAACCAAAACACAAGAATCAACCACATATCATTTCGTTCGTTTAGAGATGAACGAGGGAAAGTTGGTTCTTACAAATGGGTTAGGATGGCCTGCTCCGTTAATGCTCTTGTCTGAGATTTTATCTAAACTATTTGGAAGAAATGCCGGTGTAGTTCTATGGACTGCAGTCGAATGCGAAGTTTCTGAAGGAGAACTTATTGTAAAACCAATAAATAAAGCTCCTGTTACACTTTATCCTGGTGAAAAATTTAGCATAAAAGTACTATATGCATACATAGAAATAGTCTCAGAACCCTCAGAAGATTCAGTAATTAAAATAATAAATGGAAGAGCCATCGATTTTACAATACTTAATTAAAAATTAAAGGAATATTGTTTACCCTTATTTTTTCTTTTTATCTAGGATTAATTCTCCTATGAACAATCTCAATAAATTCGGATAATCACTTTTAATTTTTCCACAGCCGTAACCTATTTTATTTATCTTCATCAATGGCATATTACCAAATTGTTTAGCAACTGTTGTTATGATCGCTGCACCGGTTGGTGTTACTAATTCTTGTTTTCTTTCATCAGAATAGATTGGTATTCCTTTGACTAGTTCTACTGTTGCAGGGGCAGGTATTGGTATGACGCCATGGATGCATGAGACAAAGCCTTTTCCCATTGGTAGAGGCGAGCAATAGACCTTTGTGATTCCCAATGTTTTTATACCGACGACTGAGCCAACTACATCAATGATTGCATCTACAGCTCCCACTTCGTGAAAATGAACCTCCTCGATAGCAATATCATGTACTCTACTCTCCGCTTTTGCAAGATTATAAAAGATTTGTTTACTCCGCTTTTTAATCTCAGGGTCCAATCGGCTTTGTTCAATAAGATGATTTATATCTGAAAGATGTCTATGAACATCTATTTCTTCGATTTCAATGGCCACATCAGTTCCCTTTATATTATTATATTTTACCTGTTTAGTATAAATATCATATCCAGAGAGATTTAGTTTCTGTAACTCTTTTTTTAAAAGTGAAACATTTAGTCCACAGTCTATTAAAGCTCCAAGAATCATATCACCAGCAATCCCAGAGAAACAATCAAAATAAGCAATGACGCTCATAATTTTCTTCACCTATTTATTAAACTTGCAAAATATCCTGCGCCAAAACCGTTGTTTATATTTACTACAACTACTCCCTCGGCACATGTATTTAACATTGTTAGAAGTGGTGCGATACCTTTAAAACTGGCACCATAACCGACACTTGTAGGAACTGCAATAACTGGTTTTGATGTAAGTCCACCAACAATACTTGGAAGTGCACCATCCATACCTGCAACCACAATTATCACATTAGCAGAAGAAATTCTTTCTCTAATATCAAACAATCTATGGACACCAGCTACTCCTACGTCATAAACCTTTTCAACTTTATTACCAAACAACTCTGCCGTTACAACTGCTTCTTCAGCAACAGGTATATCTGATGTTCCTGCAGTAAGAACCAATATTCTACCTTTCTTTCGTTTTTGATTATGTTGCTGAATGGCAATAGTTTTTGCTTGTTCATTGTATTTTACTTTTGGATACCGTTTTTTGATAGCATTATAGAGGGATTTTTTAGCCTTAGTCAATAATATATTTTTGTTGTATTTCATCATAGCTGTAAGAATGGAAATGACCTGCTCCTGTGTTTTCCCTTGACAGAAAATAGTCTCTGGGAACCCTTTTCTTATCTCCCGATGCGTATCTATTTTTGCAAAACCTAAATCCTCATATGGCAAGTTTTTTATTTTTTCTAAAATAGATTCTAGATCAATTTTTCCTGCCTTGTAATCTTTTAGGAGTTTTTTCATGTTTTAACACCTCATTTAAACTACCTGTTCTATAACCCTCAATATCCATTGTGATATAGGCGAATCCGAGTTTTTTGAAGTAGTTTACAATTTTTTCTTTTTGTTTAAGTATTTTATTGAAATCATCTTTTTTTACTTCGATTCTTGCTATCATATCATGGTGTCTAACACGGATTTGGTGCAAACCTAAATTTGATAGATACTTCTCTGCTAGTTCAATTTGTCTAAGCCGTTTTTTTGTTATCTTTGTCCCATATGGAAACCTTGATGCAAGGCATGCTAATACTGGTTTATCCCATGTTTCAAGATTCATCTTGTATGATAGATCTCGAATCTCTTTTTTTGTTAAACCCACCTCTTTTAATGGGCTTCTCACACCAAGTTCTTTGATTGCTTTAGTTCCAGGTCGGTAGTCTTTTGCATCATCAGCATTTGATCCATCAAGTACATAGTTTATGTTGTGTGCTGTTGCTATTTTTTTGATTTTTATGAACAATTCTCTTTTGCAATAGTAGCACCTATTTGGAGTGTTTTTTGAGAAAAGTTTGTTTTTCATTTCCTCTGTTTTTACTATCCTGTGTTTTACTTGGATATTTTGTGCAATTTTTTTCGCATTAACTAACTCATGTTTTGGGTATGTAAGTGAAGTAGCGGTGACCGCTATAACATTATTCCCAAGAGTGTCATGTGCAACTTTTAATAAAAAAGTGCTGTCAACTCCGCCAGAATAAGCTATAACGACTCCACCCATGTATTTTAGCAGTTCTTGGAGTTTTTCTAACTTCTCGTATGTCTTATTTTTCACAGGATAGAAAGAAAATATCAGACCTATATAATGGTTATCAGATAGTTTTTTATTTAACAGATGCTAAAAAATCGTTATTGGATGTTTCATCAATAGTAGGTTTTTTATTTTAGAAAACTTCCATATTTACACAATTAGGCGGGATTTCTCCTTTTAAACCTGCTATCATATTCTCTGCAGCCAAAATTGCCATTTTTGTTCTAGAGTTAATAGTTGCAGAGGCTGAATGAGGTTGAAGAACTACATTATCTAATTTTATTAGTTCCTTATCTATTTCTGGTTCATGTTCATAAACATCAAGTCCTGCACCGAAAATCCATTTGTTTTTTAATGCTTTCACTAGTGCTTTTTCATCAACAATAGGGCCACGAGAAGTATTAATTAGAATAGCTGTCTTCTTCATCATTTGTAGCTCTTTTTCGCCTATAAGATGATATGTTTTTTCTGTTAATGGAACATGAACTGAAACAAAGTCAGATTCTTTGAGAAGTTTAGATAAATCAACCTTTTTTGCATTTAACTTTTGATCTAAAATTTTGTTTGAATGACCAGAAGCATATAGAATTTTCATATCAAATCCTTTACTTTTAAGAGCAAATGCAGTCCCAATTCTACCTGCTCCAATGATACCTAATGTTTTATTTGTAACATCCTGGCCAAGCATAAGCATTGGCCCCCATCCCTTGAAGTTACCTGCCCTTGTAAATTTATCTGCCTCAACAATTCTTCTTGCAACAGTAAAAAGAAGTGCCCACGCCATTTCAGCTGTGGCGTCTGTTAAAACCCCTGGAGTATTACTTACTAAAATTCCCCTTTTAGTAGCAGTACCTATATCAATGTTGTCATATCCAACAGCATAGCTAGCAATCATCTTCAGGTTTGGCTCTGAGTCAATTACTTCTTTATCAATTGGGTCTGAAAGTAAACAAATAAGACCATCTTTACCTTTCAATCCTTTAATTATTTCTTCTTTTGTTGGAACTCTATCATAGGAGAATACCTCAATTTCATGCTCTTTTCTTAGAATTTCAAGGCCAGGTTCAGGTATTTTTCTTGTTATAAATATTTTCATAGATTTGCTCTCCTTTTATGTTTAATTAGAATAATAGATATTATAAAGTTGTTTATTGAAAAGAATAAAAGATGCTCTCTTCCACATTTAAAAATGTGTAAGTTTGCATCTGAATTATATTTTTTTTATTTTTGTATTAACCCAGAGTTTATTTAGATTTTTTTATTTCCATCATTACATTGTTTATTATGTCCTGTTGTGAATATGTTTTTATTTTACCTTCAGAGTCTAGGTTACCTTCTGCATAGAGCGACCAAGTAGTATTTTGGTATTCTGTTTGAACAAAAATCTTTGTCTCACTGTAGTTTGGATATTTATCTTTGTCTTTTAGTTTGAATACCAACCATTTTACTGGTGTTGGATCAATAGGTGACCAATCCTTAATTGTTTTTTCAAACAGTTTAGTTAAATTTTCATCATAAGAATAACCTGTTACCCCAAACTCTGTTTCACCCCATACAATTTTATCAAAACCAGGTGGTAAAAAGAATATCTCTTCTATTAAATGACCATTATACTCAAACTCAGGTAAAAACAAGTGAGTCCAGTCGTTTTGATCATAAGGTGCACCATTACTACCATCAGAGTAATCAAGGAAGCCATCATCATAAATATGAAGGTAATTCATAGCACTTTCATACTGGCCAAAGGTAGATTGACCTGTTTTAAAGTTTGCATAATCAACTCCTTCGAAAGACCAGGGATGTAAACCTACACTATGTCCAATTTCGTGCAGCATCGTTTGGGTTACCAATACTCGCGTTGGTCTCTCCCATGGTTTATTCTTAAACCCACTATTAATCCACTCTTTAATACGTTGCTTTGGCGTAACACTATATCCAATGCAATTAGCATCGTAAACATTTCCAATTGCAGGATGTTGAAATGGACCACCGTGACAACCTATTAGATAATGGAATATTCCTCTTCTTTCCTCAGGGAAATAATGGTTGTAAAATTGCAGGACCATGCCTGAATCTTGTGAAAGTGATTCATAATGAGGTAGTACATTACCCCCGCCATTCAATGGAGTATCTGGCCATCCTTGGTCAAAATAAATCTGGATATTATGCCTAGCGTATACTTCAGTTACTGACAGTTGGGATTCCTCATAGATAATATGTGGTGGATCAAAGCGGCTACCTTGTCCCATATAGTCTACCTCAAAATACAAATCCTGAATGTATGGGTCTGCTAACCATTTAGCTATTTGATATTCCTCGATATTTTCAATACCATCGATGTCTGGATCAAGTTTTGCTTGATCATCCCATTTAAATGGGTCGTATCCCCATCTCCATTCCCAAGTAGTAGGAATGCCATCGCCATCTGGATCAAGTTTTGAATCATCTACAGTTGGATCAGTACCAAGAACATTTACCTCAGTCCAATAGGGAATGTAATCTTGGTCATAGTCCATCTGATAGATATTAAACCATACATCAAAAGTATTCCCTAGATAGTGACCATATCCATCATAATCTTTAAAATTGTCGTCACCAGACCATCTACCAGTTCGATAATCATATATTACTGAAATTGAATCTCTTTCAATATCTTGTGTTGTTTTCTTAAATAATCCACTTTTAACTTGCACTCGTTCAACAATGGTCAGTTTTACTGTTGATGTTGTTTGTTCTTCTTCTGCATCTTTAACTATTTTATTTTCCATAAACATTGAGTCCCAAGTATTATACAGTATTTCATGCATCCAACCCAATTGTCCAATATCTTTACTTTTAAATGCTAATCCATCTAATTCTGCAATGAAATAGAATGAAGGTTTCGATTTCCAGGATGATCCTTTCATTAAAAATTTATCATAGTATTCTCTATCGCGTATTCTTAGTACCTCCAATACTACACCTTGATTTTCCAACGGACTTATCCGGTTATCTATAACCTTTACAGGTGCTTTCTCTTTAGGTTCTTCTTTATAATAATAGTAAACAAAAACACCTGATCCTACTAATAATACAACAACTATAAGAGCAATACCTGCCATTATTCTTTGTTTCGAATTTTTATTCATTTTCTTCATAATATCCCCCAAGATAGGCGAATTTATATTATATCTTAGTTTATATTGTTTTCCTCATTTATAAATTTTATTATATTATCAATGAATTTTTATTAAGTTTATATAATATAATTTATTTCATAATATATAAATCTTTCCATATAAAATTATACAAAATCTTAAAAAAATTTATTTAACCAATGATTTAATAGAATAAACCATTATCTCATTCATAGATGGTTTCAAACCATATTTTTTTCCAATTTCAACTAATTTACCATTAATGGAATCAATCTCTGTCTTTTTGCCTCGTAAAAAACTTTGAAGCATTGAAGAATGGTTTTCGCTAGTATCCTTAACAACATCTTTGGTTTTTTTAATCATACTAATATCTGTTATTTCTAAACCAATAGCATTTGCAATACAAGTAGATTCCTTACAAATTCTTTCTAAAATATTTTCTAGGATGGGATTTTCTAAAAGATAACCATTTTTACAGTTAAACAGTACAGTAAGTGGGTTAATACTAGAATTTATTATCGCTTTAAACCAAAGTTCTTTTAAAATATTCTCACTGGTCTTTGTTTTAATTCCTGCACTATTAAATGTATTTTCTATGTTAATTACACGCTTTGTTTTATATCCGTTCAATTCTCCAAGAAGGGTCGTTCCATTACCAGTGTATTTGATGACTCCAGGCTTAGAAAAAAAGGCACCTTGTGTTGTAACACCTGCAATGATTTTTTCAGGGTTCAGATATTTTTTTATCTTATCTATATTGTCTAATCCATTTTGAAGTGATAAAACAATTGTATCCTTGTTTATTATTTTTTTTGCTTGCAATATTGCAGATCCAGTATCATATGATTTAACAGTCAAAATTAAAAGCTCTGGGAAAAATTTAACATTATCAACTGAAGTTAAAGCATTTATCTTTACATTTAAACGTGTTTTTCCTTGAATATATAGGCCAGATTTTTTTATAGCAGATGCATGAGGTTTTCTACATATCAACAAAACGTTATTATTTTTTGAAAGCAAAGCGCCAAATAATGAACCTATTGCCCCTGCACCCATTATAACTATATTCATACTGGCAATCCTATCTCCTTACATTTTTTAATTATCTCTTCTTTATTCATTGATATTAATGGATGTAAAATCGGTATGTTAACATATTTTTTAAGTTGTTTTACTTCTGATAACATATTTTTAGAATTATTAAAAACTGTATGATTAGTTACAACAGCATCACAATTTCTTTCACATGCTATTCTATTTATCTGCTCATAAATATTATTTTCTGAATCAATAGTATAAATATCTGATTTTACAAACCAATTTTCTAGAAATGAATTTAAAATGTCTTTGTTAAATTCTTTAGTGATAACAGATATTATCTTGCAACCTCTACGCATTAAATACCATGCCGCTAAAATAGAATCTAATTCATTGATTAATGCTAGAACGTTTCCTTGTGTTCCATATGGCATACCTCCAGCACATCGGATTTTTTTTGTGAATAAAAAAGCCTTGTCATTTCGAATTTCTATAAATAACTCAAAATCAGGATTTTTTAAATTCACACTTGCTCTTGTTGCTTTAACAATTTCGTTTCCAATTTTTATAGCAACATCTTGACTTGTAAACGCATGCTTTCCTGTTCTTGTTGCTCGAATTGCAAAACTCATTTCTTTAATTAATACCTTCTTTGAAATGTCAACAGCAAGTTTTGAGATCGATTCTATATCGCTTTTTGTTTGTAAAGCAGGACTTATAGAAGTTATTCCAAAAATCTTTCTTAAAATATTTATACACTTGTTTATTTGAGCTGTATAAACATATATTCTGCCCCATTCTTTTATTATTTTACTGGAAAGCTTTTCTTTAATAAATGCATTTTCAATATTAGATACTAAAGCATTTTCAAAACGCCTACGTGTTTCTCTACCCTTTAAAGCAATTTCTCCATATCTAATAATTATTAGTTCGTAATTCACAAATACCTAACTGAGTCATATTAATATAATATTTGGAAGTTTTTTTAGTTAAATAGTTAAATTAAGAATTAAAAACAGCTTATTGTTTTTGAAAAAATTAACAAATAATTATTGATGGAAAATTTTAACTTGAAAAAAGATTAAATAATGAAATCAAATATCCATATATAATATCTTTAGGAGGACTGGAAATGACTTACTTTTGGAAAAAAAACGACCCTATTTATCATTGGCACCTTCGATGTTCCTCTATCCCAGTAAATGTTAGAAAAGACCCTGATTGGGTGATAAGTGAAGAGCGACCAACTGGGAGAGAGATTTGCAAAGAGTGCAGAGAAAAAGATATGGCGCTAAAAATTAAAGGAAAAATATGAAATAATTTATTATTTAATTATTTGTATTGTTATCTGATAGAGATTCAACAGAAATCTTTTTAATTTCTTTTTCATAGCATCCTATGATAGATTAAAAACCATCAGACTGTTCGAGCCTTAAAATAATTCTATCATTGGTTAAAAGAAGTTTTTTCCGTTATTAAAATTGTAAATATTATTTGTGTGAATATGAATTTTCATATGTAATAATTATTATTTAGTAATTCACGAACTTCTAATTGAATTTAATTACAATAAATTCCAGTAAAAAATTGATTAGGGGGATTTTTTATAATTATAAATCCCCTTTATTATTCTATCTTTGGTGGTAACCATTTCTTTTTCTTAAATAGCAAGTACATAAGGTACGTACATAGCAATGTTGACGATATCAGGATAAATAATATCATAGGCCAATCAATTAGATCATTAATCTTTCCTATACCAAAAATTGTTGCAAGTGTGTTTGGTACCAAACCTGCAGTTGCAAGGATTCCAAGCCAAGTTGCAATGAAAGCAAGACGGTTATTTAATATTTGTAGTTGATTATTATATATAGTTTGTAATACTTCTAATCCTGAAGCAAGAACCTCACTCATATGTTCACTTAGTGCTATCTGCCTGTTAATATCATCACCCAGGATTCCGATTCTCTGTAGAAGTTTTGGGTTGTCAGATATTATTTCTGCGTCGCCGTAACGCAGTGAGTTTATGACATCCCATGAAGCCCAGAGTGTATTGAGGTATGTGATCAGTGCATGCTTCATATGGTAGATATCATCGCCGATTTTAACTCGCGGTGCTTTTATATCAGTCATGTATTTTCCGAGTTCATCACCCTCTTCTTCAATCAATTTAAGACCTAAGAAGTTCTTTTCATTGTTTTCATCTATGATACGTGTCAAGAGAATAGTTATTTTGTCGTTCCATGGTATGTCATGTCGGATTTTCTTCATAAATATGTCAGCATATCTATAGATTTTCTGCAGACGAATAACTTCTCTTGGGTGAATAGTAACGATAAGATTTTTTCGAATCAAAATTATAAGTGGGAAAATCTTTACATCAAACTTCTCAACACGTACTGCAGGTAACATTAACCCTAATTCAGTTTCTAGATCCTCATATGCAGAATAACGACCTGATAGAACACTGGCAATAAGTTGAAGACTGAATTTCAAAGAAGAACCAATAAAGTAACTATCTTCTTTAATATTCTCAACAGAGAAATCCATCCATTCGAGTGCATCTTCTTTTAACTGACTAACAATTTCGGAAACATTATCGCTCTCGACCTTTTTTGGGATACCATCTTTGCCTAGTGAAACGTAATATGCACATTTTTGAGTTTGGCGCTTTTCGTTCTCTCCCATATTATACCACCGTCATCAAACCCTTTTTAAGAACACCATGGATTGTTTATCTTAGATATAAAGATAGAGGTTTCAAATAAAAAACCTGAAAATTTTTTTTATATAGTAAAGCAGTAAAAATCTATTTTTTCACAGTCCTCATATTTATATAAGATTTATAAATAAGTTATAGTTTTCTCTGTAGTTAAATGATAGACGTAAAAAAGGAATCTAGGATCTTGCAAAATAATAACAATAGTAATAAAAGTTTACTTCGAAAAATTAAAACTAAACTAATTGGTGGTCCACGTAGTCTTCATGATCCCTCAATTTTTCATAAGATAACATTGATTGCTTTACTTTCATGGATAGGATTAGGTGCAGATGGTCTTTCATCCTCATCATATGGTCCTCAAGAGGCTTTTAGAGTTATAGGCGGTCATGTTTATTTAGCTATATTTCTAGCAATTGCAACAGCCATTACTGTCTTTGTAATCTCTTTTACATATTCCCGCATAATTGAGCAATTCCCTCATGGTGGAGGAGGATATATTGTAGCAACACATACACTTGGGAAAGGAGCAGGTGTTGTATCGGGATCTGCGTTGCTGGTTGATTATGTATTGACTATTACAGTTTCTATAGCTGCTTGTGGTGATGCTATTTTTAGCTTCTTGCCAAGCGAATTTCAACCTTATCGACTTGAGTTTAAAGTTTTATTAATATTAATTCTTATAATAATGAATCTTAGAGGAGTAAAAGAATCAGTAACAATTCTTGCTCCTGTATTTATTCTATTCATTTTCACTCATATACTTCTACTAGGTTATGGTATCTTTGACAATATAGCTAATGTTAGTCCACACATTAATAATTTTAACACAGGTTTGACAACTGATTTGTCTACTATAGGTCTTATTGGAGTTCTAGCTATTTTTTTAAGGGCTTTTTCATTAGGAGCTGGAACTTATACAGGGTTGGAAGCGGTTTCCAATGGTTTACCAATTATGCGAGAACCAAAAGTACAGACCGGTAAAAAGACTATGTTTTATATGGCAATTTCTCTTGCACTTGTTGCTGGCGTACTTTATATATGCTATTTTCTGGTTGATGTGAAATTTGTTGAAGGTCAGACTTTGAATGCTGCTCTTGCAAACTCACTTTTTGGTGGTTGGCCAGCTGGCGCGTGGATTGCATTTATTATTATCCTTTCCGAAGGTTTATTACTTTTTGTAGCGGCTCAGACAGGATTTATCGATGGACCAAGAGTTATGGCAAATATGGCTATTGACTCATGGTTTCCAAAAAAGTTTGCTTCTCTATCAGAAAGACTGACTATGAGAAATGGTGTTCTGTTAATGGGTGTGGTTGCACTTATACTTATGACTTTCACGGGAGGATCCATCTCATTTCTTGTCATCATGTATGCTATTAATGTTTTCTTGACTTTTTCGCTTTCACAACTAGGCATGGCCAACTTTTCCATAAAAACACGAAAAGAGAAAATTAAATGGAAAAGACGTCTTTCTATCTTTATAATTGGATTTATGCTCTGCTTTACAATTCTTATTATTACTATTTATGAAAAATTTGGAGAAGGGGGTTGGGTTTCATTATTATTAACCTCAATTGTGATAGCTTTAAGTTATCTTATCCATAGGCATTATAAAAAAGTTGAAAAAGCCATGCACAAATTCGATGAGGCATTACTATTATCAAACATACATTTAGCTGACAAACCAAATGATAAACCTGTTAATCCTAAAGATAGAACTGCGGTTTTGTTTGTAGATGGTTATAATGGCTTTGGAGTAAATACTTTTTTATTATTAATTCGCACTTTTCCAAAATTATACAAAAACATTATTTTTGTCTCAATAGCAGAAATTGATTCAGGTACCTTTAAAGGTGCTGAAGAAGTTGCATCTCTAAATGAATCTGTTAAAGAATCATTAATTAAATATGTAAATCTTGCTAGGAGACTTGGATTCTCTGCTGATTATAAAATGGATATAGGAACAGATGTTGTAGATTGTGCAAGCAATTTATGTGGTATATCTATTGCAGAAGAATTTCCACAAGTTACATTTTTTACCGGGAAGAAGGTTTTTAGTCATGAAAACACCATCCATAAAATTCTTCATAATGAAACAGCACTATCTATACAGCGTCGTCTGCAATGGAGCGGATTTCCAACTGTTATATTACCTGTTCGTATAGATATCTAAACATTTTATAATCTTAAAATAAGTATTTTTGTTAGATATAGACTCGAAGTTTAAATCACTAATTTCTAAGCCCTCATAGAGATTCGGTCGTTGATTGAGGCCATTTTATAATTGTCTCTATCTTTTGACAGTGATATCTTTAAAAAAACTAATCAATAACATTTGTATTAACAAATCGGCTTGAATGTCTAATATTTGGAATTTCATAGATTATTGTTTTACTCTTTCTAGATTTCAACAATTTTTGTAGATTCTTTGTTCCATTTTTCATTTTATTTTCCCTCCTGTTATTTTGATATAACTTAGTTACTAAACTTAGCGATTTAAAGGAGTCCAATATAGTTTTGGTAAATATTTCTAATCCCATGATAAAACTGGATTCAGAAAAAACCCCCATAGTAATGTAAGTATCAATGTAACATTAGCAATTATGTAGTATTAATAATTATGCTATGAAAAACGTTGATGTCTAAAAAATTATGAAAATTGAACTTAATACCACCTGTTAACCTTACCACCTTTTTTTACTAGTAGCTCCCCACATTTAGGGCATAAGATATTACTTGCCCCTCTATTGCAGACACTATCTTTATTTGCCTTGGTAGAAAAAGGTAACACCCATCCACATTTTTTACATTTAATATTAATCATATCAAACATTTCCTCTTAGTAAATATTTTGTGTCCATGGTTTTATTGCTATGGTTGATTGCATGTTTAAACAACCAATACCGTGACTTGATTCAATAATTATAAATTTTTCATCATATTCAATATCCTTAATTATACCAATTACTAAATGATTTTTTTCATCACCTGGTTCTTTTGTAACAATTTTACACTGTTTATCTAATAATCTATTTAGAATTTCTTCTTTCATCATTTTACTTCCAAAATAATTTAAGGATGGTTTTTCATTTCTAGATATTCCATATACTACTTATTTATTCAAGTATATATACTTGCGCTGTCAAAACGTCAAGATAAAATCAATTCTCAATTTTTAAAAAACCTTGCCCTTATCTGGAATCTAGCATTAATTTACAATTTATTAAGGTTTAAATCTCTTTTTTTATTAAGACTTATTTTCCTTTATGCTTATAAATTAGTGAAGTGGAAAGGATTTTAACACAAGTTTACCGGCATGACAATGTTTGGCTTATTGATAATTTCTTTGGCATGGTACTGTATCTTTAACCTTATTCATTTCCTCAACTTTAAACAATAATTTTTAGTTTGAGCAATATCGTCTAATATCGTATGAAGAACCTTTGATTTTTCTTTAATATCCAATCCATTGGTTTCCTTTTTTGCCTGAGTTATTGCCTCCTTAAGTTCTTTAATATCTAAAACTGTTGCAACAATACAATAATAACTTTTTGAACGCCCTTCGTTAAAGTCTTTTAACATCCTTTTTAGTAAATCCTCTCTATTTTTCTGCATTTTTTCAAATTCTCTGATTCCGTTCTTTTGAATAAATAGAATATCCTCCTCAAGTTTTTGATAACATTTGAAAGAATCATTCTTTTTACCTGCTTCTCTGTGTTTCTTCCACTTTTCACAGAATTTATTTTCATCACAATCCCAGCAAAATTCTATTCCTTTTTTCTTTACAGCACAAGTAATAAATGGACAACCAACCGCCATTCTGTTTGTACTTTTACACCCAAGACATCTACTCTCTGTTTCA
>Ga0315285_10004114_pt1 | contig 15100 bp, 12 predicted proteins | sample YL17G09_36_MG_FD_203698 | JGI IMG/M metagenome (GOLD analysis project Ga0315285, IMG submission 203698) | Sediment microbial communities from Yellowstone Lake, YNP, Wyoming, USA - YL17G09_36 | ecosystem: Environmental > Aquatic > Freshwater > Lake > Sediment | place: USA: Wyoming | collected...
TGCCGGTTCCCCGGAGGATGTCGGTGTTCCAGGTGTGGCAGAGGGCGCGCCCCCTTCCTCCTGCCGTACCGCGGAGAAAGGATGAACCGCCCCCTTCCTCTGTTTGTAGAGCGGAGGAAGGAGTGGAGGCACCGCACGCGGCGACACGGAGGCTCATCGGCCCCGGTGTTTCCCGGATGCGTTCGATACGACCGGAGCGCCGACTACAGGGTGTTCACGTCCACGGCCGTGGTCCCGTCCCCCAGGGTCGCGGAGATCCGCGCGGGTCGTACGGGGGAGCTGGAGCCCACGTCCACGACGAACCAGTGGAAGCAGTCGCTCGTCGTGGCCGCGGCGGTGCAGTAGGCACCCGCCGTCGGCCCGCCCGCGCCGGGGTAGTTCGGACGGCCTTCCAGCAGCGCTTCGAGGTTCGTCAGGTTTGTGCTCGCGGAGGTCACGTCACCCGTCGCCGTGAAAATCGTGGTGTAACTGCCGGCGTTCACCACCTTGCTGGCGAAGTCCAGCGTGGCGGCGGCCCGGCCCGCATCCAGCGTGGCTTTGGCTGAAGACTTGAGTGCCTGGGTTCGCAGGTCCACATAGCGCGGGACGGCCACGGCCGCCAGGAGACCCAGGATGACCAGGATGATGATCAACTCGATGAGAGTGAAACCGCCCTCGGCCCGCAAGACCTTGCGCTCTCGCATCATGTCGCCTCCTTTCCCGTCCGCCACTACTGGCGGCTCGGGGGGTTCACTGCTTCCTTCTACGCCGCGTCCGAAAACAGCGCCTTCGTTCCTCATCTCCTCACCGCCGGATCAGCCGCACCATGTCCCACATGGGCATGAATATGGCCAGGGCCAGCATGAAGACCATGGCCCCGATGACGACCAACAAGATCGGCTCCAGGGCGGTGCTGAGATTCCGGATGGCGTAATCCGCCTCCCGGTCGTAGTGTTCCGAGACCTTCAGAAGAAGCCCCTCTAGCTCGCCAGTCTTCTCGCCCACCGCGATCATCTGCACGACAAGGGGTGGGAAGAGGGGGTCCCGGGCCATGGGTTCGGCAAGGGTGCGCCCCTTCTCGACGGCCTCCGCCACGGCCAGGATCGACCGGGACAGGGCGGCGTTGCCGACGGCCCGTGCCCCTACGTCGAGGCTCTTCAATATGGGCACCCCGGTTCGCACGAGGAGGCTCAAGATGTGGGTCCACCGGGACAGCGTGAGCTTCAGGATCACAGGCCCGAGGATGGGCAGTCGGAGCTTGGCCCCGTCCCACCACAGCCGGACCCGAGGGTCTCGCAGAGCCAGACGGATTGCGACGACCGCCATCGCGATCACGGCAAGGCCCAGGTACCAGAACTGCTGGAGGGCTTTGCCCACGGCGAAGGCGATCCGGGTCGGCAATGGTAGCGTGGCCCGGAAGGCTCCATACAGCAGGGCGAACTTCGGGACTACGAATGTCACGATGACCACCAGGGCGATGCCGACGGCCGAGACCACGAAGATGGGGTAGCGGATCGCCGCCCTGATCCGGGCGGACGTCTCGGCCTCGTGCTCGGTGAGCGTCGCCAGCCTCTCCAGGGCGAGATCGAGGAAACCTCCCGCCTCTCCCGCCCGGACGGTGCTGACGAACACCTCGGGAAAGGCGTGGGGGTGCTTCGCCAGGGCGTCGGAGAAGGTAGCGCCTGACTCGATGTCCCTGGCCACCGCGAGGATGATCTGCTGGAGGGTTTGCGTTCGTCCTTGCTTGCCCAGGATGTTGAGACTGTCGAGGAGCGGGACCCCGGCCCGGATCAGGGTTTCAAGCTGCCGGGTGAAGAGGATCAGGTCGTCGGGTCGGACCCGCCGAAAGAGGGCGCTGAGTTCTTGAAAGGGTGAGAAGGCCCAGGCAGGCTCGATGGCTGTGGGGACGTAGCCCGTTTGCATGAGGCGCTCGGCCACGGCCGCTCGGGCCTCGGCCTCCATGCGGCCGGTGATCAGAACCCCAGCGGCATCTCGCGCCCGGTAACTGAACGTCGCCATCGCTTCCTCGAGAGAATCGCTGGACGCCCCTGCTGCCTTCGCGTCCTGTCACGGGAAGGGCGTCGGATCTGGACTAGCCCCCGTCCGCCTGGGTGGCCCGCAGAACCTCCTCGATCGAGGTGATTCCCCGGGCGGCCTTCCGAATCCCGTCTACGCGCAGCTCCTGCATCCCTTCCTGGAGGGCCGTTCGCTTCAGCTCCGCCGCCGAGGCCCTGGCCATGACCAACTCGCGCTGCGGATCCGACATGACCAGGAACTCGTAGATTCCGACGCGCCCCCGGTACCCGGAGTCCCGGCAGAACTGGCACCCCCGTCCTCGGTAAAAGGTCACCTGGAGTCCCAGGCTGAGGGTGGCCAGGAGCGGCGGCGGAGGCGGGTAGGGTTCCTTGCAGCGGGGGCAGACGGTGCGGACGAGGCGCTGGGCCACCACGCCGACCACCGACGAGGCGATGAGGAATGGTTCCACGCCCATATCCAGCAAGCGGGCGATGGCGCCCACCGCATCGTTGGTGTGGAGGGTGGTCAGGACCAGGTGCCCCGTCAGGGCGGCCTGGATGGCGGTCTGGGCCGTCTCCAGGTCGCGGATCTCGCCCACCATGATGATGTCGGGGTCCTGGCGGAGAATGGAACGAATGCCTGAGGCGAAGGTCAAGCCTGCCTTCGGATTCACCTGGGACTGGCGCACCATCTTCAAGTGATACTCCACCGGGTCCTCGATGGTGATGATGTTCTTCTCCGGGGTGTTGAGGATGGCCAGGGTGGCGTAGAGGGTGGTCGTCTTGCCCGACCCGGTGGGTCCGGTGACCAGGAGCAAGCCGTACGGCCGGGCGATGGTGCGCCGATACTGGGTGAGCATCTCCTCGCTGAACCCCAGATCCTCGAGACGCATGAGGCCGCCGCTCTTGTCCAGGATGCGCAGGACCACGTTCTCCCCGTAGATGGTGGGGAAGGTGGAGACCCGCAGGTCCACATCCCGCTCGTTCACCGTGAACCGGAACCGGCCGTCCTTGGGCAGCCGGGAGTCGGCGATGTCCAATTCGGACAGGATCTTGACCCGGGAAATGACGGCCGACTGGAGGTACTTCGGGAGGAGCGTCGTCTCCCGGAGGAGGCCGTCCACGCGGAACCTGATATGGAGCCCGTCCTCCTCGGGTTCGATGTGGATGTCCGAGGCGCGCTCGGATACGGCTGAGGTGACCAGGAGGTTCACGAGCTTGACGATGGGGGCCACCTCGGCCACGTTGGCCAGGCGCTCCGCCGAAACCCCTCGCTCGTCATCCAGGCCCAGGCCCCGGAGGTCAATCCCCTTGACGAGTTCGGTGATGGAGCCCCGGGTCCCGTAGTAATGATCGAGGGCCTGGAGGATCTCGGCCTCGGTCGCCACGGCGGCATCCACATCGAATCCCGAGGCCCGCTTGGCCTGGTCCAGGGCGACGATGTTGCTCGGCTCCGCCGTGGCTACCGTCAGGGTGTTCCCGATCCGGAAGAGAGGGAAGATCCGGTGCCGTCGGCAGATCTCCTCGGGCACGGCCTTCAGGACCTCGGCGTCCACCAGGAAGTCGCTCAGCCGGACGAAGGGCAGCCCGACTTCCTCAGCGAGGTAGGCGGCCACCACATCGGCCGGGGCGAGGCCCCGGGCCACGATGGTCTTGTGCAGGGGAGCGCGACCTTGCTGCTCTTCCTCGAGGGCGGCACGAAGCTGCTCCGCCGTGAGATGCCCCTCGGCTACCAGGCGCTGCCCCAGGGATCGGTGATTCGTCATCGGGGTTCCTTTGGGGCCGCGTCTGGCGTGGCCCCGAGAAGGCGCTTGACGTGTCTGATCAACAGATCGGCATCCACCGGCTTCGTCAGGTAGCAGTCGGCGCCTGCCTGGCGCACCAATTCCGGATCGGAGGCCCCGGCCTTGGCCGTGAGAATGATGATGGGGATGTGGCTGTAGTTCCGGTCCGACTTCAGCAGGCGGGCCACCTTGAGCCCATCCAGCTTCGGCATCATGACGTCCAGGATGATGAGGTCGGGCTGCTCCGCCCTTGCCCGGGCGAGGCCCTCGGCACCGTCGCGCGCCGTGAGGGCCTCGTAGCCAGCGCTGCGGAGGATATCGGAGAGCATCTCCAAAATCAAGTCCTCGTCATCCACGAGTAGGACGCGCTCTCCTGTGGCCATGTTTCCCCCCAGGTGTGCTGCCAACTGCTGCTCGTTCACCAGGCCGCCTGCAGAATCCAGGCGCTCTGCACCCAAGGCCTTCGCCATCCGCCTCGGGCGGCCACCGTCGGGCGGGAAGCCATCCCCGCCCAGTCTGCGCTCATTCGCCGAGTCGGAGGATCTGTCGCTGGTCTCCCTTGGCCACCGTGACCCGATCCCGTTCGATGGCCACGACGCGGATCCCGTCTATTTCATCTCCGACCTTGACAACCGAGTCGTTGATGACTGCGTGCATCCGCGCGGTGTCCCAGACGATGCCCGACACGTGCAGGTTGGCCGCGAAGCTGGGTCGGACCTCGGCCTGGCCCTTGGGCCGGGCAGCCTCCAGGGCGAACGGATCCCGTCCCCAGGGCCCGCGGGCCCGCTCTTCGAGGGCGCGGCGGGCGTCCGCGGACAGGATCGGCGTGGGCGCGGGTTTCGTCTCCGTGGCGAGAAGCTGCTGCAGCGCCGGAGGAAGCTGAAGCAGCTTGCCCGCAACGGACTCTGACGGTCCGCCCCCCGCCGTTTGAGGCCGCGGCGCCCTCGGCTGCCGGGAGTCCCAGAGGAAGAGCGTAAGGGCCAGCGCCGAAAGGACCACCAATACCTTGACCCGCGTGGTCAGCCAGGGCGCCATCGGCTACTGCCCCTGGGGCCGGATGTGGGCCACCGCCACCATGCGCATGGCCAGGCGTGAGCCCTTGTCCGCCCGTGTCAACTGGACTCCCTCGACCGTGAAGAGCGCCGGGGCGGTCTGGAGCCCCTCCAGGTATCGGCCCAGATCCAGGAAGCGCCCCTGGAGTTCCATCTCCACCGGGAGCTGGCGCGTCGGGACGTCCCTGGAAGCGGCTCGCTCCTGGAGAGGCCTCATGGATACGATCTTGACCCCCAGCTCCTGTGTCTGGTGGGAGAGGATCAACAGAATACGCTGGAGATCCCTGGCCCCCAGGATCCGCCCTTGCAACTGCTGGAGACGTTCCTTGCCCTCACGGATGTCGCGCTCGGTGCTGACGAGCGCCCCCATGGCCCGCTCCGCCGATTGGCCCTGCACTTCGAGCTGGGCCAGCTCTCGGGCCGCGCGCCGCGCGCGCTCCCGCTCGGGTGCCACGGCCAGGATCCACGCAGCCAACAGAAGGATCCCTGCCAGGAGCAAGGCCACCTGTTCACGGACGGACATGCCCATGGCTACGGCAACCTCGACATCACTTCGAAGTCCAGGGCGCGGGCATCGTAATCCTCTCGTTCCCGGGTGCCGATCAGATCCAACCCCGTGAAGAACGGTGAGGTCTCCAGCTTGCCCAGATATTCGGCCAGGCCCATCTCGGGCGACGCTCCGCTCGCGAAGACCATCCCCTTGATCTTGAGCCGCCCCTCGGGCGTGGCCGCGAGTTCGTTCAGCGTGACGGTCCGCGGCGTCACGTTGCTCAGCTCCTTCAAGATGCCGTGCCAGGGGGTTCCCCCGCGCAATACCGCATCGTATGCCCGGAGCAGGGGTGCGAGAGTTTCGCGTCTGGCCTGGAGGCGGTTGACCACCTCGAGGGCCGGCTGCAGGTCAGCCAGGGTGGCGCGCCGGGCCGCCAGGACATGCTCGGTTTCGGTCCGGGCCCACCAGGCCATGCCATAGGTGATTGCCACAGCCGCGACCGCGGCCGTCAGACCTGCGCGAATGCCCAGGCGAGCCCAGGCCGCGCGCCGGGCAGCCGCGATCTCGGGCGGGAGGAGGTTGAGAGTCTGCGCCCGGTCCAAGGCGAGCCCCGCAGCTACGGCCAGCCGGGGGGCCGCCTCTGCGAACTCCTCGCCAAGGCGCTCCGTCAGATCGAGGCGTGCGAAGGGGTTCAGGATCTCGATGTCGATCCCGAGTCTCTCGGCGAGGAACGGGAGCAGGTTCCGCAGCCGAGCCGTTCCCCCCGAGAGTATGACACGGGTGACAGGCGGGCCGCCCACGCGCTCCTGGTAGTAGGCGAAGGAGCGCTGGAACTCCACGGCAAGCCGGTCCAGAGCGGGGCGGATCATGGCTCCGATCTGGGCCAGGGGGATTCCCTCGGCCTGGCGGTCCGCCTCCGCTGGGGCGGGGATGCCGAACTCTCGCTTCAGCCGCTCCGCTTGGTCGGCATCGAGCTGCATCCTCCGGCCCTCGACCATGACGGCGGACGTCATGGCTTCAGTAATCGCGCGCCCGCCCGTCCCAATTTCTCGGGCGAGCACCAGCTCGGTCCCCCGGAAGAATACGAGGTGACTCGCTTGCGCGCCGATATCCAGAAGGGCCCACACTTGTCCGGGCTCCGTTACCGGCGGTCCGTGCTGGATCAGGCGGGCAAGGGCAACTGGAACGACCGTGAGACCCACGGGTTCCAGTCCCGCCGCGCGGAGGATTCCAACCACTTCCGCGGCGAACTGCGCCTCCACAGCGGCCAGGAGGACGGCGAGTTTCGTCACGCCATCCCGATCCACGGACTCGCCGACAATGTGGTGAGCTAGGATCGAGCTCTCCATGGGGAAGGGCAGGGCCTTCTGCGCTTCCCAACGAACGGCCTGGTGGAGTTCCTTCGCCGGCATCCGCGGCAGCGTCAGATGCACGAAGGCTGTGGCGGGGCCCTGGACGATTCCCAGGGCCTTTCGCGCGGAGACGCCGGTTTCGGTCAAGAGGTCCCGGATGGTGGCGACAGTCGCGTCACGGGGGGACAGGCCCTCACCGAGGCGCAAGGCGACCTCGCGCACGCCGGCGGCCACCACCCGTCCCCCGCGCACCTCGATGAGCTTGACGGCGCTGCTGCCGATATCAACGGCGACAACGCCGGCACCGCGCCTCCAGAGCATTTCTGCGCCTACTCCATTTCGAAGGTTCCGGCCGCCCCTCCGTTCAGCTGGACTTGGACAGCATTGTCGCCGGCCATTGCCCCAAAGAACACGATGCGGAACAGGCCGGTGTCGTTGGTTGTCCCGTTGGCCGTGAGGGTAAAGTTTGTCACGTTTCTTGGCGTGCAGTTGTTTGTGTTCGTGGTGGTGGCGACCGTCCATCCGGCGTCCGTCGGGATCCGGCGGTCGATACGGTCATACTGGGCCGGTCCCCCGGTCCAGCAGATCGTCATCTGAGTGACGGTGATGGCGGCGGCGGTGGTGTTCTTCATGGTGAAGTTCATGGTGTCGAAGGCGACGGCGAAGAGGGTGAAGACGACTGGCGAGGTCTGCTTGATGTTCCCGGCGCCGTTGGCCACCCAGGCGTTGGCCACCGTGGCATTGGCGCTCAGGTTGTTCACCTTGTCGAGCGCCAGGATCGTGTAATAGTACCGCCGCCCGTTTCCCACGCCGCCGTCTGTGTAGGTAGTGACGGGTCCCACGCTGGTCACGAGGTCGGTCGCGGCCGGCGGCGACGCGAAGACCCCCGTCGTATTCCGGTAGATGTTGTAGCCCGCCAGGTCAATCAGGTTCGATCCGTTGGGTGGGCAGGTGGCACTGGCGAATCCCGGCGCGTTGGAGGTTGGCGCCGTCCACGTGATGTTGATCTGGGAGAAGGAGCCCGGGGGGCGCAGTGGACTCACGCCGGTCGGCTGGCAAGGGATGGTGGTATCCAACGGGATTTGGAAGTTCACCTGGGCCGGCTGGGTGGGGGTGACAATGGCGGCTTTCGAGGGATACGTGGTGGCGGCGCCAGTAGTCACGGTGACCTGGACGGTTCGCCGACCGATGCTAATGGGGCTCAGGGTGTAACTTCCATCGGCGCCCGTGGTCGTGGTAACGGTGGTGGGCGCGCCGTCCACCGGATTGTTCGTGACGCTGACGGCGACCGTGGCTCCGGCGACGCTGGCCAGCGGGTTGCCCACCAGATCCGTGACGCGCCCCATGATCGTCCCCACTCGCTGGTCCGTCGGGGCCGTCAGGTCCGGTATCGAGAAGTCGGCGGCGTATCCGGTCCCGCCCGCGACGCCGTCGGAGCCGAGGCTGGTCACGACACCGGTGGCGCTGGCATAGGTGAACAGTGTTCCCCATCCGTCGGTCCGGTATCCATCTGGGTTCTGGGCGAAGTCTCCCGGGACATAGGGGCCGTGCCAGCCGACGCCCGTTGCGATGTCCCAGGCGGGGAGCGCCCCTTGCGCGACGAGTTCGGTGAGAGCCGTGGGCAGGCGACCGATGTCCCCGACGAAGCCGAAGTCGGATCGGACTCCGTTCGTATTCAGGTCCGGGTTGCCGACCATGGCGTTGGAGAGCACCGTCATCTTCTTCTGCGACTCGTCGAAGCGCGCCTGATCCAGGGTGTTGGTGAGGAGGTTGGCCGCCAGCCCCGCCAGGATCCCGATGAGGAGGACGACCAGGATCACCTCGATCAGGGTGAAGCCAGCCCCTCTCGCGACGGCGTTTCTGACCTGGTCCTTTTGCCCGGGGGGTTCCCTCTTGCGGTGTCGCCGGGCAGAGGTGTCCTCCCTCTCCCTGCAAGGGAGAGGGGCCGGGTGAGGGTCATTGAGGGCGTCGACAATCCTCTGCAACACTGCATCGGGATAAGTCAGCACCTCGTGGTCCCAGAAGCGAAGGACCCGAAAGCCCCGCTCGGCCAAGAAAGATGTCCGACGTTGATCGGTCTGAATGTTCAACGCGTGCTGCCCGCCATCCAGCTCGACGACCAGCCTGTGTTCCGGGCAGCAGAAATCAACGATGTACCGGCCAATAGGGTGTTGGCGGCGGAACTTGGCCCTGACCACCTGTCGGGCCCGTAGGCGCATCCACAGCGTTCGCTCGGCATCCGTTTGGTTGCGCCGGAGACGTCGGGCATGGATGCGAAGCATTGAAGCTCGACCCGCCACGCCCACTCTCCTCTGCTGTGCCCCCTCATCCCTTCCTTCTCCCCCACCCAGAGGGTGCCCGGGAGAAGGTGAGGTGGAGAGTCCGGGCCATCCCATCAGAAATTCACCGTCAGGACGATGTCGTCGGCGTTACCTGCGATCCCGTCGGGCCCGGCGCTTCTAAGGGTGAACGTCCGGCCGTTCACCCCGTTCGCGTCGAAACCGCCGATGCTGATCGGGTTTCCCCACGCGTCGTTCAACTGCCCGGCATCTATGTAGGGCCCGTTCCAACCGCGGCGCGTGAATTTATCCCATGCAGGAAGCACCCCTTGCGTCGTGAGTTGCGACAGGGGGTTCGGGAGTTGGTTCAGATCACCCCGGAATCCCGCCTGACTGAAGCGCCCTCCCACGACCATCGTGGGGTCGCCCATGATCGCCCGGCGGATGTTGTTCATCCGCTCCTGCGTGACGTTCCGCTTTCCCGCGCCGGTCAGGTCCACGTATCGTGGGACTGCGATGGCCGCAATGATACCGAGCAGGATCAAGACCAGGATGATTTCGATGAGGGTGAAACCCCTCGGCGTGCTCAGCCTCATCCTGGTCGCCGTTTTTCCATTCGGGCCATCCGTTGGACCCATTTTTGCGTATAAAAATCAGCAAGTTATGTGCAAAGCCCATAGAGAATGCAACGCTCATGCCGATATACGGTGTCTTATGAAATAGAATAAAAACAAAATGTTAGGAACTTCCTGTTGTTCTGGGTGCCGATTTCGCGGCATACGCTAGTATAAACCCCTTGAATAATCAAGAAAAAACTCATGGATTTAAAAGGCTTTTCTCTTCCCGACCCGATTGGAGAAATTCGGGCAACGCTGCATCGAGGCTCTTGGCTCGCCGAAATTGCTCCTCGGCGTCATCCTTTCGCCCGGCTCGATACAGCGCCACGGCCAGCTTGTAGCGAGGGCGTGCATTGAGGGGATCGAGCCGCGTCGCCAAGTCCAGTTCACCCAGCGCTCCTTGGATATCGCCGGTCAAAAGAAGGGCGGTCCCAAGGTTTTCGTGTGCAAACGAGAGGTCCGGTCGAAGAGCGAGGGCTTGGCGCAGGACGACCTTGGCATCCGCGAATCGCCCAAGCATCCCATAGAGGCCACCCAATTCGGCGAGAAGCCAGGCATCGTTCGACCTGGAGCGCAGTCTGCGCTCGTGATCCGCCACCAGGAGTGGGACCATCCGGCGGTCGTCATGGACGAGGGATCGCAGGCGGTGAGTCCAGGCGAGGGGAAAGTACAAGCGGAGTGCCGCCCGATACTCCGCCTCCGCCTCCCTGTCTCTCCCCTGGCGACTGAACACCTGCATCCGGCGGACGTGAAGGTCCGCCAAGAATGTGCCGAAGACCAGAAGGACGGCGAGCGCAGAATGGGCGATCGCCGCAAAGCGGGTTAGGGCCAGAGGGACCGTGCGCGCCGCGGCCGCGTCCTCCCTGCACCCCAGCGCAGACAGATACCCGAGGAACATCCACCAGTACGCACCGCTGGTCGGGTCCTTGAAGGGGAAGCCAAACCCGGCGTAGAGGAGGAGGCCTGCCAGGCCCGCGATGAGCGGAAGAGCCTCCTCGCGCGTCTCCGGCGAGCGAAGCAGATCCCGCGCGGATCGGGCGGCGCGGAAAAGGAACCACAGGAAGACGGCGAGACCGAGCAATCCCGTCTCCGCCATCGCGTGGAGGTATTCATTGTGGGCGTCGTCCACGACATCCCGCCGGGAAAGACGCCACTCCTCCACGCTCCGCACCTCGGGGTAGGCGAACTCGAAGTTCCCCAGGCCTACTCCGAGGATGGGGTGTCGCGCGGTGAGGTCAAGCGCGCCGCGCCAGATCAGGAGGCGCACCCGCGCCGTGGCCTGGCCTGGGTCAACGATGGATCGAAGGCGCGCTAGCGATGCGGGGCCCAGGTCAGGGATGAGGAGGCCCGTCCCGACAGCGAGGAGGAGGCCAGAGAGCGCGAGTCGGCGGAGACGCGCTCGCGCCACATCGCTCCGGAGGGGAGAGGAGGGCGCCAGGAGCAAGATACCTCCGCCGAGGGCCGCGCCCAGCCATCCGGCGCGGCTCTGCGTGAGCAGTAGATGGATGGCCCCCAGGAGGACGGCGGGCGAGAAGAGCCACCAGCGCCCGTTGTCCTTCTTCGCTGCAAGGGCCAAGGCGAGGGGGAGAGCGGCCACGAGATACTCGGCGACGAATCCGGTGTTCCCAAGGCTGGAGACAGGGACCTGCCACATGGCAAGGCGAAGGAAATTTAAGCCCATCGCCTGGAGGATTCCGTAGATCGCGACCGGCAGGATGGAAAGACCCACGGCGCCGACGAACCACCGCCGGGCGGAGGCCGGGGTGAGGGCCAGGACCGCCAGGTGGTAGAGGAGGATGCCGTTCCACAGTCTCCATGCCGCCTCGATGCCTGCCCACGGGAAGGCGGCGCCGAGGAGGGAGAGGAGGCCGACTCCCAGGACGCCCAGCAGGGGAAAGGTGAGAGGGGTGAGGGAAACCTGCGCTCTGCTGCCCGGCACGCGCCCGGCGACCCGCAACAGTCCAAGCAGGATCGCCACATGGAGGAGGAATATCTTTGGGACGGTGTAGAAGTCGGAGGCGGCCGGAAGGAGGACGAGGGGGAGCGCGAAGGCCAGCAGAGCAATGCCCCGGCCCAGAAACGGATCGGCCGCTCGGGGAGCGTCCATCACCTCGCGACGTGCGGACGGCAGCATCGCCATGACTTATACAGCAGACGCGGGGCGATTGGCAAGGGGCCAAGGAGCACAGGGGCCAGGGAGCGGAGGGGCAGGGGAGCCGGGGTGCACGGGAGAATTCATATCACCTCTGCCCCTCGGCCCCCCTGCTCCTCTGCTCCCCCTGGCTCACGCTCGGGCGGCGTCCCGCGCGGCCTTGATCAGGGGCGGGAAGCTGTAGGTCGGCACTGAGCATCCCGGGGCCAGAATGAACTTCGTATTGCCCGCCTGGGCCCGCGCGGCCTTGACCTGCTCGCGAATCGCGCGGGCCGAAACGTAGGGAAACTTGATGTGGTCCAAGCCGGCCATCAGGGTGAGGGTAGTCCGCCGGCGGACCTCGGCGATGGAGGGGCCGCCGTTCAGATCGGCCCAGGACAGGACGTGGACCGGATAGTCCAGGATCTGGTCGAGGTACAGCTTCTCCCCATGGGCGTGGAGGATGTGGCATTCACCGTTGCCACGGACCGCGTTCAGCAGCTCCAGGTCGAAGGGACGCATGAACCGGGCGTACTGCTCAGGCGTGACGCTCTCGGCGGACGCCGGAACCGAAAGGAAGATCCCGGCGGCCCCCCGCTCCAGGCTGGCCAGGGCGTACTTGATGAGGTTGTCATTCACGATCTGGAGGGCGGCCTCCAGCGCCTCCGGGTGTTCCGCCATCAGGGGCGCCATCGCCTCCTTGACCAAGTTGCGCCGGACCGTATTCCAGGCGTTGAAGACCGTGTCCACGAAGAGGGCCCTTCCCTTGAGCGATTTCGAGATCAGCTCGATCGCCTTGAGTTGCCGGCCCAGCGGTGTCCGCGTCACGTCGAGCGGGGCGAGTCGTTTGAGATCATCCGGAGTCGTCATGACCTCCATGCCCTCCGGCATGGGATAGTCATAGTCGTTCATCATCTTCAGGAGATCCAGATCGTAGGCCTCGAAGAACTCCAGGTGCACCTGGGCTGTCCGCTCCGGCGAAGCGTGCTGGTTCCCGAAGTGATACCAGATGCTGAAGGGCGGCCGGTCCACCGGCTTGCCTGCCAGTGCCGCCCGCACCCGCTCGATCTTGGTCATGAGGTCTCCTCCTGTTTGAGCAGAGGGGCCGAGGGGCAGAGGTGCAGAGGTGCAGTGGTGCACGCTTCGATGGGTGCTTGGCACTTCAAAGTGAAGAAACATTGGCTCCTCTGCGTTCAGAGTTCCAAGTGCGGCACACGCGCCCGTTACTTTGATCCGGCGTGAAGTGATCGAGATGCGATGGGCAGGTCAGGCTCGTGGTAGAGGAGGCAGCGGATCGGGAGGGCCACAACTCTAGGATGCGGGAGACCTGATCTCCAGCTCCTGCCCCGGCCGGAGAGCCCCGTCCCGGGAGAGGTTGTTCCAGCGGCGCAGGTCCTCTGGGGAGACGGCGTGAGCGCGGGCGATGTTCCAGAGGGTGTCTCCCCGCTTGACGATGTAGCGCTTCGTCACCGGGGCAGCTGACGCCGTCCGGGGGTCCGCACCGGCCCTGGCTCCAGCGGCGCTGGCCACACCGGCCTGGTGTGGTCGGTGGATCGTTAGGGTTTGCCCTGGCCGGAGTCCCGTGTCCCGAGAGAGGTTGTTCCAGCGGCGCAGGTCTTCGGGGGATACGGCGTGAGCCCGGGCGATCCTTGCCAACGTATCGCCTCTCTTCACTGTGTAGCGTTCGGAGGTCGTGGGGCGGGCAGTCGGGCGGCTGGCCTGCTGAGCCTCGGTCGCGTTGGCGACACCGCTTCCCACGAGGGAGGCCGGGAGGAGGACAGTCGTCCCCGGCTTCAAGGCGTGCCGTTTGCGGAGCCTGTTCGTTTCCAGCACGACCTCGACATCCAGCCCGTACCGCTTGGCGATGCCCGCCGGGGTCTCGCCCTTTCGGACCTGATGGCGAATCCACGTGACGCGCCGTGCCGGGGGAATTTGCTCGAGCGCCTCCAGGAATGCATCCCGGCGACCGGCCGGAATGCGTATCGTGTGATTGGAAACACCGGGCGGGGTCGCCCAGCGGGTCAACTCGGGGTTCAGGTCGCGTATCTCTTCGACCGTCGTCCCGGCAGCCTGCGCGATGACGGTGAGTTCGGTCGGGTGCCGCAGGGTGACCATATCGGCCTCTAGCGGCTCTTCCGGGGGCGGAGCGAAGCCGTAGCGCTCCGGTTCGCGCGAGATGATGGTCATGGCCATGAAGGCCGGGACGAACAGCCGCGTCTCCTTGGGAAGGCGCAATCTCCAAAAATCCCGGGTCCGCTGGCGCTGGATAGCGGCCTGGATCTTTCCCTCCCCGGCGTTGTAGGCGGCGAGTGCCAGGGGCCACGACTCGAACATGTCATACAGATTTTTCAAGTACTCGGCCGCGCCACGGGTAGATTTCTCGGGATCGCGCCGTTCGTCCAGCCACCAGGAACTTCGCATCCCGTACAGCCGGCCCGTGGACGGCATGAACTGCCAGATCCCCGCAGCCTTCGCGCGCGAGGTCGCCCGGGGGTTGACCGCGCTCTCGATGAAGGCGAGATTCAGCAGGTCTTCGGGCAATCCCTTCTCGCGGAAAATCTTCCGCATCATGGGGAGGTACCGACTGGCCCGCTCGAAGGCGCGCGTGATCACTCCCCACTTCCGGGTCTGGAAGTATTGGATGAACGTCTTGACCTGGTCATTGAAGACCACAGGGATGTCGTGCTTGGCGGTGTCCGGCTCCGGCAGGGGGGTGACCTCCTCCGGCTGTGGCTCGGTCACGGCCTTCAGGTCCTCCGGTCCCAGCAGGGCTGGCGCCTCCAAGGTGGGCTCTTCTGCGTCGGCGGGCGTGGATGGTTCCGGAGTGGACGTCCGCGGGGGAGTCGCCAGGGCCCCAAGCGATGGGGAGGGAGGGTTAGCCGAGAGGCGGGCCGTCCCTACGGGAGTGAACGTCCGCGTGGGGCTTGCCAGGGCGCCAAGCCATGGAGAGGGAGGATAAGCCGAGAGCCGGGCCGTCCTGAGCAGCGGGGTCGCCGCCTGGCCATTGAGGTTCACGTCAAGGAGAGTTTCGAGGGCGGCATCGAATTCCCACTCGGCTTGGTCCGCGTTCCCGCTGCGCATGGCCTGGAGCCCCCGCTCGAAGTGCGAGCCGGCGCGCTGCATGGCCAGAACCAGAGGTGAGGGGGTTGGGACCGCGATAGGCGCTGGCGGGGACGCAGGCACCGAAGCAGGAGCCGCGAAGGAGGGTGATTCCCGCGCCGGCGGCCTTAACCTGGCGGGAAGATCGGTCAGCACCTGCTCGGGGTACCCGGAGGGTGAGGGGGTTGGGACCGCGATAGGCGCTGGCGGGGACGCAGGCACCGAAGCAGGAGCCGCGAAGGAGGGTGATTCCCGCGCCGGCGGCCTTAACCTGGCGGGAAGATCGGTCAGCACCTGCTCGG
>Ga0315285_10004115_pt1 | contig 15099 bp, 19 predicted proteins | sample YL17G09_36_MG_FD_203698 | JGI IMG/M metagenome (GOLD analysis project Ga0315285, IMG submission 203698) | Sediment microbial communities from Yellowstone Lake, YNP, Wyoming, USA - YL17G09_36 | ecosystem: Environmental > Aquatic > Freshwater > Lake > Sediment | place: USA: Wyoming | collected...
GATTGAGGTGCTGAAACCTTTCATTCAATGTCATCCTCAGATATTTCTTCGTCATAGCAAATTGCTCCTTGCTTCTAAGGCCTATGGTCAATTGTCTTTCTCAGCCAATCGGTGAAGTTGAATAAGACCATTCCTCCAATGACTGTTACAATCAGGATGATATAGACAATCCTCACCCATCCGACCACCTTCTCCCCAAAATCCTCCCCGGAAATCGAGGCAATCGTATGAATCTTCCCCTTCGCAAAGTTCTCCGAAGCCCCTGGATGACAGTTCCCGCAGGTCTTTTGTAAATTGTCTTTGTGAATCATGGATTTAGGATCTGAGGAAGGACGAATATCATGGACTCCATGACAACTGGCGCAGTTGGCTGAATAGGTATCTCCTCCCCGGTAAGAAAGTCCGTGAAAACTATCATAGTAGGATTTTACCGGTAAGGTAGTAATTTTATATTCTTTTGAAATCCGCTCTGCGGCATGGCACTGTGGGCAAGTGGTTAAGGCTATTCTCCTCTCATTGACCGGAGAGTTAGGGTCCACCTTCGTTTTAATCCCGTGGAAACCGTGACAGGTTGTGCATGTGGGAGAATCACTTCTTCCCCTTGCTGCAAGAACTCCATGGACACTCTCCGTAAATTCTTTGGTAATATCTGGATGGCATGAACCACAAGTCTGAGGAATGTTCGAGCGGAAGATCGTTGATTTTGGATCGATCAGGGACCTCAGGTTATGACTTCCATGACAATTGGTACACGTCACTTCCCCCGTTTTTCCATGCACACTTTCCTTAAACTCCTCCTTTGGAATAGCCGCACCTAATGCATGCTGCTTGACAAATTCCACATCAGAATGACAGCGATTACATGTCCGGTCGATATTGGAAGTTTGAGTCATGGATTTAGAATTCTTGCTTGGCAGGATATTATGTTTTCCGTGACAATCATAGCAATTGGCTGCTCTCTCTGTTCCCTTCATGATCATCTTGGAATGAAGGCCCTGTTGGTATTCCTTCTCCGCCTTCCCATGGCAAGCTGCGCAGTTCACACTCTTATCCGCAGCCTTCTTCCCACCCTCGGCATGTGCGTCATCCTTAATACGGGTATGGCAGTCTGAACAGGAGAGTTTTCCATGGACTGAATTTTTGAATACAGCCTCGGATACAGAAAGGGAAATACTTTTACCCCGAGCATCTTGTTTTTTTAATGATTCGTCCTGATGACAACCCAAACAGAGAGAATTGTCACTCCAAGCAACTCCTCCTGTGAATCCCACAAAAAGGAAAAGGGGAAGTATCCCCCAGAGGACAACCCAAGCCTTACTCCCTCCATCTTTCAACTTCATGCGGGAACCCTCCTTGGAATGAGGAATGGGAAAAAACTCTCTTTTATATTTTCTCTCTCAATCTTTTCAAAGGCACATTCCACTGCCGACTTTATCTCTTCCAGATCGACCGGTTTCATCGCCTGATAGAAAATCCCTGCCCCTCGGAGACGTTTCACCAGTCCGAGCGAGGCCTCCGAGGAAATAACAATGACCTGAATCTTATCATTGATCTTCTTAAATAGTGGAACTAAGTCACAAGCCTTTATTCCTTCGATCTCGTCGTCAAGGAGGACGACATGGATCTTCCTATTTCGAACCTTTCGAATCATCTCGCTGATCATCTTTGCATTTTCAACCCTATATCCAATGCCGTGGAAAAAAGTGGAGAGCGATCTGGCCCAAAGATCATCCTGATAAGCAATTAGGATTGTTTTCGATTTCATGGAAATCTCCTCCCCATGAATAGGAGTCCCCCACTTTTCCTCTCTCCCCTGCTTGTCATGACCCATGTTAGATCCATAGCTTCTTGTATAATCCGTGGAGGTAAATTTCCTTCTTTATTTTATGTCGCCCGGATGGGCATCTCTCCCCTTCGAAAAGAAGAAAACGCCGTTCCAATGAAGGAGGATAGGAGAATACCTGCTGGGATCAATTGGGCTAAGACAACGATGATCCCAAAGGTGAGAAAAAACCAGACCCCCAAGAGTCCTATTCCTCTAACGCCTCCGGCATAGGCAATCCCCAAAGAGAACATTGCGATTGCCAGAATAAGGGCTAAACTCAGGATGATTATAATCTTTTTCATTTTATCGGACATATTTCTCATCTCCTCAGTTCTTCAACCTACTTTTTAACGGTTGCCGGTTCATATCCAGGAAGCACAACCTTCTCCTTCTCCTCAGCAGGTAACTCCTCCAAGCCTTTCTTTCCCTTGAAGACCATGCTTGAGGTAGTTCCGATGAAAGAGAAGAAGAGAATCACTGCTGGGATTAATTGAAGGAGGACGATCACCGCTCCGATGATGATGAAAATCCACAAGGCAACCCCAGCATCCTTAAGATTAATCGACCTTGCAAAGGCCGGTGTGGCCATTAAAATGACCAAACTTCCTGTTAGCCCAGCAACCAGTGATCTTTTTCCTTTTAACATACTTCATTCCCCCTTTCTTTTTGGGTTCAACCTATAGGTCTGCATTTCATGTGCCAACGTTAAACCAAAAAATAATATCGATTAAATTATGTGAAATTATTAACTTTCTATAGATAGCCCACCCGAGGCGAATGAACATTAATGTATATTTTTTATATACATATTTTCTTGTATAAACAGATAATGATGTAATAAGTTATTGGAATTTAATAATTTTTTTAAAGAATTAAAAAAATATGCAGTTATATTGTCAGAATCCTAAAGTGCGGGCCAGGATTGAGAAGGCAATAATAGGGATCAACCAACAGAAAAAAGCAATGATGAAACAAAGGCTTACGTCATCAGTCTCAATCTTTTTTACTTCTCCATATTTTATAATCAGGATTGCTCCAAGGGCAGCAATTCCGACCACAACAATCGACCAACCCACAATCAGCCATTTGAAAAAATCTGGCAAGAAAAACCCCCTGCTTATTCTCAATTAGCAATTGGCAATTGTCAATTATCAATTTGCAATATTAATCATTCTTCGGAGGCTCTGTTAAATGTCCATTGATAATTGGCAATTGATCATTGATAATTTTTCACTCTTGTCTGGCTCGAAGGTTGTATTTTCTCATCAGTGCCTGAAAATTTGGCCGAAGCATTCCCACCTCTTGGGCTGCCCTGGTCACATTCCATTGATGTCGCTCCAATGCATTGAGGACAAATGCCTTCTCGATCTCCTCAACCGCTTTTCCCCGTGCCTGCTTCTTGAGCTCTTTCAATTCTTCACTCGTCATCGGGACGTGTTCCTCCCACCCTTCTTTCTCCTCCTGACCCGGGAGGATGAGGTGTTCTGCTCGAACCATCTCATCTTCGATCATCACCACAGTCCGTTCGATCACATTCTCCAGCTCCCGAGCATTACCTGGCCATGGGTATTTCATCAGTTTCTCCATGGCTTCTGGTGTGAATCCCTTGATCGTCTTCCCCATCTCCTCAGCATATTTTTTGAGGAAATGGACGGATAGAAGAGGAATATCTTCCTGTCGCTCTTTCAGAGGAGGGAGGTAGATGGGAACGATGTTCAGTCGATAATAGAGGTCCTCCCGGAAAGTCTCCTCCTTGATCATCTTTTCAAGATCCTTATTGGTGGCGGCGATAAGCCGAATATCCACTTTCTTGGCCTTTGTTCCACCCACAGGTGTAAACTCCCTTTCCTGCAATACCCTTAAGAGTTTGGCCTGAATGGCAAGGCTGATATTTCCCACCTCATCGAGGAAGACGGTTCCCCCATCCGCTACTTCAAAGAGCCCTGGTTTGGTGGTAACGGCTCCCGTGAAAGAACCCCTGACATGGCCGAACAATTCACTCTCTAAGAGATTCTCTGAAAGAACAGCACAGTCCACCGGGACAAATTGTCTTTCCCGCCTCGGACTGTTGAAATGAATGGCCCGTGCGATTAATTCCTTCCCTGTTCCACTCTGACCATAGATCAGGACAGTACTGTCGGTCGGGGCTACCTTGGCAATGATCCGGTAGATCTCCTGCATCTTCTTGCTCTTCCCTACAATATTGTGCGCCCCATATTTTTCCTGTAATTCCTGACGTAAATAGATATTTTCCAAGAGGAGGCTCTTCTTCTCAATCGCCTTCTTCACAATAATCGAGACCTCATCGGGCGTAAAGGGTTTAGGGATATAGTCGAAAGCCCCTAATTTCATTGCCTCAACAGCGGTTTCCACTGTAGAAAAGCCAGTGATCATTATGACAATGGTCTCAGGATACTCCTTACGTGAAGTTTTTAGAACCTCCATGCCATCGATACCTGGCATTTTAAGATCGGTGATGAGAATGTCGAAGGAGTTTGCCTTCATTTTATCAAAGGCTTCCATTCCGCTCAGAGCGATCTCCACATCATACCCATCCTCTTCCAAAATCCGCTTACAACTCTCACAAACGATCATTTCATCATCGACGACCAATATCCTTGCATTAGACACCTCACATTCCTCCCTACCCTCTTAAACATTAAGGAGCGCTTCGCCCTGAACACCATTTGGTGCAGGGCTTCGCTTTAGGATCACTTCGTTCAAGGCCTGAGGCGAAAAACTTACCGCCTCTAACCTCAAGTCCCACCTTGCGGGACGCTCCTCCAACTTTTAATAGTATCCTACCATAAAGGAAAGAATTCTTTCAATCTCCTTTCTTTTCGAATGCTTTCGGTTTCCTTAAAAATCCAATCAGAAGAGCAGCGATGAAAGCGGTGAATGCCCCCAGTCCAAAAGACCATCGAAAAGTCCCGGTGACATCAGCCAGGCGGCCGGCCACAACAGAACCAATCATAGCCCCAATTCCGTAGAAAAGGGTAAAGATCCCGATCAATGTCCCTGCTATTTCCTTGGGGAAATAATCCCTTACACAAGCGGCGTACATTGGCCAGATGGCTCCATAGAAAAAACCAAAACATCCTATTCCTATCCTCAGATATGAGAGATTATCTTTGGAAAAAATGATCAAAAGAATGCTGAGTGTTACCAAGGAGTGGATGATGATGAGTGATTTTTTTCTTCCAATATAATCAGAGAGTGACATCAAAAAAAGGCCACCCACGATGCCAGTGAGAGCCATAATGCTGATGAAGGCAGAGGCCACTGGATAATGAACCTTCAATTCCATGACTCCATAGGTGACGATGAAATCTGTAATGATATAGGCCCCAATGGAGATAAAGAAATAGGAGGTACCGATCAACCAAAAACGCCTTCCTCTGAAAACATCCCAAAAATTGAAAGAGGGAGTAGGTGGAAGAGAGGATTGAATCAATTTCGAAGTTTCTCCCCAGGGGAGGAGCCCCATCTCCTTTGGGTCATTTCTGAGAAGCAAGAAATTTATGGCAATAAGGATTAATCCTGAGACCCCCAAGAGGTACCAACCCATTCTCCAACTGTAGGTTTTAACGATGAGGGGAAGAATCACCCCCATCAGACCAAAACCCAAGGCGTAACTAGGTGAAAGGATCCCTAAGGCTAGTCCTCGTCGTCCGGATCCAAACCATTTCTGGATCAACGCGACGATTGGAGTCCACATGGCAGCCGCTCCCATTCCAACGATCCCGTGAAAGAGAATCGCTGTGATGAGACTAGAAGCCAGACCCATTAAGAAGGTCCCGATTCCCAAAAAAAGACAGAAGGAACTGATAACAAATCTCCCACCAATGCGATCTGTTAGCCAACCCATAAAAGGTGAGAAGAGGATATAGGTAAAAAAGTAAGCAGCCCTGATCACCCCTGCCTGGGTCATATTAATGCCTAGGTCCTTGATCATCTCTGGTAAAAGAACAGAATAAGCGCCAATTCGAATACTATAAGTGATAAAGAGGGTGGCAAAGCTCGATCCCAAGACCACCCAAGCCCAATGGACCTTATACCAATGCTTCTTACTCACTTCCTTTCCCTCCGACCGGTTACCATCGCTTCAACCATGTTAATTTCAAATTTCAGATTTTAGATTTCAGATTTTTCAATCTGCAATCTGCCTTCTGCAATTTGCAATGGGAGGAAGTCTCTTCTCCAACTCTCTTAGATCCCAGAGGACAAAGTCTCCGCTCTTCTGCGCCGATCGGTCTAAGTAAAAGGCGTGGATCCCCAATTTTCGGGGGACGAGATAGTCAAACTCATAGTGATCACCGACATGGACGATCTCATGAGGGTTGGCTCCGAGGATCTCACAAATTCGGCGGTAAAAACCCACTGTCTTTTTTACATCGCCAAAGTCTGAGGTGGCTGAAAAGATCCGGTCAAAATATCTTCCCAGATCTGTTGCTTCCATCTCAATGTCAATGAACTCCCTTCCCGCATTGGAAGTGAGAATCAACGAGAACTTATCTTTTAAGCGATCCAATATATGGTTGACATCCGGAAAGACATGGATCTTATCGACGTATCGTTCCATCAAAACCTTCCAATGCATCTCCAGTTGGAAAAATCGAAACCAATATTTGATGTCATACCATTCGATCGCCCCCTCCCCCACTTTTCGGTATTCCCCTTCCACAAAGGCTTTTGCTGCTTCGAAGGGAATCCCAAATTTTTCTGCATAAAGTGTGGGGATACCATGGCTCCAGACCCAATCCGTGAATTCCGGGTCAACTAATGTCCCGTCCATATCGAAAGAAATAATCTTAGTCATCTATTTTCCCTAACCATTTATAATGAATTCCTATCACCAATGCCCAAACGAACTATCTTAAATTCCAAATCTCAAATTACAAACCTCAAAGAACCCCCTCATCTCATCCCTCTCCTCTCTGGGGAGAGGGCTTCGTCGTGAGCTCAGCCGAACGGGAAGGGTGAGGGAAAAATCTGCCATCTGCTATCTGCCATCTAAATCCTTTCTATGACGACATCTTCTGCGGTCCGAATCTCCTTTTCCAAATCAGCAATTAAAATGGAGCGGATCGGCAGATAGGCATTGGAAGTGAAGATGGTGATGCACCGCTTTTTAAACATCAGCGGAGGGGCATTGGGCTGATGGGATCGGACAAGAATCTGCTTTTGATATCGGTCCATCATCTGCCCAAAGTAGGACGTGCCGAATTGAGGCCTCCCCCACCAATCACCTAAGATATCGACATCGCTCTCCACAAAATCTCCCCAGACGATCTTGTCCCAATTGGCATCTCCCCACTCAATCTGGTTCATCTTTTCCAAGGAGTTCAATTCGGGTAGTCCGCCGTGGAGGGCTAAGATTCCATTTTGAGAGGTGATGGCCAATGGAAATTTCGAGAAGAGAAGCCCGTAGATTTCTCTCTCCTTTAAGGAAAGGGAATTCCAAAAATTGGCGGGGTAAAGCTCCTTCACCATATACCCTTCGTGATTCCCTGCTAAAAGAAAGATCTCATCTGGATGTTCCTTTTTCAGATGGAGCAGGTAAAGGATGTTCTCTTTGGAGTATTCGCCCCGATCTACATAGTCCCCCAGGAAGACGATTCGGTAAGGTTTTTTAAGTTTAAGGTATTGACGGATGACCTGCTGACTGGCATCCAGATCTCCATGGGTATCTCCGACGAAGACGACCTTCCCCTGGGAGGGAAGATGGAGCAGTCGAGGTTCCCTTTCGAATATCTCTCCCACTTCCTTAAAAAGATCTTCCGCTATCAACTCTCATTCTCCAGTGTTCGAAAACCGTTCCAAATGGCAGTTGGGTGTGTTGGAGAACCTTTGCAGCGGCACCTTTAAACATTTTGTTCCTCAGTTTCCAAGCATATTCGAAAGGTCACCTTAGATAAAATCATATGTTACCCATAAGGCATAGCAAAGACCCGCTTTGTAAAGGTTTGGAAACACACCCAACTGCCATTTCAATATAACCTTAATGCTATCCCTCGGCTCTCACCACCTTGACATAGACTTTTCGATTTCTCGGACCATCGAATTCACAAAAGAAGATTCCTTGCCAGGTCCCGAGGGCTAACTTACTGGATTCCACAAAGACGACCTGAGAAAACCCGACCAGACTGGCTTTGATGTGAGCAGGAGAATTTCCCTCCAGATGTTGATATTGATCCTGGAAAGGGACCATCTTGTTGAGCTCCATGACAATATCCTGAGAAACGCTGGGATCTGCATTCTCATTGATTGTGACGGCAGCCGTGGTGTGGGGGATAAATATAAAACAGATTCCTTCCTCCACCCCTGTTTTTTTAACAGCCTCTTGGACGGAACGGGTGATATCAATAAACTCTGTTTGCTTTGATGTTCTCACCTGGAAAGTCTGAATCATCTCTACCTCCAACCTTGCCAAAAATTTCATGAATGATTCATCTCATATCATATCCATTGAAGAATCTCAATAAAACTGCTATATTGCTTATTTTTTGCTGTTGAGGAATCCTCCTGCTTTTCATAATTATTGATTTTCCTATCCCAATTTGGTATTCTCGTTTTAAATTTGAAGTCTTTCTTAACTTCCCAATAGTTATTAAGGAGATCCCTAATGGATAAGAGAGATCGGAATTTAATCTTAGAACTCAAAAAGCGTTTGCCAGCCAATGTGATGGCCCATATCCGAAAGGTGATTGCTTTCGGTTCTCGTGTTCGAGGTCAAGGGGAGGGCGATTCTGATCTGGACCTTTTGATCCTGGTGGACGATAAGACATCTGATTTGGAAAGTAAGATTGAGGATATTGCCTACCAGGTCATGTGGGACCACGATTTCAAACCTATTATCTCAATCAAAGTTTTCACGGAAGCTGATTATCGTAACTACTTGGCAGAAGGATTCTCCTTCTATAAGCACATTGAACAAGAAGGGATTTCCCTGTGAAAAAAGAGGTTCAAAGCCTTCTTGGAAAAGCAGATCATGCCTTAGAGGTAGCAGAATTCCTCTATAAACAGGGTTTTCCCCAAGATGCAGCCAGCAGGCTCTACTATGCGATGTTCTATGCAGCCCAGGCCCTCCTCAAATCAGAAGGTATTGAGGTAGTAAAACACTCCGCCGTGGAGTCTGCATTGGGTTACCATTTTGCCAAAACAGGCAAGATCGATCCCAAGTATCATCGCATGCTGATTAACGCCCGAAAGGTTAGAGAGATCATAGATTATGATATTCAAGAAGAAACGATTGAGCCTGCCGCGACATTGAAATTAGAAGATGGAAAAGAATTTGTAGCCGTAATGAAAGCAATGATAATGAAACCGTAAGAAAGTAACGCCCAATTAAGATTAAATGTATGGAAAAGAGGCGAATAAAAAACCCCATTTTCTTTCAAGGAATGGGGTTTTTTATTCCATTACTAAATTGTTAAAGATAAAATAATGGATTTAACTTGTTTTATATAAGGAGGGGATCTATATGAAAAAGTTAATATTTTTGATAATTTTAAATGCCTATGCACTTCAGTCCTAATTTTCTTTATCCAACGAAAGGACTGAGTTTAGAGATGGCACAGCTCAATAAATAGGGGCACAGTTCCCCTTGAGAAGGCCTTGGTATTATTGGGGCCTTATCCAGTTTTAAATGCCTGTAACAGAACTACAAAAAACCACTATGTTTTCATTCATTTACATCGATATGACCGTCAACATAAAGCGGCGTATCCTCTTCCGTACTCCCATGCTCTTGTCAGAACCTAGTTTCAGCATTAATGCAGGTCCAGCAAATGTTACGGCATATGGATGGGTTGGATTTAGGAGCCAAATGCATAGGCATTTAATTTTATTATGCTCGGCTTTCTTGGTTCATTGTGCGACTGAACATAAAGCAGTTCAACCAGCATATGTCCCTCTAGAAAAATGTGATGCACCAATATGGAATGTGGGTGATTCTTGGAGGTATAGTCGGAGTGATTTAAGATGGTGGGAATATAGAGTTGAAAAAATTGACGAGGATTTTTATATAATCAAAAATCCATTTTCAGTAGATTGGTTGGGTCTTGATAAAAAAACCCTGGAACTTAAAAATTATATAAATTCTAAGGGGAATAGAAAAAAAACATTTGATCCAACAATTTACTATTTTGATTTTCCAATTTATGTAGGGAAAAAATGGGCAAAAACGGAATCACTTAGAAATGTTGATGGAATATATTTAAACTATCTGATCGAGTTTAAGGTCATATCTTATGAAGATATTACTATTCCTGCTGGAAAATTTAAGGCATTCAAAATTGAGCATAAAATGACGAGTTTGCACCATATGAGTGGGGGGAATGCTTATATTTGGTTCTCTCCAGAGGTTAAAAACGTTGTTAAAGTTATGTATGAAAATGTTAGTTTCTGGGTAAAATTCACAGATTATGAATTAACTTCATTTAAATTAGTGGATAAACTCATTCCTCAAGTAGAAAAGAAATTATCGTTGCCTGAAAAACCTCAAACCGTAACACAACCTCCTCCCCCATCAAGCACAAGTATTTTAACTGTCACTGGTACTTCTGCTAATATTCGTTCAGGGGCTGGAAATGAATTCCCTATTACTACCACTGTCAAGAAAGGGGATAGGCTAATTCTGATCGGAGAATATGGGGAATGGTTTAATGTGAGGTTAGAGAACGGCCAAGAGGGGTGGATCAATAATAGTTTTGCAAAATAAAGGCTACAATATTGTACGAGCTGGGATTTGTTTATGAATTGCTACGAGATATTAATAAAAAGGGTGTAATAAAGCGCAATACAAATAGTATTAGGAAGTCGTAAGATCAACTCAAAATTAAATGCCAGTTTTAGGAGTAATGCTCATGGAAACCAGAATTGAGACCGAAATGCAGAATTGGAAAAATTATAATATAGCACATCGAAGATACATTCTGGGAAGAAGCTGTATATATGAAAGTACACCTTCTGAAGGTAGTTTTCCACCTCGCTTAATCGTAAGGATTTTTGTCCACGAAAACACCACAGAAGCGGAAGGAAGAGAAAGGAAAATTGGTGAAATATTGATTCTTGCTGATAGAGACAGATGGAATAATATTGAGAATCTTAATAACGTGGTTAAAGCAGACGATCAATTAAGGGCAGCAGCCAATTCAGCGAAAGAAGGAAATTGGGATATCAACCCATTGTCTAAGTTGTTGAGAAAAGCCTGTGAAGTTATCTCCAGCAAAGTTGATAAATATGAGGCTGATGGATCACCAATTTCTGGAGAGTTTTCTATTTAATATTCAAAAAATGGAGAGAACGGTTTTCTAAAGCGGATATAATGAACTCAAACAATTCTTTATGGAAGTGGGAAGACCTTATCAGAATTCAACTTAATATTGCTGAACGGTGATTGAATCGAGGCAAAAAATCCGAGGAGAACTTTGCTAAATTTTTCTATTACTTTTCTGGGTTCAACGCCTTGTATTTTCTTTGGAGAGAAATTGATGACCTTAAGAATGAAAAGGGTGAAAGACCTAACGAACCCAAACAAATAGAACATCTTTTGAAAAAATTTGATGAAAAACAGGCCTTGGAAATTCTTGAAACACTTTCTAAAAACGTTAATTTTTTTTGTGAGCGGAGGCCTATCCAAAGGATGGATAGACGAAAGGCTGGGAATCCTTTTGAAGGAGATTCAGATGAAGGCAAGAAATGGCAAAAATGGCTCAAAGAAAAGACTCTTGCCCTTGACCGTTTGGTCGCACTCGGAGAGATTCTCTACCTTGTAAGATCAAACCTTGTTCATGGAAGTAAAGCGGAGTCTGGGGATGATGAAGAAATAATTGATAACTCGATTTACCCATTAGAGGTTTTTCTCACTAAATCTATATTGGTGATGAAGAATAAGTGCCCTTGGGAGAAATAATAATGCCATTGTATTTCGCTTACGGGTCTAATTTAGACCCGGACCAAATGAAGAGAAGATGCCCAGAATCAAAGTTTAAAATTGCTGGTTTCCTACAAGGTTATCGTTTAGATTTTACTTGGTACTCACCAGGGTGGGTTGGAGGCATCGCAGATATAGTTCTCGATCCCCAAGAAGAAGTTTGGGGTGTGGTTTATGAGCTTACAATAAAAGATCTTGAACTCTTAGATGCCTATGAGGGTTATCCTGAAATTTATACACGGTTTCAAACCTCAATTGAAACTTCAGAGGGAACCTTGAATGATGTGTGGGTATACGCAGTCGTTAACAAGAACACTTTTATTCCACCTTCAAGACAATATTTAGAAATAATAAAACGAGGTGCGGTATTATTTGGGTTTCCTGAAGATTATCGTTCCTTTCTTGAAAAGATTATAATTCAGAGAACCTGAATTCATACATTTAATTAAACTTTTTAATTCGTCCTCACTCATATGATTTCTGAACTTTACAATATGCTCAAAAAGAATAGTTTTCTCCTCATTGATTAACCCAAGAGTGAAGAGGATCGAAAATGAAAGCCGCTCTGACGATATGGAGAAACACCCGGATGATCATTCTGGTGGCGGTCTGTGCCTCGATCTATGGCGCGGCCCTCATTGCATTCAAGACCGCTATCCCGCTGATCCCGGGTATTACTGAAGTGCGAGTGGCTAACATTTTCCCTATGGTCTTCGGCTTGTTGTTTGGTCCGGCGGGCGCTTGGGGTTCAGCGATCGGCAATCTCATTGGCGATATCTTCGGTGGCACGTTGGGGCCTGGTTCCATTGCCGGCTTTGTAGGTAACTTTCTTCTCGGTTACTTACCTTATACGATGTGAATAACTTTCGTTCCCTTCGCTGAAAAATCGTGAGAATGATTACCGCCAATAAAGAAACATGATGGAAATGTTAAAGGGTCTAAACGAATCTGGACATACGGCGATCACCATCAGGGTATTTCAAACTGTTTATAGGAAAAGGCATGGGATTAAAATCCTTGTAATCTTATTTTAAATCGGGTATGGTAGAAACGAAACCAGAAGGAGGGAAATACGGATGGCTCAAAAAAAGGTTTCGGAGATTTTAAAACTGGTCGAATTCTTAAATGAGGAGGTGAAAGAAGTATCTAAAAGATTAAGCCGGGTTACACCCAAGGAGGTGAGTGAAAAATTAGGAGCTTTAGCTCTTCTCAGGGAAAAAGTTCTCAACCTCCAGGTCGACCTTCCGCAGGATTTGGAGAGGAAACTCTCTGAACTCTACCCCGTCATCGATAAGATCAAACAAAAACCCTCCTAAACCTCAGATCGTTTCACTTGAGGACCGCTGCAATCCATGGGTAATTCGCTTAAGGAGCACTACGTTTGAGGATCGCTTCGCTTGAGGGGAAAATTCTTGTCCCCATCCCTAAGAGAACGGAGTGACCTATCATCTATCCTATATCCTCAAAGCCGAAGGCCGATCCTCAAGTCCTGCTTTGCAGGACGCTCCTCCAACCTTTATCGATTTCAGTAGAAGGCCATGCTTGCAAAGGAGACGACAGATCGGGTTTCTTGAGTGAAAGCCTGACCATATTTGATAAGTCTCCCCTCCCCGGCCTCGAGGGACTTGAGCATGGCATAGATGGCTGGAAGGCCACAGATTCTTCTTCGGTCTCTCTCTTTCAAAATCGACGAAAAGAAACCCTCCCCATCCATTCTCTCAACATATCCCAACATCTCCTGATCCTCTTCAGCTAAGATTCTGAGATCATACTCCCCTATCCCCTCTCGATCTCCAAATTGAAGGCCGACGTGGGATAGGTCAGCGCTGGCGATGTAACAAACCCTTTCCCCGAGGGAAGAAACAGCCTCTTTCAGGGCTTCGATGAACTGTCGGACAGGTCTGAGTTCCATCGGTGAAATTCCATTCTCAATAGCTTCATGGAATGATCCGCTGAGGATGGGGATGATCTTTATGGGGATGGGCTCAGGATAGAGGTACCGGAGAAAGATACATTGAAACTCTATGGAATGCTCGCTTCTGTGTACCCCTTCGTCCTTAAAGAGGTCATCAGGGCAACGGGATTGGATGGCATCAATCAGTTCTCTATCCACGTTCAAAGTGCCCAGCGGCGTCATAAAATCCTTTCGAGTAAGACAGAAGGGGTATTCCATGGAGGTGTGTGCCGTCCCAAAGATAATGAAGCAATGGGAGGAGTTCCTCTCCCATATTTCTCGGTGTGCAAAGGCATAACAGAAACCTCCCCTCTGAAAATCGATGTGGGGGACAATCACTCCTCTCAATCCATTCATACCTCCTCTCTCTCCAAGCCACCCTGGACCATCCGATCCCCTAAAATATCCTTCAAGTTGACCCCTCAATTGTTCAGGTTCTTTCTCGTAACTCTTTCCAGCAAATGCAGCTTCTCTGATCGCAGCCCTCCTGAAACCCTCCTCTTTCTGCCTCAATGCTTCTTGAAATCGATCCCCTTCCAGAAATAGATTTTCCTCTAATTGGCCAATAATCTCTTGGATCTTTTCAGTAAAAAGAAACTCCCCAAATCTTCTCATGTATTCGGCCTGGATATCCAAGATCGAATGTTGGCCGTTACAAAGGGAGACAATGAAATAGAGAGGAGGGGGGAAAAAGAGGGCTTTTTCGCTAATGTTCTGTGGATCCTGAAGGCAGAGCAAAGTTTGGCCTGACATCTGGACCGGAAAAATATTGACATTTCTGAGTTTTGGATGATCCACGGATTGCCTTAGATGGAAACTGCAAGCCTAAGCAAGCTACAGGAAGGGAAAACAAAATTTTGGGTTCTTAACTAACCGCAGCGCTAATCGCCTCTCGTTCTTCGCTCCTTGGTTCGGTGTGCTTCAACGCCAATTCGATCGCTTCATCCATCCTTTGGATGAACTTGAAATTCATCTCATTTCGAATCCGCTCCGGGATCTCTTCCAGATCTTTCTCGTTCTTCTTGGGAAGGATGATTGTCCTTATCCCTGCCCTCATCGCAGCCAAAACCTTCTCTTTGATCCCTCCCACAGGAAGGACCAAGCCCCTCAATGTAATCTCCCCTGTCATGGCGACATCGTTTCGGATAGGCTTGTTCGTCAGAAGAGAGGTCAAGGCCACAAACATCGTTATGCCTGCAGAAGGTCCATCTTTTGGAATGGCACCCGCCGGCACATGAATGTGGATATCATTCTTTTCAAAGAAGTCCTCCTCAATGCCGAGTCCTTTCGCCTTGGATCGAACATAGGCCAAAGCGGCTTGGGCAGATTCTTTCATCACATCTCCCAATTGCCCTGTCAATGTGAGTCCCTTCTCTCCTCTCA
>Ga0315285_10004118_pt1 | contig 15095 bp, 14 predicted proteins | sample YL17G09_36_MG_FD_203698 | JGI IMG/M metagenome (GOLD analysis project Ga0315285, IMG submission 203698) | Sediment microbial communities from Yellowstone Lake, YNP, Wyoming, USA - YL17G09_36 | ecosystem: Environmental > Aquatic > Freshwater > Lake > Sediment | place: USA: Wyoming | collected...
AAGCCCGATAAGTGATAATCGATCCTCTTCTTGTTCCTTCTGAGGATATGGCGTATTGTTCCTGCGGGCAGGTCTATGTCCTCGTACTGTTTCAGATAGCGGGACAATCTTTCTGGCCCGAGCCTGGCTTTGTTCTTAACCTCGATCACTTTGTTCTCGACTGCGGGGGGCGTTCTCCCGGGTTGGTGACGGGGTGTCCGAGGTCGGTCTCTTAAGTCACCATCCTTCTCCTTCCTCAGTATGTTGTAGACCACAGACCGGCTTATACCAAAGACGGAAGCTGCCTGGGAGATGTTGTGGCCATTCGTCCCGAGGTACTCAAGAACAGCTAATCTGGCTGCTTCGGGATTGACCTTTCTCAACTGCTTGTAATCGATCTTCCCCGGAAGCAGCGAGGTATGACGTCCAGCTTTCATAGCGTTTCCACTCCAAACTATTAGCGTTGATCCCCACCGCCCCCAAGACCTCCTTAATATACCCAGCATACCCATAGCCTGGAAACTGTATAGTATGTCCTGGACACCGCACACTTAACACTTGCTAAAGTGTAGAAAGCGCTATAAAATAAAGCATAAGTTCGATCCTGGATCGAGCGTGGTGGAATTGGGGATTTTCTACATCACTTCACGCATCGTGGATTAGTGCTTGTGGGATTTCGGTCTCCATGGGTAGGATAGGAGGGTAGGATGGAAAAGGGGACATGGAGTGTAAAAACGGGCCTGGCCCAAATGCTGAAGGGCGGGGTGATCATGGATGTGGTCACGACGGAGCATGCCAAGATAGCAGAGGAGGCTGGGGCCTGTGCGGTAATGGCGCTGGAGCGCGTTCCAGCAGATATCCGTGCTGCCGGTGGCGTGGCCCGAATGGCAGATCCGGAGGTGGTCCTGGCTATTATGGAAGCGGTAAGCATTCCAGTGATGGCCAAGTGCCGCATTGGCCATTTCGTTGAGGCGCAGGTATTGGAAGCCATAGGGGTAGATTTCATAGATGAGTCTGAAGTGCTCACACCGGCTGACGAAGTCCATCATATCTGGAAGCACGATTTCAAAGTCCCCTTTGTTTGTGGCTGCCGCGACCTGGGGGAAGCCTTACGCCGCATTGCCGAAGGAGCAGCTATGATTCGAACCAAGGGTGAAGCCGGTACGGGAAACATTGTGGAGGCGGTGAGACATATGCGGGCCGTTATCGGTGGCATTCGCAAGCTGGCGAATATGCCTGAAGAGGAACTGATGGCTGAGGCGAAGGCCTTGGGAGCACCTCTGGAATTGGTGCTTGAGGTTCGCAAGACCGGAACGCTCCCAGTGGTCAATTTCGCTGCCGGCGGGGTGGCTACTCCGGCGGATGCAGCGCTAATGATGCAGTTGGGAGCTGATGGCGTCTTCGTGGGCTCAGGGATCTTTAAGTCCAGCGACCCTGAGGCCAGAGCGAAGGCTATTGTTAAAGCGACCACGCATTATCGCGATGCCGGGGTTATCGCCGAAGCTTCCAAGGGCCTGCGCGGTGCCATGCCCGGATTGGACATAAAAGCCATTCCTAAAGAGGAACTACTGGCAACGAGGGGTTGGTAGGACACAATCTAAATGATTCGCTCCTTTCTTCCCACAGACCTGCTGGTGATCTCTTTCCAACGTGGATCGCTGTCGGATGTGGCCAGAACGAAGGATAATATGGGTGAAGAGGGAGCGAGATTTTTGGGTCTGGCCGGCCTTTCTATAAAGAGCTTGAACCCACGTGGTAAGCGGCGCACCTGGGTACGAACAGAAGGGCTTAGGTTTGGCGGACTGGCTTCTGTCAGGGATCGTTCCCTACCTAGCGTTTGGGAGATAGAGCACCTCATACTTAACCACCAGGATGCAGGCTATTGCTTGTCACTTCTGGAAAGGTTGAGCATTGCCGGAGTCGAACTTGGCGTAACCAAAATCTTCCTTCGGCTTCCGGCTGACAATCCCCTGCTGGCCGTTGCCAACGAGGCTGGCTTCTGCGCGTATCTCAATGAGCACCTTTATTCTCGAGAAAGAAAGGGAAGCGAGGCAGAGAGTTACAAGGCCTCCCCCATTCCTTTTCCGCGCCGCAAGCGCGTTAATGACGATTACAGGCTTTTTGAGTTGTATCAGAAATGTGTTCCTGCCTCTGTCCGCGGGATCGAAGGAATGACTTTTGGCGAGTGGCAGGCTGGCAAAGAAAGGGAGATGGGAGCAGAGTGGGTCTTTGAAGCTGGGAGTGTCCTGGTGGGGTGGCTGGGAGTCAAGACCAAAAGGGATATGGGGCAGTTCGAAATAATGGCGATTTCAGCAGAGGAACTAGAGCCGGTGGTGGAATACGGTCTAATGTTCCTTAGTGACTGTCGTCAAATATTCTGTCCTGTTCCCGAATTTCAATGGGATTTGTTTCGAGTATTGGAGAAGCGAGGCTTCGGCCAGGTAGCGAAATGCTGCGCCCTGGCAAAGGAGCCAGTAGATAGAGTAAAACGAACCTGCCTCATTCCGGCAAGCGCATAGGCTAGGACGAAAATGCAACAAACAATCATAGATGACTTGGATGCCTTGCTGGACGTTTTGCCGCCCTCGATCTCCGGCCCATTGCGCCAGCGTGAGGATCGTGGTGAGCTCTTGGAGGTGGTGATGGACTTGGGGCGGCCGCCGCAGGCAAGGTTTGTTCATTACGAGGTAGTTCTCAACTCTAAAGAGGTGGGCCAGCAGGACATTGAATACGTAACGTCTCGGATCGGTGCCTTCGGCGACGACAATCGTGCTGGAACCGAACGGACCCTCCACCGCATCTCTGCCATCCGCAATCGGCAGGAGCGCATCGTTGGACTAACCTGTCGGGTAGGCAGGGCTATTTTCGGCACAATAAGGTTGACGGAAGACCTGATTCAGTCAGGTAGAAGTATTCTGCTCCTAGGGCGTCCTGGTGTAGGCAAGACTACCATGCTCAGGGAGGTAGCCCGAGTACTGGCTGACGACCTGGGAAAGAGGGTTATTGTGGTGGACACCTCTAATGAGATCGCTGGTGATGGTGACATACCTCATCCTGCTATCGGCCGTGCGCGAAGAATGCAGGTACGCACTCCTATGATGCAACACGCGGTGATGATCGAGGCGGTGGAGAACCACATGCCAGAAGCGATCATCATCGACGAGATTGGCACCGAACTGGAGGCAATGGCGGCGCGTACCATTGCTGAGCGAGGTGTTCAACTGGTGGGTACGGCTCATGGGAATACTCTGGAGAACTTGATCCTCAACCCTACCCTTTCTGACCTCATTGGAGGTATTCAAACCGTTACCTTAGGCGATGAGGAAGCACGGCGGCGGCGGACTCAGAAGTCTATTTTGGAGCGGAAGGCACCGCCTACCTTTGATGTAGTAGTGGAGATTCAAGACTTCAACAAGGTAGCGGTTCACTCTGACGTAGCGGGGGTGGTTGATGCTATGCTCAGAGGACGCCCGGTGACCACCGAGGTTCGCTGGGTGGACGAGAACGGAGAGCTGCAGCGGAAGACGGAGAGGGTCTCCGCCTTTTCTGGTGCTGAAACAACCACTAAAGGCAAGGGCAGGGAGCCAGGTGAGCAAGGCAAATTGCCCAAGGTTTATGCCTTTGGCATCAATCAATCGGAGATGAAGCAGGTAGCCAAGGAGAGGCAGGTTGAGGTGAGCATTACTTCCGACTTGAACGAGGCCGATCTTTTGGTGACCTCCAAGAGTTATTATCGAAGAAAGCCGCAGAAGATAAAGGATGCGGAGTTGGCTGGTCTACCTGTCTACGTACTCAAAAGCAACGCCCCAAATAGTATGGGACAGTTCCTGGAATCTCTGGTAGCCAGAGAGAGGGGAATGAGTCCCGTTGACCTCGCTATGAAGGAAGCAGAAGAAGCTGTCACTCAGGTTTTGAATGGGAGAGAATCAGTGGCGCTCAACCCGCGAAGTTCCTATATTCGTCGGTTGCAGCATATGATGGCAGAGCGTTTTCATCTGACTTCCCGAAGCTCGGGGAGAGAACCACATCGCAGGGTGGAGATATTCAGGAATCGCTGAGGCGGATCTGTTGGCGCTCTTTGTTAGCTTTGAGGGAGGGGAGGGAAGTGGGAAGAGTACCCAGGCGAAAGCTCTCTACCGGCGTCTCTTGGAGATTGGCATCCCGGTGGTGTTGTGCCATGAGCCTGGTACTACCCCTATGGGAAGACGGGTCAGACGCTTGCTGAAGAGCCCCAGCGGGATAGAAATCTCACCTTTTGCTGAGCTATTTCTTATTGCCGCGGCTCGTGCCCAGTTGGTAACGGAGTTGATTTGCCCTAACTTGGAAAGAGGTACAACGGTCGTTTGTGATCGCTACGCCGATTCCACTGCGGCTTACCAGGGGTACGGGCGGGGAATCGATATGAAAGTTATTCAGATTGTTAACAACAGCGCCATTCAGGGCGTGCTTCCTGACTTGGTTATACTACTGGATATTCCTGTTGAAGTGGGGCTGGCCCGCAAGAAGTTAGCCAAGCTAGACCGCTTCGAGGCGGAGGAAGTGGGCTTCCATCAGCGGGTGCGGAGCGGATACCTCGAAATAGCCCGTGCCGATCCACAGCGTTGGCTGGTGATAGATGCCACCCTGCCTAAGGCGGAAATACGCAGTAGGGTCTGGGATAGGGTCAAAGATCTGCTGTAAAACCTTCGTGGATGACCAGAGATGCAAGAGGCTGCCCGGCAGGTGACTCTTCCTGAGTGTCGGCCAAACCCTTCATGGTTCTCCTTTTTAAGGAAGATTTTGGGAAACTCTGCGGAGAGCTCTAAACAGGACCCGCGGGTCGGTGTTGAAAAGGGGATGCGCAATGCATAAGGTACGGGTCGCTGTGGCCATGAGCGGCGGTGTTGACTCGTCTTTGTCTGCGGCGCTACTCAAAGAGGCGGGGTATGAGGTTGTCGGCATTTCCATGCAGCTATGGTGTGAAGAAAGGCATGGCCGTTCTTCCGCTCACCCTACCTGCTGCTCTATCCAAGACATGAATGATGCCCGCAGAGTTTGCCAAACCCTCGACATTCCTTTTTACACGATTAACCTTGAGCCACAGTTCCAGGCCTGTGTCGTGGATTACTTCTGCCACGAATATGCTCAGGGCAGAACTCCCAATCCCTGCATCGCCTGTAACCAGCGAATTAAGTTTGACTTCCTTCTGCATCATGTCCTATCCCTGGGCGTGGACTATCTGGCTACGGGCCACTTTGCCAGGATTGAGCGCTCGGGGGATGGACACCGTTTGCTCAAGGCTGCTGATCCCATCAGTGACCAGTCTTATTTTCTTTACACCTTGGGGCAGTGGGAATTGCAACACTTGCTATTTCCCGTGAACGGCTATCTCAAGACTGAGGTGCGCCGTATGGCAGCAGAGCGAGGTCTGCCGACCGCCGATAAGCCAAAGAGCCAGGACCTTTGCTTCGTATCCAACGGCAGCTACCACAGTTTGATCAAACAGCGCCTCTCTCCTGTGCCTGGAGAAATCGTGGATGAAGAGGGAAAGGTACTGGGGAGGCATCGTGGCATAGCGTTCTACACCGTAGGTCAAAGGACTGGTTTGGGGCTTGCTTTAGGTAGCCGCCTTTACGTGTTGGCGATTGATGTGAACAATAATACCCTGGTGGTGGGGCCGGAGGACAAGCTTCTTGCTTCCAGACTGGCTGCTACTCAGGTCAGATTCGTGCGCGGAAACCCAGAGCAGCCTGTTGCTGTGAAAGCTAAGATTCGCTACAAGTCACCTGAGACATACGCCATGCTTTACCCCTGTGAGGACAAGGTGGAGGTTCGATTTGACACGCCGCAACGGGCGGTTACGCCTGGTCAGGCGGTGGTATTCTACCAGGAGAACCAGGTCTTGGGTGGGGGTATAATAGAAACAGGTGTTGCTAGCACCGACTTTTGCTAAAGAGAGGGAACTCAGCGCCCAGGGCTATCGTTTTATTGCTGGGATTGATGAGGTGGGTCGCGGCGCCCTAGCTGGCCCGGTGGTTGCTGCTGCCGTCATCTTGCCTTTGGAAAACGACTTTGCCTGGCTATCGCGAGTGCGGGATAGCAAGCAACTGACCCCACGGCGGCGGGAGCAAATTTTTGAATTGATACAGCAATCACGCATAGCTACAGGCATAGGCATGGCATCCCACACCGACATTGATGCCATAGGGATCGTCAAGGCGACACGGATGGCGATGGGAAGGGCGGTACGCGAACTCACCTCCCCTCCCGATTCTCTTATCATCGATGCCCTGTCTTTGCCAGAGATTCCTTTGCCGCAGTGGGGCATAGTTCGTGGTGATCAATCGTCACTCTCAATTGCCTGTGCCTCGATCGTGGCTAAGGTGACCCGGGACCGTTATATGACGGAGCTGGACCACTCCTATCCTGGCTACGGATTGGCCCGCCACAAGGGCTATGGCACCAGGCAACACTTGCTGAGTTTGCGCCGCTTGGGATCGTGCCCTATACACCGCCGGTCCTTTGCTCCGGTTCGGAGGTTGGCAAAGGGTGGATCGTAAGGCTCTGGGTACTTTGGGCGAAAAAAAGGCTGCTGAATTCCTCAGAAAAAAGAAGTACCGCATTCGGGAGACGAACTTCCGGTGCCGGGAAGGGGAAATTGATATCATTGCCCAAGACAAGGACTACCTTGTCTTTGTAGAGGTGCGCACCAGGACGGGTATTGCCTTCGGCACTCCTGAGGAATCGGTGACCCCAGCCAAAAAAGAGAAGCTAGTTTCTGTTGCCCTGACCTATCTTCAGACTCACGCGGACTCGCCGTCTTTATGGCGTTTTGACGTGGTGGCTGTAGAGGTAGACCAACAAGGCCAAGTATCCCGGATGGAACTAATTCAGAATGCCATATCTGGCTGACCGAAGCGTATGGCGATCAGCCCAGCGCCTCCGCCAGCAATGACGAAGAGAGAATGTTTGGCACTCTGCTCACACGACATTGGCCTCATTGGGCACCGTAATTTTGCCAGGTGCGTTGCCCGACCACCAAAGGACTGTTACAATTAGGCACAACAAGCCGAGAGCCAGCGATGAAGGGAACACTGCATGGGATCATGGTTCTGGACCTCAGTTGGGTATTGGCAGGCCCTTTTGCTACTATGGTGCTGAATGACCTGGGAGCTGAGGTTATCAAGGTAGAGCAGCCGGGTAGGGGAGACATTGCCCGCGGCAACGGGCCCTTTATTGATGGCTTGAGTTCGTACTTCCTCAGCCTTAACCGGGGCAAAAAGAGCATTACCCTGAACCTGGCTCAGGAACAGGGAAAAGACATCTTCTTAAAGCTTGTCCAGCAGGCTGACGTGGTAGTGGAAAACTTTGTCCCTGGCACCATGAAGCGCCTGGGGCTGGACTACGACGTACTGCATCAGCAGAATCCGCGGCTGGTCTATGCTGCCTGTTCCGGCTTCGGCCAGACCGGACCTTATGCTCAAAAGCCAGCGCTGGACGTCATTATCCAGGCGATGGGCGGCATCATGAGCATCACCGGAGAGCCGAGCGGCCCACCCGTAAGGCCCGGCGTCTCTTTGGGAGATATCGCCGCCGGCCTTTTCTTGTGTATTGGCATCCTGGCAGCACTCCAAGAACGCATCAAGAGCGGCCAAGGACAGATGGTGGACATAGCCATGTTGGACTGCCAGGCAGCCATCATGGAGAATGCCTTTGCCCGCTATTTTGCCACGGGTGAAGTACCAGGCCCCTTGGGCACCCGCCACCCCGTATTCACCCCTTTCCAGGTTTTCCCCACCAGGGACGGCCAGGTAGCCGTGGCTATAACCGGGGAGCAGTGGCCCCTCTTTTGTGCCACCATCGACCGCCTGGATATCATGGATGACCCCAGGTTTGGGGACGGTTATCTCCGTAGCCAACGCTACGATGAACTGGAGCCTTTTCTCAACCAGTCTTTCAAAACAAAGACCACCTGGGAATGGTTGACCGATTTCGAGGCAGTAGGCATACCGTGTGGCCCTATCAATACCATAGACAAAGTGGCTCAGGACTCTCAGATCGCCGCCCGCCAGATGATCGTCGACCTGGCGCATTCAGGGAATAAGCCACTCAAGGTAATCAACACCCCTGTCAAGCTATCCCGCACCCCCGGTCTGGTTGATCGGCCCAGTCCCGATTTGGGAGAGCACACCGAGGAGGTGCTCAGCACCCTTTTGGGACTGACCCAGGAGCAAATCCTGGAGCTAAGGCAATCCGGTGTGATTTAGCCTGCTGCCCAGGTGTTGGGCCTCGCCCTTCTAATGTAATAATGCTTCATTGCTGCCGCAGGCTGAGAAGTGGTCTATGTCAGCTCCGACAGGGAGAGGAAAGGAGTTGAAAGGAGCCAAAATGGGTGCCTCCACCGAGAAAATCTCAGGTAACATTGTAGATGTGCTAGACTCCACCGTCTATCCTGGCACGCTCGAAATCCGCAACGGCAGAATTGCACGCATTGCCAAAGACAAAAAGGGGTACGAGACCTTTATTCTTCCCGGCCTTGTGGATTCCCACATCCACATTGAAAGCTCCATGCTGGTGCCGTCCGAGTTTGCCAGATTGGCGGTAATACATGGCACCGTGGCCGTGGTGTCCGACCCCCATGAAATTGCCAATGTGTTGGGCATCGATGGCGTGAATTATATGATAAAGAATGGGAAGGCTGTCCCTTTCAAGTTCTATTTTGGCGCCCCTTCGTGCGTGCCGGCAACCCCCTTCGAGACCTCCGGAGCTGAGATTGGAGCGAAACAAATAGATCGGTTGTTGAAAAGGAAAGGTATCAATTACTTGAGCGAAATGATGAACTTCCCCGGGGTGCTGAATGACGACCCAGGCGTTATGGCTAAGATCAGGCTGGCAAAAAAATATGGGAAACCAATCGACGGGCATGCGCCAGGACTGCGGGGTAAAGACCTGGGAAAATATGTGGCCGCTGGAATATCCACTGATCATGAAGCACTGGGAAAAGAGGAGGCGCTGGAGAAACTCAAACTGGGGATGAAGATCATCATCAGGGAAGGGTCGGCAGCCAAGGACTTCGATACCTTCATTGGTCTGGTGGAAGACTACCCTGACCAGTGCATGTTTTGCAGCGATGACAGACATCCCGACGATCTGGTGCTGGGCCATATCAATGAACTGGTAAAAAGAGCGCTGAGGCTGGGTATTGACAGGATGAAGGTGCTGAGATGTGCCTGCGTCAATCCGGTACGCCACTATGGGCTGGAGGTGGGGTTGTTGCAAGAACGTTGCCACGCTGATTTCATAGAGATAGACAACCTCACCGACTTCGACGTTCTGAGGACGTTTATCAATGGCGAGCTGGTGGCGGAGAGGGGCAAGACCTTGCTGCCCAGAGTAGCGGCAGGCGTGGTGAACAAGTTTGAAGCAAGGGAAAAACAGGTGTCTGACTTTTTCGTCAGGAAGGCGGGAGCGAGAATCCGTGTTATTGGGGCTGTTGACGGTCAGTTGGTTACCAACAGACTTAGTATGGCCCCCAAAATCTCTGATGACAACGTTGTCTCTGATACGGAGAGGGACCTTCTGAAGATGGCAGTGGTCAACCGCTACCAGGGCGCTCTGCCTGCTGTCGGTTTTGCCACGGGTTTTGGTATAAAGAAGGGGGCGATCGCCTCTTCGGTGGCTCATGATTCTCACAATATCATAGCTGTGGGGGCGACGGACGGGGCCATCTGCCAGGCAGTCAACCTGGTGATAGAGCATCAAGGCGGCATGGCTGTTGTCTCTGACGACGTCAGGAAAATCCTCCCGTTACCTGTAGCTGGAATCATGAGCAACCAAGATGGTTTTCAGGTGGCACGTCAATATTCGGAGATCGACAGACTGGCCAAGCAACTGGGATCAAGCCTCAAGGCTCCTTTTATGACCCTCTCATTCATGGCCCTGCCGGTAATTCCGAAGTTAAAGCTGAGCGACAAAGGTTTATTTGACGGGGAGAAGTTTGAGCTGATAAGCCTTTTTGATTAGGCTCGAATTGGTTCAAGGTCAGGTTGTCACTATACTTGACCCACCGACGAGAGAGAACTCATGCCTGTTCTTTATGTTGTGGCCACCCCCATCGGGAATCTGGAGGACGTTACTCTTCGTGCTCTGCGCGTTCTGAAAGAGGTGGAGCTCATTGCCGCCGAGGATACACGCAAGACGAAGCGCTTGCTCGCTACCTACCAAATCAAAACTCGCCTGACGAGCTACCATGAATATAGCGGGCAGGCGAAGCTGGCCTACCTTCTGAACTGGCTAAAGGAAAAGGACCTGGCCCTGGTGTCAGAGGCAGGGATGCCCGGGATAAGCGATCCAGGATACGAGCTTATCGTAGCCGCCGCTGAGCGAGGTATCCCGGTAGTGCCTGTACCTGGCCCTTCGGCGGTGGTCACCGCTTTAGCGGTTTCCGCATTACCCACCCAGCAATTCATCTACCTCGGCTTTCTGCCGCGAAAGAAAGGGGAGAGGACTCGTTTGTTGAAGTCCGTGGCTTCTGAACCGCGGACTATGGTGGCTTTTGAAGCGCCGCACCGCCTGTTGAGCACACTGAACGAACTGGCTGAGGTTCTGGGAGACAGGAAGATAGTTATCGGTCGAGAGATGACCAAGATTCATGAGGAGGTCTTCCGGGGAACAATAAGGGAGGCCGTGGAGCACTTCCAGCAGCCCAGGGGGGAGTTCACCCTGGTGATTGAAGGATACAAAGGGGCAAGAAAACCGGCCTCAGCCTCAGAGCTGGAACAGGAGCTTCGTCGCCTGCACCAACGAGGCATCACCGCCAGGGATGCCATATCCCAATTGGCGCTGACCACAGGTCTATCAAAGAAGGAACTCTACCGGGCCTGGCTTGAACTGAAAAGGTCTGAGTAAGCGCTATTAGATTCTTCGCTGACCCTTCCCCTTGACCTGCTGAAGAGGAGGGGCTTCAACTCAGAATGACAGTAAGCGAAGGGCTCGCAATGACATGGTGGATTGCTAAACGTCCTCGCAAACAGGGACGCCAAGAGTTTCGACACCGGAAGCGACCCTAAAGCAGCTATTTACAGCCAAAGGAAGAAAGGGTAACATTGACGGAAAGCTGTTTGAGCAAAACTGTAACCGATGCTTCAAAGAAGGAGATTATGAATGAAAACAAGGATGACTGAGCTATTCGGGATAAAACACCCTATTATGCTGTCCGGCATGAACTGGCTGACCACACCCAAGCTGGTGGCAGCCGTTTCTAATGCTGGTGGCCTCGGCAATTTGGCCACGCAGCAATACGACCCAGATAGGCTGAGAGCAGCCATCAGAGAGATCAAGAGCCTTACTGACAAACCCTTTGGTGCAAACCTTACCATGGGGGTAGGCACAGATTATTTAATACCCGTAGTCATTGAAGAGAAGGTACCCGCAGTAAACTATGCCTTAGGGAGACCTCCTGAGATTGGCGCGCTTGTCGAGGCAGTCCATGCATATGGTGGCAAGGTTATCGGGACGGTAGCTTTTTTGAGACACGCGCTCCGTGCGGAGCAACTTGGGGTCGATATGCTCAATATCACAGGCTACGAGGCAGCAGGGCATTCAGGCAATATTGGTGCCTTGGTATTGATCCCGACCATCACCAGCGCAGTTAAGATTCCTTGCATAGGGGCGGGTGGCTATTCCGATGGCAAGAGTCTGGCAGCAGCTTTGGCATTAGGAGCTGAAGGCGTCGCCATGGGCACCAGGTTGGCGGCTACCCAAGAAGCTGAGGTTGCCGATGTTATCAAACAGACCTGGCTCAAGGCTACCGAGGAAGATACTGTGATTGACACCGCCTTTGATGGCATACCCTGCCGGGTATTGAGGAACAAGGCAGCCGAAAGAATGATGAAGAAGCATTTGCCGCTGGTAGACGCGATGTCCGCTGCCCTGTTCATGAAACGAGAGATGCAGCTCTCGTGGGCTCAGCTTATTCGAACGGCCAACGCGATAAGGAAAATGCCGATCGGTATTGGCGACAGCCAGAGGGGTTTCACCTCGTCAATTCGCATTGCCACAAGCTCCAGACTGGTGGTCAAAGCCACGGTTGAGGGTGATGTAGAAAATGGGCTTCTGCTAATGGGGCAAGGTGCCGGCAGAATACATGACATACCCACTGTTGCCGAACTGATTGAGCGGTCTGTCCGTGAAGCCGAGCAGATAGTGGAAACACTGAAGACAAGAATTGGTTCGTAGCGGGAATACCGAAGGTAACATGAAAGCATAGTGCGCCTCCCAGGCTCAGACACAATAGAGTCGAGAAATTCTAGAGGAGGGCACTGTGCACTACGTGGATCACCCCCAACCCTCTGGCCAGCTAAACTGTCCGCTCAGGGTAGTGCCGCAATCACTGCACTGGCCGGCGTACCAGTCGATAGGACAGCCGCAACGGGGGCAGCGCCATCTTTGCTCCTGCTCTGCAATCCAGGCGTCAATGCCGATCTCCCGTTGTCCCCGGATATTGGCCAGCACTTCACCGTGGTGGGGAAAGCCATCATTATTGAAATCGATGAGTTGCTGGCAGGGAGAGTCAGCACACTGGTAACAGTTTGACAACCCTTTCTCAAGGGCACAGGCCCGGAGCCCGCAAATGCGGCATGGAAAGGCGACTATCTCTGAGAGACAGCCCTCGCAAGCGACATCCTTGATCCCCAGTTTTTGTCCTTCCAGTGCGGAGAGGTCAATGTCTTCCCCCGACGGAGACATACTGCGGGCCATCTTCGCAATCCCTTCAGGTAACGTCTTAGCAATCTGCTCTAGTGACTCGGAATCGCCCCGTTTATTGGCGCAGTACATTACGCACGCGCCGCAGTACAGCCCACATGGCGCAGCCAGATTCCGCCTTTTCTCACCTGTCATCGGAAACTCCTTTCCTCAAACCTGGAGGCCATCCCTAGAAGCAGGATTCGCTCTGTTGTCTACCAACACATCATACAAAATGTCCCAAATCTCCCCATCAACACCTTTGGAGAGCAGGAGCTTGAATCCCCTCACACCTGAGCAAGAGAGCAGAGAGCAAAAGGCTAAAGAGTGCAAAGGATTTATGAGATTTCAAGGGCACCCTCAGGTTCTGTGGGCAGAACTGTAGAGCACGTTCTCAGACATCTCAGTCCTTCCAGCACATTCGCAGACCTGATCTGGATGAATTCGTGATTCAGGGATCAGTGTAAACCGGCTCACGCTTCTCGACGAAGGTAGCCTTGATTGCCTCCATAGCGTCGTCCGTGAACCCGCATATAATCTGTGTCCGGTTCTCTAACTTTGTCGCGTCTAGAAGGCTCCCTGCGTCGATGTTAGCATTGAATACCTCTTTCGTCATTCTGAGAGAGAAGGGGGAGATCTTCAGAAGCTCTCGCGCCAAGCTCTCCGTGGCCTCATCTAGTTTGTCGTCGGGGACAACCTGAGAGACCAGGCCGATACGTTCTGCAGTGGCAGCATCAATAAAGCGAGATGTGAACATGTAGAGAGCAGCGCGTGATGCGCCGATGAGTCGCGGCAGAAAGTAGGACATGCCCACGTCACCTGCCGACATGCCGAGGCGTGGAGCGCCGATGTTGAACCGGGCTGTCTCACTGGCCAGGCGGATGTCGCTGGCCAGAGCGAGGGCGAAGCCGCCGCCAATTGCGTGGCCGCGGACCGCGCAGATGATGGGCTGGGGAGCGTGGCGCATTCTAAGCGGAATGTCGGCCAGCTTTCTCTGGATCATGAAGCCGCGGGGACGCATACGCATGGGAACCGCTGCGTCGCCTCCCATGCCGCCTTCGAACCCGGGGGTATTCTTCAGATCCAAGCCAACGCAGAAGTCTCGGCCCACACCGCGGATGACCACAACCCTCACGTCCAGATTGTCGTCCAGAGACCCGAAGAAATCGCGCAAATCCAGCAGCGCTTGCCAGGACAAGGCATTATGCTGTTCTGGCCGATTCAGTGTGAGCCAGCCTATGTGGTCGCGTAGTTCGAATTGCAGCGTTTCGTAACTCATACTGTCCTCCTTTGTAGCCGACTGCTAGCCCTCAACAGTGATCCCAATCTGCACTAGTCAACTTTTGTAGGCTGCCGCATCCTTTAACCATCAGTATATCGGCTCTTCTGATGATCTGCAAAGGCCTACCTTATCGCTCCTTGAACCACAGAACAAGGTGTGATAGAATGAGCGCCATTGGAAACGGGTCAATTACAGCCAGGCTCAATTAATAAAGGAGGTTTTGAAATCGACGCCTGCGCTGCAAATCTGCCTGGCGGGAGGAAACATCCCGGTCTTTGTTCAATGGTGGGAAAGAGGCTGGATGAGGAAGCGCGAAGAAGAAATAATCAAAGTCTACAAGGTGCCTAAGCTCACTAACCCTTCCTTAGTGGCCGCCTGGCCAGGTATCGCCAATGTAGCCCTTACGGCAGCCAGCTATATAAGTGACAGCCTGAAAGCCAAGGAATTTGCCGAGGTTCAATCTCTGTCCTTCTTTGACCTCAATGGGGTTCTCATCGAGAAGAACTTAGTGCAAGCGCCGAGATTCCCCGAGAGTAAATTCTACTACTGGAAAAGGAACAAAGCCGGGGGTGACCTTATCTTCTTCATCGGGGAAGCACAACCCGTCTCCAGAAGCTATGAATTCGCCAACAAGATCCTGGACTTCGTTCAGAAATTTGGAGTTACCCGGGTATATACGCTGGCCGCAGCCATCGTCCCTCAATTTGCAGACAAGCCGCGGGTATGGGCAGCAGCTACAGACAACGAACTGCTGAGCGATCTGGAGAGTAACGGCCTGGTCCTAAAGGGCAACTTCTACGTTGCCGGTATGAACGGTCTGCTTCTCTCGGTAGCTAAGGAAAAGAACATGAGAGGCATTTGCTTGCTGGGAGAGACGCCCCGCTACCTGAGTGACATTGGGAACCCGATAGCTTCTCAGTCTGTGATTGAGGTCCTTACCAGGTTATTGAACATCGAGATCGATATGACAGAGCTGGAGCAGATGGTCAAGGAAGCCCGTCAACAGATAGACGAAGCGATCAGGGAAAGCCGCCGTCAGTATATCGATCAATTCACTGTGCCTCTCTGGGAGCGCCCCCCAGAGGAAGAAAAGGGCTAGTTTACCCGGGGC
>Ga0315285_10004120_pt1 | contig 15093 bp, 10 predicted proteins | sample YL17G09_36_MG_FD_203698 | JGI IMG/M metagenome (GOLD analysis project Ga0315285, IMG submission 203698) | Sediment microbial communities from Yellowstone Lake, YNP, Wyoming, USA - YL17G09_36 | ecosystem: Environmental > Aquatic > Freshwater > Lake > Sediment | place: USA: Wyoming | collected...
GTATGAGCGCCGGGCAAAGGCGTAATCAATATGCCGCCGGTTTCCGTCTGCCACCAGGTATCGACGATAGGGCAGCGGTTTCGGCCAATCTTCTCGTAGTACCATATCCAGGCCTCGGGATTAATCGGCTCGCCGACCGTTCCGAGAACCCGCAGCGTGTTAAGTCTATATTTGGCGGGCCACTCCTCGCCGAGGCGCATTAGCGCCCGAATGGCCGTGGGGGCTGTGTAGAAAACGGTGACGCCGAACTTGTCGCAGATATGCCAGAAACGCCCCGCGTCCGGGTAAGTGGGAACACCCTCGAACATCAACGACGTGGCGCCGTTCGCCAGCGGGCCATAGACTATGTAGCTGTGCCCTGTCACCCAGCCGATGTCGGCGGTGCACCAATAGACATCGTCGTTGTGGACGTTGAAAATCATCTTGTGGCTTATCGCGGTGTACAGCAGATACCCGCCCGTTGTATGGACGACGCCTTTGGGCTTGCCTGTTGAGCCGGACGTGTAAAGGATAAACAACGGATCCTCGGCGTTTATATGCTCAGGCTCACATTCCTCATCGGCGTTTTTCATCTCATCATCATACCAGGAGTCTCGTCCCTTCTTCATATCACAGGGATCATCACTCACCTTAACGGTTATGACGCTCTCGATTGTGGGCGTCTTCTGCAGGGCCGCATCGGCAAGAGCCTTCAGCGGTATATGCTTGCCCGCGCGGAGAGAGACATTTGCCGTGATGAGCATCCTGCAGTTGGAGTCGTTGATCCGGCCTTCGAGGGCCTCGGCGCTGAATCCGCCGAAGACCACCGAGTGTATTGCCCCTATGCGGGCGCACGCCAGCATAACCACCGGGAGTTCGACAACCATCGGCATGTAAATCGCCACGCGGTCTCCCTTGCCTATGCCCTTCGACTTTAGAACGTTGGCGAATTTGCAGACTTCCCTGTGCAGCTCCTTGTACGTGAGTTTTCTGACGGCGTCTTCCCCTTCGCCCTGCCACAACAGTGCGGTCTTTTTCGCAATCGGCGTTCCAAGATGCCGGTCGAGGCAATTATAAGCGACGTTAAGCTCGCCGTCGGCAAACCACGTGTGTTCGATTTTTCGGTTCTTCGTGTCCCACGTGTATTGCAGGCCCTTGGTGGGTTTCTTGAACCAGGAAATGCTTTTTGCCTGCTCCAGCCAGAAGCCGTCCGGGTCGTTAATCGACTTCTCCCACATCTTTTGATATTGTTCCATGCTGTTGACATAGGCATTGGCCCTTATCTTCGCCGGCGGCGCAAACGTGCGCTTCTCGGTCATAAGGGAGTCGATGCCCTTTTTGTCCTGTCCCATAAGGCTCTCCTTTGTGTAACTGTAAGTTGTTATGTCTTAGCGATTTATACTCGTATTTCACCAAGACTCTATACCCTGTTCGTGAACAACATTTCAAATATTGTTGAGTATGTGTAACCATACCCCTCAGGAAACATAACGAACCCAGAATTTTACCAGGCCGCAGTACCCAAGTCAACGAAAAAAGAAAAAACCGACTTTTTGTTTGACTTGTATTCCTGTTTGCACGATTCTGTTGCCTCTTGGCAGGTAAGCCGCTGCAGGTGAAAGGATGCATGCGCCTGGGCGAGCAGCCGGAAATTGTTATTTAGGAGCAGACTAATGCAAAAAGCGGTTTTGTTGAGCGTGGGAATATGGCTGTCCGTAGCGTGCCTGGCCGGCGCGGAGGGCAAAAAGCTCGCAGTCACCCTCGACCTGACATATACCAGCAAGTGGCTGAGCAAGGGGGTCGAGGCCTACGGCCAGCAGGGCGGGCTCTTCAAGACTATCGATTTTGACTTCTGGGGAACAGGTTTTGGCCTCAACATTACCCATAGAAACGCAACTTCGAGCGGATATGTTGACAATCAGAGACTCGATTACAGACCGTATTTCAAGAACATACTCTTTGAAGGCGCCCCTCATCAGATGAACTACAATATCAGCGCTGGCTATGAACACTATCCCGGCCTAGCGCGGAATGTCGCCAATACCACGTGGGAATGGATATTTGCTTTCTCCTGGCCGAAACTCCTGCCCGGAGGTTTCGTTCCGAGCTATATCGCTCATTATGAATATCCGGCCGGCAGCGGCTATGTTCACAGCAATGTCACCGGCTGGGTGCATCGGTTTATCCTCGGCTACGACATGAAGTGTCCCGAACTGTCCGCACCATTGCACCTCTCATCGGAGGTTGCGTACAACGACGGCCTTGGCGGGCGGGTGCACGATTGGGCCTATGTTACCTTTGGAGCCTCAACGAAGCTGGATATCAATAAGAAAACGGTCTTTGTCCCGGGGGTTTACCATCAGGTATCTATGGATGACTCGATCTGCAAGAGAGATGTAACGTACGCCATGCTGAGCCTGAAGTATAGCTTCTAAAGTAACCTGCCAGGCGCATAAGAAAGAAGGTCCAGCCCTTTTCGGGGTGTCCCTATCAGGCGTATGTTCCGCCCAGGTATTCGGCGGCTTTGCGACACATACCGCTATTCTACAAGGCCTGCGGCTCTTTTGGCGGATTCGACCGTATTGTAAAGCAGCATCGTAATTGTCATCGGGCCGACGCCGCCGGGCACCGGCGTGATTAACGAGGCCCTTTCCTTCACCGCCTCGAAATCGACGTCGCCTACAAGGCGGTACCCGCTCTTCTTGGTGGCGTCCTTGATGCGGTTGACCCCGACGTCGATCACGACCACGCCGTCTTTCACCATATCCGCCGTAACGGTATTCGGCCGACCGGCGGCGGCTATGACTATATCCGCGCGTCTTGTGTGCTCGGCGAGGTTCTTCGTTCGCGTATGGCAGACCGTGACCGTTGCGTTCCCGGTTGCATTTTTCTGGATGAGCATATTTGCCAGCGGCTTGCCCACGATGTTGCTGCGGCCGACGATTACAACCTCGGCCCCGGCGAGCTTGACGCCGCTGCGAATCAGCAGTTGAATCACCCCGTGTGGTGTGCAGGGCAGGAAAGCCTTCTCGCCCACCACCATTTTGCCCACGTTCATCGGATGAAACCCGTCAACATCCTTTACCGGGTCAATGGCCAGAAGGACCTCGGCCTCATTCAATCCCTTTGGCAGCGGCAACTGGACCAGAATGCCGTTGATCTTGGGGTCGTTGTTCATCTTCTCGACCAGCGCCATCAAATCTTCCTGCGACGTATCAGCCGGCAGGCGATTGTCATCCGAGTAAATCCCTATCTCCTCGCACGCCTGCTCTTTGGCGGTGACATAGGACTTCGAAGCCGGGTCTTCGCCAACCAAAATAACTCCAAGCCCCGGCACGATACCCTGCTTTTTCAGCCTTGCTGTCTCGGCCTTGAGTTCCGCCCGCATATCAGCGGCTACCTGCTTGCCATCAATAATCTTCGCTGTCATTGTGTGTCCTTGTAAAGCTACGGAGCGTTAGTATCAATAATCAATAGTCAACAATCAATAATCAATTTAGAACAGTCCCTGCACCTTGCCGGTATCGACGTCAACATCTATGCGCCGGAACGCAGGGTCGGACGCGGTGCCCGGCATCAGCTTAATCGCCCCGGCCACTGGAACGATGAAGCCGGCGCCCTTATAGACCAGGATATCCCGAATCGGAAGCTCCCACCCGGTGGGTCTGCCTTTCACATCGGGGTCGTGCGACAGACTCAGGTGCGTCTTGACCATACACGTCCCCAGCGTCTTGCTGACAGGGTCGGCTTCCATAGCCTTGGCCTTCTCCAGGGCCTCGTCGCTGTACGTCACGCCGTCGGCGCCATACACCTCTTTTGCTATCAATTCGATCCGTTTTCGCAGAGGCGTTTTAAGGTCGTAAAGGAATTTGAAGCTGTTCTTTTCGTTACACGCCTGGACGACGGCCTCGGCCAGCTCGACCGCGCCTTCGCCGCCTTTGAGCCAGTGCTCGGAGACCGCAGCCAAGGCGCCGTTTTGCTCGGCTATCCTGCGGACAAGCTTTATCTCAGCCTTGGTGTCCGCATAGAAGCTGTTCACGCAAACCACGGGGCGCACGCCGCTCTTCTTGACGGTCTCGATATGGGCCACAAGATTCTCACAGCCCTTCTCCACTAATTCAAGGTTCTCGGTCATGTATTCCTCGGCCAGCGGTATGCCCGGCTTGACCGCCGGTCCGCCGCCGTGCATCTTCAACGCTCGAACAGTCGCAACAACCACTACCGCATTCGGCACAAGCTTTGACATTCGGCACTTCAAATTCCAGAACTTCTCGAAGCCGATATCGGCCCCGAAGCCGCTCTCCGTCACGTGGTACTCGCCGAGCCTGGTTCCGATCATATCCGCAATAATGGAGCTCTGCCCGATAGCGATATTTGCAAAGGGGCCTGCGTGCACAAACACAGGCTGGCCTTCAATAGTCTGGAGCAGGTTCGGGTTGATTGCATCCACCATCCACGCCGTCATTGCCCCGTCAACTTCCAAGTCCGCCGCGGTGACTTCATTACCTTTTTTATCGTATGCGACGACGATCCTGGCTATACGCTCACGCAGGTCCTTCAGGTCCCTTGCCACTGCAAGGATCGCCATAACCTCGCTCGAAACGGTAATCTGGAAGCCCGAATCCATCTCGAAACCGTCCATATTACCTCCCATTCCGATCCGGATATTTCGAAGCGACTGGGCGCAGAAATCCATCGCCCATTTCATCTGGACTCGCTGGGGGTCGATGTCCAGCCGCTTTAAGTTGCTCTTGGCCAATCTGGCGTCGTCATAGTTGTTCTCGTGCTGCATTCGGGAAGTCAGCGCGACCATTGCCAGGTTGTGCGCATTTGTTATGCAGTCGATGTCGCCGGTCAGGCGGATTGAGAAGGGCGTCAGCGGGATGCACTGCGCCAGGCCTCCGCCGGCCGCCGAGCCTTTGATATTGAAAGTCGGGCCGCCGCTCGGCTGTCGGATCGCGCCGACAACGCGCTTGCCTATCTTGCCCAGGCCTTCAATCAAGCCAATGGCTGTGGTTGTCTTGCCTTCACCTAAAGGCGTCGGCGTGATCGCCGTCACGTCGATATACTTCGCACTCGGGGCGCCTTTGAGCCGGGCCAACGCCTTGAGATAATCGACCTTTGCCAGCTTGTGGCCCATTGGAATCAGCTCGTCGCCCTGCAAGCCCATCTCTTCAGCCAATTGGCTCACGGGTTTCATCTGTTCCTCGGCAGCCTCTGCCACCTGCCAATCCTTCATTTTCGTTGGATCAAGTTTCATAGTCTCTTCCTTACAGAATCATATCTCTTGCCCTGTTTCTACTGCGCGTCCTGCTCCATCCCTGCACCCGCGGGGACCATAAGGAGCTGCGCATTGTCTTCAAAAGCGCGGATTCATCCTTCTATTTATTGCCCGACGCATAAACCTTGAGGAACGAATCCGAGTATATCTGTTTGTTCATCAGCATCTCAGCGGCGGCTACAACGTTCATCAGATCTTTGTCGAATACGTCCACGATAGCCGAATCCAGACCGCGTGACATAGCCATAGCCAGGAACACGCGGTTGATCAGGCTCCTTTCCGTTGCGCCCTGCGAGAGATTCGACAGGCCCACAGTCATGTGCGGCGGCGGGTCGGCAAGGTATCTAATCTGGTCCATCGCCGTCAGGATATTGCCCGGCTGGACCTGGGCGTTCGGCACCTTCACCGGCAGGACTATGGGGTCGATGAACAGCCGCTGAGTATCGAATCCTTTCTCCATTGCCTTTGAGACGATTTCCGCCGCTATGGCCACGCGCGTGTCAATATCCTGAGGCACGCCGTTCTTGTCCATAGTAAGGGCGATTATGCTTGCTTTGGGCCCGGCCTGCTCCGCCATTGCGATATACTTGTCGAATACTTCTTCGTCGGTCTTCTTATTCAGCGGCGTAGAGTTCAGTATCAGTCCGTTCTCGGCATTGACCACTTTCAGTCCTGCTGCGATAACGCCCGGCTTCTGCGAATCAAGGCACAGGGGCGTAGAGCACGTTTCCTGGATTGTCTCGACCAGCCACTGCATCGTCCCCTGCTGGTCCGCCGCCGCCGTCCCGACGTTCACGTCGAGATACGTGGCGCCCGCCTCAGTCTGCTTCTTCGCAAGTCCCTGGATTACCTTCCTATCCCTGTCCGCGATAGCCTGCTTGACATCGGTAAACATTCCGTTGAGTCGCTCTGCGATTAGTATCATAGTAAGCCCCTTCCTTCACATCACTTACATCCGCCCTATTCGACCTGAGTTCTTATCCTTCGTTTTTCCAGACTTGCCGGATGAATTTCTTGACCGTGGCCACCGCCCTGGGATGGCGCATGCGAATTATGTCGGCCCCCGCCTGGAGCAGACAAATCGCGGTGGCGGCCTCCCACATCGGGCCTCGATCCTCGACCGCGCCCCACTCGGGTGCGTCGGTCATCTTGGCCTCCTTGGCGCGCCATGATTCGTACCCGACGTCGCAGATTACCGGCATCGCCATCATCTTGTCGCCCGAAAGGGCCGCCAGCCGCTGCCGCTCCTGAATCGAGTATGCGTACTCTATTCCATATCCCAAAGCCCCGGTGGACTGAAACGTCACCATCCGCTCCAGCGGAAATCCCATATCGGAGGCCAGAATATTGACCTGCTTGGCAATGTTAATATCCAAAGGCGCCGCCGTGATGAGAAAATGCCCGTCCGCGAGAGCTATGGCGGTCAGCGACTTGTAGTTGTCCTCCTCAACGGTCCCTATCAGGCATTTCTCGCCCTTTGCCGCACCGCTGACTTTGGGCATAACCTCGTTATCCTTCTCGTCGTTTCCACAGCCCCAGAGAATAAGCGGCACCCCAACCGCTTTGAGCACCTGTTCGGTGACTTTCACGGCGTGGTCCGCGCCTCTATTTGCCTTGTCGGGATGGATCCCATCGAATTTCACGCAAATCAGATCCGCCCCGAATTCTTCGACGCACTTCTTCGCCCAGTCGCCGGGGCTGTCAAGCACGTCCTTGTAAGGCTCAGCCAGGGCGTCGGGCCAATCATCCGGCTTGCTGTCCAAAACGTCCATAGCGATAACGGGTGTCTCGCCGGCGTCCTCCGCGGAGCCGCCATAGACCATGTTCTTCGCGCCGCCCACTGTCACCTTTACGCGTCGTGTGCCGCCTTCTTCTTTGGCTGCACCGAGTGTTATCCGGTTCACTGAGCCTGCAAAGCTCTGTGTAACCTCAGGAACTGGCATATTCAGTCCTCCAAAATACCTTGTATGGCTTCATAGTCTCTAATCCTTTAGTTTCTCCAGCCTGCTATCGAGTATTTCACATACCGCCGAGAGCGCCGGGCTGTCCGCATCCAGCTCGAATATGCTTTTGCCTTTCATTGAGGCCTGCAACACAGACTGATCAGCCGGCACGCACCCGAACGTCTGCATACCGTTGGCTTGTGAGTCGTGTTCGGGGGCACTGTCGGTTCTGTTCCATACGATGCCGATGTCCTTTACTGTTATCGGAAGCTCATTGGCGAGATCGGCGATTCGTTTTGCCGTGATGATGCCTATCGGGGTTGCGTCCGCCACAACAAACAACAGATCGACGTTGTTCGTCGTTCGCCGCGACAGGTGCTCCATTCCCGCTTCGTTATCTATGATCACATACTTGTACTGCGAGTTTAACTTGTCCATAAACTGCCGCAGCATATTGTTCGCAGCGCAGTAGCAGCCGGGACCCTCTGGCCTGCCCATAGTGAGGAGGTCGAAGCCCCTGGCCTCGGTGATCGCCTGCTGGATACCGTATTCGAACGTGCGCAACCGATCCCCGCCGGCATTGGTAGGCGGCTTGGTGCGGGCCTCCTCACGAATCTCGGCGATGGTGCCGCTCGTTTCGACTCCTAACATCATTGCCAGGCAGGAATTGGGGTCGGCATCCACCGCCAGTATACTCCCGCCGGCCCCTCGCTCAATCAGCGCCCTGATAATCATAGCAGCCACGGTGGTCTTGCCCGCCCCGCCTTTCCCGCTTACTGCTATAGTCGTTGCCATTTCTCGTTGTCCTGTCTGAGTGAGCTAAAGTGCCTAAAGTGCATAGAGTGAGCTAAAGTGCCTAAAGTGCATAGAGTGAGCTAAAGTGCCTAAAGTGAGCTAAAGTGCCTAAAGTGAGCTAAAGTTATAAGTGAGAATAGCATATACTCTATTTGTCCCAATTTATTTGCTTGCGGCGGAAGTGAATATGCCGAGCAACTCGCCGCAGTCTTCGTAATCAGATTTCACTTCCGTCCACGACAGCCATTTTACATCCACGATAACTTCAAGCCAGTATTGTGTCTCGCTGGCCTCACTTTCACAAATCCTGATTCTGTTCTTGAAATCAGCCTTGCTCCTTGCCCGATTCGCCTCTCGGTAATTAGCCCCAATCGACGTCCCGGATTTTGTCATCTGATTCCGCACGACTCTTCCTTCCGGCGTGTCGGGCAGCTTCATGGAAAGACAAATTATGCGCACGGCAAACTGCCGCGTCCGCTTCTCAAGTTCCTTACCAAACTCTTTATTGCTCAACACTTTAGTCACTTTAGTTCACTTTAGTTCACTTTAGTTCACTTTAGTTCACTTTAGTTCACTTTAGTTCACTTTAGTTCACTTTAGTTCACTTTAGTCACCGTCTTCACAACGGAAGGAAACAATGACAAATCCGTGTGGGGCAGGAAACTCGCCCTGACAAATTCATCCATATACCCGGAATGGCTCATCAAGTCAAAATATGTCATATTCTTGGCAATCTCTTCGGCCGTGCTCATTGCTTTTTGGCTCAACAGCACTGTCTTTGCCCCCGCAATTGAGGTATTTCCCACGAAATGAATCTTCTCGATGGGCACGTCGGGCAGCATCCCGATAGTGACAGCCTGCCGAACGTCCAGGAAGTTCCCAAATCCGCCGGCCAGGTAAATTGCATCGAGGTCTTCGAGCTTTGTCTGAGTCGATTCCATAAGCACCCGAATAGCGGCAAACACCCCGGCCTTGGAACGGACAAGATTGTTGATGTCTGCCTGGGTAATCACTATTTCGTGGTGGTCGTCGTCCCCCGGCACGAGCTGGAATTGCATTCCCTCATCGCCTTCTGTTATCCCGAATTGGCCGTCTGTTTTGAATCGCCCGGTCCGGTCTATTATTCCGCGTGTGAATAATCCCGCAAGAGTATCCAGAAGCCCCGACCCGCAGAGGCCCGCCGGATGTGTGTCTCCGATTGTCCTGTACTCTACGGACCCGTCCTCGAGGATACTCAGTTTCTCAATCGCCCTTGCCCCCGCCCGCATGCCGTGCCTGACCCCGCTGCCCTCGAACGCCGGCCCCGCTGAGCTTGACGCGCACACCAGCCAGTCTTTATTGCCCAAGACCACCTCGCCGTTCGTCCCGATGTCGGCGAAAAGCGAGATGCCCCTCTTCGTGAAGATCCGCGTGGTCAGCACCCCGGCTACAATGTCGCTGCCTACGTAGGCCGCCACGCTCGGCAGGCAGTACAGCAGGCCTCGCTTATTGATCTGAATCTCGACCTCCGCCGCCCGAATCGGCGGTATGAAGCTCGCCGATGCGATGTACGGCTCTCTGCGGATTCGCGTCGGATCGAGATTCAGCAGAAAATGCACCATCGCCGTATTGCCGGCGCATACCACGGTCGTGATATCCTGTAAATTGATCTTTTTTCGTGAGGCCAGAGTCACTATCAGACTGTTGACATCGTTGACTATGCGGTTTTGCATCTCGTCGAACGCATTGTTCTCTTCCGCATAGATTATCCGCCGGATGTAGTCTTCGCCGAAGTTTATCTGGCTGTTGTACGTTGCCTCCGTGTCTATCGTGGTTGCGTCCATCAGATAGACCAGATGCGCCGCCACGGTCGTTGTCCCCAGGTCAACCGCCACCGCGTAATTCTTTGCCCGGTGGTCGCCCTCTTCCACGTCGATGACCTCCGTTGTCTCGCCGCGCCGCCCGATAGTCACCGTAACCTTATAGCCCGATTTGCGGAGCACCTTCGAGAGCCTCTGAAGGATACGAAAGCCGGTCTGCATAATCGGGGCCTCGACCTTCTCCCGTATGGCCAGATACAGGCGTTCGTGGTCGGCTGTGTGATCGTGCACGGTCGGGGGCGACATCTCGACATAAACCTTCCTGACCAGGGCATCGAATTCAAACAATCCTGCCCGCACCGCGCCCGGAAGCTGGCTGAAGCGGTGTGCGTCGCTGTCCATCAGGATTTGGCTTGTCTCCAGGGTGTGGGACTTCGGCACGGTGACGGTCATATCCGAAAGCACCGTGGTCTGGCAGGCCAGAACGACGTCTTGCCGAATCTCCTCCTGGGTGAGCAGGGTGGTGGGGCGGCTGTGGAACTGCCCCATGTCGATTATCACCCTGCACTTGCCGCAGTATCCGTCCCCGCCGCAAATGCTGCTCAGGTAGATGCCCGCCTTGTGGGCAGCCTCAAGCAGCACCGTTCCAACCGGCACTTCTATCTTAAGGCCGCTCGGCTCAAAGCGGATAAGGCATTTCTTGCTGCGTTCATCCTTCGTATTCTTGGCCAAATCCAATTCCTTCTTCGCGCCCTCTTGCAAATTACATTAGGACTTTTGCAAAATTGCAGGTTAGGCCTACTTAATTCTGTTACATCTCGCAAGCTGTGATTCGATTCACGATTTTCCACTCTCTTAGTTCCAGACCTCCTGCAGATACTTCGGCAGCATCGAGCACTCTCTCGGCCCTACCATTACCTCCCAGTTTGTGGCTTCTTCGAGCTTGCCGCTCATCACCGCCACGTAGCCGGGGATGATTAGCTTGCGGTGCTTAACGAGCTTGTCCACCTCAAATTTCTTCATCGCGTCCGCAACCGTTCGTTCGTTCAGCTTGTCACCGGAATAAGCCGTCAAGACGCTTGTGCCCTCGGTATCGACCACGAGGATATAGCTGGGCACTCTGCTTGCCTCAACGTCCGATTCGACGGTGTAGTAGGTCAGCGAGAAATTCGTTGTGAACATCAGCGGCGAGTTTTCGTCCGCCTCGCCGATCTTATAGACCTTGGGCTCCACCTGCACGGGCTTCTGCGGGTCCGTGAAGATGTTCATTACCGTAGTGAGCATAGGCAATATCGCCCACGGCTCGACCGTATCTACAACCACAATGCTGGAGTATTTGCAAATCAGACTTATGGCGATGGCCGCCTGGGTGTCACTGTCGTCGTCGCCGACAAACGATATGGTCGGATAACCAAGCGGCCTGAATATCTTCTTCAACGAAAGCACGCGCATCCTCGAAGCATTGTACAACTGGTCCGCCGGGCTCAGACCTTCCAGGCTCAGCACAATATCCTCAACGCCCAGGCCCTTGACCTTCTCGCTAAGATCGGCAAGGGCCTCAATCGACTCGGCCTTGACAACGAGCGGACAGCCGTTTTCCCTCGCTATCTTCGCCATCGCTTCTGCTGTTTTGGCCGTCGCCGCTGCCAGCAGAGGCGTGCGGTCTTTCACCGCCGTTGCCGCCGCCGCCATAGCCCCAGGCGAATCTGTGGTTAGGATCAATGCAAGCTCGCTTCCCGCCTTTACAGCTTTGCACGCCGCTGCGAACGATTGTGGTGAGCCGCTGTCATTCACGATCGCTATGGCTTTGACTCCGATTCTTGTTCCCACCCGCTCGAATTGCAGCGCGTTCACAGACTGTATGCGCTTCTTGAGTTCCTCGCCCGTGAGCTTGTCCGAGACCGTCGCCGCCACGACCGTTGGATTATGAAACTTCTCCTCGTGCCGGAACATCACCGTCTCCTGCCCGACCTGGACCTGATTATCCCCGCTGCCGAACACGATTTTCCGCATTGGGGGCGCAGCCGCTGCCGCGAGCTTCTCCTTCGCTTCAGCCGATACGTCCGGACAATCATCTAACTTGGCGCGCTTCTGCGCCAGAGCCATCGCAAACGCCAGGCATGTCGGCATACCGCACTTTTTGCAGTTGGTCTTCGGCAAAAGCTTGAATATCTCCAATCCTGTCAGTGCCATAATATCCTTCCCCTATATCTGTCTGCCAAATTCGCAGCCCGGAGCCATTAGAACATCGGGTCCATTGTGGTCACAGGGTGGTTGACTTTGCTGATAAACTCCAAAACCTCTTCCTCCGTTGTGGCGGTCGTCTCATCCGCGATCTTGGCTATGAATTCTTCTCCGCCAAGCCCGACCTCCTCTGCTCGCTTGACTAATGGCGCCTTAATATCGTTTTTGAGCATCGTCGGCATCCATACGATCCTCTTGATTCCGCCTTCGGCCGCGATGAATTTCCGCGAGCAGATGTAATGCTTTGAGTGGCCGATGAAGCCCGGCGTCTGCTGGCCGCCGCCCACCGTACCGGCAAGCGTCGAAAACTTCATCCCGCACGGCGTCATCTCGCTGTACTCTCTGTTCACAATCATTATCCCGCCGGTCGATGGCAGCACTGCTGCGATGCACTCAAAGCATCCGCACGAGGTCATCGGGTCGGCTATCATACTGTACTGGCTCATTCGCTGCACGTTGCCGCCGCTTGTTTTCAAGACAAATGCGTTAACTCTGTCCCACTGGCCGATAGTCGGCTCGATGCAGGTCCCCTTCGAGATAGGCTGATTCGGCCCTGATGGAGTAATCTCAAATGCAGCCCGGCAGTCGAGCCAGCTATACGCGCCGCACAGCCCGGGCCGCTCCGGAGATACAATGCACACGTGGTTCGGGGCAAAGCTCTGGCACAGCGTGCAAGAGTAGAATATCTCGATGTCCTCGTCCGTCATACCTTCGAGCCTCGCGTCGCGCTCGGCATATACGGCCAGGGCCTGCTCACGAAGTCTCAGTACCTCCTTTTCGTCCGTGTATATCTTAACCTGCACCTTATCCACAATGCTCGAATACTCGTCATGGTACTTTGCGTGCAGAAGTTTGCCGATGTGCTCCAGCTTGAAGCCGGCCTTCGCGGCGTTCTTGCTGATTCGAACCCAGTTGATATCGCGCTGGCCCATGTGCCACAGCCCCTGGGCCTCGTTCAGGAATGTGTGCACCTGGCGCTCCAGCACAGGCTCGAAATCAGGCTGCATCTTTCTTCCCGCCACCTCGACGATTATGCCTAACGGCAGCTTTCCGCCTTCTTCAAGCGTATCGACGTCCGGCCCTTCCACTATCACCTTGCCGTCTTCGACCTCATTGATTTCCCGCGTCCGGATCCACTCAAAGGCCGGCGTCCTCTGCCCACCGAATTCGCAGTGCATATCTTCCTTGCGAATTCGCTCGCCCTCAAACGCCGGGCTGACGGCCACCGGGATTGCGATTTTGGCAACCTTGACCTTAAGGCCGCGGACCTCGACCGCCTTTTCCACGATCTGGTCGTGCGGAATGTTGGAGACCACGTGCTCGTATGTGCATACGCCGGTGGGAAGAATCTGCGGGATGTCCGAATCGGCGATGACGGGAAAGCCGTAGTTGATTGCCCCCGCGGCCGTCGCATACCATTCGTCCGTAACCTCGCCCAACGGCATAACAAACGCGAATATCCTATTCTTGTTGTAAAGCAGATTCCGCCTAAAATCGCCCGGCTGTACGCCGCCGAAGCTCAGCGCTGCCCGGCTGGCGAATCCGAGTGCGTAGATCGCCGATGTTATCTCCCTGCCGAAGGGTACCAGCCGTGTTTCCCACCCCAGCTGCACCCCGCCTTCAACAAGCTGCTCGGCGAAGGTTGTGCCGTTGTTGTGAGCGTGCATGAAGACATACAGGCACCGTTCCTGCAGCTTGCGGGCAATATCGACAGCCGTTTTCACATCCGGCGCCGCGCCCACTACCGCTGCAAAACCCGGCGCGGTGCCATCGACAAACTGTATCCCTCGCTCGCGCAGGATTATATCGTCCGCCGCCCCAAGCCAAATACCGTCCACCGGATTGGGGCCTATCAAGTATTTGCACCCCTCGATAATCTCTTCGGCGAAGAGTGTCGCCATACCTGCATCAAGGGCCTGTCCTAAGTAAGGCAGCCAAAGGTCCTCATCAACGGGCGGCGGCAGCAAATCCCTGACCTCCTGCATCACCTCTTCGAAATCGGCCAATTTCTCCACTGCTCTGCCGGTCATCGAATATATGATGGGCATGTAGTAGCCCGTGTTCGGAAACTCGACCCGGCAGTCTCTACCCTTTTCCTTGATCGCTTTTTTCAAGATGTCTTCCGCTTGTTTGGCTATCTTATGAGCGCCGCGAATCGCCGCTGAAGCAATTATCTTTGACATAAACCAACCTACCTTAAAATTGCGTAATCACTATTCACCAGTAGTGTGGGGCTTCCCCACCGAACTTCCCCCAGGGATGGCGGGGCCAGGTGGGCTAAAGCCCACCCTACGTGTCTGTTTTTTCCAAATCGCTATTCAACGGTCAAGGCCCGTCGGTCGGCCATATCGTACAGCTTTCGTTCTTTCTTCTTGTTGATTCCTAGGGCATCCCGTTTGCCTTCGATATGCGCGTGTATCAGCTCGGCCGCCTTCACCGGGTCGGATTCGACGGCCCATTTGCCGCCGAGCTCCTTCTCAATCCCCTCGAATAGGTAATTGCTCACGTTTTCGCTGCCGAGAATCGGCATAATCTCCTTGGCGAAGACAACGAGCGCCCCGCTGGCCACGAAGTACTGGCCGATGGCAAAGGCTTTCTCGCTGACCGATTCCAGGCACGCCCCGGCCACGGGCAGATCCGAGATGTCCTCGCCCAGGCCGCCTTCGCGCACAAGCTCACTGCATGATACAAGCAGACGCGTGTTGTCAACGCAACTCCCGCACGCGAGCACCGGCGGTATCCCGACAGCCTCGCAGACCTCCCTCAGGCCCGGTCCGGCCAGCTCAAGGGCCTCTTTGGGGTTGTTGAGACCTTGCTTGCCGCACGCGATAGTGGCGCAGCCCGTCGTCAAGACAAGAATGTCCCTTTTGATAAGCTCCTTCGTGAGCGTTGTATGAGTGAAGTCCTGGGGCATCTTGGGGTTGGTGCACCCGACCACCCCGACGATGCCGCGGATTCGGCCGTTGATTATGTTGTCGTTCAGCGGGCGGAAGCTCGCTCGGAACCGCCCGCCTAACATATAGTTGATCGATTCGAAGCTAAAGCCGCCCAC
>Ga0315285_10004122_pt1 | contig 15093 bp, 10 predicted proteins | sample YL17G09_36_MG_FD_203698 | JGI IMG/M metagenome (GOLD analysis project Ga0315285, IMG submission 203698) | Sediment microbial communities from Yellowstone Lake, YNP, Wyoming, USA - YL17G09_36 | ecosystem: Environmental > Aquatic > Freshwater > Lake > Sediment | place: USA: Wyoming | collected...
GAGACACAAAGGTGCACAACAGGCTAAGCGTCGCTCAGACCGGGCTCGAGGCCCTCGCGTTTCTCAGACGCCAAGGCAAGCATGCAACGGCGCCGAGACCCGACCTCATCTTGCTCGATCTGAACCTTCCCCTGAAGAGCGGGATGGAGGTCCTTGGCGAGATAAAGGGAGATCCGGATCTCAGGACCATTCCGGTCGTCATCCTGACCACCTCAGAGGCGGAGACGGACATAATCAAGGCGTACCACCTGAACGCCAATTGCTACGTGACGAAACCGGTAGGTCTCGAGCAATTCATCGAGGTCGTGAACAGCATCGAGAATTTCTGGCTGACCGTTGTGAAACTGCCAAAGAGCGAGCAAGATGGCCGATCGCACAATCAGGGTCCTATTGGTTGAAGACAACCCGGGTGACGCGCGGATCATTGAGGAGACTCTGACGGGGGTCACGGACTCCGGATTCGCGTTTCATTGGGTTGATCGGCTTTCGAGAGCGATGGAATATCTGAAAGAAACCGATGTCAGCATCATCTTGCTGGACCTCTCGCTCCCTGACAGCCACGGTCTCGACACGTTTGGGCGGATACATGGAGAGGCGCCGGATACTCCCATCATTGTACTCACGGGCCTTGACGACGAGGAGGTGGCGGTGAGAACCGTGCACCAGGGCGCGCAGGACTACCTCGTTAAGGGATGTGTTGACGGTCACCTCCTCGTTCGCGCCATCCGTTACGCCATCGAGCGCAAGGAAGCGCAGAAAGAGATGTCCCGTTATGCCGAGGAACTCCGGGCTAGGAATGTCGAGATGGAAACCGAACTGAGCATGGCCCGCGAGATCCAAATGGCGTTCTTGCCCAAGGACCCCACCGTCTTCCCTCAAAAGGGCGCTTCCGGGGACATTGCCGTGCGCTTCTGCCATCGCTATCAGCCGACGGAGGCCCTCGCCGGCGATTTCTTCGACGTCCTGGAAATCTCTGACGCGGAGACGGGCGTGTTGATCTCCGACGTAGTGGGACACGGCGTTCGCGCGGCCCTGATCACAACGTTCCTGCGCGGACTGGTTGAGCGCCTAAGACCCGTTGCCGCCGATCCCGCCCTTTTTCTCACGGAAATGAACCGGAGTTTCATGGCGGCTTTGCACGAATCGGGCTTCCCCGTGTTTGCATCCGTCTTCTACTTGGTTGTGGACGTTCGGAAAGCTGAGGTGCGATGCGCGAACGCGGGGCATCCAGCGCCTCTGCGAGTGCGGCCCGATCGAGGCGTGGTGGAGGCGTTGTCATCGGATCATCGAACACGAGGACCGGCGCTTGGCTTGATGGAAGGCTTTGCCTATCCCCTGATCCAGAATCCCGCTGCTGAGCGCGACTGGTTTCTTCTGTTTACGGACGGACTCTACGAGGTGGAGAACCCCAAAGGAGAGCAGTTCGGCGAGGAGAGACTTCTCGCCTCCGTGCGCAGGGGGATTCTCCTTCCCCCAAGCCGGTTGCTGGACGAATTGCTTGCGGAAGTCCGCGACTTCTCGGGCCACGCCAACTTCAAAGATGACGTGTGCATGGTCTCGGTCGAAGTCGTTCGTGCGGGACAAGATGGGCCGTAGGCGGACCGGTTCCGCGAGCGCCCGGTCGTGGGCGAGATGGCATGAACGGAAGAACCAACCGGAGGATGGTACGCTGGAATGGGCCTAGACTACGATGCCATCGCGGCGAGATACCAATCGGTGCGGGAGATCGGCGTCCCGCTGAACACCAAACTTGTCCGATTGCTTTCCCGCGACGATATCAACTCCGGGGCCAGAACATTGGGACTGCTTCGAGACGGCGACGTGCTGGTCCTTGGGGCGGAGCACGAACTCTCCGTTCTGATGGACTATTGCATCCATTCCGTCCTCGTCGCCGGCAAGAACCTGATCGACCGCTGTCTGGATAGCCCCGCGGATTTCACGCTCGACGAAACGTGCTACATGATGGCAATGGCCCAGTCGCATTATTCGGCATTCAGCGTGGATTCCGTCCAACCCGGCGCCGGCATTCACGCAATTGACCTCTTTCGCGAAGGAGACCGCATATTCATCGCCGACCTGCTGTTTAGCCAAACTGCCGATCCGGGAATGCTCCTGGCCGGACGCCTTACGCCGCTGCCTGGGTTCTTCATGACCACCGGCGCCGCGTTGCCCATTCTTCCCGAATCGTGCGAAGGCTTCAAGAGACTCCTTCTCCAGGACAGAAAGCGCGCTTTGCCGGACCTGCCTCGAAAGGAAGAGGCGGAATTGTCTGGGGCGATTATCCGCTTGCTGCTTCAGAACAACAGTAGTGCGCATATCACGTACGGACGCGAAGGCGAGGACGAGGCCTGGCGCGACGGCCTCGATCCCGGAAGCGATGCAGCCCGGGATGACGCCGCATCCTTCGACGGCCAACCAGGTCTGCGGAAGATAGGACGGAACGCGCCGTGTCCGTGTGGGAGCGGAAAGAAATACAAGAAATGCTGCGGGAGGCAATGATGTCGCGCGCGCGGGTGAGTTGGCGAGTTGAAGTTGCGCGGAGCGGGTCGCCTGGCGCGCGAGGGGGATAACTCTCCGAGCAAAGGCATCCTGACCGTTTCGTTCGGTCGGGGCGTCGTGAGCGAGCTTCGAAGGGGGGCGAAGCCGGGATCTGAGCGCCGGGGCTTGGCCGCGGCCGCTCTCCAAAGGAAAAAGGAGGAGATCATCATGAAACGCGCATGGATGTGTGCCCTCGGCGCCGCGTGCCTGATCGCAGCGGCGACCTTGCCCCCTGCGGGGGCCGAGGAGGAAGTCGAGAAGGGGGAGAAGACGGCGCCGAAGAAAGAACAGGCGGCGAAACCCGAGAAGAAACCCGCCGCTTTGGGCGAGACCGCGCCGGCCTTCGAACTCGAGGACCACAAAGGAAAGAAAGTCAAACTCTCCGACTTCAAAGGCGAGACCGTCGTCCTGGAATTCATCAATCCCGGCTGCCCATACGTGAAGCGGCACTACGAGCTCGGGACGATGAAGTCGCTCGCCGAGCGCTATAAGGACAAGAAAGTCGCATGGCTGGCCATTAACAGCACGCACACCATGGGGCGGGAAGACAACAAGAAGTGGGCCGAGGAAAACAAACTGCCCTATCCGATCTTGGACGACGCCAAAGGCAAGGTCGGCCGCTCCTACGGGGCGAAGACCACCCCGCACATGTTCGTCATCGACAAGAAAGGCAAGCTCGCCTACAGCGGCGCCATCGACAACCAGGCGACCGCGGGCGGTCCGGCGAAAGAGGAGACGGTCAACTACGTCGCGAAGGCGCTGGACGAGCTGCTGGCGGGCAAGCCGGTCTCCACGCCGGAAACCAAGCCGTACGGCTGCTCGGTGAAGTACGCGAACTAGCGGCGGAGTGCGTGGGATGTGAGGTGGCGCCATACGGACAGCGGCTATGAAGCCCCCCTTGCCGCAACGACCGTGGACGATGGTGACGACGGCGAATTGGACGGCGTGATCGAGGTTGCCGTCCCAACCGTCGAATGGGACTATGCGTTTGTCTTGACTGAAGACACGGGGCAGTAGCCGACCCATATCTGAGGTGGAGGCATCGCAGCATCATCCGCGTTCCCGAAGCGAGTGGGTTACAAAGTGGCTCGAACAAAATACGGTCAATAAGAAGTCTGAATGCGCGTGAGAAAAACCAAGGACTACGGAGGCGCGTCCTTTCCCATTGGCTCCACGTGATTCGGAATGAACAAAAACGAGCGATTGGGACAGGAGAAACAGGAAGGACGCGAGGAGCAGGATCAACAAACTGATGGGCGGCACAAACACGAAACCACGAAATCCTGTCCATCCTGTTCATTCTGTCGAAAGCTCTTTTGTCTGTCTCAACCTTAGGGAGGGAGCGAACGATGGAACCGGGAAATAACAATCCGCGAATGGTATTTGACAGATTGCCGATCTCCGTGCTATAAGAAACATAAAGAATGATGGGCAATTCGAAAAGAACCTGAGAAAATCCAGACGAAAGCGGCAAACGAAACCATGACACGGACAACAGCGAGACGCGAGGAAACGAAGCGCGGTTTGAACTTGGGAGGACTTTGCCTGCTGGCGTTGGCGCTGCTGCTGCCGGCGCTGGACGCCGGGGCGCAGATTCCCCAGTTCAAACTGGAGAACCCGCAAGTGGGCAGTCCGACCGTGCAGTTGGGTTATTCCACTTCGCTCGACGGCGACACGATGGTCGTCGGGGCGCCTTTTTCGGACCTGGGCGGGATGGTGTCGGCGGGCTTGGTTCGCGTTTTTCGGCGCGACGGGCTGGGGAATTGGCAGATCGAAGCGGAGCTGACCGCCTCGGACGCGGCAGCGAACGACTGGTTCGGCTGGTCGGTTTCCGTCTCGGGCGACACGGCGCTCGTCGGGGCGTACGGAGACGATGACGGGGGAAGCGCTTCCGGCTCGGTCTACGTTTTCACGCGTTCGGGCGGGGTGTGGAGCCAGCAGGCGAAGCTGACCGCCGCGGACGCGGCGGCGGTCGACTATTTCGGCTACTCCGTTTCGGTTTCGGTCGACACGGCGCTCGTTGGGGCGCCGAGAGACGACGACGGGGGAAGCGGTTCCGGCTCGGCCTATGTCTTCACGCGTTCGGGCGGGGTGTGGACCCAGCAGGGGAAGCTGACCGCCTCGGACGCGGCGGCCGACGACAACTTCGGTAAGTCCGTTTCGGTCTCGGGCGAAACGGCGCTCATCGGGGCGCCACTGGACGACGACGGGGGAAGCACTTCCGGCTCGGCTTACGTCTTCACGCGTTCGGGCGGGGTGTGGACCGAACAGCAAAAGATCACTGCCTCGGACGTGGCGGCGGGCGACTATTTCGGCTACTCCGTTTCGGTCTCTGGGGACACGGCGGTCGTCGGAGCGCCCAATGACGACGACGGGGGAAGCGCTTCCGGCTCGGCCTATGTCTTCACGCGTTCCAGCGGCGTGTGGACCCAGCAACAGAAACTCGTCGCCGCGGACGCGGCGGCTGACGACCAGTTCGGCGTCTCTGTTTCGCTTTCGGGGGACACGACGGTCGTCGGAGCGCTCTATGACGACGACGGGGGGAGCGCTTCCGGCTCAGCTTACGTCTTCACGCGTTCAGGCACGGTGTGGACCGAGCAGCAGAAAATTGTCGCCTCGGACGCGGCAGCAGACGACCAGTTCGGCTACTCCGTTTCGATTTCGGGGGACACGACGGTCGTCGGAGCGCTCTCTGACGACGACGGGGGGACCAATTCCGGCTCGGCTTACATGTTCACCCGCTCCGGCGCGGTCTGGACCCAGCAGACCAAGCTCACCGCCTTGCCCACAGCAACGGGCGACATCTTCGGCCGCGCCGTCTCAATCTCGGGCGACACGGCGGTCGTCGGGGCGCCGGGTGACAATGACGGGGGGGACAATTCCGGCTCGGCATACGTCTTCACCCGCTCCGGCGGGAGCTGGACCCTTCAGCAGAAACTCGTAGCCCCGGACCCGGTGGCGAGCGCCAGGTTCGGCTTTTCCGTTTCGGTCTCGGGCGACACGGCAGTGATCGGAGCGCGCGCAGACAACGACGGGGGAATTGGTTCCGGCTCGGCATACGTCTTCACGCGCTCCAGCGGAGTGTGGACCCAGCAGACCAAACTCGTCGCCCCAGACGCCGCCGCAGACGACCTGTTCGGCTACGCCGTTTCGATTTCGGGCGACACCGTTGTCGTCGGAGCGGTCTGGGACGACGACGGGGGAAGCGCTTCCGGCTCGGCATACGTCTTCACGCGTTCCAGCGGCGTGTGGACCGAGCAGCAAAAGATCACTGCCTCGGACGCGGCGGCAGACGACCAGTTCGGCGTCTCTGTTTCGCTTTCGGGTGACACGGCGCTCATCGGGGCGCCTCTGGACGACGACGGGGGAAGCGCTTCCGGCTCGGCCTACGTCTTCACGCGCTCGGGCGGGGCGTGGACCCAGCAGCAAAAACTCGTTGCCGCTGATGCGGTGGCGAACGATAACTTCGGCTACTCCGTTTCGGTCTCAGGCGACACAGTGCTCATCGGATCGCCTCTAGACGACGATGTAGGGAACAGCTGCGGCGCGGCATACGTCTTCACGCGCTCTGCCGGAGTGTGGACTCTTCAGATGAAGCTAAAGTCCGCGGATCTGGCGCCGGGTGACGCCTTTGGCAACTCTGTTTCAATTTCGGGCGACACAGCCGTGATGGGAGCCCCCTATGACGACGATGGAGGGAGCGCTTCCGGCTCGGCCTACGTCTTCACGCGCTCGGGCGCGACGTGGACCCAGCAGGCCAAGCTGACCGCCGCCGACGCTGCTGCGGGCGACTATCTCGGTGACTCCATCGCCATTGACGCGGGGCGGATCGTTGCCGGGGCTTCCTCAAATGGCGATCCAGAAATTGACTCAGGCGCGGCCTACGTCTTCGAATTCGCGCATACCGTGATTTTCGAAACCGACGGCACGCCGGGCGCAACCATATCAGGGATAAATCCGCAGACGGTCAGCCACGGCGACGACTGCACGTCGGTGACGGCCAACGCTCCGGCAAATTACCACTACGTCAAGTGGACCGAGGGCGCACTCGACTACTCGACCGACAACCCGCTTACGGTGACGAATGTGACCGAGGGCACGACCCTGACGGCGGTCTTCGCTCCAGACCCAACGCCCACTCCGACTGAAACACCGACGCCGACGGAGACGCCTATCATCGTCCGACCGACGGCGACGCCTGAGCCCACGGCGGAACCCACACCGGAACCGACGGCGACGCCTGAGCCCACGGCGGAACCCACACCGGAACCGACGGCGGAACCGACGGCGACGCCCGAGCCCGGGGACATCACCGTGCTGATCCGGTCCTACTACGCCGAAATCCTGGGACGTTCGCCGTTACAGTCGGAAGTCGACGGCTGGGAGACGTTCTACAACTACACCCGGGACTTCAACATCGACGTGCGGTTCATGCCCACCGAGATGGCACGCACGTTCTTCAAGTCCGAGGAGTACGCCAACCGCAATCGCGACAACACCCAGTTCCTCACCGATTGCTACAACGTCTTCCTCGACCGCGCGCCGACGCAGACCGAGCTCCAAAACTGGCTGACCGAGCCCATCGTCTGGAACCGCGACGAGGTGATGACGATCTTCGCCGAGTCCGAGGAGTTCCAGAACAAGCTGGCCAGCGAGTATCCGGGCAGCGCGGGCGACCCGACGGGCAACTTCGTCACGTACATGTACATCGGCCTCCTCGACCGCTTGGCGGACAGCGCGGGACTGGAATACGCGAGCGGCCTCTTCGACGCAGCCAAGGCCCAAGGCGGGATCGAAGCCTGCCGGACTCAGGCCAAGCAAACAGCTCGCGAAATCCTTGCCTCCGATGAATTCCAATCGACGAGCCCGACGAACGAGGACTATGTCGTACGCCTCTATCGCGCCTTCCTGGGGCGGTTCCCCGCCGACCACGAGAAGTCGTACTGGACCGGCGAACTCGCCGCCGGCCGCACGACGACCGACGCCATGATCGACCAATTCGCCGCCGCGCCGGAGTTCACGGGCAGGTTGCAGAGCTGCTTCCCGTGATTGGGGCGAGAGGAGGCAGAAGAGATCAGCGTACTGCCGCGGCAATGGCTTTCGCCAGGCGCTCTCTTGCACATGTCCCCAAGTGGTTCTATTCGGAAATGCGGTTACGTACAAAGCCATGTTCGACAGGATAGACAGGATTCACAGGATGGTCCTGAATCTTGTTCATCCTGTCAAAAGAGTGCGTCATCGAGTTTATGAATTACAGCACTAAGGGGAGGCCGACTTCCGAGCCTCCAAAAGGTTCTCCAGCCGTCCCCCTGTGCGTCGCGGGTCTCCGGACCACAACGCCAGACAAAGCCTTGTGATGCCGGCGCGTTTCGCGTATCGTAGGCCCTGCAACTTGTAGATTTTCGGAGGCGCCTATGCCGCGCGCGCACGTGATTGTCTCGGGAATGGTTCAGGGCGTGGGGTTTCGCTACTACGCGCTGCGCGAGGCCGAACGCGCCGGCGTGTCGGGATGGGTGCGCAATCGCCGCGACGGAACGGTCGAGATCGAGGCGCAGGGCGAGGAGGAGGCCTTGGAGGCTTTCCTGGCCGCCGTGCGCAGAGGTCCGGCCTTTTCCGTCATTCGCCGAATGGAAGTAGCGCCGATCCCGGAGTTGGAGTGCGCCGGCGACTTTGACGTCCGTTTCTGAGCCGTTGCGGGGCGGGGACAGCTCAGCGGGCAGTGGGCAGCAGCGGGCCGTAACTTCTTGTATGAGAATGTTCCATGCGGGCCAAAGGTCTGCGTTCGGCTGGGGGGAAAACCCGGGAACTCAGCTGGGGGAAAAAACCGGGAACGAGGTGAAAAAAAGATTGACAGCTGGCTTGCAATGCCTAAAATGAGCGGCATGGATGATATGTCAACCATATCACATGCGCGCGAAACGGCGACCCCCATCACGGAACCAGATCTCGCCCCCTTTCGGACGCTCTCGTCCAAAGTCTACCAAGTCCTGCGCGACGAAATCCTGAGCGGGGCCCTGCCGCCCCACACCCGCTTGGTGCGCCGCACGATCAGCAGGCGGCTCGGCGTCAGCCCCATGCCGGTCACCGAGGCCCTCCTCCGGCTCGAGCAAGACGGCCTTGTCGAAAGCGAACCGATGTTCGGCGCGCGCGTGAAGGCTTGGACGCTCGAATCGGTGCGGGGCGACGAGGTCCTGCGCGAGGCCCTCGAATGCCAGGCCGCGCGCTTGTGCGCGGAAAGGGCTTCCGACAACCAGCTGCGCGAACTCGCCGAGGAGGCGAAAACGCTTGACGCCATCATGGCCAAGAGGGAGGAAGACTCCCCGGAGGGCATGCGAGCGCACTGCGAGTTCCATGTCAGGATCGCTCGTTTCACAGGTTGCCCCGCTCTGGAGGCGGAACTCCGGCGAGTCTGGACGCGGCGCCTGATGCTTTGGAACTGGCTCAACGCCGCCATGTTCCCCGTGCCGGAGGACTGGCACCAACAGTTGACCGGAGCGCTCGCCTCGCGCGACCCGGACCTTGCGGGGAAGAGAGCGCGCGAGCACGTTCGGTTCAACCAAGCGAAGGACTCGGAGGTCTTGAAGAGGATCCAGGAGACCCAGCGGCGTTCCGCGGAGTGGAAGTCCTGACAAACGACGCCGCCGGGGTTCTTTCCGCCCAATTGCCGACACCGTTCCTGGGAAGGAGACTGGGACCATGAGACGACGCAACGCTTTCACTTTGATCGAGCTGCTCATCGTGGTAGCCATCATCGCGATCCTCGCGGCGATCGCAGTGCCGAATTTTCTCGAGGCGCAGACGCGCTCGAAGGTGAGCCGCGCCGTAACGGACATGCGGTCCATGGGCACGGCTCTGGAGGCCTTCCGCGTCGACAACAACTCCTACCCCACGAGCTGGTCGGCCGGAACGGGGGAGAACTGGATCCAGAGCGCCGGAACGTACGGGGATCCTCTCTGGTCCCTCGAGCACATCCCCGCCGGTTTTCCCAAAGCGACTCTCACGACGCCGATCGCCTACCTGACGAGCACGCTCCAGGACATTTTCATGCCGAGAATGCAGGACGGCGCCACGATCGTCATCCCTCCGGGCACGTGGCAGTACGGCGTAGACAGGACGGCCAGGGAAGCGTGGGCGCTCGAAAGCGTCGGACCGGACGCCCGATTCGATAGTCCCTACGATCTGCCGAACGCGGGTGGGGGCAGTCCCACCAATCTCGTCGCCGATTCCTTCATCGGGCTTTACAACAACCTGGGACGCGAGGGCGCGCGGCAGATTTTCCTCGTGGGTAAAGGCATCCCCTACTACTCCGGCTCCTACGACCCGAGCAACGGCACGAAAAGCGCGGGCGACCTCGTTCGCCTCAGTTACTGAGGATCCCTGTCGAATGAGCGCACTCAACAGTTGGCAAAGACGCAGGGCGGGGCATCGCATGGCCGTGGACAGGACGCGGAGTCCGCGAGCCGCTTTCTGGACGGTCTGGATTCTCGCCGTCATCGTTGCAGGGTGCTCCACCGGCGGGCGCGGGGGACCGGCAGGCGCCGTTCCGGGAACGAGCGGCATGCTCTCCGAAGCGGAGATCTCCCGGATTCCGAAGGAACACAGGAGCGCTGTCCTTGCGGCGCTCGCCAGAGCGGGAGACAATTGGCCCGAGATGGCCTTCGCCTTGCGCAACGCCGAGGACGCGCACGTGGAGGCCGTTGCCTTCCTCGTGGCCAACATGCCGGACCGGGACCTGGCGTCTCTCAAAGGCGCCTTCATCCTGGAGAACGTCGAACTGGCCTACAAGGCTCGCGAAGAGACGCCATGGGGAAAGGGAATCCCCGACGAGATCTTTCTGAATGACGTGCTGCCTTACGCGAGTCTGAACGAACGCCGCGACGATTGGCGCCGCGACTTCTACGAACGCTTCCTCCCGGTCGTGCGCGACTGCAAGACGGCGGGCGAGGCGGCGGTGAAGATCAACGCCGAAGCCTTCCAGATGCTCGGCGTTGAGTACCACGCCACGAAGCGGCCCAAACCGGATCAGAGCCCTTACGAGACGATGGAAGCGAAGTACGCTTCGTGCACGGGCTTGACTATCATCGTCGTCGACGCCTGCCGCGCCGTCGGCATCCCCATGCGCGTCGCCGGCACGCCCTCGTGGACCACGAAGCGCGGCAATCATACGTGGTCCGAAGTCTGGGACGGACAGTGGCGCTTCATGGACGGCGCGGGCCTGAACAAAGGGTGGCTCGCGGCGGACGCCGCGAAGGCGGACCCGACGGACCCCATGCACTGCATCTATGCTTCCTCATTCAAGAAAACGCCGATCCATTTCCCCCTCGTGTGGGACCGGAGTCTGAAGTGCGTGAACGCCGTGGACGTTACCCCCTTCTACCTGGGCCGCCAGAAGGTCGAGATCCAAGTTCTGGACAAACCCGGCGGGAAGCCGGTCGCCGCCGACGTCGTTCTCTGTCTGGACGGTTCGGTTTACGCCAAGGGCTCGACCCAGACCGGGTCGAACGATGGCGGGACCCTCCGGTTTGAGCTCCCCGCCAATCAGGAATTCGAGGTCCATATCGCGGCGGCCGGCAAGCCAAAAGCCGCGCGCGGGACCCTGCGGACGACGCAGGACCCGGAACGCAGAACCACGTTCTTCCTGAAAGAGCAGTTGATACACGAGAACAGATGAACCCGCGCGATCGGTTCCTTGTTGTCCCCGTCGCCGGCATGATGCCTTACGACGCCTTCCTTGAGCTCTGCCAACGGACCCGCCCCTCATTGAGGACTTGACGGCGCAGTGTCTTGAGCGGATTCTAAGCGTGTTGGACGCGCCGCTGTCGCGGAACAACGTCGGAGACGAGAGGGAGGAGGCGTCGCCAATCCGGACGACATCAAACCGCGAAGAGGGAGAAAGACATGGCATCCACCGGACCTCGATACTTCATCCGGGTTTTCTTGCTGACCATTCTCGCGGGCGTGGTTCTTTTCGGCTTCGGTCTTCGCCAGTTCCGCAACGCCGGTCAGGCGCTCAGGAATTTCGATGAAGCCCGACAACCGATCGAGGCGCGCTCGACCGAGGCGCTGGACGCCGCGACGGGCCTCGTCGGGGACCTTGACCGGTTTCACCAGAACCCGGACGCGGGCGCCCGACTCGCCGTCTACCAGCGCATCCGCGATCTGTCACGCCTTACGGCCGATATTTCGCGGCTCCTGCTCGAGGAGGTGAAGAAGGCGCTGCCGGCGAACGATCCCTATACCCAGGATCGCGCGCTACGGATGCTCAGTTCATCCATTGAGGCGAACTACACCCTCGCCGAATTGCAGGGAATCGTCGTCCAAGTCGAGAGCGGCGAGCCCGGCAAGGAGGAGGAGAAAGACAAAGTCGGCATCCGCATCGCGCGTCTGGGCAAGTCTTTCACCGACCGCATCAAAGAAGTCAAAGACAGTTACGGCGTGGCTCAGAACAAAGAGTGCCAAGAGCTGGGGGAACGCCGGGGCCGGGCCCTGAAAATGGCGCTAGTCGGCCTTCCCCTCGCCCTCCTCGGCCTGGCCCTCATGGCTTACCGCGTTGGATACGTGCGGGCGACGCGGCGGAATGCGGCGGCCCGCGAGAAAGCCGAGGAGCGGGGCTAGCAAGCCTCTGAATCCCTTCCTTCTTCCGTTCACCCGCGGGGGACTGATCGAAGACCGCGTCCGGGCGTCGGCCGGGGCGCCGAATCTCCCGTTTCGCGGCTCCGCCGCGCACGGCGCGAGCTCAAGCGAGTCCTCGAACCAAGCCAAGGAGAGCGGCGGCGGGTTTGCGGCCGTCACGGCGTTTGGCGGACCGGGAACGGGTTGGACTGCGGCGGGTTCTTTCGGAGAATGCGCACATCCCCGAGGATGCCGGGGAAGACGTGAACCACGCGCATGCGGCTCGAGACGATCCGGTCAATGTAGGCGGGTAGGATCGCCCAGTGGACGTACCAGACGTTGGGTTGGCTCTCGAATTGCTCGACGAATTCGCCGAGAGAATAGTCGCGCGGGAACGCGACGCGAAGCCTCACGTTCGGGTTTCGGTAGGCGGCTACGCCGTGCTTGGCCCAGTGATCGCCGACGATGAGGAGATCGCCGTCGCCCATGCGCTGTTCGAGAAACCCGACGGCGTCGCGCCAATCCTGTTTCTCCGCGCCGTAGTAGTCGATGAGCGCAAGGCTTTCGGGGATCAAGAGCGGCGCCATGACCAGGCACGCGGCCGTCGCCATGGCGACATGCCGCGGGACCCTCGCACGCGCCGCAAGCAACCGCTGAAGACCCTCAATAACCAGAGCCGCGCCATAGCCGACGAGGGGCGCGTAGATCGCCAGGTAGAAAAGCAGGTAGCGGGTGGGGAAGAAATGCCCCGCCTCGGTCGCCAGGAGAAGCGGCAAGGGGGCTAGGAACCACCAGACGGGGACCGCGAGTCGCGAGCGATGGCGCGCAGCCGCGCCGACAAGGCCGACCGCCGCGAGAGCGAAGGCAACGGCCGCGCCGATGAGGTGGCGACCACCCAGGTCATACAGGAGGCGTTTGGAGTAGTTGAGGTTGAAATGCGTGGCGTAGGGGCTCTCGGCGGGTGATGGAGGGGGCGGCGGGGAAGGGAGCGTCGCCGCTGGGGGTGGCGGCGCAGGGGCTTGTGCCACAGGCGACGACGTCTCTTCGGACGGGGCCGACGGAGCGATTCCCGCATTCGACGGGCGCGCTTCGTAGGCGACGCCGACGTCGCTTTCCGGCGCATAGAGCGAGGTGGTCCGGACGGCGGTTCGAAGCCAGGGGGCGTAGAGAATGAGGAAGACGGCTGCGGCCAGGGCCGCCCCCGCCGGCAAGCGATGGGCGTCGGGGCGCCGTTCCCTCTGACGGAGACGCCGCATCCATTCGGTCCCGATAATGCCGGCAAACGCAACGAAAGCCAAGGCCACGACGTAGGTGAGATAGGAGTAGAGCGCCATCGCGGCGCCCCACAAAGCCCAACCCGCCCACGTTTTCCAGCCATTGCCCCCAATCGAGGGTTCGGCCTGCGCGCGCTCTGTTCCGGCCTCGGCGGGAAGTCGCTCTCTGAAGTCGTCGGGATTCCCGGCCCCCTTTCCCTCAGGCGCGGCCGAAGCAAGCGCGCGCCGGCGTTTTCCGTTGCGCTTTGGCGGAGTTCCGTACAGGAGGCGGCAGACCTGGTAGAGCGTCAGAGTCGCCAGGAAAAGGAACACGGCGTGCATCCGGCTGTCCTGGGAATGCAGGATCTGCCAAGGGTGAATGAGAAGGAAGAGAGCCCCGCACAGACCGGCCTCCCAGCCGAACAGGAGCCGCCCGAGGGCGAAGACGAGGGGGACCATAAGGGTCCCCGCCAGCGCGGATGGCGTGCGAATGGACGCCTCGACCTGGGGCCGCGGGACGTTTCCAAGAAAATGCAGAAGATACTCGCGCAGAGGCGGATAGTGACTCTCGCGACAGAGATCGGTGATCGCGGCGAGGGGTCTCTGGTTGCTGTAATACCACTGTGCTTCGTCAACCCAAAGGCTCTTCGCTCCCACGTCGCCGAAACGCAGAAGACCCGCCAGGAGGAGAAGGCCGTAGATCTCGAGCGGCGGCCGGCGAGCCGGTCGCGCGCCCGCCGCATCGTGCTTTCTCTCCAACTCTCCCTCGGATCCGCTATTCACGAAATCCCCCGCCGCCGTGGCGCGCCCGCGCGAGTTTGGGTCCGCCGCGAGAAACCGGTTGGGAACTCGCCGCACGAATCAGGCGTTTGCCCCACCCCTCCCCAAACGGAGGACGATGGTAACAGCCCGGCGGACCACGATCAAGCGGCATCAGGCGGACGATGGCGCCCCGAGCGCCGCATTCCGCAGTAGACTTTGGAAGGGACTTCGTACATATCTGGGGAACGCCGTCCGTCCCGCCCACGCGCCTTCTCTCCGGAAGTCGAGGTCCGGGAAATCGGCATCAGCCCTCCGTCGCAGGCCAGTGGATGAACGCCGAGCCCGTCCGTCGCATCATACCTTCGTTTCCCCGACTTCGCAGGCGGCGCGCGTCCTTGCCGCGTAAGGACCGTGACGGCCCGCGCTGGAGGTCTGAGAAGTGCCTGGAACGGATCTGAAGGAATACTACCCCCGCCGCGCGGCCGAGTACGAGCGGGTCTATGAGAAGCCGGAGCGGCAGGAGGACCTGGCCGCGTTGAAAGAACGGCTGCGCCGGTTGCTCCAGGGGCGCCACGTTCTGGAGATCGCGTGCGGGACGGGCTATTGGACCGAGGTGATCGCTCCCGCAACGCGGTCGGCGCTCGCGACCGACATCAGCCCGGAGGTTCTCGAGATCGCGCGCAGAAGACCGTACCCGCCGAACCGCGTGCGCTTCGACTTGGCCGATGCCTATCGGCTGGACGCGATTGCGGGCGACTTCACTGCCTGCCTGGCCGCTTTCTGGTGGTCGCACGTGCCGAGACAGGACCTTGCCGGCTTTCTCGACGGACTCCATCGTCGCCTCGGCGGCGGCGCGCGCGTTGTGTTTGTGGACAACCGTTACGTGGAAGGGAGCAGCACGCCGATTGCGCATCGGGACGAAGACGGC
>Ga0315285_10004124_pt1 | contig 15089 bp, 13 predicted proteins | sample YL17G09_36_MG_FD_203698 | JGI IMG/M metagenome (GOLD analysis project Ga0315285, IMG submission 203698) | Sediment microbial communities from Yellowstone Lake, YNP, Wyoming, USA - YL17G09_36 | ecosystem: Environmental > Aquatic > Freshwater > Lake > Sediment | place: USA: Wyoming | collected...
GTTTTAAGTTCGGCGTTCGGAATCATTAGTCGCATAGTCGATGAGTCTATTAGTCGGATAGTCCCTGCCTGCGGCAGGCAGGAAAGACTATAAGACTATCGGACTATGGAGCCCCACGGGCAAGCCCATGGTCCCCAAAAACCATACCCACCTACGCCAAGGCTTCGATGGGTCATCCGCCGGTGAGCGAAATCCGCCGAAGCATGGCAGATCCGTCGCTGAAAGGGTTCCTATCTGGAGTTACGCATTCCTCCACGGCCAAGGCCGTGGTCTCCTGCGTAGGCGGATGAAACTACGAGACGACTTTACCCCGTTAGAAAGCCCCGGCATTTATGTCGGGGATGTTACAAATAGAAAGCATCAGCTTTTTGTAAAGGCGGGGTCAAAGCCCCGCGTTTCTAACGGGGTTTACTATATTGGAGGAACATAGATGTTTGCGAATGGGGTCATCCGCTGGTGGCATGACCAGTCTTTGTAACTCACGGGGGTTAACCCATCGGAGGTCATGGCATCCAATGGGTTTTAGAATGCCTTTCTTGACCCGGCAATGATAAGTCAGGAGAAGAATGGGATGCTCTGGATAGATATGGAAGACCGCGTCAAAAATCGGTCCTACCTCGGCCTCGATGTCCAATTCCTCTTTCAACTCTCTTTGCAAGGCCTCCCTTGGCTCTTCCCCCTCCTTCACTTTCCCTCCCGGAAATTCCCAGAGCAGCCCATGGGGTGAATCCGCCTTTCTCTGGGTGACGAGGACTTTTCTCTGTTCAATAATTACCGCCGCTGAGACGAGGATGGTCTTCATCTTATACCTCTACCCGATTACGGCCTGCCTCCTTGGCCCGGTAGAGGGCCTTGTCCGCCTCACGGATCAGGTCCGTGAGGGTGGAAATGGCGGGAGGCGAGAATGTCGCCACTCCGATGCTCACGGTCAAATCTCCATTGGGTTGAGCAGTCTCGTTGTGGAGACGGGCCTCGGCCACATTTCTCCTCACCCTTTCCGCAATCTCCCTGGCGTAATCCTTTCCAGAATTCATCAAGATCGCAGAGAATTCCTCTCCTCCATATCGAGCGACAATATCGGTATGTCGAACCCCCTCCTGGATGAGCATGGAAACGGCCTTCAGTACTTCATCTCCGGCCAGATGCCCATTGGTGTCGTTGTAATGTTTAAAATAGTCGATATCGATCATAAGAAGGGAGAGGGGGGAAGGATAGCGCTTTTGACGCTCCACTTCCATGGTCAGTTGTTGGATAAAAAAACGGTGGTTATAAATATTGGTCAAATCGTCGGTATAAGAGAGAAGAATGGCCTCCTCCCTCAACTTCTCGATCTCCTTCAGCTTCTCCTCATAGAGATCCCTAAACATCTGCAGTTCCCGGGCATATTGATCTCTTTCTCGAATCCTTTCAACGAGCTCCTTCTTCGTCCTCTCCCACTCCTCTTCCACCTGTATCCTTTCCCTCAAGTCCCGCAATGTAATGAAAAAGGTCTCCCCCTTCATGATCCCGGTGAACTCGACAGGGATCCATTCTTTACGCCGAGTCACGACGTGGGTCGTGAAACGCACCTGTTTGCCTTGTCCTATCTCCTCGAATCGTTCTCCGATCCGACTGAGGTCTTCGAGAGCCACCACATCGATAAAAGCCTTTTTTCGTAGCTCATCCCAAGGGTAATCCAGCATTTCCATCCCTTTCGGGTTGGCCTTCAGAAATTCTCCTTTTCGATCGAGGATGAAGAAAGGTTCCTCGATCACCTCAAGGATTGACCTCTGAAGATGGATCTCTTTTTCCAGCGCTTCCACCTTTCTCCTGACTTCTTTGAGGGAGGGGGATTTCATAAACAAATGCCAATTTCAAATTTCAGTCCCGCCAGTGGCGGGATTCCAATTTGCAATCTGCCATTTGCGATCTGCAATTTATATCATCCCCTGAACTTCTCTTTCGTTCTCCTTCAATACTTTTGGATCATAAGGGAGGGTGTCTTTCAATGAAGGATCCAATGGATTCTCTGGATTGAAGTTTTGGAGAACAAACCTTTGTCCAGCTCTCAACTGGGAGCCCAGGTTCTTGATGTCTTCTTTTCTATGAAGGCCTGGAACGACGGTCATCCTGAATTCGTACTCCACCTTTTCCTTCTTTAGGATCTCGATCGACTTCAAAATGAGGTTGAGGTCAATCGGAATGCCCGTCGAACGTCGGTAGCTAAAGGGATCTAATGGAGCCTTCACATCCATGGAGACAAATTCAATCTGCCCCGCCTCGATGAGGTTTTCTAACATCTGAGGATTTGAGCCATTCGTATCCAGTTTCACCAAAAATCCGCGTTCCTTTATCTTTCGAATCAAGAATGGAAGATCAACATGCAGGGTGGGCTCTCCACCCGTAAGGCAAACCCCATCAATCCAATCCTGAAAGGAGAGGAGGCGGGTCAGAATGTCATCAAATGGAATCGAAGAATACCGCTCTGGGTGAAAAACGAGGGGATGGTTATGGCAGTAAGGACAGCGGAAATTGCAGTAGGGGAGGAAGAGAACAGAGCAGATTTTCCCTGGCCAATCCACGAAGGAAGTTTCTAAGAAACCTTTGATCTCAGTCATCGTCAACATGAATCGAATAGGAGATATAATTCGTCTTAGGAAATATCTCTGAACAGATACTGTTTCACCTCCTGGAGGGTCGGAACCACCCCTCTCCAACTAATCAACTCCCTCTCCTCTTCATCCTCGATGATGATGGAAGGGGTAGAAAGGACGCTGTAAAAGGAGGCCTCGGCCAGACCATCAATGGTGTCCAAATCATAGTTAAAAACCGGCACTCCCTCCTTCTTTAACTCCGTCCCAATCTCCTTCACTGCAGGACATTTTGGGCATTTCGCTTTGGTAAAGATTTTTATTAACCCCATTCCTCCTCCTTACAAAAGAATCAATGGTCAATGGCCAATGACCATTGGTCAATGATCATTGATAATTGACCATTGCTCATTGATTAGTAATTCAACACGATTCCTTCTTCCTTCTCCGTCAGGAAGGCCTGGTTGCGATACCGATCGCGCAGTTCTCCGAGCTTCCCCTTATTCCAACTGGAGATTTTAGTGAAATAGCCGGTGATCCGGGTGATACCATCCACATCTTCAGAGCCGCAGTAAGCACAAGATGATCGAAGGCCCCGGCTTGTTCGATGGCAGAGGTTACAGGTGGTGAACTCCGGGGAGAAGGCGATCTGGTCATTCTGAGTCCGTTGAAAAGTCTTGATGACGAAGTTGGCCAGTGAAGCCTTGGAAGGTCGCGCCTCACCCAACCAGACATGGGTCAACGCCCCTGCCTCGATCAGGGGGTGGAAAAGTCCTTCCTGTCTCACCCGTTCAATGGGGTTCAGCACCGCAGAATTGTTCAAGTAGGTCGAGTTCGTATAATAGACTTCGCCTCTCGAGATATCTCCTTTGACGATGTGACCCGATTTTGGTGAGTGATATTTGAGATCCAATTTGGCAAAACGATAGGCCGTCGATTCCGCCGGTGTCTGTTCCAGAACGAAATGCATCCCATAGCGCTGGCTGAATTTATCCACCAGGAGTTTCATATGGGCGATCACCTTCAGCCCGAACTTGAAGGCCTGCTTTGATTGATGCATCTCTTGCCCGGTATGAATCTGGACAAGCTCATTAAGCCCCACCATGCCGACGAGAAAACTAGCGCGATGCATCCTCAGGTAGGGAGATCCATCCCGATCCATCACAAGCAGCGCCAGAGGCCCCTTTTCTCCAAGGGAGAGAAGCCTTTCAATGAAGCGTTTCTTTTCCAAATGGGCCTTCACGGCCATCTCGACGAACTCGCTAATCTTTGAAAAGAGCTGGGTATCGTCTCCTTTCGAAAGGTAGGCGATTCTTGGCAGGTTGAGCGTCACATTCTGGAGGGCACAGTACCGCATCTTCCAGGGTTGTCTGGCATCTTCTAAGTCGGTTTGGTCGAGTTTGAAACTGAGACGGCAGCATTCAGAGATTTTGGCCGTCTCCCCACGATCGAAGACAAAATAGGTGTTTCCCTTCTCAGATGCGACATCACAGATGTGATGGAGAAAATCCATATGACCCGCGGTGCTAAAGAATTTCTCCGTAATATGGACCATCGGTTTTGGGAAGAAGAAGGGCCTTCCAGATCCATCCCCTTCCTGGTAAACGTCGAAGAGAGCCCAGGCAAAGCGTTGTGCTTCCTTGATATAGTCACTGTAAGTTTTTCCCGTCAACTCCCCACCCGGTCCGATTGCAGGGACATCCTCAAAGTGTTTGGGAACCTCCCAATAGAGATTGAGGTCGGTAAAGATCGCCTGCCCCCCTCTGGCGACAGCCTGTTGGGAGAACTCGAAGATCATCATCTGAGCCAGTTGCTCCAGTTCCTGATCCGACATCCCCACGATGTAGGGTGCGAAAAAGAGATTTACGGAGTCCCAACCAATTGCCCCGGCAAAGTGGCTCTGGAGGGCTGCGGCAAACTTAACCATGTGAGCCAATAGCACCTCCGGATGTTTGGCAGGCTTGGCCATGGCGATGGAGTTCGGAAGACTCAGGCCGAAGCGTTTGATGTATTCGAGAGATTGCCCGCTACAGTAAGGTCGATCCACAAATCCCAGATCGTGGAGGTGTATGTCCCCACGCATATGGGCATCGGCGATCTCCTGAGAAAAGACGGAGAGCAGGGCATATTCTTTTTTGATCCTCTCGGCCAAGGTGAGGTTGGTGGCCTCAGGCCCGTGAGGAACGTTGGCATTCTCCTTATTCGGGTGGAGGATGAGCTGGTCCACGTCGTAGAGAGGCATTCCTAAACGGGTGTGCATCTTCCGGGCCTGTTCAAGGCCCTTTTCAATCAGTTTGGTGTCAACCAGTTCCCGGATAAGAGGGGCAGTCACCATTTTGATTTTGGAGGTGGCAATTAAATCCTCTACCTCCCGAGCGATCTCCTTTGCTGTATCAAGATCGACATAGGTCTCTCGAAGGAGGGCATCCACGATTCTCTGACGATCCCAGTCATGCATTGATTCATCAGAGGTGCGGACAAAGAGGGCCATGTCCGTGGTCTCAACCTCTTCCTTAAATTCCTGACGATCCCCCTTCATCTCAATCACAGTTTGCATTTTATCTCACCTATATATTGCGGTAAACTTTTGGCAGGCCTTTGAGAAGGGCCATATTTAGTATGATTTATCATGATTACAACAACATATTGTTGGTGTCAAGGAAAAAATTGAGTTTGTGAAAAAAATCATTTGTCCTGAATTAATAACTCCGAACTCCTAACGCTTGACTATTTCCTTCCTTATTTGGCTTGAGGGGCCTTTTGGAAAGGTCTTAAAGGAGTTTCCAGGAGACGTTTGATGATTCCAAAGAAACCCTCTCCCATGCTCTTAATGGGAATGGCCTCAATCTTTGGATCATCCAAATTTCCCTTTACCTCATAGATATAGGAGAGGAAGGCCTTGTTGTCGCCCGTTAGGATATAGCCAGCGATAGGGACATTGCTCAATACAGTATCGAGAGTGACCAAAGGATGAATTCCTATCCTTGCATCGATTAAATTCTTGCCCAAATCGACGTTTCCGAAGATGGTGATCTTCATGGCATCGCTATCGACCACGAAATCGTCTGTGGAAGCGACGCCGTCTTTGATATGAATGTTCGCCAAGATCTGATGATAAGGAAGCCCCTTGGTCGCCAAATCTGGCAGCCTCCCCCGGAACAACTGGGAGACATTCAGAACAGAGAAGATTTTGGCAAGGATATTGAATCTTTCGATTACTCCGCTCTCCAATTCAAACCTGAGTCTCCCGTTGAGAGATTCCTTTACCCTTTGGAAATCTTCTCCTTCTCCTCTCAACTCCACCTTATCGATATGGACTCTGCCAGTCACCGCCACCTTCTCCTCCTCACTCTTCTGGAAAACGGTCCGGAGAAAACCCTTGGCTTCCATATTGGAGAGACGGGGTTTGATCTCAAATTTTATTCCTCTTTCTGCGGGCTGTATCCATCCCTCCCCCCAGAGGTCCCCTCCATCCCCTTTGAATTGAAAGGGATGGAACAGCAATTTTCCATCGATTGACTTCATCCCCACTTTGAGGTCTCGATAACGGAAGCCGCGATACCTCCCCTGGTCTACATCCACTTTGCATTCTATAGACCAATTTGAAAGCCAATCCCTGACCTTTTCAAAAGAAGTGGGGGAGGTTTCTTTTCTCTTGGGGAAGATCGGGTCGAGGTCCAATTGAGAGGAGGAGATTTGAAGGGAGAGCCACCTGCCTGATCCCGCTGGATGCCCGACTGTTCCGACCTTCGAGGGGGCGCCGGAAGGATAGGAAGGTGAGATCCGGGAAAGTGCCCCGGATAGACTGAGGGGGGAATCGCCTAACTTCCCCTGCAAACCATCGAATCGAATCTGTTTGGGTGAGAGAAAAAGAGAACCTTCAATATGGGAGAGAGGCACAGGAATCTTTTGATGTTGAATAGAGATTCCCTTCAATCGGATCTCCCCCTCCTTTAAAGCATTGGTCCATTCTCCCGCCTTCCCGAGCCATCTCAAACGAACCTCGGCCTCCCCGTTGATTTCTTGAATCCCATCCATCTGTGATCGAATCTGATCTGAGAAGAGGGGGGAGGGGAGCAGGGCGTGCAATTGCTTTAAATCGATCGTACCCCATGTGGAGAGGTTTAAATCTTCTTGTTTCACAGAACCCTCCACGGTCAGAATGGAATTTCCAGATCGGACTTTTACTTTCGAAAAACTTACTCCAAGGTTAGAAAATGAGAGAGCTCCTTCTCTAAAGATAAGTGGCGTGGAGACTCCCTTTGGAAGAAGTTGGACCTCCTTCGGCATCAATTCTCCCTCATAGGAAAAAGAGTGATGAGCGGTGATTCTCCGCCCTTTGAATGAAAATTGGCCTGTTCCTGATAGGCTTTCGATCCCTCTTGCCTTCAACCGAATCTCTTCCGGAAAAAGTGGGGATTGAGAAAGGCTGAAAAGATTTCTTAGATCAACTCTGCCTTTGGTTGCCATCTCGAAAGATCCCGACTTCTCACCACGCCTCCATGAGCCATTGATGAGCAAAGAGGAGTTACCAAACGTTACCGTAGCTCCCGACCATTGGAGATGTTCGTTCGAGAGGTCTATCTTCCCCTCTCCGATGAGGACAGGGAATGGGATTTGCGGATGAGTAAAACGAACTTTAGAGAGATGGTAAACCCCCTGATGCTGGAAATGGAGCGGAGGCTTCAACTCGCCTTTGGCCGAGATTCGGTAATTCACCCGACCCGAAAGGGAGGTGATGGGTGATAGGGCCTCTGAAAAATCACTGGAGGAGGCTCCCATCTTCATCAAGGAGGAAAGGTCCATCAAATCGAATCTGCCTTCGCCATGCATCTGGAGGGTTGGAACAAGGAGGAGTTGGTAGAAGGTTCCGTCGGCCTGATCAATCGTGGAATGGAGAAACCTTCCCCCCATTCCTTTTACATTCAGATGGCCCTCTTTAAAGAGAAGATGGCCTTTGAAATCTTCCAGAGGAGGAAGATTCCAGGGGAGTTTCAATCGGGCCTTGTCCACCTTCATCTCAACGGATAGGGTATGGGCATTTTGAAGTTGATCGCAGTGGTCGATCTCGGGCATCTTTCCAGAAAGCTTGGCAGAGAGGATCTGGACAGGGCCACTTCCCTCTGAACGGAAAAGGTGATCAGACACATCCTTGGTGATGATCCGATAAGGGATGAGCTTCTTCCCGTGGGAGAGGTCAAAGGGACCGCTCTGAGCCTCTGCCTCCATGCCCATCTCCTTTGATCCGATCGCATAAATCCTTCCCTTCGCCTTCACCCATATCTCTGGAAGTTCAATGGAGAACCGAGAGACCCGAATATCTTTCAAATCATATTCCACATCGAGGTCGAGGTTTACCCACCTCGGGTCTAAAATATATGAAAAGACCTGTGGGTGGTCATAGACCACATTTCTAAACTTGATCTTAGCAGAGGTCCTGAAGGCTCCTGAAAAGTCTCCTCGATAACGGGCATTCAGGTCCAGGGTCCCTGAAATTGTCTTCATAGGAAGCAATGTTTTAAGATAGGGCCAGAAATGAAGGATTTCGATCCCTTTGACATCCAACTGCGCTTCTACTTTTCCTTTTGAGAAATCCATGTCCTCGGTAATATTCTGAATCGTTCCATTGATGAAAAATTGGCCCTCTTCTGGGGAATGGCCGGTTTTCCCGCTGAGGCGAAATGGAAAGGGTTTTCGATAAGAGACCTCTGAGAGTTGAAGATTGAAAGACCGAATTTCCGTGATCAAAGGTGAATCGCCAAGGCTTTCGTCTGAGAAAGAGATCTTTCCCTCTCGGAGGGTTAAGGAACCTCCGAAGAGAGTAGAGAGGGTTTGAACCATCCTCTGCTGCGAGGCCCTCAGGCCTTCCGGGGTCAAAAGACCATCGAAAATATTGATTCGCCCATTTTTATCCCTGTGGAGCTGAAGAATGGGCCGTTCGAGAATGATGTGCTTCCATTTGACTTCCTTCTTGAAAAGAGGAAGTATCTTGGCGTTCAAGATCAGCCTTCTGGACTGAAGGAGATCGAATGACAGTGAGCGATCCTTTACTCGGAAGTCTTCAAAGGCGACCCCTACTCCACCGGTCAAGGTTATTTTAGCTTTCCCTATGGTGACTTCTCTGCCGAGGTTGAGGGTCAACGATTTTTGAATGATATTCCGATAGAGGTTGGGGTCGATGAGGTAATGGATAGATAGAAGAAAAAAGATTCCTACTGAAATGATCGGAATCAGGATCCAGAGAAAGGACCACTTTCTGCGACGGCTCATCAGCTTCTCTTAACCTTATTTCATGCCATTTCGAAGGTAAAAATCAAAAATCCGAATATCGAATCCCGCCAGAGCGGGACTAAACAAATCCCAAATTCGAATCTTTGAATGTTCGAAACAGTGAATACTTGACCTTAATGTTGCAAAAAATTTCACCATACGGACATGGGTGAATCCCGCCAAGGGCGGGACTTCGGGGCGAACCTTTCATCCAATGAGCACCCTCATCTCCGACACCTGCCGGAGTTCACCTCAGGTGGAGTCCTCCCATTCCCTTAAGACATCCAATCAACCGCCGTCCGAAGCCTTGAAGAGCGGTTTACCCATGTCCGTGTTTGCAACTGTAAAGTTGACTTTCGTGCTTCGAATTTACAATCTCAGGGTATGGGCCAACGTGAGGACATCCACCCTTTTTGCCCCCCCGGCCAGCAATACCTTTGAGCATTCATTGACCGTTGCACCGGTCGTATAAACATCGTCCACCAAAAGGACCGACTTCCCTTCAAGCTCTTCCCTCCCAACAACATGGAAGGATCCTCTCACCCCCTTCTCCCTCTCTGCACCGCTGAGACTCACCTGAGGAAGAGTGGGTTTCCTCTTTTGAAGAATCTTCTTCCGGTAGGGGATCCCTGTTCGAAGGCTTAACTCCCTCACGAGGAGGACGGCTTGATTGAATCCCCTTTCTCTTAAACGGTGGGAGTGTAGGGGGACAGGGATCAGAAGGTCGAAAAGGTTGGGGTTCCAATAACGGGTTAACCTCTCGGTCATCCATTTCCCAAAAAAAGGGTTGAAGGAGGTCTTTCCCCCATATTTCCATCGATGGATCGCCTCCTGGAGAGACCCGTCATACGATCCCAAAGCCCTCGCCATTGTAAAATATTTCCTCTTGCTCAAACAAACACCACAGGTATGGCTTACGACTTCCTTGGAGACGAAAGGGGTTCCACAAACTAAACAGAATGGAGGTTCGATCCAGTGGATCTCTGAAAGACAATTTGAGCAGATCCCCTGTTGTCCTTCCTCTAAAATTTTTTCACAACAGTGGCATTGGGGGGGCAACAAAAACTGAAAGAGTCTTTCAGCCAAGAAACGCATTCATAACCTAAAAGGCAACCTTCCCCTTCTCCATGTAAGCAGGAGAGGCGATCGAATTTTGTGATGTGTGGGTGATGGATCTATCATGAGAATTACAAAGGTAAGTGAGCCCGTTCAGCAAGAGAAGGATAAGGAAGGGCGGTGGTTTTCTCGTCCTCCTTGATCGTGTATGTACTCCACTGACGACATTGAGGACAGTAAGCAATCCATTCTCTCGATTCCCGTTCACAAGTGGTGCATCGGAAGGGGAGGTAGGAAGTCCTGCTTAATTCGAAAGTCTTCTCAAACTCCTGGGCCGCCCGACCGAAGTCTTTCTTATGGAGGTAGATCTCCGCCAGAAGCCGATGCAGGGCCGGAAAGTCCTTTTGCCTTAAACTGATCTCATCGATCTCCTCAAGGGCTTCATCCAACATCTCCAACCTCAAACAGAGTTTAGCGTAGAAGAACCCAATCACCCAATCCTCTGGATTCTTCGCCAGTGCCCTCTGATAGATACGAAGGAGGGTGCTCGGGTCCTCACGGCTGAGATAGAGCTCTTCCAATCGAAGGATGAAAATGACCGATTTGAATCGGGTAAAGCTCTTTCCCCAAACCTTCCCCGCAGAGGCCCATCTTCCCATTCGGAGGTAGATATCGCCCAGCAACACGAATCCGGGCTGGAAGCTCTTTCGCTCTCGAAGGATCTCTTTTGCCTCTTTCAGGGCACTCTCCAAATTCTCTTCGCCCCCTTGGTTTAAGAGGTCCCTGGCACGTTCATACTTCAATCCCAAGTAGAAAAGAGTCTCCTCTTCCTCTGCCTGTTTTCCCTTGATGAATTTGAGAATCGACTTTTGGGCCCTGATTGCCTCCTCCCACCTTCGGCTGTCCAGATAGATCTCTCGTAAACTTCTCAAGGCTTTCAGGTTCGTGTCATCCATGCCGATGGCACGGTTCAGAGTCCGGATGGCCTCATCGAATCGCTTCATCCGCTGGTACAGTTCTGCCTCACGGAGGAGAATGTCCAGGTTTCTCATATCGATCAGCCGCGCCCTCTCCAGCCAATGGAGAGCTTCTTCCTCATTGCCCTCTTTGAGGGCGATCTCCGAGAGCCTGAAATAGAGATCGATCTGCGAAGGATCTCTTTTCAAAACCTCAACGAAGTGGGCTTTGGCCTTGGCCAGATTTCCTCGTAGAAAGTCATCCATCCCTCTATTCAAGTCCTCCTTGAGGGACTCCCCTTTCTTCTTTTGTCGAGATTTCTGATAGCCTTCGATGGCCCGTTTGGCATCTCGGGCCAAAGTGCTGATGAAGACCAGCAAGGCACCCAACACAAAGGACGTGATCATGAGGGCTGAAACGCTCGTGGAAAGGATCTCCCCAAAGAAGTGAAATTCAATATCGAGAGGGTTTTCTAAAGAGATCCAGCAGAAGAGAGAGATCACGATCAGAATAATGATCAACAACAACCGAATCAACATCGTCTATAACTTCCCTTTCTCCAGCTTCGTTAAACAAGGAACACAATATTTTGCCACCGGCCGGACCTCGAGCCGTTTCAGGCTGATGGGCCCCCCGCACTCCTCACAGATACCATACGTTCCATTCTCGATACGATCCAGGGCTTCATCCACCTCTTGAAGCCTCATCCGTTCATTTTCATTCAGGCTGAGCAGGATCTGTTTGTTATAAATATTGGCCGCCTCATCCCCAATGTCCTGAATCCCATCTTGCCCCATCTCCTTTGAAGATTCGTAGATCTGTTTGACCTCTCCGATGATCTGCTCCCGCTCTTTGAGGAGAATCTTTCTGAATCGAGCAAGTGTCTTTTTATCCACTCCTTTTTTCAGATCGAAATGTCCTTTCTTCAATGATTACTCCTTTTTGAAGATCGATCCGTGGGGCGTCGATCCAGAGTCCCTCCAAGTCATAAAACCTTCTGACCGGTTCCAGAAAGACATGAACCACCACATCCGCGTAATCGAGCAGGATCCACTTTCCCTCGCGCGTTCCCTCTTCACCGAGAGGCCGAATCCCTTTTTTTCTGAGTGTCTCCTCAATCGCTTGAGCAATCGCCTGAACTTGGCGATCTGACTTGCCAGTGCAGAGGAGAAAGTAATCGGTGAAGGAAGTGATCCCTTTCAACTCCAGAAGGACCGGATCCTGGGCCTTCTTTTCAATGGCTGCCTTTAAACAGAGCAGCGACTTTATTTTCGAATCGGTGGCCATATCCTCCTGAAGAACAATTTTGAGTTTAGCATTATACCAGAAAAAATGGGGATGACAACAAAAAAATGATGAAACGTGCAATGCGTCAGTTATGGGAGCAAGTGATCGATCCGACAGGAATACTTCCAAAGCTCCTCCAGTACCCCTGCCGGATCTCCAAAAACCCCGTAACCGAGAAGGTGTGAAAAAATCCAAAGACTCACAGAGCGGACAGGGGGATGTCGGAAAAACTGTAGAGCGGCTACCTCTTTCAGGCTTAATGATAGGGATTGAAAACCATGTAAGATTGATAAGTTAAACTGACTCATGACCCATACATTTTCAAAGTCCGCATTCTACAGTTTTGGAGATATCCCTCTGGCCGGTCCACTGCCCCTAATTTTTTCACAGCTTCGGAGGCTTCACATTTTTAGCATCTCTGGCATGAATGCCGGGCTTTCTAACGGGGTAAAGGGTTAAAACAAAAATTGTTTTGCCGTTCCCATATCTTCAAATCTGTAATTCACCTGCGGGCCGCGGTCTCCCGCCTGTTCGAAGCCTGGTTCGTTGAACGAAGGCAGCTCGGCGGGGGATTACGAAATCGACAGTCAAAAACTGGATGGAAACTGGCCTTCTGTATTCTTCTTCTGCTCTTCCTCCAGGATCTTGTCCTGGCCCAACCCCAGCCTGAGGATACTCTCCTCTTTAGGGAAGGAGAGATTCTTCTTTCAAAGGGCGAAACAGAAAAGGCCCTCTGGCGTTTCAAGAGGCTGCTCACCGATTTCCCAAAGAGTCCCCTTTCCAATGAGGCCAAATTCAGGATGGGGATTTGTTACACTCAACTCAAGAAAGCGAAGGATGCCCTCCGCATTCTGAACGAACTTCTTCCCACCTTCCTTTCTCCATCGCGGATGGTTCAGGTTTTTACTCTGTTGGGGGATAACCATCTCGAATTAAAGGACCTTCACAACGCTCTCCAATGGTATGGAAAAGGCATTCTTATTCCAGGTCAACCCAACGAGGAACTGAAGAGGAAGGTAAGGTTGATCATTGACACTTATGATACAGAGGAGGAGTTAAGCCAGGTCGAATCTCTTTACCGAGGGGCCTATGGAGGAGGTTACGCCAAATTAAGATGGGCCCAGTTGGCCAAGCAGCGAGGAAATGAGAGCCTTGCAAAGAAGATTCTCACCGAATTGGAAAAAGAATATCGGACGGTGGACTACTGGCCTCAAATCAAAGAGCTCTCCGAATCGATTTATCCCTCTGGAAAATCTAAATATACGGTAGGTGTCATCCTCCCCCTGAGTGGAATTCATCAACCTTTTGGTGAAAGAGCACTGCAAGGGATTCAATTGGCTTTGAAAGAGACGGAGTCTCATGGAAAAACCCCTTTGATCTCATTGGCCATCCGTGACTCGAAGGGAAATCCGAGGGAGGCAGAAAAAGCGGTTGAGGAGTTGGTGATCAAAGAAAAGGCCATCGCCATCCTTGGTCCCCTCCTTAGTGCCACAGTTGATAAGGCAGCGAAGAAAGCCCAACAGTTGAAAGTCCCCCTCCTCACCTTCTCCCAAAAGGAACCTCTCTACGGAAAGGAGGATTTCATTTTCCAGAATTCACTCACCCCTTCAGACCAGACCCAGAGACTTGTATCTTTTGCCATCCAAGAGCTGGAACTCCGTACCTTCGCGGTCTTTTATCCGAACTCACCCTACGGGCTCCATTTCAAGAATCTCTTCACCCAAGAGGTTGTTCGGAGAGGCGGAAAGGTCCTGGGTGTTGTCGCCTATCAAGAGGACCAGACAGATTTTGGCCAAGAAATCAAAGGATTTTTCAAGATCGAGACCATCCAGACACATGATACCCGAAAGAAGAAGAATGAGGAATTTAAGTCAAGTGTTTCTGTGGATGGCCTTTTTATCCCAGACACGGATGATCGTGTGGGCCTGATCCTCTCGCAGATGGCTTATTACGATATAAAAGGCTTGACCTTCTTTGGAACGAATGCGTGGAATGGCCCGGGACTTATATCGATCGCTGGAAAATCAGCGGAAGGGACGATCTTTGTGGACGCATTTTTTAAAGGAGACCCCTCACCAACAGTCGCTCGTTTCGTTGAAGAATTTCGAAAGGCATACCAGCAGGAACCCGAAACCCTCCAAGCCCTCAGTTACGATGGAGCTAAACTTTTGAAAGAAATTCTTAGTTCCAAAGCGGTCTCCTCCCCTCTTCAATTGAAAGAAGAACTCCGTCAGGTTCAAGATTTTCAAGGAGTCTCCGGCTTGAAAGGTTTTGGGGAAGGTGGAAAAACGATTCGGACTCTCTCCATCCTGAGGGTAAATAAGGGCCAAATTGAACAGGTTCCGTAACGATAAGATATCAATGCAAATTGGAAAAATAACCACGCCTTGGCGGGGCAAAATTAGCACTGTGTTGAATTGCTAATTGACCATTGCTAATTGACCATTGCTAATTGACCATTGCTAATTGACCATTGCTAATTGACCATTGCTAATTGACTATTTTGCAATGATCCTTTTTAAGGATTACTTATGAACCCTCTCCATTCTTGGAAAGTGGATGTGCAGGAGGCGATTCGACTCCAGGAAGATTTGAGAGACAATCTCATTCTGAAGAAGACCTTTTCAGAGGTAAGGACGATCGGAGGAGGGGATGTTACCTATTCAAAAAACAGGAACCTTCTTCTTGGTGCGATCGTTGTCCTTTCGTATCCAAGGATGGAGACACTCGATATCTCCACGGCCTATGGAAAGATTCCCTTCCCATATATCCCTGGCCTCTTGAGTTTTCGGGAAGGTCCGATTCTGATTCAAATCTTTGAGAAGTTGAAAGTTAAACCCGATGTCATGGTCTATGACGGTCAGGGCATCGCCCATCCAAGAAGATTTGGTTTAGCATCCCATTTGGGTCTTTGGTTCGATCTTCCATCGATCGGTTGCGCCAAGACCC
>Ga0315285_10004128_pt1 | contig 15082 bp, 11 predicted proteins | sample YL17G09_36_MG_FD_203698 | JGI IMG/M metagenome (GOLD analysis project Ga0315285, IMG submission 203698) | Sediment microbial communities from Yellowstone Lake, YNP, Wyoming, USA - YL17G09_36 | ecosystem: Environmental > Aquatic > Freshwater > Lake > Sediment | place: USA: Wyoming | collected...
AGTGTTGAACGTGAAGCTATAGAAAACTATAGCAAGCAAAGCAACTACAATAGTATGCATAAGATTGTAAATGGTATTTACACTCAGCCTTCAGGTAAAATTCCTGTGTATGAAGTATATTGGAAGGATTGCGAAAAAAGAGATTATGGATATGTATTAGATGAATATGGATACCCATACTATACTATGGTTAATCATCCTGATTCAGATTATACAGATAAAGATTTAATTGAGCCAATAACAGAAGAGCATAAAGAAAGTATGGGCAAGTCGAAAAAGACTTCGATATACATTGATATACTTAGATACTGTATTTTAATCCCTCAAGAAGAAATTTCTTGTAGCACAGGAGATATAATTCTTGATTTTGGTATTTCTCCATATCAAGAAAAAAACTCATATAGCCCTTCTAATGTTAAGTTCCCTTATAAGTCTTATGCTTGGGTTTATGATAGAGGAGAAGTATTAACTCCTTTGGATGATGTTATTGACCCACAAAGATTCTTGAATAGAACATTATCAGTTGTTGAATCTCAAATGGCGAACATGAGAGGTACAGGTTCTGTTATATCAAAATCTGCTGTTGACGATAGAGATGGGGAAGCAGAAATAAATAGAAACATTAATTCTTCTAAACCTATATTTGTTGATACAGATAGAGTTGGTTCTGTTCAAAATGCTATTGGAACATACGGTACAAATATTGGTTCGGGAACACTACAAATGTTCCAGGTTATACAATCTGTTGAGCAAGGTATCCAAGATGTTACAGGTGTAAATGATGCTATGGCAGGAACTCAAGGGGGTGCAGATGTGCTTGTTGGTGTAGTAGAAGCTCAAATACAAAGAGGGTCATTGGTTCAAGAGCCTTTCTATTGGGCATTAACCTCTGTTCTTACTCAAGCTTATGACCACATGGCAACAGTCGGTAAAATGATTTACTTTGATAATCCTAGAAAATTGACCATGATGATTGGGGATAAAGGATTCCAACGTATCTCTATTACTAAAGACCATCTTTCACAAGATTATAGAACATTTATTAAGCGTTCAGAATCTAAGGAAAAAGGAGTCAATAATGGAAATGCTTTGTTATGGACTTTATTGCAAGGACAGCTTATTGATGATAAGATATTTTCTAATCTATTCAATAGGTCTAATCCTGAACAAATTGCAGATGCGCTAAGAAGATATCATAAAGATAAAACTCAAGCCGCAAATATGGCTGCTTCCCAAATGGCTAAAAATGAGCCTGGAATAAAGGCTCAAGTCGGAGAGCAACAAGCAGAGGATGAGCGTGTAGGTCAGGAGATGATGGCTAATGCTGAATTAATGAATGAGAAGCAACATGCTCAAGAGATGGATAAAATAAATGCCAAAGAATCAGCTCAGACTGAAAGAGAGCTGCTTAAAATGAATAATATAAAATAAAATGTTATTTTTGAACTAAAATAAATAGTATGAGTGAAGATATGTTTAATGAGGAAGATAATTCCTCAATGGAAATGACCTCTAGTATGGAGGAAGATTTTCGTCAGATTGAAGCATTAGCGAAGATGGATTCTGCTTTTGCTAATTCTGCTGAGTACAAAGACTTGATGCTTTCTATGGAAAACAGCCGAGCAAATAATTCTTCTAAAAACAATCAGTCTGCAACCGCAGAAGAAGATGAAGAGTATGAAGAAGAAGAGTATGAAGAGGAAGAGCAAGAAGAGGACGAGAATGATATTTTTGGATTGTCAAAATCTAGCCCAAAAGTTAAAGAGATAACTTTAAATTTTGAAGCTCCTGATGAGATGACAAAATTCCTTAAATCAAACTATGGAATTGCTGAAACAGGAAAATTCTTCTCTTCTGTAGATACTTGGAGGCAACAAGCTCAAGAAGGGGCAGACGTTAGAAAGGATTTCGATGCTATATCGGCTGACCTTCAAGCTATGCCTAGTGATATTAAGCAGGCTGTTCAGATGTGGGCAAATGGTGAAGACCATACAAAAGCATTAGAACAAACACAAAGACTGGACTTCTCATCTGATTTTGGAAATCAGGACGTTGAGAGCCTTGTTCAGCATTACTTGGAGGACGAATACGAAGAACTTGTTTATCAACTTGAAAATGATGACATTGATTCGGATGAGTTTGAAGACAAAATGATTTTACTAGCTAAAACAACAAAACGAATCTTTAACGAAGAGAAACGAGCATTAGAAACAGAGCGTGAGCAATTCGCTGTAAATCAGAAGAATCAGTATCAGATGATGAAAAAAACAGCATTGCTTTCCGTAGAAAACCTAAGTAAGGCTTATCCTAACTTCAGTAAGTCCGAAATCGCAAAGATTAGGACTGTCTTGGTTGAGGGGAAGATAGATGATTTGTTTATGAATGCAGATGGAACGTACAGTGAAGACGCAGCAGAGAATGTTGCTTATGCGTTACATGGCAAGAAAATGTTGGAGTCGGTTAGAAAAATAGCTGAAAGGAAAGGTGAAAGTTCGGCAAATCAGAGAATAGTTGATTCTAGTCCAAAAAGTATTAAAAAGCAAAAGAGTGCTTCACAAAGCACCCATGTTGACCATAATGCTGTAGGACACTTGAATGGATTATTTAAAAATGACCCTTACGCTTAATAAGTTTATTGTTTAATTTTTTATTTATTTGAATTATGTCTTTATATAACGACAACTCAGCAAAATTTGCTAATCAGAACGTCAACTCGGTTGGGTCTGAATATGCATCATTGTACGGACACGACACAACGTTGTTAGTACAAAAGTTAACTAACAAAGCTATCTTTGATGCTGCTCCACAGCAGTTCATGGACTTGAAGTTAATGAACATGGTAGAAGCAGAACAACAAAATTCTGACGAATTTTTCTACCAAGAAATGGGATACCAAAGAGAGCCCCTTGTTGCTACGGCATCAGTTGCAGCTGTTTCTTTTCCTACAACTCAAATCATCCCTATTACGTCTACGGACAATATCTCAACAAACACAATCATCTCTTATCCTAACGGACAAAAAGGTAATGTTGTTTCTGTTGATACTTCTTTATTGACTGTTACAGTTGCGGCTTATAACGGTGATACTCTTCCTGCAGTTACTGTTGATGACGTTTTAGCTAACGTATCTACTGTTGACCATGATGGTTCTGATGGTTTTGCTCAATACTTTCGTGCTTCTACAATTGAAAGAGTAAACTATATTCAATTGTTTAACAAAGCAATTCGTTACTCAGAGGTTGAATTACACAAGTTGAAAAACATGGGTACTACTTCTAACTTCTTAGAGATGGAGCGTAATGCAATGTTTAACCAACACCGTATTGACCTTTCTAATGCATTTTGGACAGGACAAAAAGGAGAAATCTTGACTCAAGATGGAACTCCTGCAAAAACTACAGGTGGTGTATTTACGTCAATGTTAGAGGCAGGTTCTCCAAACGCATTGGCTACTCTTGCAACTTTGGTTGCTGCTTTTGAGGACGTAGTTCTTTCTTCTGAATACGGAGATTATGGTCAAGCTCGTATGGCGTTTATGACACCACGTTTGCACCGAACTTTATCTTTAGCTTATAAAGAAGAATTGACTCGTTATTCTCCAAGTGATGAGATTGCTTTATTGAACTTGAAAGAAGTAAACCTTGGTTCTTCTCGTATCGTTCTTGTTCCTTACAAAAGATTCGAGGATGCAGCGTCATTCCCTGAAGCTTTTGCTAACAGAATTGTTATTCTTGATATGAAAAACATCAAGCGTGTACAACTTTGGGGTGAGCGTTCAGGAGATACTTTACAGTTGAAGGACGGTATCGCTAAGCGTTACGGTGATGTTTATGTTGACTGTAATATGGGATTGAAATTCAACAACCCTCTAGGGTGTGCTTGGGTAGATGTTCAAATCTAATTACTAGAAACTAACCAAATGATGGGGGAGGCGAAATCTTCCCCCTTTATTTTAAAATTAAAAACATGAAAATTAAAGAAACAAAAGATGCGCCTATTTCAACTGAAAAATCAGTATTTGATGAGACGCACGATATTATTGCAAATGACATTGTAGTAGAGCAAGATGCAGTATATGCATTTAAGATAGATGATGAATTTGTTGCTATACCAAGCAATGAAAAAGAACTAGAGGAAAAAGAAGAATTACTACCTCTGTCTTTAGTTCGTAAGCTTCTATTAGAAGTAGAAGAAAGATTAACAAAGAAATTTACTGCAGCAAATAAAAAGGCGGCTAGTGAAGAGTACCTTAGTGAAGAAGAAAGCTATGTAAGAGAACTTGAAGAGGATTGGTTAGATACTCCTGTTGTATTCTTTGCATTCTCGTTTAACTTCGCTATACACGGAGACAAAAAAAGAGGGGTAGAAAGCGAGCCGCCACATGGAGCTATTAAGTTTAAGCCTTTAATTAGAACTAAAAAGAAAGGATTAAAGGGTATTCAAGTAGTATCTGTTTCATCTGTAAAGATTAATTCTAAGGTTGAAGCCGAATACGTTAGAGGACATAGTCAGTTTGGGATTGCTTTTTATGAGAATATGGAATCTGCTCTTAATGTTGATTCTACCTGGGCGCAAAAAATGGTTGAGGCTCAACAGTCTATTTCAAGATTGTCTGATATGCAGATAATTGCTAGAGCAAAGCAGGAAGGAGTTTCTGTATCACAAAGCCCTGAAGGAATGAGAAGACAATTGGTTGAATTAGTAGCTAAGAGGTCAATCAAAAGAGAGGACGAGTTGCTTTACGGAGCGATGAGAAAATCTAACTTAACAAAAGAGGGAAGAACCTTGATTGAAACGAAATAAATAATATATTATGATTTTAGTGCAGGATTTACGAAATCAGTTAGCATTTGCTTTAGACGCAGAGGGTTCAGACCATTATCTTGATGATGAAGATTATATCCCAGCTATTAATGCTGCGATGAAATGGCTAACTAGTCTTGTAAATTCTGCCTACGGTCAAAATAAAATAGGAGAAGAAATTTTCCGAGAATTATCATATTCAGGGGTTTTCAGAACAAACAACAACTCAAGGGTTTCTTTAAATTCATTTCCATCTGAGGTTTGGAGTATTCTTGCAATATATCCAAAACCTACAGTAGAAGTGAATCCTTTAGTTCCAATTCCTGCAACACCTGATAATAGCCTTAGTTATTACCTTCCAAATTTTATTCATGTAGAATCAGAACTTGACTGTAAAAGATTAACTTTAGAGGAATGGGCTAGAAATAAAAGAAACCCATTAGAGCAAGGATATGATGGAGACCAAACATGTGAAGAATTAAAGATGTATGCTTACCTTAATCCTATAAATTATAGTACAGCAGGTGTATCTAATTCTCTTCAATACTTGGAGGTTAGACCTAAAATTGTAAACGATAACATAACTATTTTTTGGGCAAAGAAACCTGATGTTGTTGCTTCAATGACAGATGTTATAGATTTTCCAAATAGTGTTTTTCAATTGCTTTTTGATAAAGCTCTTAATTATATTGCGTATAAGCAAGGAGACCAAACCAATTTATACTCAGTATCTTCTACCGATATTAACCAACTTCTAACAACATTATAAGATGACCTACAGATATGTTGTGTACGACCTACAGAAAAATTTTAATGCGTCATTTGATGATGCTAATTTTACTTTTAACCAAATACTTTATTGGGTACAAGTTGTAGCAAATAGACTTCGTGCGCAAGAGCAGGGGTTTAGTGATTCAGATTTATATACATCTACATTTAGTTCTGTGCCTGTTCTTACGGATAGCAACGGAATGTCTTATATTGACCTTCCTGTTCAAATAATGGACTTGCCAAACAATGCAGGTGTAGTGTTTGTTACCTATAATGTTGAGTCTTGTAAATGTGAAGGTCCTACGTTTGCTCAAGTATGGTTTCAAAGCGTTAACCTTGGAGCTGTTCAGCATTTATATCTTGATGAATATACTAAGCCTAGTGTAACAAATCCATACTTCTATAGAATAGGAAGCCATGTTGATGGTGCAGCTGTTAACAGATTATATCTTCTTGGTATAGAATGTATTAAAGTTGAAGACGTATCAATTGCTGTAAAGTCTAGTTTAGACCCTACAACGGTATGTAATTTAGATGACCAAATATCTTTACCTGATGAATTAATACAAGAATTAATGATGCAGGTATTACAGCTTGGTAGATTCATAATGCTTATGCCTAATGAGTCTGTTAATGATGGTCAAGATGGTGGGGAGTTAGACACTCAAATTTATGCGAATAGAGCTGTAAATCTGCCTGACGCATCTACTCAAGAAAGTACACAATAAAAAACATAAAAAATGACATCTAACGACTTTGTATCTGTAGACCATTTATTGGGAGAAATAACATCTACTGTTAATGATGTGGAATTTAAAAGGGGTTTCGCTAAAGGGTGGTATATATCAAGAATACAGGATGCTCTACAGGAATTGTCATTAGACACTTTTTGGCTACAAGAGAAGCATGACTTTGTTATCCCAACTAATTGTAGGATACCAATGCCTAAGAACGTATTTAATCTTCGTGAGATTTATCTTTATAATGATGAAATATGTAATCCTGGAAAGACTGTAAACGTTTATTGGAAAAGATTATTTGATAACAGTTATGATGGTCAAGGATATACTGCAAAGGTAAAAGATGACGGTAGTAATAATAATGACCCTTTTCAACCAAACCAAAGCTTTAGAAGTAGAGGTGGGGGATTTAATAATTCTTTTAGAGGACCTAAATACTATTACAATATATCAGATGATTCTAATAAAATTGTTATGTTAAGTAGAGAATGTGCTTCATACAAACATGTTAGAATGATATTTAATGGAATGGGTGTTTCTAATGGAGACATGCCTACTGTTCCTAGATTTTTTGAAAGAGCCGTTGTTGATTATGTTGAAGAGAGATTTTATAACGCAATGAAATCAAGAGATATAAGAACTTATCGTCCTTTATGGACTGATTCATTTTCAAAACTTAACGACTTGACATCAGGTAGTTGGAACAAAGCTAGAAAGAGAGTTAAAGCAATGGATTCGGCTGAAAAGGAGTCTATGGAGGAATACATCTCATCTATGTACCATAAATAATTAAGTTATGACAAGAATGTTAGTGAAGGAGATGATGAAGTGTAATTCTCCAAAATCAACTCCTAGTCATCCAACTAAATCACATGTTGTTAAAGCTTGTGAAAATGGCATTGAAAAAATAATTCGTTTCGGACAACAAGGCGTAAAGGGTTCTCCTAAAAAAGAAGGTGAGTCAAAAGCTTATGCAAGCAGAAGAAATAGGTTTAAATCAAGACATGCTAAAAACATAGCTAAAGGTAAGATGAGCGCTGCATATTGGGCAGATAAAGTAAAGTGGTAAATAAATATAGTCTATTATGGAAAAACCTAAAATACTAATTAGGCTTACATCTCAATTAAGAGGTCAAGGAGATAAGACCCCTGCAATTAATGCTCTCAAATATTTGCGTAAATTTGGACTAATAGAGTCAGGCTCTTTAAAGCTTACAGAAAAAGGCAAAATTAGAAATGCTATGAGTCCAGGTGATAGAGCTAAAGACAGAGCTTCTAAAGAATCAGGTCATTCAACAAGCGACTATAGTTATGACAAAAGAACAAATAGAGCAACATTAAAGTATGGCAAGTAGTTTAAATAACAAGATTGTTTCTAGGGGATTTGGAGACACTATAGCTAAAATGACAAAGAAAACAGGTATTGCTAGTGCAGTAAAGGGTATTAGTAAAGCTGTAGGAATAGAAGATTGTGGTTGTGATGGAAGACAAGATAAGCTTAATAACCCTAAACTTTTAGTTAATAAACTATTTTATAAAAAATAATAAAATGAAGCAACAGCACCACCCTATAGATGTAAGAACTTATGAAAAGGGGATTTCATCTGATATAAATGATGAATTAGCTTCTCAATCGCAAGAGGGGGTTCATGTTGACGCATTGAATATGCGTAGCATGCCTATGGATGGCAACAATCTTGCTAAAAAGAAAATAAAAGGTGAGGTTGTAAAATTTGACAATATAGATAATAGATGTTTCTTGTCTACTCCTGGAGCAATTAGTCCTGTTTATGAATGTATAATGACATTAGAGATTAATGGATTTATTGTAGAGGCTTGGGCTTCTGTCAATAATTTAACAGAGCCTCCTTTTATTCGTATTGATGGTAAGATAGTTTGTATGAGCTTTTTACTTCCTTTTGATTTAAGTCACCCATTACAGTATGATAAGAATGAAAACTGTGTAAGTGGAGAAATATACATAACAAATAATAATACTCCTCCAATCGTATTGTCTGTTAAAGATTTAATGGATAATTCAGGAATGACCCCAGGTAGTTCTTGTACCCAAACATATTTTGATAATTTCAATTTAGATGAATATGTTATACAGACTACGGGTACACTTTTTAAACCTGCATTTATAAAACAGGTTGCAGGCACGTCTCCAGCTACTTTTGATGCTGTATTTGGTGCTAATGGGTTATCTGTTGGTAGTTATTCATATTCGTATAGATATGTCTCTACTGCAGGGGATAGAACTCCATTTTCACCTATTACGGAATTGATTCCTGTTGTTGCTAATAATAGCTCTCAATTTAGCCCATACTTTCCTAATAGCCGAACATTTTCTTCTGAGCCAAACATTACATCTTCATCTCCTTATGGAAACCATATTAGAATAAAGTATGATAATAATACTGATTTTTCTTTTATTGAAGTAAGAAGAGATGCATGGTACGCAGGAGATGCTGTAGACACTCCTCCTATATCAGAGATAATTGGAAGTTTTAATATATCAGACGGTCTAAATATTGTTGATATATTAGATAGGGCTGACCCTTTATTTGAAGGCTCAGTCATACTTACTCTTGAAGAACAAACAGAACAAACTTCATCTATAAAAAGAGCTAAATCTCTTCGTTATTTTAATGAGAGATTATATCTAATGAATATAGGTTATGTTTCAAGAGACCTTGGTGGAGAGATTGGATTTGTAGATTCTATTAATCCTATATTCCCTACAATACAAAAAATAGGAAAAGAAGGGCATAAGCACGTTTATAACGCAGCTATGCACAAAAGTAATATGAGAGGTGAGCGAACAGGATTTGCTGTCGTCTTGCACGATAAAAGCAATAACGCTTCTTTTGCTGTAGAAATACCTAACTCATCTAATATAGAATTTCCAAATAGAAGAGATATTGTTTCTTCTGATACGCTTGGAACTTCTTACTTTGGTGTAGTTCAAGCATCAACAGTTAATGGGACTATTGATTTAACGCATGAGGTATTTGACCATTATGATGCAACTAGAAGAACAGAGCAGGGGGGAGAAGGAAACGATGGTCTTATTTCTTTTAGACAAACTGACCCTTATGCTACGTTAAATCCAACGTCTCAACTTGATACAAATAGTGATTATCAATATCAGATTAATGGTAGGGCTGCTGCTGAAGGTCAGACTAGTGGTTCAGCTTTATATAACCCAAAAGGATTTGGATTAGATTACTACGCTCAAGGTATTGCTTTTAAAGGAATTACTACTTACCCTGCTGCTTGGGCAGAAGGATTTTCTGTGATACAAACAGAACCTGCAAAAAGAGTTGTAGCTCAAGGATTGGGCTTTTATAATTTAACAGAAGCTGATGATGCTTTTGGTGTAGATGCATCTAAATCAACTACAGCTTTTAGCGCATACTTTCCTGATTTAGAATTATTATTTCCTGAAGTTTATGAAGATTTTATAAATAATCCATCTACATTCAAGCTTCAATTAGTGTCTCCATTAGGATATTTTACGGAGGTTTATTCTCATGAAAACCCCTTATCAGTAAGAGATTCGGGTGCTGATATGATAACCTATGCACGCATACTAAGAGACGGGACAAATTACGCAGGGTCTCCAGTACAAGCTGAATTTAACCCTATAATATCAGGTAATGGAAATTCAGGAATACCTGGTTACAATGGACCTAATGATGATTTTGATTATGTTGCTTACGGTAGATATTCAAATTATATAAGTCAAGATTCTCCTGCCTTTCCATCTAATGCTCAAGGAAATAGAATTTTTGATATAATTGACGCTCAAAATGTAGCTACATACTCAGGTATTCAATCATATCTTAGAGTTGAAATTGACCCTTCAACTTGGGGTGCTATATATAATCAATCAGGACCTAATGGTTATGCTACTGATAATTTAGATGCAAATGATGATGGGGTAATGGAATGGAGAGAACCAATGTATGTCATTAATCTAGTTAAAGATAGCGCTAATATAAATCCAGGATTGACTACTCAATACAAATATTCATCTGCATATACTAAATTTAAATCTCGCATACTTGAATCTTCAGGTCAGCTTAATCAAACTGTCTTATTAGTATCAGAGAGATGGGAAGATTGTATTCCAAGAATTGCAGGTCAAGTATTTAATGCTTATTCTTCATTATACAGATTTGTTTCTGTTGTTGATTTAAACGGAATAGAAACTAAATGGTTGAACGTGACATTTGAATCTGCTCCTTTTGTATCTACATTATTAGCTAACATGGCTTTAAATGGATTTGATACAGTTTCGGATGCATCAGGGTCATATGTGGTACATGGGATATATAGAAGTCAGCAGACAGCTGATAATTTATGCCCAATATTTTCATTAATATTTAATAATACTTTAGGATACACACAATTTACAGTTCCTCCGTTAGGTTCTAATGTTTATGTTTTGTATGATAATAGAATACCTGTAAGAGTATTTTGTGGTGATACATATATTAACGAATCTGTTTGGGCTGTAATGGACAATGAGTTTGGAAATAATGGAAACCCTAAAGATTCTCAAGCAGAGTTTAAAATGAATATACCGTTTCCAATGAAATTGTATGAGTATGCTGCAGGATATAGAGTATGGGAAAATTCTGCCCCGTATAACTATACTAATGATGAATTTAAGTTTAATGTATTAGGGATTCAGTCTGCATTGATTAGACAGTTGATTACTATGTGGACAGCTGAAACTAGAATAAATTTGTCTTTTGCGTTTAATACAGAGTCTCCCGATAAAGCTGTTTCAAATCAATTCTTTCCATTAGTAAACTATATTCCTAGACCTCATAAATGGAAGCCAGGAAGTGAAGATGATAGAGCTGCATTTGAGGGTAATAATAATCTGAATCCTTTATACTATAATGATTATGGTTTTGAATGGAATCTATGGAATTATGGTGGGTTTAGATTTAAGCCACAAGTTAATTTAGATTATTCAAAGTCACAAACAACAATCATATATACTTCTGTTCCATTACTTGGTTTTGAGGAGCAGACACAATTTTGTACTAGAATACTATGGTCAGAAAAGAGACCTATAAATGTTCAGAATACACCTACTGTAAAAACTTTCCCTCCATTGAATTTATACGATATATCTGACGATACAGGAGAGATAAAATTTGCTTGGAGTGCTTTGTCTCAAGATAAAGGTAATAACCTATACGCTTTCACTAATAGTGGAGTATGCTTACTTCTTGTTGATAAGAGAATTATACATGAGATAAATGCAAATGAACTAGCTACAATAGGCTCTGATATAGGGGGGATATTAAATCAACTATGGATAGATAGAACTATTGGTATGACTGATGAAACATGGAGAAGTTGGGGTGAATACTCAAATTCAATATTCTTTGTAAATGATGTTTCTGCATATGCTTTTAATAATAATGAACTTTTAGAGATAGCAAGAACAGGATTTTTTGATTTATTACAGAGAAAATTCATTACTAAAATAGGAGTTGGATATAGCTCTGAACTATGTGGTGTTTATAATCTAAAGAATAAAGAGTATATCTTCAATGTTAAAGATGGAGAAGAATTTAGTACACTTATTTATGGTATGGACCAAGCTGCTCTTCAGTGTCAAAGCTCTTATAACTATGATAAATATCTTCAACTAAAGAACAGATTGTTCGGTATGAAGGATGGTGTCACTTATGAGTTAGGCATTGGAAATCAATTAAACGGAGTAGATATTGAAACTTATTTAACAGGTTCTTCTGATAAAGAGATTTACTTTGACAAAGAATTTATCAGAATAAGAGTAAATTCAAATTTTAAGCCTGAAAAGATTTACTTCTATGATAGTTATAAAGATTACATTTTTGATAACTTTTCATCTGTTGTTGATGCAGTGTTGAATCCAATAGCAATAAAAGATTACTTTGGATATGAATGTTACATACCAAGAAAATTAGTAGCTCCACATTTTAGACAGCAAGGAAGAGTAGTTATTTTTAAGATAACTAATTCAGCTCAAGAAGAGTTTCTTGTGACTAGTACAGGAGTGCAATACAAAGCATTAAAATAATCATTAACTTTGATAAAAATATAATTATGGCAACAGCACCAAAAGAACCAACACCAGCAGGTAAAACAAGAGGTTTAAAAAATCTATTTACTGGAATAGCGGGAAGTACTCCTGCACAAGCAGCAGCAGGAGCTGCCTTTGGTGCGGTACAAACGGGTATTGGAATGGCTCAAGAAAAGAAAGCTGAGGCTTTACTTCCTGCTGTAGAAGATAAAATGAGCCGTGATTATTTAGAACTAATAAGACGAAAGAGAAGAGCTGCTGAAACAGGCACAAGTACTGCTGCCGAAAGAGGTAATTTTAGACAGGTGCTGAAAGGTGTTTTAGATAAATCATTTAAAAGTGGAGGCGGTGGAAGCACTAGCGTTTTATCTCAACTTTTAACTGAACAAAATGCAGCGGCTAGGGATACTCGTAGGCAAGAGCAATTAGCATATGCGCAAGAAGAAGGCAAAAAGGTAGAGGAAATGGCAGGAATTAAAAGAGAGCTTGGTATGTTTAGAGCTAATCAAAAATTCGCTAAAGCTGCTACTAATAAGGCTGCAGGCTCAACAAATATGTTGGCTTCTATTGGAGGAAAATCAGCAACACCTAAAGACGAAGCGTAATGATTAAGAGTAATTCAGAAAGAATAGCAGCTAGATGGGCTCGTCAGCAAGATAGATTTGCCCGTAAGGAAGATAGATTATCTGTTAGAGACGATAAAAAGGAGGCTAGAGCAATAGGAAAGGCTGCTAAGGCTGCTGATAATATGGTTAAAGTTGAGGGTAATCCTCAAGGTATTGTTGGTAAGGCTGTTGATTTTGCCGCTAAAACTTTACCTCAAGCAGGACAAGCTCTAGTAAAAGCTGTAAGTGAAGGTGGTGGAACTTTGAATGAATTAAATTCTGCAGGGGCAGATGCTCTTAAATTAACTGACATAGAAAAAAAGGATTCAGAAACGCTTACCAACACTGTCATTAAAGCAGATGAAGACCTTGATAAATCATTAAACCCAATTGCTTCTGCGAATCAGGTAGCTGATGCTCAAGTAGAGGAAAAGAATGTCACTGATGGTGTCGTGGCAGAGGGAGACGTTAATATTCCTGAAGCTGAAAAGATAGCTGAAACACCATTACCCGGAAGCGGAGGGACCGCATCTAATGTAATGAATGCAGGTGGGAATAAAACTACTTTTGACGCAGGAATGACTGTGTATGATGCTAAAAAAGACATCGCTAGATTGGCATTGAATGGTCCTGACGAAATTTCTAATTTAGCATTAGAAAATTTAAACGTACAAGATTATTACCCTAACGTAAATAAAGATATTGCTGTTGGAACATATAGCGGTAAATATTTAGGTAGCTCTACTATTTATGCTGCGCCAGGTGCTATTATTCCATTAGGTCTATACAACGAAAGAAAAAAAGCTTTAGCTAAAGCAGCAACTGAAAAACAAGCTGCTATTGACAAGTTATTAGCTACTCCTGAAACAAGCGCTCAATATCAAGCACAATATAACGAGGCTTTTTTCAAAGGTCTTGAGCCTTTTCTTACAAATGCAAAAGATTTAAATAGCCTTAGTGCTAACCCTGAATTTTTGAAGTACATGGCTAACATGAAAGGAAAAGCTAGAGAGATAACTCAATCTGTTACATTTGCAACAGACATGGTTAAAGCTGCTACTGACGATACTAAATATGTACCGAAAGCGATGCAACAAACATCTCAAGATGTGCTTTATAATCAAATCAATAATTTAGATGCTGTATTGGCAGGAGATGCTAATGCTAACGCTCCATTTAAAGACGCTCAAGTATATATAAACATGAGACCTCAAGTAGATGCTTTAGCTAAAGACTTACTAAATCCTGAACGAATGGGTCAATCTCCTATAAACTTAAAAACGGGAGGTGAATTTGATACTGAGACATGGAATAAAGACAGGGCTGCATTTTTCCAAAAAGTTAGAGGTGGTATAGGATATGAAGAATATGCTAGTGGTATCCGTAAATATTTTACAGGAGATTACGAATCGCTTATTGACAATTTAATTGCAAGTCAGCCAGGCTCAAGCCCTGAACAAGCTGAAGCTCTTAAGAAGTATTTTGCAGCACAGATTCAGCAACAAGATATATTGAAATACGATAATATCAAAACTGATGAAATAGCTGCAGGTAGATTAGCTCTTGACAAATCTAAATTTGCTTACACAAAAGAACAGAATGATATTTGGGGCAGAATCAATGAGCAATTAACAGACGCTGTAGACACTAAACCAGGAGGAACAGGATTATCATTTAATCAAGAGATAACTGCTCTTGATGCTAAGCGTCTTAGTCCATATGCTAGGGGTAAAGAATTAGAAAGATTAACTAAATACTATGGAGTAGGTAACGTTCAATATGACCCTATAACTAAAAGTTATAAATCATTTGTTGCTGCATTACCGTCTCAAGTTGGAATAGAAACTTCACCTACTGATATTGCAAGACAAAAATTCCTTGTAACTAGAAAAGGTGCAAATGGTGAAGATGTCTATAGATATGTGTTATTTGGAGATATTAAAAACCAAACGGGTGAGTTCTCAATTGGTGGTGTTCAATATAAAAGTTATGGAAATACACCTAAAGAGAAATGGACTTCAACACAAAAGAGAACCCAATACTTATTTAATAATATAACAAAAGGACAA